>ERZ857745.48-NODE-48-length-165952-cov-17.402973_pt1 | contig 165952 bp, 132 predicted proteins | sample MGYA00519699_ERZ857745 | MGnify/ENA primary metagenome ERZ857745 (study PRJEB31778, sample SAMEA3449357) | human gut metagenome | biome: human gut; feature: human-associated habitat; material: faeces | place: United Kingdom | collected 2010/2012 ... | reverse complement strand
CCTCCGTCGTGAGCAGGACTGTAGAGCAGGAAACTTTACCCGCGGCCCCCGCCGGGAATAGCAAAAGGGCGACCCCTGTCCGGAGTCGCCCTTGTTGAGATGCCTATATGTAGCTGTTACTCTGCGTCGTGGTGACGGCGGGGCTTGCGGCCTCCGTTGTCGCCGGGACGGCGCGGACGGTCACTGCGCTCGGAGCGCTCGCGACGCGGACGCTCACGGCGCTGGAAGTGCTCGCCGTCGCCCTCGGAGGAACCCTCAGCGCGAGCCGGGGCCTCGGGCTTGTCGAGACGATCAAGCGAGATCTTGCCGCGATCGTCGACCTCGATGACGACGACCTTGACCTCGTCGCCCACATTGAGGACGTCCTCGACCTTCTCCACGCGGCCCTTGGCGACGCGGGAGATGTGCAGCAGGCCGTCTTTGCCGGGCAGCAGGTTCACGAAGGCACCGAAGGGCTGGATGGAGACCACGCGACCGGTGTACTCCTCGCCCGGCTCGGGAACCTTGATGATGAGCTTGATGCGCTCGACGGCCTGGTCGACGGACTCGCCGGTGCCGCCGACAAAGACGGTGCCGTCCTCCTGGATGTCGACCGAAGCGCCGGTCTCGTCCTGGATACCGCGGATGACCTTGCCGCCGGAGCCAATGACGTCGCGAATCTTATCGGTAGGAACCTGGATGGAGACGATGCGCGGAGCGGTGCTGCGTGTGGTGTGGCGCGGCTCGGGAATCACATCGAGCATCTTCTGCAGGATGAAGGCGCGACCCTCCTTGGCCTGCTGCAGGGCGCGGGCCAGGATGTCGAAGGTTAGGCCGGTGGCCTTGTTATCCATCTGCAGGGCGGTGATGCCCTCGGTGGTGCCGGTGACCTTAAAGTCCATGTCGCCCAAGAAGTCCTCGAGACCCTGGATATCGGACAGGACCACGGTCTTTCCCTCCTCCTGGATCAGACCCATGGCGATACCGGAGACCGGGCGCTTAATGGGCACGCCGCCGTCCATAAGGGCGAGCGTGGAGCCGCAGGTCGAAGCCATCGAAGAGGAGCCGTTGGACTCCATGACCTCGGAGACGACGCGGATGGCGTAGGGGAACTCGTTCTCGTCGGGGAGCACCGGGAGCAGAGCGCGCTCGGCAAGGTTGCCGTGACCGATCTCGCGACGCTTGGGGCTGCCCATGCGGCCGGTCTCGCCGGTGCAGAACGGCGGGAAGTTATAGTGGTGCATATAGCGCTTGCCCTCGGTGGGCTCGATGGTATCCAGACGCTGGCCCTCGTTGAGCATGCCGAGCGACAGGACGGAGAGCACCTGGGTCTGGCCACGCTGGAACAGACCGGAGCCGTGAACGAGCGGCAGGTAGTTATCCTTCACCATGATGGGACGGATCTCGTCTGCAGCACGGCCATCGACGCGCTCGCCAGTCTCGACGACCATGGTGCGCATGGCCTTCTTCTCGAGCTTCTTGAGCGCCACGGGGATCTCGCGCTCCCAAGCGGCCTGCTCCTCCTCGGTAAACTCGGCGCGGATGGACTCCTTCAGAGCCTCGACCTTACCGATACGAGAGAGCTTGTCGGCGTCGCGAAGGGCAGCTGCCATCTCGTCGTAGTGGGCAAAGATGCGCTCCTGGACCTCCTCGACGGGCTGGTCGAGCGGGTACTCCTTCTTGACGATGGGGCCGTTGACCTGCTCCCACTCGGCGACGAACTCGTCCTGGGCCTGGCAGAAGGCAGCAAGGGCCTCCTGGCCAAACTTCATGGCGGCGAGCATGTCGTCCTCGGAGATCTCCTCGGCGCCGGCCTCGACCATCGAGATGAAGTCGGCAGAGCCGCCCAGCTCCAGGTCCAGATCGGAGTTCTCGCGCTCCTCGTAGGTGGGGTTGACGATAAACTCGCCAGTCTCCACGTTACGGCCGATGCGCACGCAGGCAAGCGGGCCCTCGAAGGGCACGCCACCGAGCGTCATGGCCAGGGAAGCACCCATGACGTTGATGACGTCGAAGGGGTTGACCTGGTCGGCGACGAGCGAGGTGGCGACGATGTGCACCTCGTTGCGGAAGCCGTCCGGGAAACTCGGGCGGATCGGACGGTCGATCATGCGCGCGGTGAGCGTGGCCTTCTCGCTGGGACGGCCCTCACGCTTGAGGTAACCACCCGGGATGCGGCCAGCGGCGTACATCTTCTCGTTGAAGTCGACGGTCAGCGGGAAGAAGTCGTAGTTCTTGCGCTCCTTGGAGACGACCACGGTGTCGAGCATCGTGGTGTCGCCCTGCTTGACCAGGCAGGCGCCGGTGGCCTGCTTGGCAAGCTCGCCCGACTCAAAGGTGTAGGTCTTGCCGTACAGCTCAAAGGTCTTGGATACGAGTGTCATTGTTCTCCTTTACCCCACAGGCCCCTTGCCTGCGGGCTTCTCATGTGACGCGGGCCCCCTGCCCCCGCCACGCTTCAGAGCGTGATTGTTCGCGCCCTTACACAAAAAGAGCGCCCCGCTGCGCAGGACGCTCTTAGCATGTACAAATCCTTACTGGATGTTGTCGCGGATGCCCAGAGCCTTGATGAGCTCACGGTACTCGACGATGTCGTTCTTCTTAATGTAGGAGAGAAGACGACGACGACGGCCGACGAGCATGAGCAGGCCACGACGGGTGTGGAAGTCCTTCTGGTGGGACTTCATGTGCTCGGTCAGCTCCTTGATGCGCTCGGACAGGATGGCGACCTGAACCTTGGGGTTGCCGGTGTCGACCGGGGTGTTACCGAACTGGGCAGTCAGCTCCGCCTTGCGCTCTTTGGAAACAGTCATTGTTTCACCTTTCGTTTCTTGTCGCCCTCGGGCGACGCTATTCGCCTCGGACTGGGAAGCCGCCGGTGGAGCGAGCATCCAAGATCGAGGTACCAACAGGTCGGTATGTTACCACAAGCAGCCCACGCCTGCGCATCATCACCGACCCAACATGAATTCCATCGCACGGAGGCGCTGATCGGTATGAGTTGCCGCCCAGACATGCGAAAGCCCCAACAAAAAAGCGGCAGTATGGGGATCAACCCTCTCGGCCATGAGCGCATCGAAGGTCATGGACATGAGGGCGCGCAGCCACGCGACCTCACCGGTCGACACCAGCTCGGCACCCGGAACGCTCGACGCACACGACCCGCACATGAGACCGCCCGCCTGGGGCGAAAAATACGACAGCATGGGGTCTCCGCACAGCACGCAGGCCGAAAAATCGGGTCGGTAGCCAACGTGCGACAGCAGCTTAAACACATATGCCGCCACAAGTAGATCCATGTGCGCCGTGTCGAGCCCGCTGCCCACCAGGGCAAGCGCTCGCTGCGTGATGGCAAAGGTAAACGGGTCCTCGGCGTCCTCAAACGAGCACACGCGCGCGACCTCGGCGATTGCGCTTGCGGCGCAAGTCGTCTCGTAATCGGGCGCTGCGCCGAGCGGCGCCTCCATAAGCTCGGCCTGCGAAACCACGTCAAGCGACCGTCCATGCGCGAGCAGCATATCGACGGTACAGAACAGCTCGCAGCGGGCCGCAAGGCGACCGCCAGGCTTACGGGCGCCCTTTGCCACGGCGCGAACCTGCCGACCCCGTTCGTCAAGCATCGTCAGGATCAGGTCCGTCTCTTTGAGCTTCGTCTTGTCGAGGACGAGCGCCTTCGTGCGATATGTCCGGGAGCCTGCCATGCGCGCCGCGCGTCCTTAGTCCTCGGCGTTGTAGCCAAAGCGGCGAATCTGGGCCTCGTCGTCACGCCAGCCGGCCTTGACCTTCACGTCCAGCTCCAAAAAGACCTGCGTGCCAAAGATGCGCTCAAGATCGCGGCGAGCGTCGATACCGATATGTTTGATCATCTCGCCGCCCTTGCCGATGATGATGCCCTTTTGGCCCTCGCGCTCGACGTAAATGGTAGCGTGCACGCGCAGCACCTTCTTGGTCTGCTCGAGCGCATCGCAGATCACGCCAACGGAGTGCGGGATCTCATCACGGGTGCGGCGCAAGACCTTCTCGCGCACAAACTCGGCAACGAGCGTCTCATCGGAAGCGTCGGTACCCATGTCCTCGGGGAACCAACGCGGACCCTCGGGCAAAAAGTGCGCAACGGTCTCGATAAAGGCATCGACGTTGAAGTTCTTGACCGACGACGTCACGATCTCGTCGTCATATTCCATAAGCTCGTGGGCGGCCTTAAGCTGCTCCATGACCTGTGCGGGGTCGGCCTCATCGGCCTTGGTGAGCACCAGGACCTTCTTGGAACGGGCATTCTTGACGCGCTCGGCAACCCAAGCGTCTCCCCTGCCGATCGGCTTGGTGGCATCAATCAAAAACGCGACGACATCGACATCGTTCAGCTCGAACAGCGCGCTCTTGTTGAGCTCGGACCCCAGGCCGTCCTTGGGCTTGTGAATACCCGGGGTATCGACAAAGACCAGCTGGTAGCCGGGGCGATTGACGACGGCGCGCATGCGACGGCGGGTGGTCTGGGCCACCGGCGAGGTGATGGCAACCTTTTTGCCATAGCAGGCGTTGAGCAGCGTGGACTTACCGGCGTTGGGACGGCCGACCAGGGCCACGAAGCCGCTGCGAAAACCGGGTTCCACGTCGCCAAAACCCGCGAGGCTCTCATCCTCGTCGCACAGGGCGTCGAGCTCCTCGTCGCTCATGCCCTCAAACGGATCGAATTCCTCGACATCCTCGCAATCCTCGGTCGCTTCGGCATCCACCGCATCCAGGGACTCGTCGTCCAGAGTTTCATCGAAAGGCTGCATATTGTCGGACATGAAAATCCCTTTCTAAATAAAGTCGAGCGCGTGGGCAAATACCAGCAATCCCACAATCGCGGCGGTGATGGAAAGTACGTATACGGAGGCGGCGGCGATATCCTTCGCACGCTTTGCCAGCGGATGGAGCTCCTGGGTCGCCAGGTCGACGATCGCCTCCATGGCGGTGTTGCACAGCTCGCCGTGAATCACCAAGCCACAGCAGATGATAACCGTGGCCCACTCGGCAATGTCGAGCCCCACGATGCAGCCGGCAATGACGGTGCACACGCCCGCCACGAGCATGACCTTAATGTTGCGCTCGGTCTTAACGGCGGTGACGAAGCCCTCCATGGCGTAGGAGAACGACTTTAAGAAGGACGGATGGTCCTTGTTCGATCCGGGAATCATAGACGGCTCCTAGTCGTGGGCGTGGTTGGTGATGGGGCCGACGTGGACCAGCTTGGGGTCCTCGCCGCGCTCGAGCGCCAGATCGCGCAAGATGGCGTCCTCGCGGGCCTCCATGACCTCGGCCTCGTCGTCCTCGATATGGTCATACCCCAGCAGGTGCAGCATGCCATGCACGAGCATCAGGCGGCACTCGTCGGTAGGGCTATTACCAAAGCCGGGGGCCTGGCGGGCAATGACCTCCGGGGCCAGGATAATATCGCCGAGCTCGAGCGTCTCGTCGGCGGGAATATCCTCGTCAAAGGCCGAGTCGCACTCAAACGAGAGGACATCGGTGGTACGGTCGATACCGCGCCACTCGTGGTTGAGCTCGTGCATCTCGTCCTCATCGACATACGAAAGGGAAATCTCAACTTCACGCTCAACGCCCTCGGCGGCAAGCACGACCTCGCAGATGTGCTCTACCTCCTGCGCGTCGAGCAGCGTATCGAGCTCGGCATCGTTGCTGATCAATACACTCAACGGGACTCCTTTCGGTCGTGCACGCGCTTATCGCGCACATCATCATAAGCATCGTATGCCTCGACGATACGCCCCACCAAGGCATGGCGCACCACGTCGGCACGCTCGAGGTGAGAAAATGCGACATCGTCGACACGGCCTAAAATCCGCTCAACGTCGGCAAGACCGCCGCGACGACCCACCAGGTCGCGCTGACTCAGGTCGCCGGTAATCACAAACTTGGAGTTAAAACCCAGGCGCGTCAGGAACATCTTCATCTGCTCGGGCGTGGTATTTTGCGCCTCGTCGAGCACCACGAAGGCATCGCTCAGCGTGCGGCCGCGCATGTAGGCAAGCGGGGCGATCTCAATCACGCCGCGCTCCATGAGCTCATCGGTGCGCTCGCGATCCATCATGTCAAAAAGGGCGTCGTAGAGCGGACGCATGTAGGGGTCAATCTTTTCCTCGAGGGTACCGGGCAAAAAGCCCAGATTCTCCCCCGCCTCGACAACCGGACGCGTCAAGATCAGACGGCCCACCTCGTGACGCTTGAGCGCGGCAACGGCGAGCGCCATGGCCAGATAGGTCTTACCGGTACCGGCGGGACCAAGGCCAAACGTGATGGTATGCGAGCGGATGGCATCCACGTAGCGCTTTTGGCCGAGCGTCTTGGGGCGAATGGCACGACCGCGATACGAAAGCAGCACATCATCGCGAAGCGACGTAGCCTCGTGCTCACCGTCGCGCAAGACGGCCAGGCAGCGAGAAACATCGTCGGCAGACAGCGTGCGTCCGGCGGCCGCCTCGCGAAAAGTATGGTCGAAAAAACGCGCCACGAGCTCGACCTCGTCCGGGTCACCGCTCGCGGCGATGCTGTCGCCACGGACGACCACATGGGCACGAACCAAACTCTCGAGTGCACGAAGGACACCGTCGCCGGCGCCCAAAACGCGCGAGGGGTCAATACCCTCGGGAACGGTAAGTCTAATCTTCGAGGCTTCCATGAACCTCCCTGCGTGCATGGACCAAGCCGGAATCATCGACTCCGATGATAGCAACATCGAGCAGGCACGGGGCTGTGAGTCCACAGGTATCGTCAAGACGGGCATGATGGAACGAACCGAGCGTCAGGTTGTCGCCATACTCAAGCACGGCACGCTCGACGGTTCCCACGCGACGGCGAGCGTCGGCAATGGCGAGTTCCTGCGCCGCGGCCCTCATGCGGCGGCTACGCTCGGCCATAACCTCGGGCGGCACCTGGTCGGGCATATCGGCAGCAAGGGTACCGGGACGCTTGCTGTAGCGGAACACGTGCATACGCGAAAAGCCCACACGGCGGCACAGTGCCAGCGACTCCTCAAACTCCTCGTCCGTCTCACCGGGAAAACCGACGATGACATCGCACGAAAGGGACACCTGAGGCAAGTTGGTGCGAATCATGCGCACCGTTTCCTCGAAGGCCTCGGCGCTATAGGGACGGCCCATGCGATGCAGTGTCCTGGTGCAGCCGGACTGCACGGGCAGGTGTAAAAACGGGGCGATGCGCTTCGGATAGCGCGCCATGACCTTAAGCAGGGACTCGGAGATATCCATGGGCTCGACCGAGGAAATGCGCACATGCGGAATGGACGTGCGCTCCATGATCGCCTCGAGCAGCTCATCGATCTCGACGTGTTCATCAGTCGCGCTCTTGCCATCGTAGGCGCCCAGGTTCACACCCGTCAGCACCACCTCGGGCACGCCGGCCTCCTGTGCCTCGCGAACTTGCTCGAGCACGGACTCGACCGGCACGGAGCGCTCGGGGCCGCGGGCCTTCCACACAATGCAATAGGTGCAACGATGGTTGCAGCCGTCCTGGATCTTCACGCCCAGACGCGAGCGACCGAGCGCGTCGACAACCTCGCCGTCGCTGCAGGCGGGAACGTCATCGGACTCAACGCCCAGCACCTCACAGACGCGTTCGGCGACATCGATCTTGGACGGCTCGGCGATCACGCGGTCCGAGAGCTCCAGCAGCTCCTCGGGATGCAGATTGACCACGCATCCGGTCACGACCACATAGGGCTCGTTTGGATAGGCCAGCGCATGGCGAACGGCCTTACGGGTCTTGGCCTCGGCCTCGCCCGTAACGGCACAGGTGTTAATGACGATCAGCTCAGCATCCTGAGGCTCCACCATCGCAAAGCCCAGGCGCATTAGATCGGCAGTGATACGGTCGGACTCAACCCGGTTGACACGGCAGCCGAGGTTGACGACAGAGATATGAGGTGCGAGCACGCGGGCTCCTTAATCGAGGATGTCGTCGAGGGCACTCTTGATACGGTCGGTCACCGACTTCTTACCGGATGCGACGTCATCGCCCATCTCGTCGGCAAAGGCGCGAAGCAGCTCGCGCTGCTTATTGGAAAGGTTCGTGGGGACGACCACACGCAGCTGCACGATCAGACGACCGCGCGAACCGCCACCGCCGATACGCGGCATGCCGTAATTGTTGACGCTCACGGTGTCGCCGTACTGGGCGCCAGCGGGGACGCACACCTTGACGACCTCGTCAGGCATAATGCCCTCGACCTCGATCTCGCATCCGAGCGCAGCCTGCGCAATCGAGATATCGCTCACGAGGTACAGGTCGTCGCCGTTGCGCTTAAAACGCTCGTGGTCGGCGACGCGCACGTTGACGATCAGGTCGCCCGACGGCTCGCCGCGAAGGCCGGCCTCGCCAAAACCGCTCACGCGCAGCTGGCGACCGGTCGAAACGCCGGCGGGAATATCGATATCGATCTTTTCGTGCGAAGGCGTGCGGCCCTGACCGTCACAGGTCTCGCAGGGATGGTCGATGACCGTGCCTTCGCCGTGGCAGTCGGGACAGGGCGAAGAGGACTGAACCTGGCCCAGGAAAGAACGCTGGACCGTCGTCACATAGCCCGTGCCGTGGCAGCGGCTGCACTGCTTTTCCTGTGCGCCCTCGGCCCTACCGGTGCCGTTGCAATCCTCGCAGGGGGCAAGGCGGTCATAGCTGATCGTCTTTTTGCAACCGAGTGCAGCCTCCTCAAGGGTCACCGAAAGGGAGATGGCCATATCGCGGCCGCGACGACGCTCACGGCGATTTCGGGCGTCACCGCCGGCACCGCCGCCAAAGAACGACGAGAAGAGGTCGTCCATGCCCATGCCACCAAAGATATCGTTGATGTCGACATAGCGAGAGCCACCGGGGCCGTCCGCGGTGCCGTAACGGTCGTAGTTAGCACGCTTCTGCTCGTCGGAAAGAACGGAATACGCCTCGTTGAGCTCTTTGAACTTGGCCTCGGCCTCGGGGTCGTCCGAAACGTCCGGGTGTACGGTACGGGCCTTCTTTAGAAACGCGCGCTTAATCGTCCGCGCGTCGGCATCCTTGTCGACGCCAAGTACCTCGTAGTAATCCCTATTTTCCGACACGACCGAATCCTTCCGACTTTCATTATTGTCACAGTGCGTCCTATACCCAAGCTGGGCCGGCCGCAAACAGAGGGGTTGATGTTATTGCATTGCGTAGGGCGAAAGCATGGCACGTTGCGAGCAGCTCGCAAACCAAACCGACACGAGCGCAAACATAAATCCGTTGGCAAAACCGTTGGCAAACTGCATCGCGCCGCGCTTCCACCACAGCAGGCTGCGGTGCAGCACGCCGTCCGAGACCACCATGAACAGGCCCATGGCAAACGGAATAAAGCACATCACGGCAAAGGCCGAGAACACGCCCGAGATGGCCGACAGCACCAAAAACGGTGCCACGATGCCCATCAGGTAAAAACCGGTACGGGCCTTGCCCTCCAGACGCTCGGCCTCGACATGAGCGCGGCCGACCAGATCGCCACCCGAGGCACCGTTGGTGCCGGCGTGACCCATGCCGCCAATGCGGACCTCGTCGCCATCGTGCGTACCGGCAGGAAACTCAATCGTCTGCTCGGAGGTCACACGGACACGGCCGCTGCCGCCGCAATCGGGGCAGGGGTCGGCGACGACCTTACCGGAACCGCCGCACTCGGGGCAGACCGACTGAAACGTGCCGGCACCGAACAGGAAGGACAGGTCGACATCGATGTGGCCGCGACCACCGCAGCTCGGACAGGTATGTGCATGCTCGGACGAAACAGAACCCGAGCCGCCACAGTGGCCACAGGTATCGAAGCGCGTATAGCGGACGGTCTTGCGGGCACCGCCCTTGGCCTCCTTAGCGTCGAGCTTGATATCGACGACCACGTTGGCGCCGTTCTCGGGATTATAGGCAGCCTGCCCGCGACGCGGCTGGCCCCAGGCGCCACCAAAGGGAAAGCCGCCCTCAAAGGGATTGCCATAGCCTGCGCTGCCGGCGTAGCCGCCGCCATAGGGCGAAGCCGTAGGAGCGCCGGCGAAGGGGTTGCCCGAGCGCATGGCGTCGTAGCGCGCACGCTTCTGCTCGTCCGAAAGCACGGCGTAGGCCTCGGAAACCTCTTTAAACTTTTCCTCGGCATCAGGTTCTTTGTTGACGTCCGGATGGAGCTTGCGGGCCTTTTGCTGGAAGGCCTTCTGTATATCACGCGAGGTGGCGTCCTTGGAGACACCCAAAATCTCGTAGTAATCTTTTTCGTTCATCGTCGCCATGCGCGGCAACCTCCTGCTCACAGCAGCGTATATATTGCGGTAATTCTACCCGAGCGGCCTAAGCTAGACCCCAAAACAGCTCGAACAGCACATTTCCATCGAGCCAGCCCAAGTGGGTGGGCGCTAAACGGGCGTGGGCACGACCTGCGATAACGTCTTTCGAGGCGACGCACCCCGCATGCCCCTCGACATAATCGGGCACCCAAGTGGCAAGACCCAACTCGAGCGCACGGTCACAGGCCGCCACCAGCTCGTCTGCAGCGATCACGCTTGCCGAGCGAACCAACAGATCGGGCCCAATGCCACGCGTCATGCGGCAGGCGAGCATCAAATCCTCGGCCGCAGCCTCGCGCTGCGACAGATACTCGGCATCAAACGTCGTCGCGGCGTCGTCGCGTTGCACCAAGCGCACGCGATACGCATCGCCGCGAGCAGGCACGTCGGGAAACAGCCCGGCCAAGCGATCGAAATCCTCGGCGTCGAGCATACCGGCGGCAGAGCGGCCCAAGCCCAGATAGCCCCGTCCTGTCCAATAAGCAATGTTGTGGGCACACTCATGTCCGTCGAGCGCGTAGCTTGCCACCTCATACGGGTGATAGCCGGCCGCACCCAGGCACTCACGCGCCGCGTCCATGCACGCAGCCTGAAAATCCTCGTCGGGCTCGAGCGACTCGTCGCGACACGCCATGTGGTAGAGCGGCGTGCCCTCCTCGAGCGTGAGCGGGTACACCGACACATGATGCGGCGCCGCCGCCAGCACGCCATCGAGCGTGCGTTGCCAGCTTACGGCGGTCTGCTCGGGAAGTCCGCACATCAGGTCGCAGGACACATCGAGCCCAGCGTCCTTAACCGTCGTGATGGCAGCGAGCGCCCGATCGGCATCGTGAATACGGCCAATCGCAGCAAGCTCGGCGTTGTCAAGGGTTTGAACTCCCAGAGAGACGCGTGTGACACCGACCTTGGCAAGCGCAGTGGCAAGCCCGGCGGTCAACGACTCGGGATTGGCCTCGCAGGTAAACTCAACGGGCTTGCACCACATGCAAATACGCCGGGCAAGCTCCACCAGACGCTCTCCTGCCAGCGACGGCGTACCGCCGCCAACATAGACGGTGCGGACCTGCGCAAGCGCGCCTGCGTCGCCAAAGGCATCGAGGCGCGCATACAGTTGCTCAAAATAGACATCGAGCGCAGCACTCAGGTCGCACGAAGCAAAACTGCGTGAGTCAAAGTCGCAGTATCGGCACTTTTGGGCGCAAAACGGCACGTGGACGTACAGCGCGGTAACGGCCACCGTTAGGCCTCCAGCGGATGAGCGGGCACCGACTCGCCGGCGGCAAGCGCGGCCTCGCAGGCCACCACATCGCGCTCGATATCATCGACCAATGCCATGAACTCCTCGTATGTGGAGCAGCGCACCACCTGCGCGCGCCAGGCGGCGGCATGGGGCATGCCCTTAAGATACCAGCTCGCGTACGTGCGGGCACGTGACATAAGCGGCAACAGCTCATGCGTGAGCGTCAGGTGCTCGCGCAGGGCATCCAGGCGCTCGACCGAGCTACGCACCGGTACTGGCGTGCCATCGAGTGCAAGGGCTCGAGCATCACCGAACACCCAGGGGTTGCCATAGATACCGCGCGCGATAAACACGGCACTGGCGCCCGAGTTGCGCAGGCGTTCCGCCGCATCCTCGGCGCAGAACACATCGCCCGAACCGATAACGGGAATCTCGACGGCGTCGGCCACCTCATCGACGACCGACCAATCGGCCTGGCCCGTATAGAGCTGCGTGGCACAGCGGCCGTGCACCGCCACCGCAGCTGCCCCTGCCCCCTCGAGCATCTGGGCAAACGTCGCGGCATTGCGGTCTTCGGCGTAAAAGCCCTTGCGAATCTTCACGGTCACGGGAACATGCGCCGCGCCCACCGCTGCCTCGACAATCTGCTCGGCCAGGTCGGGCGTATGCATAAGCGCCGAGCCCTCGCCCTTGGTAACGACCTTGCGAGCCGGACAGGCCATGTTGATATCAATCAATGACAGGCGATCGCCCACGCGTTCCTCGACGGCAGCGACGGCACCCGCAAACTGATCGGGCTTGGAACCAAAGAGCTGCACGCAGATCTGCTGCTCCTCGTCGGCCGGCAACACCAGGCGCCACGTCTTGTTGCTGGCATAGGCAAGGCCCGCAACGCTCACCATCTCGCTGTAGGCAAGGTTGGCACCGCGGCGGCGACACATGATGCGATAGGCGGGGTCGGTTACGCCCGCCATGGGAGCCATAAGGAACGGCTGCTCGGCATAGGCGCCCAGCAGACGCTTGCTGTATTCAGAAAGCGCCATGGACTTACTCGTCTACCTTTAGGATCGCCATAAAGGCCTCCTGCGGGACCTCGACCGAACCGATGGCCTTCATGCGCTTCTTGCCCTCTTTCTGCTTCTCGAGCAGCTTGCGCTTTCGCGAGATATCGCCGCCATAGCACTTGGCCAAAACGTCCTTGCGACGCGCCTTGACGGTAGAGCGGGCAATGATCTTGTTGCCGATGGCGCCCTGAATAGGCACCTCGAACAGCTGGCGCGGGATGATTTCCTTGAGCTTGTCACACAGGCCGCGGGCCAGGCCATAGGCCTTATCCTTGTGCACGATAAACGAAAGCGCGTCCACCTCATCGCCCGAAAGCAAAATATCGAGCTTGACGAGTTCGGAGGGACGGTACTCGTTGAACTCGTAGTCGAGTGAGGCATAGCCCTTGGTGCGACTCTTGAGCTGGTCAAAGAAGTCCAGGATGAGCTCGGCGAGCGGCATGTCAAAGCGCATCTCGACCGATTTGCTCGTGAGATGGATCATGTCAGTTGTAATGCCGCGGTGCTCGATAGCGAGCTGCATGACGGCACCCGTATACTCGGGCGGGCAGATAATTTTGGCCTTGAGGTAAGGCTCCTCAATGCGCTCGATGCGCGTAGCCTCGGGCAGATCCTGCGGGCTGCGAACATCAATCATCTCGCCGTCGGTCTTATAGACGTGATAGTCCACCGAAGGGCTCGTAGCAATGAGGTCAAGGTTGAACTCGCGCTCCAGGCGCTCCTTGACGACTTCCATATGCAGCAGGCCTAAGAAGCCCACGCGGAAGCCAAAGCCGAGCGCCACCGAGGTCTCGGGCTCCCACACCAACGACGGGTCGTTGACGTGCAGCTTATCGAGAGCGTCGCGCAGGTTCTCGTAATCCTTGTTGTCGATCGGAAACAGGCCCGTATAGACCATGGGCTTGGCCTCGCGGTAACCGGGAAGCGGCTCGGGGCAGGGATTAGACGCCCACGTGAGGGTATCGCCCACGTGCACGGCCTCAGGATCCTTCAGACCCGTGACCACGTAGCCGACCTCGCCAACCGTCAGTGCGTCAACCGGGGTCTCGGCAGGACGCTTGACGCCCACGCCGTCGACCAAGAAGTCACCTTCTGCCTGCATCATGCGCAGAGTATCGCCCTTCTTGATGGAGCCGTCAAAGACGCGGACCGTGGCAACGACGCCGCGGTACTCATCGAAATACGAATCCAGGATAAGCGCCTTGAGCGGCGCGTTCGCATCGCCCTTGGGCGGAGAGATCAAAAAGACGATAGACTCCAGCAAATCGTGAATGCCCTCGCCGGTCTTGCCCGATACGCATACGGCATCGTCGGCAGGGATCGCCAGGTCGTCCTCGATCTCGGTCTTGACCTCGTCGGGGTGTGCCGACGGCAGGTCGATCTTGTTGATAGCGGGCACGATATCCAAGTTGGCGTTCATGGCGAGCGTCGCGTTGGAGACGGTCTGCGCCTCGACGCCCTGCGTGGCGTCGACGACAAGCACCGCACCCTCGCAGGCGGCAAGCGAACGCGAGACCTCGTAGGTAAAGTCCACGTGGCCCGGCGTATCGATCAGGTTGAACTGATACGTCTCACCATCGTCGGCGTCATAGGACACGCGAACGGCATTAGACTTGATCGTGATGCCGCGCTCGCGCTCGATATCCATGGTGTCGAGCAGCTGCGACTCCATATCGCGCTCGTCGACGGTATGGGTGAGCTCGAGGATGCGGTCACTGATCGTGGACTTGCCATGGTCGATGTGCGCAACGATCGAGAAGTTGCGGATGTGGGAAATGTCAATTGAAGTATTCATGCGGACTATCTTACCCGAGCGGTACAAAAAATGGAGCCTGTTCCATAAAACAGGCTCCATTTATGCGCGTAATCTGTGTGGTGTGAAATTTACAACTTAGGCGTTGATGCTGTTCACGAGCTTGGCAAGACCGGACTTGCGGTTGGAAGCCTGGTTCTTGTGGATAACATGCTTGGCGGCAGCCATGTCGAGACGCTTGGTGACGGTCTTGAGGGCAGCCTGGGCCTTCTCGGCGTCGCCCTCGGCGACGGCGGACTGGACGTGCTTGGTCAGCGTCTTGAGCTCGGACTTGACAGCCTTGTTACGCATGCGAGCTGCCTCATTGGTGCGGATACGCTTCTTCTGAGACTTGATGTTTGCCACTTCTGGAGTTCCTTTCGAGTTCCTTGCAAAAAATGTATGACACCTCTGAGACACGGTGAGGTCATGCAAGCGCCTACTATAGCACGCTCCCCCTCAAAGGGATAGAACGAATTTGTCAAATAGGCAGGTATCATCACGATTTTCTCAAGATGTTCGTAATCCAGAGCAAAAGCGCGGTCTCCGAATCGGCAGAACCCTTCAGTGCGAGCTCCACATCGACCGCGCCCTCGAGCGCAGCGACAAGCTCCGCCATCGAAAAGCGGCGTGCCCAGGTCAGGTGATTTTTGACCTGCCAGGCCTGAAGCTTGAGTGTCGCGGCGAGCTCACGCCCCTGCCCACGAGAGTCGAGCGCCTTGGCGACGATCAACTCGCGGATGCGACCGCATAGCAGCGTGTAGGTCCACACATAGCTCTTGGCGGGCAGCAGCCCAAAGAGCTCAAGCGAGCGGCGCATATCGCGGGCCGAGACGGCATTGAGGAAGTCCCAGGGCTGAACTTCGGCCGTGCGCACGATCCAGCGCTCCACATCGGCAAGCTCAATTTGCGGCGCCTCGACCATCTGGGCAAGCTTGGCCAAGTCGTTATCGAGCATGCGGGTGTTCTCGCCCGAGCGCGAGACGAGCTCCTCGGCAGCAGCCGTCGAGATGGACTTACCGCGCTGCGTCGCCATCTGCTGAACGCGGCGCGGCAGTTCCCAGCGCTTGGTACCCGAACAATCGACGATAGCCTTCTTGTCGATCTTGGCGATTGCCTTATACAGGCGCGTATTCTTGGCAAGTGAGTCGGCAATAATGAGACAGACCGTCGTGGGGCTGGGACTTGCGAGGTACTCGACAAGCGGTTCCGAGACCGCCTTGGCAAGCTTGGAGCAGCCGTCGAGGATCACCAGGCGAAACTCGCTGCCCATGGGAAAGGTATTGAGCGAGCCGATGATCGACTCGATATCGGGATCTTTCGTCATGTCGCGTTCATCGAGGTTGAACTCAACCATACCCGACTTTTCCAAGCGAGCTTTCATACGCGAGACGGCGTGGTCGCGCTTGACCCCATCGGTACCGACGATCAGATATGCCGGCAGCAGACCGGTTTCGGACATTGCGCTCCCCTCTCGCACACACTCGAATTCGTACCGTGCCATTTTAGCCCAGGGGTCCACCGCGCGCCAACGATGTCATCACGGTCGCTGGCATCGCATGGCAAAGCCCTTCGCAGTCGGCGTGACGGTAATGTCGCCGTGTTCGATGGTGCATGCGAACGCACCACCCGCTTCCTTAACTGCATCGACGCAGGCATCCGACGGATGGCCGTAACGATTCCCCTCGCCGGCGCTCGCGATAGAGAACTCGGGCTTAAGCGTGCCCAGCAGGTCTGTGTCGACGGAAACTTTTGAGCCATGATGCCCCAGCTTGAGCACATCGATATCTCCCACCTCCTGTACAAACTCGCGCTCCTGATCGAGCTCGGCGTCACCAGTAAGGAGCACACGCAGGCTCTTGCCTTCCTGAGCGTAGGAGAGCAGCAAAACAAGAGAGTCCTCATTGCCCTCGCCATCCACCGTGTCAAACGGCCACATCACACGAGCCCGAAATGCGCCGATATCGACCGTGTCTCCGCGAGCCACCTGCCGATACGTTACACCCGGGCGATTCAGAACCTCAGTAGGCGCGCCGTCAAGTGCATCGGCCGCGACCGCAATGGTTCCAACCGAAAAACGATCGAGTACGTCGGGAAGACCGCCCCAATGGTCTTCATCCCAATGCGTCACGAAGACGGCGTCGATATGGTGGACGTTATTGCGAACCAACGCCGACACCACGCGGTCATCGAGCCCACAGTCGACGAGTGCCACGGCGCCACCCTGACGAACCAGAATCGCATCGGCCTGGCCAACATCGAGGACCGTTACCGAAGGCGGCGCACATCGATCCCAATAGACATACGGAACACCCGCTGCGAGCATTAAACACAGCAGCCCCGCTGCCATGCTCCGCGCGCGGGGGCGTGGCCACCAGACCAAGAGGGCCACCAGCGCGAATGGCACCACATATACCAAGGGCGTATCGGGCGGCACGCTTACGGATGCGCCCGGAACGGCAGCAAAGAGCTGTTCAAAGAACAGCGCACAGCGGGCGACAATCATGGGCACCACGAGCGCCCCGTGACGCAGCAGCGGCACAAGCGAGCAGGGCACCAGCACAACCGATACAGCGAGCAGCACGCTTATCACCGGACCGATCACGGCATTTGCAAGTGGGGCAATGAGCGAAAACGTCTCAAATGCGGGAATCGTAACGGGAAGTGTCGCCAGCTGCGAGCACAGCGTGACAGACAAAACGCTGGCGACACCCGATGGCATGCCCAGCTCGCCCAAGGCGTAGGTGGCGTAGGGGCAAAAACAAAGGATGGCAAAGACACTGGCGCACGAAAGCTGAAAACCCATTTCGAACAATACCGTCGGACGCAGCAACACAAAGATTGCCATGGTGACGAACAGAGCCGAGAGGCCATGCCGACGACGCCCGGCGCCGTTGGCGACAAGCGACGCCGCCACCATGCAGCACGCGCGCACGGCCGAGGGCGAAGCGCCCGTAAAAACGGCATAGGCAGCGAGGGCCAGCACCAACAGCCCCCGCTGCAGCCCACGAGAGAGGCGTGTCTTTTGCAGGGCGCTCTCAATCACAAACCCCACGATGGCAAGATGACTACCCGAGACAGCGATAAGATGTGCGGTGCCCGTTACCGAAAACCAATCGCCCGCCGGCTGGGCACGCAGCTCGGCCGAGCGTCCGCAGACAACGCCGGCAATGAGCGAGCGCGCTGGATCGGTCGCGGGCGCGATAACGGCAAGGAGCTCGTTTCGAAGCCAAGACAACGGGCCTGGAGGGCCCTCGTCGATCGATACCAACCGGACGACTTTAACCTTTCGAAGCTCGCCCCGAAGCACGCGTGAGCGCCCATACGCATCATTCTCAAAGCGCGAAATTCGACCGATAGCACGTACATGCGAACCGACGCCGAGCTCACGATCGCACGACAGCCATACCTGACCCAAATGCTTTTCGCCCGCAAACGCATCGCAGGTATAGGAGTACACACCGTCATTGATGGACGGATCGCCGTGCACAACAAACTCAAGACTGCTCGCAGCCCGATTATCCAGTGCCCTCGATGCGTGTAGCGCTCCTATCGCCCAAGCCGCGGACACGACCGCTCCCGCAACGAGGCCAAGGGCCGCGGCATACAGCCATCGCTTCCACCGCACAAGACGCATACAGGACCGTGCCAATACGATGCACGTCGCAGCCGCGAAGGGAATGGCCATAAGCAATGTGACGGGCGCCGCCCGCTCTCCCAGCAGCGCATCGGCCGCCATGTTAAGCACTAACCCACAGCTCGCACACAAGCCGGCACAAAGGGCTATCGCCCACGGCATCAATGGGCGCGGTGGCATCACATGCTCGCGCTCGGTCGCACTCATACGCAGATGCAATCTTTAATTTTGGCGAGTTTCTTCTCACCGATCCCCGATACGCGCATAAGGTCATCGACCGAGGCAAAGGCCCCGTTTTGCGTCCGTTCGTCGATAATTGACTGGGCCATAGAAGGCCCGATGCCCGAAAGCGTCTGCAGCTCCGCCGCACTTGCCGTATTGATATTCACAAGTCCCGACGAAGACCCTGTACCAGGGGTCGTGGAAGCACTGCTTTCGGCGGCGCCGACGGCCGCAGCCGTTTGTTGCTCCCCTACCGTCGGCACATAGATCTTTTGACCATCGGTGATCTTGGACGCACGGTTAAGAACCGTCACATCCGCCTCGGCCGTAAGCCCTCCGGCGGCATCAATCGCCTGGGACACCCGTGCTCCATCTTTAAGCCGGTACACGCCAGGCTTCACAACGGCGCCATCAACATCGACGTACACCTCGGCAGCAGAGGAGCTCTTGGCAGACGGCTCATCGGCATCGTCAGGAGAGGCATCCCCGGCCCCGCGCACATCCGAGGCGCTCGCCTCATCACTACGCTCAAACGATACGTCGCTGGAGTGACCACCAAAACCTGCCATCGCCAAGCCGCTCGCGGCGGCAATGACAACCAGGATCGCCACGACCATCGCCTTATGGCCGAGCAGCTTTTCTGCCCAGCGGTCCATCCGTTTAACCCGTTCGTGTTGCTCGCGCTGCGCCATAGCAAACACCTCCCAACACCATCGTGTCAGGAAACGAACGCCGCAGCCTCCGCACGCCCACACCGGTTTTCGCGGTCAAACCAAAAGCTGACCAAAACCTTGCGGAAAAGTGTCCATTTATTCAGGCACACGTCGACAAATGAACCGTTTATCGCCTAATGCCCAGATAGAAAAAGACCGACGATGCAAAATCACCGCCGGTCTATACACAACATTATTCGTGATCTTGGTAAATCTCACGTGGAGCGAGCTCGGAATATTTGCGTTTTAAGGTCTTAGGGGCCTTATACGTGTTGCTCTCGAAGTCGATATACTCGGTCTGCTTGAGCAAGCGCTCAATCATCTCCTCGTGATCGAACAGCTCCCACGCCTCATGCACGGCATCGAGTTTGGCGTGCGTCTCGGGGCGGCGCGGCATAAAGAGCGTGCAGCAATCGGGAGCGGCCTCGGTCGAGATATCGAAGGTACCGATTTCCTCGGCACGCGCGATGATCTCCTGCTTGTCCGAACCAATCAGCGGGCGGAACACGGGGATCTTGACGGCCTCGTTGACGGCCATGATGTTCTCGAGCGTCTGGGAAGCAACCTGACCGAGCGATTCACCGGTCACAATAGCCTTGGCGCCCTCGATATGCGCAATGCGCTCGGCAACCGAATACATAATGCGACGGTACATGATCACGCGCAGGTTGCTGGGGCAGGTCACCGAGATCTCACGCTGACAATCGCCAAACGGCACCACGTACAGGCGGCCGATCTGGACACCCGGCTCAAGCGCACGGATGATGTCCTGCACCAAATACTCGCTCGTGTCGGGCGTCTGCGGACGACCGGAGAAATGTACCGGCACGCACACCGCGCCGCGACGCGCGAGCATCCAGGTCGCTACCGGAGAATCGATACCCGATGACAGTAGCGTCACGACCTTGCCGGCAGATCCCACCGGCAGACCGCCCACGCCGCGCTCGGAGCGCGCGTACACATAAACGCTACCCTGGACCACCAGCACGTGCACCATTGCGTCGGGGTCGTGCATCTGGACCTTTTTATCGGGAAACGCCTCGCACAACACCTCTCCCACCTGACGATTGATATCAATCGAGGTGAGCTCGTAGTCGGTGTTCGAGCGCTTGGCATGCACCTTAAACGACTCAAAGGGACCAAACTCGCGCAGCGCCTTCACGGCGGCGGCGCAGTACTCCTGCGGGTCGCGGTTCGTGTGATATGCCAGGGACACGCGAGCAACGCCGGGGACGGTGCGAATGACGCGCGCCGCCTCGTCGGCCTGATGCTCGTTAAAGGTCACGAGGATATAACCGGAAATTCGAGACACGGCATTCACGGAAAAGGCGGCCAAGGCCGCCTTGATGTTATCCATGAGGATATGCTCAAAATGTGCGCGGTTCTTGCCCTTTAGTCCAACCTCGTGATAGTGGACCAGGCAGACGCGGGCTGCCATTTAGGCTTCAGCAACCTTATGGCCGAGTGCCTTCTCGTAACGGGCCTCGTCGTAGGAGATGTCGCCGTCGACAATCTCGTCCATAGCCATCGAGATGGTATCGGCGCCGGAAAGCGCAATAGTGATGTCATCGACATCCTGGACGGCGAGCACGCGGTTGTGCTGGCCACGCAACATGCTGTTAATGTCGCAGGCGCGCTTGGAGGCAAGCGAGGCGAGCAGGAAGCGGTTGTGATCGGTCTTCTCCAGAAGATCGTCAATGCAAGGCTTTACAACGGACACGGACCTCAGATCCTTTCATGCATATCGAGAACGCGAACGAGCTCATCGGTCGCGCGGTCGAGATCGTCATTCACCACGACGTCGTCGTAGCGGTCGGCAAGGGCAAGTTCATCGGCGGCGTTTGCCATACGCAGCTCAATCGTCTCGGGCGTCTCGGTACCGCGACCGACCAGACGCTCGCGGAGCACCTCGAGCGAAGGCGGCTTGATAAAGATCAACACGGCCTCGGGGAAACGCTCCTTGACCTGCAGGGCTCCCTGGACATCGATCTCCAAGATCAGAGACGAGCCAGAGGCGAGCTTGGATGTGACCTCGCTCACCAAGGTGCCGTAGCAGTTACCGTGGACCTCGGCCCACTCAACAAACTCACCGTTTGCCACGCGGCGGTCGAACTCCTCGCGCGTCAGGAAAAAGTAGTTGACGCCGTCGACCTCACCTTTGCGTGGTGCTCGCGTGGTAGCCGAAACCGTCAGGCCCAGGTTCGAGCGACGCTCGCGCACACGAGTGACGAGCGTGCCCTTGCCTGCACCTGACGGTCCAGAAATCACAAAGAGCTTTGAATCCTGAGCGCTCACTTATTTGGTCAGCTGCTCGAGGAGCTGCTCGCGCTGGCGGACGCCGAGGCCCTGGACGCGACGGGTAGCGGAGATGCCGAGCTCCTCCATGATCTTGGCGGCCTTGGCCTTGCCATAACCGGGGAGAGACTCGATGAGGGTGGAAACCTTCATGCGGGAAGCGATGGGGTCATCGGAGTTGAGCACGGACTCGAGGGACTTCTCGCCCTTCTTGATCTGCTCGCGAAGCTCAGCGCGGGCGTGACGTGCGGCGGCAGCCTTCTCAAGAGCCTGCTTGCGCTGCTCGTCGGTAAGCTGAGGGAGTGCCATTCGAACCTCCAAATAGTTGGGTTATATCTGATGCAATAATTGGCATTTTAGCACGTCAAACGCACTAAATGCCCAATCGACGGCACCATAGGTTAGACGATACCTGCGAAAAGTGCAATATACGGAGGTTAAAGTTGAGCCCCTGACCTGCGATTCCACACAAAGGATGGGAAAGTTTTCGCAGGCACAGGGGCTAATTTGTGCTAATGAGACCCAAAAGTGGTGACTTGAGGGAATCTTTTAGGCGACGTTTTCGACCAGCTCGGCAACGATAGCGTCAAAGGCGGCAACCGGGTCGTCGGCACCGGTGATGGGTCGGCCCACCACGATATGGCTCGCGCCGCGCTCGATAGCCTGAGAAGGCGTCGCCACACGGGACTGGTCACCAAGGGCGGCACCCACCGGACGAACGCCCGGAGTCACGATCAACGCGTCGGGGCCGAGCAGCTCGCGCATGTCATGGGCCTCCATCGGCGAGCACACGATGCCGTCGATACCGTTGGCCTGGGCAAGCTTTGCCAGGCGGGCGGCCTCCTCGGCCACGGGTGACTCGACGCCGATCTCAGCCAGCGAATCCTGGTTCATGCTCGTGAGCACGGTGATGGCGACGAGCTTGGCGCGGTCCTCGCGCGCCTCCTCGGCACCCTCACGGCACGCAGCGAGCATAGCACCAGAACCCAGGCCGTGGACCGAGAGCAGGTCGGCACCGGCAAGCGAGGCCGAACGGGCGGCACCGCGCACCTGATGCGGAATGTCATGGAACTTGAGGTCGAGGAAGACCTTAAAGCCCAGGTCCTTGAACGTCTTGACGATCTCGGGCCCCTCGGCGTAATAGAGCGTCATGCCCACCTTGAGCCAAGCGGCATGACCAGAAAGCTCGTGGGCGAGCTCGAGCGCACGCTCACGGTCGCAGTCGAGGGCGACGATAACGCGGTCGCGGGCGTCGGTCTCTAGCATTCGAAAGCACCTACCAGCTCGTTGATGTCCTTCACGCCCTGGGACTCCGCCCAGGCCTCGAGCTCGTGCGCGATCTTAATTGAGGCGCACGGATCGACGAAATTGGCCATGCCGACCGACACGCAGGTGGCGCCGGCCAGGATAAACTCGGCCGCATCCTCGCCCGTCATGACGCCGCCGACACCGTTGATGGGGATATCGACGGCCTGAGCGACCTCCCAGACCATGCGAACGGCGATGTGGTGGCACAGCGGACCCGAAAGGCCGCCCTTGGGCTTGGCCACACGGGACTTGCGGGTATGAACGTCAATGGCCATGCCCTGGATGGAGTTGATGACCGAAAGGCCGTCGGCTCCCGCGGCCTCGAGAGCCTTGGCAATCTCGGCGACGTTAACCGGCGCCATCTTCACGAACAGCGGCTTATCGGTCACCTTACGGCAGGCAGCCATAACGGCAGAGGCGCCCTCGGGCGAGGAGCCCATGGCGGCACCGCCGGCGGCAATATTGGGGCAGCTGACGTTGATCTCGTAGCCGGCAGCCCAGGGGCACAGCTCGACATACATCTCGAGCGCGCGCACAAACTCGTCAACGGAGTGGCCGGCGACCTGGCAGATGACCTGGCAACCGTCCTTGGAGAGCTGCTCGAGCCAGGGACCGGACTCACGGGCGAAGGCAGCCACGCCGGGGTTCTGAAGGCCCACGGAGTTGATCATGCCGCCCGGGATCTCGGCCATGCGGGGCGCGGGGTTGCCGGGCCAGGGCTCGGCAGCACAACCCTTGGTGGTGATGGCGCCCAGCTGGGAGACATCAAAGAAGTTCTGGAACTGCCAGCCGTAGCCAAAGGTACCGGCTGCGGTGTTGATGGGGTTCTGCATCTTGACGCCGCCGAAGTCGACGGCCATGTTCACGGTACCCACTAGAAGACCACCACCTTGGAAGCATCGAACACGGGGCCGCACATACAGGCGCCCTTCATACCGTCGACCGTCTCGACATTGCAGGTGTTGCAGGCACCAAAGCCACAGCTCATCATGCGCTCGAGCGAAACCTCGCAGTACGCACCGGCCTCGGCGGCAGCGGCGGCGACCTTCTTCATCATGACGGCGGGACCGCAGCTGGCCACGTAGTCGTAGCCGCCCTCGCCGAGCAGCTCGGCGGCAGGATCGGTGCAAAAACCGTGCGTGCCAAGCGAACCGTCGTCAGTGCAAACGCTGACCGTGTCGCACAAAGCGCGGAACTCATCGATGCCCACGGCCTTGGACGCGGTACCAAAGCCCAGGCACACGTCGACGGCCACACCCTGCTCGGCAAGCTTACCGGCAAGGCACAGCACGGGCGGAACGCCGATGCCGCCCGCCACGAGCAGCGCCTTCCTGGTGCCCTCGGGCACGAACCAGCCGCGGCCGCCAGGACCCAGCAGATTAGAGGTGGAGCCGGGGCCCATCTGCGACAGACGACGGGTGTCGTCGCCCACGACGGCGTACCACAGCTCGACGGTGCCGGCCTGGGCGTCGGCGCGATAGAAGCTCAGGGGCACGCGAAGCAGCGAGGACGCATCACCGGGCACGGCAATGTTCACAAACTGACCGGGCTTGAGCGCACTTGCAAGCTTGGGGGCCGAGATGACGAGCGAGAAGATGCCGTCGGCGATCTCCTGGTTCGAGACGACCTCGAAGTCGTGCATGCGTGCAGTGGAAGGTGTGGGCATAGACGCTCCAATCCCCCATGCGGTTGCATGGTCAAAACGAACAGAAAGCGCGGCACCGCAAGGGCGCCGCGCACATAAGCGATAAGGCAATGCTAGCAGATGCAGCCGTCGGCGAGCGTCTGCTTGCCGCCGACAAACACATCGGTGGCACGACCGGTGAGCGTGCGGCCGGCGAAACCGGAGTTCTCGGCGCGCGACTCGTAACCGTCCTCGCCGACCGTCCAGGTGGCGGACGCGTCGAACACGGTCAGATCGGCAACGGAGCCCGCCTTGACCTGAACCTGGTCGAGGCCCAGGATCTCACGCGGCTTGATGGCCATGAGCTCGACCATGCGGCCCATGCTCATCTTGCCCGTGTTGACCAGCTCGGTAAGTACAAGCGACAGCGAGGTCTCGAGGCCGATCATGCCAAAGGGCGCAAGCTCGAACTCGCGGGCCTTCTCCCACGGGGTGTGGGGAGCGTGATCGGTGACGATAACGTCGACGGTACCGTCGATGACGCCCTGACGGATAGCCTCGGCATCCTCCTCGGTACGCAGCGGCGGGTTGACCTTGAGCGAGGTGTTGTAGGTCTCGTCCAGGTCGTTCTCGGTCAGGAACATATGGTGCGGGGTGGCCTCACAGGTAACCTGAACGCCAGCGGCCTTACCGGCACGCACGATCTCCAGGCCATGGGCGGTGGAGATGTGCTGGATGTGCAGCTTGGCACCGGTCAGCTTGGCGATCTCGATGTCGCGGGCGATCTGAAGCTCCTCGCCGGCAGCCGGCCAGCCCTCGAGAGCCAGACGGGTCGAGACCTTGCCCTCGTTGATCTGGCCGTGGCCGACCAGGTCCTCGTCCTGGCAGTGGCTCATAAAGACCTTGCCGAACATCTTGCCGTAGTCCATGCAGCGACGGAGCATGCCCGCGCCCTGTACGCCGCGACCGTCGTCGGTAAAGGCGACGGCGCCGTGGGCGACCATATCGCCCATCTCGGACATAGCCTCGCCCTTAAGGCCGCGGGTCATGGCGCCCGACGGATAGACGCGGCAGTGACCGACCTCGGCAGCGCGGGACTTGACGAACTCCACGACGGTGCCGTTATCGGTGACGGGATCGGTGTTGGGCATGGCGCACACGCCGGTGAAGCCGCCCTTGGCAGCTGCGCGGGTGCCGCTCTCGATGTCCTCTTTGACCTCATAGCCGGGCTCGCGAAGGTGAACGTGCATATCCACCAGGCCGGGGACGAGGTACTTGCCGGAAAGGTCGCGGACCTCGGCTCCCTCGACGGCGAGATTCTCGCCGACCTCGGCGATCTTGTCGCCGTCAATCAGGACGTCAACGACACCGTCAAGCTCGACGGACGGGTCGACGACGTGGGCATTCTTAAGAAGCAAGGCCATTATCGGCACCTCCAAGCAGCAGATACAGGATAGCCATACGCACGCAGATACCGGCGTAGACCTGCTCCAGGATGACGGAGCGTTGCGGGTGGTCGGCCATGTAGGAGTCGAACTCGACGCCGCGGTTGATGGGGCCCGGGTGGCAGATGATCGCATCGGGCTTCATGAGCTTCTCGCGGTCCTTGGTCAGGCCGAAGAGCTTGTGGTACTCGCGAATGGTCGGGAACGGAGCACCCTCGAGGCGCTCCTGCTGCACGCGCAGCATGTAGACGACGTCCAGCTCGGGCAGGACGGAATCGAGGTCGCTCGTCACGTGGTCGCAGCCCAGGACCTCGGGCGCCGGCGGCAGCAGCGTGCCGGGGGCGACGGCGTAGGTCTCGCAGCCCATGATCTTAAGGGCGGGGATCAGCGAGCCGCAAACGCGGGAGTGGGCGATATCGCCGACGACAGCGACCTTCAGACCGTGGAAGTCGCCCTTGTGCTCCCAGATGGTGTACAGGTCGAGCAGGGCTTGCGTGGGATGGTTGTGCTTGCCATCACCGGCGCAGATGACGCTTGCGGGCGAGTTCTGCGTGACGATGTAGGGGGCGCCGGCGTGCTTATCGCGCACGACGATGCAGTCGATCTTATAGGCGTTGAGGGTCTCGACGGTGTCAACGAGGCTCTCGCCCTTGACCGTGGAGGTCGAGGAGCCACCAAAGTTGAGGCTGTCGGCCGAAAGACGCTTCTCGGCGAGTTCGAAAGAGCTGCGGGTACGCGTCGAGGGCTCGTTGAACATATTGACGATGGTCTTGCCCTTGAGCGTGGGGACCTTCTTGATCGCACGCTCGTTGACCTCGGAGAACGCCTTGGCGGTCTCGAGGATGAGCTTGATGTCCTCTTCGGAGTACTCGGTAATGTCGATCAGGTGCTTATGGTTGAACGCCACGGTACTACTCACCTCCCAGCGGCGCGGAGCCCACGTGGGAACCCGGCGCGACGTCGTTAATCTCGACGGCGGTGTGGCCGTCGACTTCCTTCATATATAGGTGCACGTTCTCCTCATGCGACGAGGGAACGTTCTTGCCGACAAAGTCCGGCGAGATGGGGAGCTCACGGTGGCCGCGGTCAACGAGGACTGCAAGTTCGATGCGGCTCGGACGGCCCAGGTCCATGACGGCGTCGAGAGCGGCGCGGATGGTACGACCCGTGTACAGGATGTCGTCCACCAGCACGACGCGCTTGCCGTCGACACTGAAGGGAATGTTGGTGGCGTGGATCGCGGGAGCGAAATTGGTAGCGTAGTCATCGCGGTAGAAGCTGATGTCGAGGCTGCCGAGCGGAACGTCGACGCCCTCGATCTCCTTGATCTCCTCGGCGAGTTTCTTTGCCAGAAGGTCGCCGCGCGTGACGATGCCGACCAGAGCGAGGTCTTCACAGCCCTCGTTGCGCTCGAGAATCTCGTGCGCGATGCGGGTCATCGCTCGATTGACGGCGGTCTCGTCCATGATGACCGCCTTGGGGGAAGTCGTGCCCATCGATCTCCTTCCTCACATGTCTTGACTGCTGACACAGTCAAAAAAATAGATGCCCGACCGCTTAAAGCGGACCAGACACCCACAGGAAGGGCTGCTCTTTGGCAGCTATGTAATTCCATGTGGGTATCTCGTACCCCTTTAATGGTCAAGGGATAGTGTAGCCAACCTCGAGCTTAATTGCGAGCATAAATACAGAGCATTCCGTAAACGGAGCCCTACGCTCAATAAACCTATATATATTTGTGGGACGAGCTTGAAAACGCACGCACGAGCTGGCATAATCCCCTCTGCTGCACGCAAATCGGATCTACGTCCAGGGCCGTGGCGTGGGCACTATCGCCAAAAGAGAAATATCTCTGTGTAGATTACGCACAGGGAACTGCTTCTGTGCTATAGTTCAGGCTTGTTTGTTAACGCGACATGTTCGTTTGTCGCCCAAGGAGGGTCAGTTATGTCCAAAGTTTGCGAAGTTTGCGGTAAGCACCCCGTTGCCGGTCGCTCCATCAGCCACTCTCACCGCGTCACCAACCGTAAGTTCCGCCCCAACATCCAGCGCGTCTACGTCGTCGTCGACGGTCACCGTCGCAAGATGAACGTTTGCTCCACCTGCCTCAAGTCCGGCAAGGTTGCGCGCTCCTAAATAAGGTCTTACCAACAAGTACCTCGGACTCTCCGGGTCAAAGACCTCGCGTTCACATAGAACTTACCAAAGGCGCCCTCCCCCACGGAGGGCGCCTTTTTGCACTCATTGGGGACAGACTTACATGAGTGTTTTCACGCATTGGGGACAGACATGACGCACGCATGCGGCGTCCCGATCGGCTACGGCCCCTATCTCACGCTGCATCCTTCCAGCTTGCAGTAGCCTTGGTCACGCTTGTGGCGCCGATACCGGTGATACGGGCAATTTGCTTGACCGTGAGATGTGCCCGCCTGAGCCTCAGCAGGCAGGCATCGCGTTCGGGGCGTGGCAGGGCCTTGAGCAGCGCAGGATCTATGCTCGGCAGGACTTCGCGCGCAACGGAAAGAGCCTCCTCATCGGGGATCCGCCGGCGCGGAAGAACCTCCACTGACCAGATGCGCCCGCCAACTTTCTTGAGATGCTCGCAATAGCGACGGGAGCCTCCGACAACATCGAGCATAGGGGCCGCATCACAGATGTCAAAGGGATCATAGCCCAGCTGATATGCCTTATAGCTTGACCAGCGGTACGCCTCGAGCGAGTCAAGCGCACCCTTCACGGGATTGAGATGAATATAGTCGAGCAGCTGCACTGCCTGCGTGTCCGACTCAACCGCGACCCGCGAATAGCGATTGTCAAACAGATGCCCCGTTCTCCCCGTTTTCCCATTGAAATACTTAGCATACGCCGTCAATGCGCACTGCATTGCCTTTGAAAGATTGTCAAACGGATCATCAACCATCAAATGGAAGTGATTGTCCATAAGGCACCAAGCCAACACCGCCACTTCATGGCGAGCGAATCGGTCCGAGATATCAGATAAGAACCGATAGCGGTCGGAGTCATCTTCAAAAATTATCTGTTTAGAATTGCCGCGGTCATAGACGTGGTAATAGCCGGTGAGAGAAACGGCGCGGGCACATCGGGGCATAGCCTCTCCTTTCAAAACTGTACAGGCAACACCTAAAAGGAGAGACGCAACGCGAAATGCTGAGCCTGTAACCTATTTATATCCAATGAGCGGCAATAACAGGCCCAGAACGGCAAAATGGCAAATCGATGTCTGTCCCAAATGAGTGAAAGCACTCATTTAAGTCTGTCCCCAATGAGCGGGGCGATGCGCAGGGCAGATAGATTTAGTTGAAACGGTTCATTTGATTAAAGCGTTTTAGTTTGTCTTTTACGGGAATCTGCCCGTTCACCGAATTATTTCTTGCTATCATGCATCTTGTAGGGTAAATCTCCGATCGCAAGGAGACACAAATGGTGAAAAAGTCACCGGAAAACACTACTCCCGCCATCGTGGACAACGTGGAGGCGCTTGAGGCCAAACTCAAATCTATGCGTGAGGCCCAGGCTAAATTCGCTGAGTACACTCAGGAGCAGGTAGACAAGATCTTCTACGAGGCTGCTATGGCCGCCAACAAGGCTCGTATTCCTTTGGCCAAGCTCGCCATCGAGGAGACCGGCCGTGGCGTTCTCGAGGACAAGGTCATCAAGAACCACTACGCCGCTGAGTACATCTACAACGCTTACAAGAACACCAAGACCTGCGGTGTCATCGAGCGCGACGACGCTTACGGCATCACCAAGGTCGCCGAGCCGATCGGTATCGTTGGCGCTGTCATCCCGACCACCAACCCGACCTCCACGGCCATCTTCAAGACGCTCATCTGCCTGAAGACCCGTAACGCCATCATCATCTCCCCGCACCCGGCAGCCGCCAAGTGCACCATCGCCGCCGCCAAGCTCGTTCTCGACGCAGCTGTCAAGGCCGGTGCTCCTGAGGGCATCATCGGCTGGGTCGACAAGCCGTCCATCGAGCTGACCAACATGGTCATGCGCGACGTCGACATCATTCTCGCAACCGGTGGCCCGGGCATGGTCAAGGCTGCTTACTCCTCCGGTAAGCCCGCACTCGGCGTCGGCGCCGGCAACACCCCGGTCATCATCGACGATACCGCGGACATCAAGCTCGCCGTCAACTCCATCATCCACTCCAAGACCTTCGACAACGGCATGATCTGCGCTTCCGAGCAGTCCGTGACCGTCATCGACACCATCTATGACCAGGTCAAGGCCGAGTTCCAGAAGCGCGGCTGCTACTTCGTCAAGCAGGGTGCCGAGATGGAGGCCCTGCGTGCCGCCATGTTCAAGAACGGCGCTCTCGATCACCGCATCCCCGGCATGGCTGCCGCCAAGATCGCCGAGCTCGCCGGCATCGATGTTCCCGCCAAGACCAAGATCCTGATCGCCGAGGTCACCTCCACCGATCCCGAGAAGGAAGAGTTCTCCCACGAGAAGCTCTCCCCGGTCCTCGCTATGTATCACGCCAAGGACTTCCAGGAGGCCGTTGACAAGGCAGAGCACCTCGTCCTCGCAGGTGGCCCGGGCCACACCGCCTCTCTCTACGTGCACCCGGCACAGAGCGAGAAGATCGCTAAGTTCCAGCACGTCATGAAGGCCTGCCGCATCGTCATCAACACCCCGTCCTCGCACGGCGGCATCGGTGACCTCTACAACTTCGGCATGAAGCCGTCTCTAACCCTGGGCTGCGGCTCCTGGGGTGGCAACTCCGTCTCCGAGAACGTTGGGGTGAAGCACTTGATCAACGTCAAGACCGTGGCAGAGCGCCGCGAGAACATGCTGTGGTTCCGCGCACCCGAGAAGGTCTACTTCAAGAAGGGCTGCACGCCCGTCGCACTCGACGAGCTCGGCACCGTAATGGGCAAGAAGCGCGCCTTCATCGTTACCGACCAGTTCCTCTTCAAGAATGGCAACACGCGTGCCATCGAGGCCAAGCTCGATGAGATGGGCATCGCTCACGACTGCTTCTACGACGTTGAGCCCGATCCCTCCCTGCAGTGCGCACGTCGCGGCGCCAAGCAGATGACGCTCTTCGAGCCGGATGTCATCATCGCCGTCGGCGGCGGTTCCGCAATGGACGCCGGCAAGATCATGTGGATGATGTACGAGCACCCCGAGGCGAACTTCGAGGACATGGCCATGGACTTCATGGACATCCGCAAGCGTATCTTCACCTTCCCCGAGATGGGCAAGAAGGCTTACTTCGTCGCCGTCCCGACCTCTTCGGGCACTGGCTCCGAGTGCACGCCGTTCGCCATCATCACCGACAAGGAGACCGGCATCAAGTGGCCGCTCGCCGACTACGCGCTGCTCCCCAACATGGCAATCGTCGACGCTGACAACTGCATGACCGCCCCGAAGGGCCTCACCGCAGCTTCCGGTATTGACGTCATGACCCACGCCATCGAGTCCTACGTCTCCATCATGGCTTCCGATTACACCAAGGGCCTCTCCGAGCGCGCCGCAAAGCTCGTCTTCGAGAACCTCCCGAGCTCCTTCACCAACGGTGCCAAGGATCCGCACGCTCGCGAGGAGATGCACAACGCATCCTGCATGGCCGGTATGGCATTCGGTAACGCCTTCCTGGGCCTCAACCACTCCATGGCCCACAAGCTCGGCGCTTTCCACCATCTGCCCCACGGCCTCGCAAACGCAGTCATCCTGACCCGCGTCATGCGTTACAACGCCGCCGAGGCTCCTGTCAAGATGGGAACCTTCTCTCAGTATCCTTACCCCAACGCGCTGCACAACTACGCCGAGATGGCTCGTTACTGCGGCATCGACGGCAAGGACGACCGTGAGGTCTTCGAGAACTTCATCACCAAGCTCACCGAGCTCTGCGACTTCATCGGTGTCAAGCACACCATCGCTGAGTACGGCGTTGACGAGAAGTACTTCCTCGACACCCTCGACGAGATGACCGAGCAGGCATTCAACGACCAGTGCACCGGCGCTAACCCCCGTTACCCGCTGATGAGCGAGATCAAGGAGCTCTACCTTGACGCCTACTACGGCCGCGAGCCTCAGGACTACGCCGTCTGCTAGTTTTAGCACGGTTTTTAACGGCGGGGGTGCACGGGTGTTTCACACACCCCCGCCGTCGCTTCTATCGCATCGTTGAAAGGATGCAACCATGCTGCTACCCGATTCCAAGACCGAGCTCGTCCGCCGTGGCAACAAGGTCGTTTACGACCTGGGCGACAAGATCGTCAAGGTCTTTAACGAGACCAAGCCCGTCTCCGACGTGTTCAACGAGGCTTTGAATCTTGCCCGCATCAATGAGTGCGGCATCCGCAGCCCCAAGGCTCTCGAGGTTTCCCAGCTCGAGAACGCCAACGGCTGGGCGCTCGTGACCGAGAAGGTTCCGGGCACTACCCTTGCCGAGAAGATGACTGCCGAGCCCCAGCGCTTTGGTGAGTACCTCGAGATGTTCGTCGACCTCCAGATCGAGATCCACGGCTACACCTCCCCGCTGCTTAACCGTCAGCGCGACAAGTTCGCCCGCATGATCGACAGCCTCGATCAGCTCAATGCCACCACGCGCTACAACCTTCAGGAGCGTCTGGACGGCATGACCAAGGAGTTCAAGGTCTGCCACGGCGACTTCAACCCCTCCAACGTCATCGTCGGCGACGACGGCCAGCTCTATGTGTGCGACTGGGCACACGCTACCCAGGGCTCCTCTGCTGCCGACGTTGCCACCACCTACCTGCTCTTTGCCCTTAACAGCAAGGATCAGGCCGAGGCCTATCTGGAGCTCTACTGCGACCGCGCCGACATGCCCATGCAGGTCGTGCGTCAGTGGACGAGCATCGTCGCCGCATCCGAGCTCGCTCGTAAGCGCAACGTGAACGATGAGTTCCTGAAGAACTGGATCGACGTCGTCGATTATCAGTAATATCTGAGCGATTCATTTCGCATCGGAGGCACAAAGGAAAGCCCCGCAGCTCATATGGGCTGTGGGGTTTTTCTTTTAGCGATTGAGCACGACGGCAAGATAAAAGGGCAGCCTCGCATCCCCCCAATCTGGAGAAATGCGAGGCCGTCCCGCATATCGAACTACAAGCGAAATCGTAGATTAACGGCGTGCTGCCTTCACAAGCTCGGCGACCTTGGCGACGACCTCATCAATCGCCACATCCTCGCGCTCACCCGTGGCACGGTCCTTGAGCTCAACGGTACCGTTCTTAAGGCCGCGCTTACCAAGAATCACCTGATACGGGAAGCCCATAAGGTCGTTGTCGGCAAACTTAAAGCCGGGACGCTCGTCACGGTCATCGACGACAACCTCGATACCCTCGGCGCACAGAGCCTCGACGATTTGATCGCAAACGGTAGCGCACTCCTCCTTCTTGGGATCGAGCGGAATCACCGCGACCTCGTACGGAGCAACGGAGACCGGCCAGACAATACCGTGCTCGTCGTTGTGCTGCTCCACGACGGCAGCGAGCGAGCGAGACACGCCCACGCCGTAGCAACCCATGATAAGCGGCTTCTCCTTGCCATCCTCGTCCATAAAGGTGGCACCCATGGCCTCGGAGTACTTGGTGCCCAGCTGGAACACCTGAGAAACCTCGATGCCGCGGGCAGCGGAAAGCGGCTTGCCGCAGTGCGGGCAGGGATCGCCGGCAACGACGGTTACCAGGTCGGCCCACTCGTCAACGGTAAAGTCGCGCTCGGGGCAGGCGCCGGTAAAGTGATAATCGACCTCGTTGGCACCGCAGGCCCATTGCTTGGACTCGCGCAGACTCTCGTCGCACACTAGACGGATGCCCTCGGGCAGGTTAACCGGTCCGATAAAGCCCTTGTGCAGACCGTAGGTCAAGAGCTCCTCGTCGGTCATCATGCGATAGCCCTTGCCAAAGACGTGTTCGGCCTTGCAGTCGTTGAGCTCATGATCGCCCGGAACGATGGCCACAACAGGCTTGCCCTCGGCGTCGATGAGAGCCAGGGACTTGCGCGTACCGTTCTCGGGGAAGCCGAAGAACTTGGCAACAGCCTCGATGGTTCCCATGCCCGGAGTCTCGACCTTGGTGAGTGTGCCGTCACCGGGGCCCTCGGTCACAACGACCTTGGTGCTTGCAGCCTCGTCATCGGCAGCAAAGCCGCAATCGTCGCAGTAGACCAGCGAAGCCTCACCGGCGTCGGCCAGCGCCATGTACTCAACGGAGGTATCGCCGCCGATCTCACCGGAGTCGGCAACAACGGGCAGGGCCTTGATATAGCAGCGCTCGCAGATGTTGGCGTAGGCCTGCTTCATCTTGTCGTACTCCTCCTGCAGACTCTCCTGCGTGGCGGAGAAGCTGTAGGCGTCCTTCATGATGAACTCGCGGCCGCGCATCAGGCCAAAGCGCGGACGGAACTCGTCGCGGAACTTGTCCTGGATGTGATAGAGATTCACCGGCAGCTGCTTGTAGGAACGCAGCTCGTTGCGCACCAGGGCAGTCACGGTCTCCTCGTGCGTGGGACCCAGCACAAACTCACGGCCGTGACGGTCATCAAAGCGCACGAGCTCCTTGCCATAGGCATCGATACGGCCGGACTCGCGCCACAGCTCGGCATCGACCATGATAGGCATCATGAGCTCCTGGGCGCCGGCAGCGTCCATCTCGTCGCGCACGATATTCTCGATCTTGCGAATCGAGCGCCAAGCAAGCGGCAGATAGGAATAGAGACCGGCGGCCTCCTTGCGAATCATGCCGGCACGAAGCAGCAGGCGATGGCTCGCAAGCTCGGCGTCGGCCGGATCCTCTTTGAGCGTCGGAGCATACAGCTTAGACATATACATTGCTCGAGTCATTTATTTCTCCTCAATAAGCTTGTCGACCTCGGCCATTAGCGCGTCGACAATTTGGTCCTCAGCTACTTTACCAATGATCTGGCCGTGCGAAAAGAGCAGGCCCTGACCTCGTCCGCAGGCAACACCCAAGTCGGCGTCAGAGGCCTCGCCGGGGCCATTGACCGCACAGCCCATCACGGCAATCGAAAGCGGCGCGGAGTAGTTCTTAAGCCGCTCGGTGACCTCCTCGGCGATAGGAATGAGGTTAACCTGGCAGCGAGCGCACGTGGGGCACGAGACGATCTCGGGACCACGGCGGCGAAGGCCGAGCGACTGCAGAATACCCCAGGCGACCGGCGGTTCCTCGACCGGATCGGCCGTGAGCGAGACGCGCATGGTGTCGCCAATGCCCTCGGAAAGCAAAATTCCCAGGCCCACAGAGCTCTTAATGGTGCCCTGGAGCTTGGTTCCGGCCTCAGTCACGCCCAAATGAAGCGGAACATGGGGGATTTCGCGCGACAGGGCACGATAGGTGTCAAGCGTCGTGGACACGCTATGAGCCTTGGCGGAAAGCACGATATTGGTAAAGCCGCGATCCTCAAAATGTTTGACGAAACGCTCGCTCGACATCACAAGCTTTTCGGGCTGCGTAAGGTCATCGCGCTCGGCGATATCCTGCTCAAGCGAGCCGGCGTTCACGCCAATGCGAATCGCACACCCAGCGGCGCCCGCGGCATCGATCACGGCATCGACCTTAGCCCAATCGCCAATGTTGCCGGGATTGATGCGGAGCTTAGCGGCACCGGCCTCCACGGCACCAATGGCGAGCTTATGGTTAAAGTGGATATCGGCAACGATCGGCACCGGAGACTCCGCACAAATCGTGCGAAAGCCCTCGAGCGCAGCCTCAGTGGGCACGCTCACGCGCACAACATCACAACCCGCCTGGGCGAGTGCACGAACTTGTGCAAGCGTTGCCTGCGCGTCGGCGGTATCGGTGCAGGTCATGGACTGAACCACCACCGGAGCGCCGCCACCTATCTGCACGTCGCCCACAAACACAGGGCGCGTCAGCTCGCGCGGCAAAGGATGGGACAAAGACAATCCAAACACTCCCCTACAAAATAAATCGAAGGACGTCGGAACGAAGCATATAGACAAACAGCAGCGCAAAGAGCGCGATGCCGACATAGCTCACGATCGTCTGCACCTTCAGCGGCAACTCGCGACCGGCGACCTTTTGGATGATCTCGATAACCAGCTTTCCCCCGTCGAGCGGCGGAATGGGTAGCAGGTTCATAAAGCCCAGCGAGAACGAGATGAGCGCGGCAAATGTCAAGAAGGTCGCGGGGCCGGCTGCCGCCGCCTGAGAAGACATGACGCTGATGCCAACGATCGAGCTGGACTGATCGAGTATCTCCATCGTATGCTGCGGCTGCAGCAGACGCATAACGCCCTCAGCAGTCTGCTGAACATAGGAGAACGACAGGCGCGCCGAGGTGATAGGGTCCAAATGGACCACCTGCGTGGAGGCATAAACGCCCAAACGCTCGTCCTCCTTGAGCGCGACAGAGGTCGTAAATTTCTTGCCGTCGTGCTGATACTCAATGGCGATATCGTCCTTGCCGGCGGCCGCTCCGATCGCATCGTACACGTCCATCCAGGAAGAGCACGACACGCCATCGACACTAAGAATCGTGTCGCCGGCCTCGATGCCCGCCTTGGCGGCTATCGAGCCTTCTTCGACCTGACCGATCACATTGCTATCGACCGGCACCGATACGCCGGCGATAGAGTAGATGCTCATAAGCAGCAAAAAGCCCGTCAGAATATTGACGAGAATGCCCGCGAGCAGCATAAAGGCTCGCTTGAGAAAACCCTGGCCCAGATAGGTATGCGAACGCTCCTGCTCAAGAAACTCGGAAGCGGCGACCGGCAGCTCCCACACATCGCCCTCGGCAGTCGCATGCTCTCGATCGAACTTGCGGCCGTCAAAGGTGGTATATCCTGCAGCATCGCGCGGCAGCGTCTGGTACCTAACCGGATAATAGCTGGGTGAAGGCTTCTCCCCTTCCTCGTACCAAGGCGCAATGGAACCCCAGCCCAAAAGCAAGGCACAAGCCTCGAGAACATCCTCCTCGGACAGCTCCAGCTCGACGGAAAGGTCTGCAACCGAAACGCGACCATGACGATAGATCGCCGCAAGCACACGGTCGGCGCACGAGACATCGGTCGGGTCCATACCGCAGATAGCGGCATAGCCACCCAGCAGCAGCGGCGTCACGCCAAACTTGGTACCGATGCGACGCGACGTATGGTGAATGTCGAAGCGACACGGCAGACCCAAGAAAAACTCGGTGACGCGCACGCCGCACGCACGAGCCGCTAAAAAGTGGCCGCCCTCATGTAGAAACACAAGGACGGATAGCATCAGCAGGCCCCAAAAGACCGAGGAGAGAACGCTCAGAACAGTATCCATAAAACGAAAAGCAATCCTTATGATTAAGAGCGGGTTGCAGCGAGCACCTCGGCGGCCTTGGCGCGAGCCCACGTATCGACATCGCGAAGCTGCTCAAACGATGCGACCGCCTGCGTATCGTGTGCATCCATGCACGACTCGACGATACGGTCGATATCGGTAAAGGTACAGGCATCGTGCAGGAAGGCATCGACGGCAACTTCGTTGGCGGCATTCAACACGCACGGCATGGTGCCGCCCGTTCTGCCGGCACGCTCGGCCAGCGCCAGGCAGCGGAATGTGTCCATATCGGCCGCATCGAAGGTGAGCTGCCCGAGCTCGCGGAAATCGATTCGAGGAGCTGGGGTATCCCAACGCTCGGGATACGAGAACGCGAACTGGATGGGAATGCGCATGTCGGACGCACCAAGATGTGCCATCACGGAGCCGTCCGCATACTCGACCATCGAGTGGATCTTTGACTGGCGCTGAACGACCACGTTGATAAAGTCGAGATCGCACCCGAACAGGTGCATCGCCTCGATACGCTCCAAGCCCTTATTCATGAGGGTCGCAGAGTCGATGGTGATCTTAGCACCCATGGCCCACGTGGGGTGTGCCAGCGCATCGGCGCGCGTCACGCAATTGAGCTCGTCGCGCGTACGGCCAAAGAACGGACCACCCGAGCAAGTGAGCCAAATGCAGTGAGCCTCGCGCGGATTCTCCCCCAGATAGCACTGGTAGATGGCGGAGTGCTCGGAGTCGACCGGAATAAGCTGACCGGGCTGCGCCAACGGCATCAGCAGGTCACCGCCGACAACGAGAGACTCCTTGTTGGCAAGTGCAAGACGCTTGTTCGAGGTCAGGGCCGCATGGCTCGCTTCGAGCCCGGCAGCGCCCACAATGGCAACAAGGACACAGTCGACGTCATCGCGACGCGCGAGCTCACAAACCGCCCGCACATCAACACCGAGCTCGGTGCCCTCGGGCAACTCCTGCAGTACAGCGTCCGCACCATGGGCAACATCGGCCACGGCAACAGCCGGAACCGAAAACTCACGGGCAAACGCAACGAGCTCCGAGGTGCTGGAGTTAACGGACAGTGCCGTCACCTGCAGTCGATCGACATGCTGACGGCATACATCGAGTGCCTGCGTGCCGATAGAGCCCGTACAACCTAAAATTGCAACCCGCAGACGCCCGTCGGGGCCGCACGTCGTCTGAAAAGCCATTACAGCACGCCTCCGATCATCAAAAGCAACTGCGCGGTAATGCAGCCAAAGATAAGCGAGTCGCTACGGTCGAGCATGCCGCCATGGCCCGGAATCAGATTGCCGGAATCCTTGACGCCCACGCCGCGCTTGATGCGCGACTCGATGAGGTCGCCGATAACGCCCAAGATGGACACGACCACGCCGCACAGCAGTGCATAGGGCAAGCTCAGCTTATAGAAATGCGTTGCCCACAAAATGAGCCAGATGAGAATCGAGCCCAAGATGCCGCCGAAAAAGCCCTCCCAGCTCTTTTTGGGAGAAATCTTGGGAACCATCTTGTGCTTGCCGATACGGCTGCCCACGATGTAGGCAAACGAATCGGAGACCCAGAGAGACGCGCAAACGCCCACCGAAAGCAAGGCGCCGGCAAAACCGGGCACGGCATCGCGCAGCAGCACAATGGCCGACAGCATAAAACCGGTATAGATGGGACCCATGAGCGTCGCAGCTACATCGGATATGCGGGTACGCGACGAACAGACATACCAAATGCCCACCGCAAGCATCAGTGCAAAAAGCAGCGCATTCAACAGCAGCGAATCGCCCAGCGCCGAGAGCGGAAAAAGCACGGCGGCAGCGATACCCAGGCGCTCGTTGGCCACCTTGCCATCGAGCCTCGTCATGCGGAAAAACTCATAGCAGCACAGGCCGCTCATGACGGAGACGAAGATGGCAGTGGGAACGATACCCAAAACCAGGCAGAGAATAAATACGACAGCGTAGACGATACCTGCGGCGGCGCGGGTAATAAAGCCGGCCAACCACGAAGTCGCAGCCGCGCCGCTCTTGGCGGCAGGCGCCTTTGGAGTAGACGCCTTGGCACGATCGGACACGATTAAGCCTCCTCGGTCTCGCTCAGTCCACCAAACCTACGGTCGCGGCCCTGGTAGGCCAAAATGGCGTCGACGAGGCCCCAGCGATCAAAGTCGGGCCAATAGGTATCGGTGACATAAAACTCGGAATAGGCAACCTGCCACAGCAGATAGTTCGAAAGGCGAAGCTCGCCGGAAGTGCGAATCACAAGCTCCGGATCGGGCAGCCCTGCGGTGTAGAGATGCGAGGCAACCATATCATCGTCGATGGCGGCAGGGTCGACCTTGCCGGCAGCGGCGTCGAGCGCAATCTGACGGACGGCACGGGTGATCTCGGCACGGGCGCCGTAATTGACGGCAAGCGCCAGCGTCATGCCGGTGTGGTCGGCACACTCGGCAAGACCGCGCTCAAAGACATCGCGGGTCTTCTTGGGCAGTGCGGAAATATCGCCCAAAAAGACAACGCGCACGTTTTCGCGCTTAAGCAGCGGCAGCTCATCGATAAACGTCTTGGCAAACAAATGCATCAAAACGTTGACCTCGTGCTGCGGACGATTCCAGTTTTCGGTGGAAAACGCATAGGCCGAAAGCACGTCGACGCCCAAGCGCACGCATGCTGTAATAATCTCGCGCAGGGAGACGATACCGGCCTTGTGGCCCTCGGTGCGGGCAAGACCGCGCGCCGTGGCCCAGCGACCGTTACCATCCATGATGCACGAAATATGATGCGGGATCTTATTGAGGTCAAGGTCGGAAAAACCGACGCCCGCAGGGGCGTCGGCAAAGTACTCGACCAGTTTGTTCTCGTCGTATTGCACCTTAGATCTCCATGACCTCGGCTTCTTTTTCCTTCAGAAGCTCCTCGACCTTGGCAACATACTCATCGGTATGCTTCTGGACCTTGGCCTGCTCGCGACGGACATCGTCCTCGGTGAGCTCTTCGTCGCGCTCGAGCTTGTTGTTAAAGTCGCGACGGATGTTGCGGATAGAAACCTTGGCCTGCTCGGCATACTCGCGGCATTCCTTGACAAGCTCGCGACGACGCTCCTCGGTGGGAGCCGGGAACGGCAGGCGCACGACGGTACCGTCAGAGTTGGGAGTAATGCCCAGATCGGAAGCGCTGATAGCCTTCACAATTGCGTTGACGAGCGCCTTGTCCCAGGGCTCGATGAGCAGCATGTGGGCCTCGGGGGTCTTAACGGCGGCAACCTGGGTAACCGGCGTGGGAACACCGTAGTAATCGACCGAAATGTCGGAAAGAATGTTGGCGTTAGCGCGGCCGGTACGAACCTTGGAGAAGTTGTGCTTGAGGGACTCGAGCGACTTGTCCATGTGGACGGTGATGTTCTCTGCCATGCTTAATCCTCCTGATAGACGAGCGTGCCGACGGGCTCACCCGAAAGCGCGCGCTTGACGGTGTCCTCGCCATCGATGTTGAGGACCAAAATCGGCATACGGTTATCCTGGCACAGTGCCGTAGCCGTGGAATCCATAACCTGCAGACCGCGGACGAGAACCTCGTGATAGGTAATCTTGTCAAAACGGACGGCATCGGCGCACTTGACGGGATCCTTGTCGTAGATGCCGTCAACCTTGGTGGCCTTAATCAGAATCTCGGCACCGATCTCGCAGGCACGAAGAGCCGCGGCGGTGTCGGTCGTAAAGTACGGATTGCCCGAACCGGCGGCAAAAATAACGACGTTGCCCTTGGAAAGGTGGTTGATGGCGCGACGGCGAATATAGGGCTCGCAGATCTCGTTCATCTGGATAGCGCTCATCACACGGCAGGGAACATCGTTGTGCTCGAAGGCATCCTGCAGGGCGAGGGCATTCATAACGGTTGCCAGCATGCCCATGTAGTCGGCCTGGGCGCGCTCCATGCCACCGGCAGCGCCGGCCATGCCGCGGAAAATGTTGCCGCCGCCGACAACGACGCCGACCTCATGACCAACGGCGAGCAGCTCCTTGACCTGCTTGGCAAGATGATCAGTAATCTTGGGGTCGATACCATAGTGGCCGTCGCCCATCAGTGCTTCGCCGGAAAGCTTCAGAAGCACGCGTTTATATCGGATGTCGGACAAAGCGATCCTCCTTTAATTAGACTCTCAATATGATAGCAAAGGCTCTGATAAGAGCCATGAAAAAGCAGGCTGTGAGTAAAACCCACAGCCTGCTCATTACCAGCTACAAGAGCTTATTTACTCGCCACGGACCAGACGGTCGAAGGCAACGACGGTAATGCTATCGCCGAGCTCCTTGGAGACCTGCTCAGCGTACTTCTTGATGGTGAGGGAGCTGTCCTTGATGAACTCCTGCTCGGTGAGCACGGACTGCTTGTAGAACTTCTCCAGACGGCCAACAGCCATCTTCTCCTGGATAGCCTCGGGCTTGCCGGACTCGGCGGCCTGAGCCATGTAAATCTGCTTCTCGTGCTCGACGGTCTCAGCCGGAACCTGATCGCGGGTAGCGCAGATCGGGGCGACGGCGGCAACCTGAAGGGCGACGTCGTGAGCGAAGGTCTTGAAGGAGTCGGCCTGAGCGGTCTCGGCCTTCTCGAAAGCGAACTCGACGAGGACGCCGATCTTACCACCCATGTGGATGTAAGAAGCGAGGGCGCCGTTCTCGGCCTTGCGGGCGGCGAAACGAGAGATCTTCATGTTCTCGCCCATGATGTGAATCATCTCGGTGAGCTCGGAGGAAACGGTCTCCTCGCCCATCGGCTTCTCGAGAAGAGCATCGACATCGGCCGGCTCGGTGGTAGCGACAACCTCGGCGACCTTGGAAGCAAAGCCGGTGAACTTGGCGTTGGAGCCGACGAAGTCGGTCTCGCAGGAGAGCTCGAGCAGAGCGCCGGTCTTGCCATCCTCGGAGACGAACGCGGCGACAGCGCCCTCGTTGGTCTCACGGCCAGCCTTCTTGGCAGCCTTGGCGAGGCCGTTCTTGCGCAGAACGTCGACGGCGGCATCCATGTCGCCGTCAGCCTCGACGAGAGCCTTCTTGCACTCCATCATCGGGGAGTCGGTCATCTCGCGGAGCTGCTTGACCATAGCGGCAGTAATCTGGGCCATTGTGGTTCCTTTCAAAGAGATGAAAAAGACATAAATAGGACTGATTTACTCGGCCTTGGGCTCGGCGGCCATCTCGGCCTCGGAGACCTGCTCCTTGCCGGAGCCAGCGAGGCAGGCGTCGGCCATGAGCTCGCACATAAGGGTAACAGCGGAGATGGCGTCATCGTTGCAGGGGATGCCGTACTCGACCTCGTCGGGATCGGAGTTGGTATCGATCAGGGCGACGACGGGGATGTTCAGGCGCTGGGCCTCCTTGATGGCGTTCTCCTCGCGCTTGGTGTCGATGACGAAGAGAGCCTGGGGCAGACCCTTCATATCGCGGGCGCCACCGAGGTTGGTCTGGAGCTTAGCAAGCTCCTTACCCAGAACAGCCTGCTCCTTCTTGGGCAGGACTGCCATGCGGCCGTCCTCGACCATGGCCTCGAGCTCCTCCATGCGGTTGATGCGGGAGCGGATGGTGACGAAGTTGGTCAGCATACCGCCGAGCCAACGCTGGTTGATGTAAGGCATGTTGGCGCGCTCAGCGGCGTTCTTGACGGCCTCCTGAGCCTGCTTCTTGGTGCCGACGAACAGCACGTTGCCGCCCTTGGCGACGTTCTTGACGAAGGTGTAGGCCTGATCGGCGTCAAGGATGGTCTGCTTGAGGTCGAGGATGTAGATGCCGTTGCGCTCACCGAAGATGAACGGCTTCATCTTGGGGTTCCAGCGACGGGTCTGGTGACCGAAGTGGCAGCCGGCCTCGAGCAGGGTGCGGATATTAATCTTGGTAGCCATATTAAACCTCCTGTGGTTTGCCTCCGCGCGGGGTCATCCTCCAAAACCAACCCGGACATGTGCTACCAAAGCCCGGGCACCACGGTATGAAGTAGCCGCGCGTGCGTGATAAAAACCTGTTGCCGTGAAGCAACCCGATGAATGATAGCAGGATTGCCTCTTCCTGCCAACCCGCAATCAAAACCGCACACCTCGGTGCGGCGCGGGAGGCCCTTCTCCTACTCGCCGCGGGGGTGTGCCTGACTCACGGCACGCTTGAGTCGGTCGGGCGTGAGGTGCGTATAGATCTGCGTCGTGGACAAGCTCGCATGCCCCAGCAGCTCCTGAACCGAGCGCAGATCCGCGCCGCCCTCGAGCAGGTCGGTCGCAAAGGTGTGGCGCATCGCATGCGGGGCGATGTCGGCAGGAATGCCGGCAAGTGCCGCAAGCATGTGGAAACGCCTCCTCAGCATGGCGGCACTCATGCGGTTTCCGCGCGCCGAGATAAACAGCGGATGCACGCCGTTCGCACTATCGACACGCTTTGCCTGCACAAGGAGATGTGGCCTCCCCTCCTCAATATAGCGGCGAGTCGCCTCGAGAGCGCGCCGATAGAGGGGCACGATACGCTCCTTGCTCCCCTTGCCCCAAAGTCGCAGCGTTCGCTCTGACCAAGCAATGGACTCCACGTTGAGCGCCGCGAGCTCCGAGATTCGCGCGCCGGAGGCATAGAGCAGCTCGAGCATCGCTGCATCACGCAGCCCCGAAGGCGTCGAGGTGTCGGGGGCCTCGAGCAACGCCTCGACTTGCCGGGTCGTCAGCACACCGGGAAGATCGCGCGGCAGTTTGGGCGAGGATATCGCCGAGACCGCATCGCCCTCAACGATTCCCTCGGCAGCCATCCACCGATAGAGCGAGCGAATGGCAGACAGATGCGCCGCAAGGGTCCGAGCCGCCACCTGGCCACGCGACAGCTCGGCCAAATAGGAGCGAACGGTCCGTACGTCGGCGACGCGAGCGTCGATGCCCTCACGGTCGCACCACGCGGCGAAGTGCTCGAGCCGCGAGGCGTAGGCGGTTACCGTATTGGGAGCGAGCCCTTCGACGCGTGCAATGTAGGCGATGAACGAGTCGACGGCATCGTACAGGTCAAAGGCTATGACCTCTCGCCTCCAAACAGATCGGAGCGCGATTCCAGATAAGCATCCAGGGCCTTAAGGGCGCGATCCGCGTAGGCCTGGTAACGATCGCGCTTGCTGCGACGCTTACCGTCCTCGAGCGGCGGCACGAGCCCAAAGTTGACGTGCATGGGCTGATAGCCCACCGTAGCCGGATCGGTCGCATAGCCCACGAGTGCGCCTAGGGCGCCCACGCGCGGCAGCTCAACAGGCTCCGCCTCGATTGCCTCGGCATAGGTGTTGAGCGCGGCGAGCAGACCCGTCGCCACGGCCTCCATATACCCCTCGGTACCGGTAATCTGGCCGGCAAGACGCACGCTCGTGCCGGGCACGGCAAAGGTGCCATCGAGCACGTGCGGCGCATCGACAAAGGTGTTGCGGTGCATGACGCCGTAGCGGAAGAACTCGGCGTTCTCCAGGCCGGGAACCATATGGAAGACGCGCTTCTGTTCGCCGAAGGTCAGGTTGGTCTGGAAGCCAACCAGGTTATAGGCGGTCTTCTCCTTGTTCTCGGCGCGCAGCTGAATTGCCGCCCAGGGACGGCGACCGGTGCGCGGGTCGGTGAGCCCGACGGGCTTCATGGCGCCAAAGCGGATGGCATCCTTGCCCGTGCGCGCAACCTCCTCGGCAGGCTGGCAGGCCTGGAACAGGTCACCGCCCTCAAAATCCTTGAGCACCACGCGATCGGCCGTGGTGAGTGCCTCGATAAAGGCCTCGTACTCTTCCTTGTTGAGCGGGGCATTGAGATAGTCGCCACTCCCCTGCTCCTCGTAGCGCGACTGCGAGAACAGCACGTCCATATCGAGCGTCGAGGCATCGACGATCGGGGCGGCCGCGTCAAAGAACGCCAGGGCGTCACCACCGACAAGCTTCATGACCTCCCCGCTCAATGCCGGCGAGCACAAGGGGCCCGCGGCGATAACTACATGACCCTCGGGGATCTGGGTGACCTCACCGTGGACGACCTCGATATTGGGGCGGGCGGCAACCTCGGCCTCGACGAGCTCGGAAAACTTGACGCGGTCGACCGCCAGGGCGCCGCCAGCGGGAACGGCCGCACGATGAGCGCAGTCGAGCAGCACCGAGCCCATGCGCTCGAGCTCGGCCTTCAGCAGGCCGGCGGCGGAATCGGGACGGGTCGACTTAAACGAATTGGAGCAGACGAGCTCCGCCAAGTGATCGGTATGGTGGGCAGGAGAGCTCACCTGCGGGCGCATCTCGCACAGCTTTACGGCGAACCCGCGATCTGCCAGCTGAATCGCGCATTCCGATCCCGCCAGACCGCCACCGATAACCGTCACCTGATCAAACAGCATCTGCAAACACCTTTCTAATTGACACGTTTTCCATTGTGACCGAAGGGCGTCTGGGCGTGAAGGGCAAACTTGGAGGGCGCATACCTTCCATCCATCATGCGCTCGATGAGGCCCTCGAGCTCGAGCGAGCCCAGGAGCTTGAGCACGCCGACGGCATCGAGGGAGACGAGTGTGGCGATGTCTTCAACCTTGAGCGGCGAGGCGATGAGGGCATGCATCACAGTCTGCTGTGTGGCATCCAGGTCGGCGATGCCGGGCGCATCGGGACGCGAATAGCGCAGGGTACCGTAGATTCGAGAGATGGCCATCTCGATGGACTCCTCGTCAATAATGCAGCAGGCCCCGTTGGCAATGAGATAGTTGGTCCCGCGCGACTCGGGCGACAAAATGGAGCCCGGTACCGCAAGCAGTTCGCGCCCCAGGTCCATGGCGGCCTCGGCGGTAGAAAACGTTCCGGATGGCATGCCGGCCTCCGATACAAAGAGCGCCTGCGACAGCGCAGCGATCACGCGGTTGCGGCGCGGGAAGGCAAACTTGCGCGGCCCCATGCCCCACGGCGAGATGGACACGACCGCGCCGCCCGTATCGAGCGTACGGGCGATAAGCCCCGCGCTCGAGCGCGGGTAGACCACGTCGGCGCCCGTACCCAAAACTAAGACGTGCCTGCCCCCGGCGTTGACCGCGGCCCAACCCGAGGCCTGGTCGCAGCCGACCGCACCGCCCGAGACCACCGTCACCCCCGCTTCCACGGCAACCTTGGCTGCAAGCTCCGCGACGGCAAGACCGTAGGGAGACGCCTTGCGCGCACCGATAATCGAGAGCGCCGGCGTCGAGAGCACCTCCGGGTCGCCACGGACGAACAACGTCTGCGGCACATCGGAAAGTTCCAGAACAGTAGCGGGAAACAGCCCATCACCGGGATGCAGTTCATAGCGGACCTCACCCATCACTGGTCCCTCCTTCCCTGATACATCGCGGCCTCGAGCACATGATCTTGCGTCACCCGCTCGCTTTCGGCGACATCGGCGATCGTGCGCGCGATGCGCACCAGGCGCACGATGCCGCGCCCCGTGAGATGCGTGCGCTTCGACAGGCCGAGCACGCACGTTTCCGCCGCCTGATCGAGCGCAAAGGTCGACACAACACCATCGATAGAGCGGGACTCATCGTCCTCGGCCTCAGCGTCCGCATCGTCCATATGAGTCTCGCGCCAGGCACGAAAAGCCCGACCGCGGACAACGTAGTCGCGCAGCTCGGCCGACGACATGCCCTCGGCGCCCTCGATAATCACCTGCGGATCGGGGCGGGACACGTCGATCATCAGGTCGATGCGGTCGGCCAAGGGACCACGCAGCTTGGACCGATAGCGCTCGACCATCGATGCCGAGCAACGACACGGAACCTCGCGATCGCCCAAAAAACCGCAGGGGCAGGGATTGCTCGCCGCAAGCAGCTGAAAGCGCGAGGGAAACGTAAAGGCGCCATCGACGCGCACGATTCTGACATAGCCGCGCTCGATAGGCTGACGAAGCGTCTGCAGCACACCGGTGGGAAACTCGGCAAGCTCGTCCAAAAAGAGCACGCCGCCATGGGCAAGGCTGATCTCGCCCGGATGCACCGGGCGCCCTCCGCCAATAAGGCCCGCAGTCGAAATGCTGTGATGGGGACTACGAAACGGCCGATGCCCCGCAAGCAGGCCATCGATGTTCTCACCCAAGACCGAATGGATACACAATGCCTCCTGCTGATCCTCGACGGAAAGCTCGGGCAAGATACCCGTCATGCGGCGCGCAAGCATGGTCTTGCCCGATCCCGGAGACCCAATCATAAGCAAGCCCAGCTCCCCTGCCGCCGCAAGCGCCATGCCACGCTTGGCGACCTCCTGCCCCAACACGTCGGCATAATCGAGCTCGGGCTCAAAGGTGGCCTCGAGCACTTCAGAATCCAGATAATGCCGAGCCGCCTCGCCCATACCGCGGGCAAGCTGCGACAGATGATCGATAAAACCGCAGTCGACGCCCGCAAGCGGAACATGCTGGTCGGACCTACCGGCGATAAAAGACAGCCCCATATCGCGAGCCAGCAGCTGGAACGCCACCTCGCCCTTGACGGGAAGCACCGTGCCATCCAAGCCGAGCTCGCCGGCAATGAGGCAGCGGTCGAGATTGTCGCGGGGAATCTGCCCATCGGCCGCAAGCACCGCAATGGCTATCGGCAGGTCAAAGCCGCTACCGGTCTTTCGGATATCGCCCGGCGCCAGATTGACCGTAATGCCCGAGCGCGGGATCTCGAATCCGGCAGAGCGCATCGCGCAGCGAATGCGCCCACGCGACTCCATGACCTCCATACTCGGGATGCCGAGCATTTGTATGCCCGGAATGCCGCCCGCAAGCGAAACCTCGACCGTGACGGGAATCGCCTCGACGCCGCGGATACAGGCTGCGTGAACGGCAAAAGTTTCGAACGCCATCACGACACCTGCCAATCGAATGCATTGTACTGGTGCTCGATCTCGGCGATATGCCCGCCGCGAATGGTGACGCCCACGGCATCGAAGCGGATCGCCTTGAGCGGATAATGCTCCATGAGATAGCAACTCGCGATGCGACGATAACGCCGCTGCTTTTGGGCGTTCACCGCTTCCTCGGGAAACACCCGCGTATCGCAATCCAGCGCAACACGCCTGGTCTTGACCTCGGCCATCACCACCACATCGTCGAGCTCGTCGAGCAGCACCAGGTCGGCCTCGCCCTCCGAGCATCGATAGCCTTGTTCCAGCAATGCATAGCCGCGCTCGTTAAAGTAATCGATTGCGATAAGCTCGCCCAGCATACCGAGCTCGCGAGGACTGAGCCCCTTGATAAACTCAGGCGTGATCGACCCGCAATCGAGCTCCCCCTCTTCCCAACGTTCCTTGAGCTGCTGCGTCTTGCTCATTTTGGCTGCGGCACACATGGGGTCTCCTTTCCCACTCCCTGCATTGCCTCGATAATGAGGGCAGGTTTCATGCGGGTAAGTACCGGAAGCAAACCGAAAACCAACCAAATGCCGACAAATGAGGGGCCGCGCGCAACAATAGCGTTGCACACGGCCCCTACCAGCAGGTTTATAGAACCCTTAAGGTCCCTGTCTCCACAATTGGCCTAAAAAAGGCGCTCAGTCTGCAGAAAGTTTCCGCAAAAGCTCACACGATGCAGCGGAGAAAGACCATGTTTGCGAATGGCCTCGATGTGCTCGGGACTCGCATAGCCTTTCGATTCGGCCAAATGGTACTCGGGATACTCGGCATCGTACTCGACCATCATCTCGTCACGCGTGACCTTTGCCATGATGGATGCCGCGGCGATACAGGCGATCTTGGCATCGCCCTTGACCACGTCGCGCTCATGGGGCACGGCGCCCAGGGGGTTACCGTCCATAAGCACGCAATCGGGCTCAAGCCCCGTATCTGCCACCGCACCCGCGACAGCGGCTCGAATGGCGCGGGCCATGCCCATCTCATCGATATCCGCAGGAGCGATATGGCAAAAGCCGATAGCAGTCGCCACCTCGGCAATCTTCACCGAGAGCAGCTCGCGGCGCGCCGGCGTGAGCTTTTTGGAATCGTTGATGCCCCAGATGCGCGGCTCCATCGGAAGACACACGGCACACACGGTCAAGGGACCCGCTACCGAGCCACGGCCCACCTCGTCGACGCCCACGACCACGCCATCACCGCCGAGCTCATGCATAAGCTCGTACATGCCGTTGACGCGCTCGCGTTCGGAAAGTTCCTTGGCATGGCGCTTAAGGGCACGTTCGCAAGCCTTGATCACCTGCTGGCGCGGATCCTCGCGATAATGCTCCACGAGGGCGGGAATCTCCTCGAACGTGGCGCTCGCCAGCTCGCCGGCAACCTGCGATGCCGAAACCGAGCTCGTCATATTGGCCATACCAGGCCCTCCTTGCATGCAAATCAGATAAAAAGAAGGGCCACCCGAAGGTGACCCTTGTGTCCAAACGAGTGGACAGACGCTGCAATCTTCTTAGCGCTTCTCGGGGATGCGAGCAGCCTTGCCCACCTTGTCGCGGAGGTAGTACAGCTTGGCGCGACGGACGCGACCATGACGAACGACCTCGAGCTTGGCGATCTTGGGGCTGTGAAGCGGGAAGGTGCGCTCAACACCGACACCGAAGGAAATCTTGCGGACGGTGAAGGTCTCGCGGGCACCGGCGCCGGCCATGCGGATGACGTCGCCCTGGAAGACCTGGATGCGCTCGCGGTCGCCTTCCTTAATGCGGTAGTGAACCTTGACGTTGTCGGCGACGCGAACCTGAGGAATGTCCTCGCGGATCTGCTGACGCTCGATTGCGCGGATGTAATCCATGTGCAATTCCTTACTCTTCTAGAGGTGCCGTACCACCTTGGCCGGCACGTAGTTGAACAAACGTATTCGAGTATACACGCGCGGGTTTCTGCTGCAAGAACAATTTTTTACGCAGACAAAAAGACAAAACCCGCACATGATAACCGCCCGCCTCACGAATGAGACGGGCGGCGTGAAGGGGGCTACGCTAGGCGCCCAAACCCAAAACGTTAGGCGGAACGCTTGGCCTCGAGCTTGGCCTGGGCGGCCGCCAGGCGCGCGAGGGGTACACGATAGGGCGAGCAGGACACGTAGTCCACGTCGGCCACGTTAAACAGGGCCTTGATGGAGTTGGGGTCGCCGCCGTGCTCGCCGCACACGCCAAAGTGCATGTCGGGGTTGGTGACGCGACCTTTCTCGACGGCCATGCGCACGAGCTCCAGCACCGCCGAGTCGATGGTCTCGAAGGGGTTGTCTTTCAAGATCTTCTTGTGCAGGTACAGCGGGATGAACTTGGCCTCGGCATCGTCTCGAGAGAAGCCGAAGGTCGTCTGCGTGAGGTCGTTGGTGCCAAAGCAGAAGAAGTCGGCGTGCTGCGCGATCTCGTCGGCAACCATGCAGGCACGCGGCAGCTCGAGCATCGTGCCCACGGGAATATTGAGCTCGACGCCCTCCTCGGCGGAAACCTCGGCGATCACGCGCTCGATGACTTCGCGAGTCTGAACGTGCTCGGCCGTAATGGAAACGAGCGGAACCATGATCTCGGGGCACGGGTCGACGCCCTCCTTGATAAGTCGAGCAGCAGCCGTGGCCACGGCGCGAACCTGCATGAGCGGCAGATCGCTAAAGACGACGGACAGGCGCACACCGCGCAGGCCGAGCATGGGGTTCGACTCGACTATGCCGTCGATACGGCGCAGGCGGGCACGCAGGGCGGCAAGCTCTTCCTCGCTGGCGCCAGCGGCTTCCTTCTTGGTGATGGCGACCTCGAGCTCACGCGGATTATCCAGGAACTCGTGCAGCGGCGGATCGAGCAGGCGAACGACCACATCGCGACCGGACATGGTCTTGAACATCGCCAGGAAGTCCTCGGTCTGAACCTTGAGCAGGTCGGCGAGGGCCTGCTGCTTCACGGCCTCATCGTCGGACAGGATGAAGCTCTGGATGATGTTCTTGCGATCGCCCAGAAACATGTGCTCGGTGCGGCACAGGCCGATGGCCTCGGCGCCAAACTCGAGCGCGAGCTCTGCGTCCTCGGGATTGTCGGCGTTGACGCGCACATGGTTGGCGTGGCCACAGGTCTCGTCCAGACGGATCTCGTCGGCCCAGGACAGGATGGTGTCCAGGTCGCCGGTGAGCTCGGCGGAGACCAAATCGACAGCGCCATCGACGACGATGCCCTGGGTGCCGTCGATGGAGATGACATCGCCTTCGTGCAGCACACGATCGCTACCCTCGATGCGCACGACCTTTTCGGCGGCGTCGATGTGGAAGCGCTCAACGCCGCAGACGCAGGGCGTACCCATACCGCGAGCGATAACGGCGGCATGGCTCGTCTTGCCACCGTGGCTCGTCAAGATACCCTCGGCGGCGACCATGCCCTTCAGGTCATCGGGGTTGGTCTCCCAGCGAACCAAAATGACCTTGTGACCCTCGTTGGCGCGCGCGACGGCATCGTCGCTCGAGAACACGACCTCGCCCACGGCGGCACCAGGGCTGGCGTTGAGGCCGCAAGCCAGAACCTCGTACTTCTTGGAGGCATCGAACTGCGGATGCAGGAGCTGGTCGAGCTGAGCGGGATCGATACGGCTCACAGCCTCCTCGCGGGTGATCAGGCCCTCCTCGACCATTTCGAGGGCGATGCGCAGGGCGGCGGTGGCAGTGCGCTTGCCCACACGGGTCTGGAGCATCCAGAGCTTGCCCTGCTCGATGGTGAACTCGATATCGCACATATCGCGGTAATGATCTTCGAGCGTCAGGAACACGCGCTCGAGTTCCTCACCTGCAGACTCGAGGCCCGGAGTGTTCTTGAGGTCGGCGATGGGCTCGGTGTTGCGGATGCCGGCGACGACATCCTCGCCCTGGGCATTAACCAAAAAGTCACCATAGAACTCCTTGGTGCCGTCGGCCGGGTTGCGCGTAAAAGCGACGCCGGTCGCAGAGGTCTCCCCCTTGTTGCCAAAGGCCATAGCCTGCACGTTGACGGCGGTGCCGAGCTCGTCAGAAATGCCATGCTGCTTGCGGTAGATGCAGGCGCGCTCGTTCATCCAGCTGCCAAAGACGGCCTGGATGGCAAGGCGCAACTGAAGCTCCGGATCGTGCGGGAAGACGGGCTTGCCGTCGGCGACCTCGAGCTCGGGATACAGGGCGACCTCGACGTTCTCGGAGAAAATGCTCTTAAAGGTCTCGACGAGCTCCTGCAGGTCTTCGGCCGAAAGCTCGGAATCGACGCGAACGCCGGAAACCAGGCGTGCCTGGGTCAGCGCGTTCTCGAAAAGGTCGGCGTCGACGCCCATAACGACGTTGGAGAACATCTGAATAAAGCGGCGGTAGCTATCCCAGGCAAAACGCGGGTTTTGCGTCTGGGCGATGAGTCCCTGAACGGAGTCGTCGTTGAGGCCTAAGTTGAGGACCGTGTCCATCATGCCGGGCATGGAGAACGGAGCGCCCGAGCGAACCGACACGAGCAGCGGATCGGAGGCGTCGCCAAGCTTCTTGCCGCAGCGGGCCTCGAGGTCGGCCTCGGCAGCAACGATCTCGTCGAGTGCGCCTTCGGGCCAGAGGTTGCCGGCACCGGAGTACTCGACACAGGTCTGGCAGGTAATGGTAAAGCCACCGGGAACCGGCAGGCCGATGCGGCTCATCTCGGCAAGGTTTGCGCCCTTGCCGCCAAGCACAAAGTTCATGGACTTGTCGCCCTCAGTGACACAGGTGCCCTGGGCGTCGGTTCCAAAACGGTAAACCCTCTTGCAATCGCTCACGATACTTCCCCTTCCATGCGCTCTCGCGCACGACCGTGGTGACGAATCGACCCGCCGGATGCGGGCCGTGAGGGAACTATACGGCGGACGTTGAGCGGGCTTGCGTAGAGGGCGAGGGGTTTGGTAAACGTGATAAATGCGGCGGTAAACGGTAGGTAAAGGTGGTTACCTTATGAAGATACCACTGCAAGAAAATTGCAGGTCAAATGCAAGTTCTTTGCTAAATCGCTTTACCAATATCGTGCATTATTTTTAGATAGTATTTTAAGGCCGGTGAATTTTTAGCTACCCCAATGAGTTCGCTTTGCTGACCTCGGCGGGCGGCGCGGCGGGCACGGGCTTCTTGGATTTCCATCAAATGACCGATGATCTCGGAGGCGCTCTCCTCAATCGCTTTGCCATCGGTACGCACCACAAAGCAGCCCAGACGCTTCATGAGGGCACGGGCTTCCTCGAGCTCGCTGCGCACGCTCTCGGGCTCGGCATAGGAGCCGGCGACGGCGCGAGCATAGTCATCGCCCAAGCGGCTATCGCGAATCTCAGAGATCACATCGACAGTCGAAATCAGACCAAACAACCGCATCGGGTCGACCTTGTAAATCGACTTCGGCGGCTCCATGCCATGGGCCAACGGAACATTGGCAACCTTGTAACCCTGATAGGCCAAATACATCGACAGCGGCGTCTTGGACGTGCGCGATACGCCCAGCAGCACGATATCTGCCCCCGAAAGGTCGTCGCAGCCGCGCCCATCATCGTGCTCAACGAAATACTCCATGGCCTCGATGCGATGGAAATAGCGGTCATCGGTCCTGTGAATCACGCCCGCGACGCCCTTGGGCGGCACACCGATGAGCGATGACAGCACGGCAAGTGTCGGACCGATCAGGTCGACCGAACGGATATGAAGCATGCCCAGGTAATCGAGTACGCGGGCGCGAAGCGCCGGATCGACAATGGTGTGGAACACGGCAATATCACGATGGTCCGCATCGACGCGCGGACCCACAAACGACTTGACCTGCTCCACCGAGTTCACCTTGGGCAGGCGCAAGAGACGAAAAGCCCCTTCATCAAATTGCCCGGACGCCGCAAGCACCACCTCACAAGCGGTATCACCGAGCGAGTCGGAGATAACGATAACGGTGGGACGAGCGGTGACCGGGCAATCCATGCGGGGCTCCTTTTGCGCTTACGCGCAGGCTGGCTTACTTTTTGCGGGCAAGCTCACCGATGTTGGCGATGCCGGAGAAAACGGCCTCGAAGCGGTTGAGCAGCTTAAGGCGATTATCGCGGAGCTGCTCGTCCTTGTCCATGACCATAACCTCGTCGAAGAAACGGTCGATGGGCGCGCGCAGGGCGGCCAGAGCGGCAAACGCGGCAGGATAGTCCTCGGCGGCGAGAGCGGCGTCGACGGCGGTCTGAGCGGCCTCGGAGGCATCGGCAAGCGCAAGCTCGACCTCGCCCATCAGGGCGCGATCGTACTCCGCGCCCAGCTCGGGCTTGGAGATGTGCGCCGCGCGGGCGTAGGCGGTTGCCAGGTTGTCGAAGGTCTCGGCGTCGTTCTTGCGGGCCTCATCGAGGGCGGCGCAGCGGGCGAAGAAGAGCGACGGGGCAATGATGTGCACCGCGGAGACGGCGGCAACGGTGTCGGCCGGAATCTTCTCGTCGCGGGCCATGCTCACCAGACGGCCGTGGAAGAAGTCACGAACCTGCTGGGCGACCTCGGCGGCGTCGAACTCAATGCCCTGCTCGCTATAGAGCTCGAGCGCAAAGTCGATGAGCGACGTGGGGTCGATCGGCAGACGGTCGCGCAGGATGTTGATGATGCCGATGGCGGCGCGACGCAGCGCGTACGGGTCGGACGAGCCGGTCGGGGGCTCGCCGATGGAAAAGATACCCGCAATGGTATCGAGCTTGTCGGCACAGGCCACGATGCAGCCAGCGGTGCCCTCGGGCAGCTCATCGCCGGCAAAGCGGGGACGATAGTGATCGCGAATGGCGTGGGCGACCTCGTCGTTCTCCCCCATCGCGGAAGCGTAATAACCGCCCATAACGCCCTGCTGGCTCGTGAACTCAACGACGGCGTTGGATACAAGGTCGGCCTTGCACAGGTGAGCGGCGCGAGCGGCATCGGCGGCAAGGTGGGCGCCCAGATGGGCCTCGCGGGCGATGGCGAGCGCGAGCTGCTCAATACGCTCGGACTTGGCGAGCACGCTACCGAGCTTCTCCTGGAAGGCGACCTTGGCCAGACGCTCACGGAACTCGTCGAGGGAAATCTTCAGGTCCTCCTCGTAGAAGAACTTGGCATCGTCCAGACGGGCACGCACGACGCGCTCGTTGCCGTCGATCACGCGCTCGGCGTTCTCGGGCTTGCTGTTGGAGACGACCACGAACTCACGCGTGAGCTTGCCCTCGCCGTCATAGATCGGGAAGTAGCGCTGGTTGGTGAGCATGGACTCGCAGATGATCTCGTGCGGGACCTTGAGGAACTCCTCATCGAAGGTACCGACAAGCACCGTCGGCCACTCGCAGAGGTTGATGACCTCCTCGAAGACCTTCTTGGGCGTGTCGACATGGCAACCGGGGCGCGCAGCCTCGACCTCGGCGATACCGGCAAGGATGGCTTCACGACGACGCTCGGCAGAAAGCACGCCGGCGTCCTCGAGCACCTGCTCGTAGACGGCGGGGCTGGCGACCACATGGTCACCAGGGCCAAGTACGCGATGACCACGCGTGGTGTTGCCACTCGTCACGTCGGCAAACGACACGGGCACAACATCCTCGCCCAAAAGGCAGCAGATCCAGCGGACCGGACGAACAAAGGTCGCATGCTCGTGACCCCAACGCTGGCTGCGGTAGTTGGGCCACTGCAGGCCGGCGATGGTCTTCTCGCACAGAGCGGTCAGAATCGGCGTAGCCGGTGCGGAGGGAATGTTCTTCTCGGCGAACACATACTCGCGACCGTCAATGTCCTCGCGACGGACCAGGTCCTCGGCAGCCACACCGCACTTGCGAGCGAAGCCCTGGGCGGCCTTGGTGGCGTTGCCGTCGGCATCAAAGGCAATGTTTGCCGCGGGACCACGCTTGACCTCGTGAACCTCATCGGTCGCGGTGGCGACGTCGGCCACGAGCGCAGCCAGACGACGCGGGCTCGAGATCACGCGGACCTCGCCGTGGGCCAGGCCGGCCTCGTCGAGACCCTTGGCAATCATGGTGCCAAGCTGCTTGACGGCATTGTTCAGCGGTGCAGAGGGCATTTCCTCCGTACCGATCTCAAACAGGAAATCCTTAGCGTCTGCCATGGCTTACGCCACCTCGCCTTCCTGGTCGGCATTCTCGTTGACTCCAGCGACCTCGGCCATATAGGCCTCGCAGCACGCCTTGGCGACGGCGCGGACGCGCAGGATGTAGTTAGCACGCTCGACCGCGGACAGCGCACCGCGAGCATCGAGCAGGTTGAAGGCATGGCTGCACTTCATGACGCAGTCGTAAGCGGGCAGCGGCAGCTTGCGCTCAAGGCAGGAGTGGCACTCGGCCTCGTAGTCGTCAAACTTCTGACGCATCATCTCGACGTTGGCGACCTCAAAGTTGTAGGCGCTAAACTCGCGCTCGTTCTCCAGGAACACGTCGCCATAGGTCATCGGCGTGCCATCGGGCAGATAGCTCCACACCAGGTCGTAGACGGAGTTGACGCCCTGAGCGTACATGGCGATGCGCTCCAGACCATAGGTAATCTCGACGGGCACAGGGTCGACCTCGATGCCGCCCACCTGCTGGAAGTACGTAAACTGCGTGACCTCCATGCCGTTGAGCCAGACCTCCCAGCCAAGGCCCCAGGCGCCCAGCGTCGGGCTCTCCCAGTCGTCCTCGACAAAACGAACGTCATGGTCGTTGGGGTCCAGACCGATAGCGGCAAGAGACCCAAGGTAGAGCTCCTGGGCGTTGACCGGCGACGGCTTGATGAGCACCTGGAACTGATAGTAGTGCTGCATGCGGTTGGGATTCTCGCCGTAGCGGCCGTCGGCGGGACGGCGGCAAGGCTGAGCGTAGCAGGTGCGCCACTCGGCAGGACCGAGCGAGCGCAACGTGGTCGCGGTGTGGAAGGTACCGGCACCGACCTCGGAGTCATAGGGCTGCATAATGACGCAGCCCTGCTCGCCCCAGTACTGCTGGAGGCGCAGGATGATGTCTTGGAAGGAAAGCGATGAAGCGTTCATGCCTCTAATATCCCCTCGTCGAAACGATTACACGGTTAGGTTCTGTACTATAGCGGTTTTTAGTCGATAGTGCCGATGCGGTTGAGCGGCCAGTAGCGCACAAGCGCCACGGCGATCAAATCAGAGCGATCAACGGGACCAAAGTAGCGCGAGTCGGCAGAGTTTTCGCGGTTGTCGCCCATCACCCACACGCACCCGTCGGGAACGGTGTAGGGATAGCTTACCTGAGCGCCGGGAGCTTGGACCGAAAGCGGCCAGCTCATGCCGGTCGTATAGCCCTCGTCGAGCGCTTGGCCGTCAACGACCACCTTGCCGTCCTGAAGGTCGACCGTCTGGCCGGCCGTGGCAATAACACGCTTGACGAGAACATCATGCTCGGAGGTGCCATCTGGGTTGTGGAACACCACAATATCGCCTTGGCTGACGGGGCGGCCGAGCTCAAGGCTCACCTTTTGCGCCAGGATCTGGTCGCCGATCTCGATCGTGGACTCCATGGAGCCGGTGGGCACCACAAAGGGTTCGACCACAAACGAGCGAATCAAGAAGGTGGCGACCAGTGCGATGGCGACGACCGCGATCCACTCAAACGCACCCTTTAGCACGGAATGCTGCGAAGGAACCATTCTCACTCCTCGCTCTTCGAATACGATGCGTCCAGGATCTCTTGCGCGTATGCGCGCTCCTCGGGCGTAAGCCGCGCCGTCTCGATCAGGTCGGGACGCCAGCGGCAGGTGCGCTCGATGGCATTCTTACGGCGCCAGGCGTCAACCTTGGCGTGGTCGCCGCTCACGAGCACCGGCGGCACGCCCTCGCCGTTGAACTCGGCGGGGCGGGTGTACTGCGCGTACTCGAGCAGGCCTCCGTCCTCGGCGGTCGAGAACGACTCGTCCACATTGCTCATCTCGTCGCCCAGGGCGCCGGGAATCAGGCGTACGACAGCATCGGCAACGACCATAGCGGGAAGTTCGCCACCCGTAAGCACATAGTCGCCGATCGACAGACGCTCGTCGGCATACGCATATGCACGTTCGTCGACGCCCTCGTAGCGACTACACACAAACAGCAGGCGCTCACTTTTGAGCAGGCGCTCGGCCACATGCTGCGTAAAAGGCTCGCCACAGGGGGTAAAGAACACCACAGTGGGCTTGGGACCCTCGGAGCTAATAGCCTCGATGGCCTCTGCGATAGGCTCGACCTTCATGAGCATGCCCTGCCCGCCGCCGTACGGCTCGTCATCGACGGTACGATGGCGGTCGTGCGTCCAGTCACGCAGGTTATAGGCCTTAAAATCAAAAAGGCCGGCCTTGCGGGCGCGGCCCAAGATCGATGTGGACATGACGGGCTCAAACATCTCGGGAAAGACCGAAAGGGTCTCGATCAGCATGTTATCCTCCCTACTTGTCCATATCGATCAAACCGTCCATAACGCGGACGGAAATTGTCCCCTGATCGGGAAGATCGAGCACAACCTGCTCGATCACGGGAATCAGCACCTCGCCGTACCGATTGCCCTCGACAACCCAAACATCGTTGGCGGGCGTCGACATGATCTCGACGATCGTACCGAGCAAACCGAAGCGCTCGTCGACCACCTCGCGACCCATCAGGTCGGTATAGGCAGCGTCGAGCGAATCGAGCTCAAAATCGTCACGATTTGCCAGCACGTAGCATCCCGTGATGCCCTCGGCGGCCGTCAAGTCGTCAATGCCCTCAAACGAGACCAGATCGCCATCGCCCGTATCGGTGACGGATACGACCGTGCAAAAACGGTCGCGCTTGAGCGCCGGCGGCGTCAAGGCGACGCGCATACCCGGCGTCAATACAGAAGGAAGCCCCCGCAGCGGCTGCGCGAGGACCTCCCCCTTCCTTCCGTGCGGCTTGACCACACGGGCGATGTTTTTGTACTGGGACCTCAAGGTCCTAGCCCAGAACCTCTACCTCGACTGCAGTGTCGAGGCGAGCGGCCAGTGCACGGGCGAGCGTGCGAATGGCCTTGATGGTACGGCCACGACGGCCGATGACCTTAGCGACGTCATCCTCGGCAACAGAAACCTCAATCGTGGAGGCGTCGTCACCATCGATGACCTCGAGGCTCACGGAATCCGGGTCGTCGACGATCTGAACAACGAGATATTCGACGAGATCGGCGATGCGATCTGAGAGCATTGCCTCACCCTCGAGCTGTGCAGCGTCAACCTCAGGCACGATTTACTCCTCGGCGCCCTCAGCGGCCTCAGCGGCAGCCTTAGCGGCCTCGGCCTCTTTGGCGAGCTGCTTCTTGGACTTCTTGACGACGGTCTCGGTCTTCTCGCCCTCGTTGGCGGCCTTGACCAGAGCAGCGACAGCGTCGGTGAGCTGAGCGCCCTTGGACTGCCAGTCAGCGATCTTCTCGAGGTCGAGGTTGATGGTCTTGGGGGCGGTCATCGGGTTGTAGCGGCCAACCTCCTCGATGATACGACCGTCACGCGGGGCGCGGGAATCGGCGACGACGACACGGTAGTACGGACGCTTCTTAGCGCCGTGACGAGCAAGGCGAATCTTGACTGCCAAAGGAAACTCCTCCAACCAAGCAGCTTTAGGCTGCAACTACAAACAAACAGTTGAACATAATACGCCATCGACGCGGGCAGGTGAAGTCCGTGAGACCAACTTCTTCGGTGTAGTCGAAGGCAAATCCATATCTTAGACAAGAATTCGCGATTTGCAAGCACATCCACGCACCCCACATGAGCTGCGCGGTATACTCATGCCATGAAAAGACGCGAACATACATACGGTTATGAAGATGCTGCGGGCGTCACGCCGCCGCCCTGGACGGGACCGGCGGTGGGCCTCATGGATCTCGATGCGTTTTTTGCGAGCGTGGAGATGCTCGATCATCCCGAGTGGCGCGGCAAGCCGCTCATCGTGGGCGGCGATGCCGATTCCCGCGGCGTCGTGTCCACCTGCTCATACGAGGCACGTCGCTTTGGCGTGCACTCTGCCATGCCCTCGGCCGAGGCACGGCGCCTCTGTCCGCAGGCCATTTGGACGCATGAGCATTTCGATCGCTACCACGAGGTCAGCGCTCAGGTCATGGCGATTCTCGCCGACGAGACCCCGCGCGTTGAGCGCGTATCCATCGACGAGGCCTTTATCGACATCACGCCAGGTCGCTTTGCACCCGAGGACCCGCTGCTGGTTGCACGGCGCATCAGTGATCGTGTGGCGGCGCTGGGGGTGACCTGCTCCATTGGCGTGGGCTGTAACAAGACGGTCGCAAAGATCGCAAGCGAGCGGGACAAGCCATTTGGGCTGACCATCGTGCGCCCTGGAACCGAGCAGCGCTTTTTGGCAGCGCTGCCGGTATCTGCCATGAGCGGCATCGGGCGCTCGGCAGAAGAGCGACTGCGCCGCATGCGCATCTACACGCTCGGCGAGCTATCCCGCGCACCGAAATCCACGTTGGCCTCAATTTTTGGCATCAACGGCGAACGCATGCGCCAGCGTGCGCTGGGACTCGAACTCTCCGAAGTCACGAGCCTCGATGAAGAGCGCGAGGTCAAGTCGGTCAGCAATGAACGCACCTTTGCGAAAGATTTAACTGAGCGTGGGGACATCGAAGCGGCGATTGCGCTATTGGGAGAGTCAGTGGGACGCCGTCTGCGCCGTCAGGGACTAACGGGCGCCACGGTGACGCTCAAACTCAAGTATTCGTATGGAAGCGGTCGCTCGGCACAGCGCCGGCTGCCCCATCCGACCGACGATGAGAACATCTTCGTGGCAGTGGCGCTCGAATTGCTCGACAACATCTGGCAGGAAGGGATGCATGTGCGCCTGGCGGGCGTCGGCATGAGCGACTTCGACCATCAGGGCGGTATCCAGACCGACCTGTTCTGCGAAATCGACGACCGCGGAGCCCAATCCAGCGACCGTCGCGACCTCTCGGTCGCCATCGACGCCGTCCGAGACAAGTTCGGCGACACCGCTCTCTCCTTCGGCCGCCAATCCCGCTTCAACGATTAGTCCCTATGGCAAAAAGAAAACCGGGCAGCTGCAAGTAGTGCAACTGCCCGGCATACGGCAGAGGGTAGCTAAAAAAGCCCCGTCCCAAATGAGCTACTAGAGGAGGTCGAGGGGAAGCTGGGGGGCGTCGCCCCAGAGCTTTTCGAGGCGGTAGAACTCGCGCGCCTCGGGAGTGAAGACATGGACGACAACCGAACCGTAGTCCATGAGCATCCAGGTCTTCTGCTCGCGGCCCTCGATGGAAAACGGGTGCTCGCCGCAAGCCTCGGCGACCTTCTCCTCAATCTCGTCGACGATGGAATCAACCTGACGGTTGTTGGTACCGGTGGCGAGGACAAAGTAGTCGCACACATCGGAAAGCTCGGTCAGGTCGAGCACCTGAACGTCCTCGCCTTTCTTGTCGTAGGCGGCCTGCGCGGCGGCGCGGGCGACATCCTCGGCGGCGACACCGCTCGCGGACAGCGAGGCGGCAGTGCGGTCGGACGTGGCAACGAAGCTCTTGTGCTCCACACCTTCAAGAATCTGCTCGTCGGTCATGGTCTCGTCGGCCATGGAATACCTCTTTCTAGACAGCCCGAGCTAGCGCAGCTGGGCATAATGGTTGTAAATCGTAATAGCCGTGGGATAAAGATAACGCCCGGTCCGGATCACATAGACCAGACCCTGCGCAAAACAGGAGAAGAACAACTCGTCGAGCGAGGACTCCCCCACCATCTTGCGCAGCGCATGGGCATAATCGCCGTGGCGGTTGGGTTCGATGGCATCGGCCACAAAGACCACCATATCGAGCGGCGTCATGTCGCAAGCGCCCACGGTGTGACGGTCGACAGCCTGAAAAACCGCCGGCGACAGCTCGGGAAAAAGCTGCGGAAGCTCATAGGCGGCAACCGGGCCATGCAAAAGCGGCGTCGCGGCAGACGGAGAGCCGGCAATTTTAATGCCGTAATGCAGAGCGCGCGTGACCAGCTCGTCGTCGGAGAGCACCTTGTCCCAGTCATGGATCAGGCCGGCGGCAGCGGCATCAAAGCGGTCGACACCGTACACCTCGGCTAGGTGCAATGCAGTCTCGGCAACCCCGAGCGAATGCACGTAGCGCTTACGCTTATCCTTCATACGCACATCGAGCAACTCGTGGATACGCGTCAAGAGCGCGCGCTCGTCGCCCTCAAACTGATCTTCTACCGACAACGTTCTCCCCCATCAATCAAAATCGTCTTGCCCAAGATCGGCATACAGACCGCGTTTACGGATATAGCCGAGCACGGACTCGCTCGTAAGATAGCGCACGCTCATACCGCGGGCAACCCGCTTGCGAATGTTGGTCGAGCTAATCGCCAGCGCCGGAATCTGGATATACCGCACGTCAAACGGCAGGCCCGACTCTTTGATTCGCGCGCGAGCAGTATCGATATCAAAGCCCGGTCGCGTCGCCGCAATAAAGGTTGCCAGTTCGGCAATCTCATCTGCATTGTGCCAGGTCACAATATCGATAATCGCATCGGCACCCGTAATAAAGTAAAGCTTCACCTGTGTCGGGTAAAACTCGCGAAGGGCACGCAGCGTATCGGCTGTGTAGGTGACACCGGCACGATCGATCTCGAAGCGGCTTGCCAAAAAGGCCGGGTTCGCGGCGGTCGCGAGGACCGTCATGGCATAACGGTCCTCAGCAGGCGTCACCGGTTTGTCGAGCTTGAAGGCAGGAGAGCCGGCCGGCATAAAGAGCACGGCATCCAAGTCAAGGGACTCACGCGCCTGCTCGGCAGTAACCAAGTGCCCGTAATGAATCGGGTCAAAGGTGCCGCCCATAATGCCAAGCCGAAACTCGTGCCCATCCTTGATGGGAAGTTCAGGCAATCCGATTCCACCGCGCAGCGACATGACTTACTCGCCCTCCGGGGTCTTAACGTCTTCCGCAGCAACAGCGTCATCGGTGCCGTCAATGGCATCCACCGCGTCGACAGCCTCCAAGCTATCATCGGCGACGTCAACGAACTCGACGGCGACGTCCTCGCTACCGTCCTCGAGCTCGTCCTCAAACTCCGAGAAGTCCTCGGCGCCCTCAAAGTCAAACGCGCGCTGGCAAATGCGGACCTCGTCGCCGGCACGGCAGCCGGCCTTTTCGAGCGCATCGTCAACACCCATGCGGGAAAACTTATGCTGCAGGTAGATGACGGCTTCTTCGTTTTCCCAGTCGGTCTGGATAACCATGCGCTCGATGGCGCGGCCGACCACGCGGAAGGCGCCGGGCTCCTCCTGGACGATACGGAAACGCTTCTCGCGTTGCAGGCGGCGACGCTCCCACTCGTCATCGCGAAGATCGACAGGCTCATCAGAGACCGCCAGCTCGGCGCGAAGCTTAGCCACCTGCTCGCCCACGGCAAGCATCAGCGTGTTGAGACCGGCACCCGTCACAGCGGACACGGCAAAGAACATATGGCCATCGTCGAGCGCCGCACGCTTAAGGTCGGCAATCTTGTCGGCCGTGCCCGGCGCATCGCACTTGTTGGCGACAACGATCTGCGGGCGCTCCGAGAGCTCGGCACCATACTGCTCGAGCTCACGGTTGATGATGCGATAGTCCTCAACCGGATCGCGATCCTCAAATCCGCCCGTCATATCGACAACGTGCATAATCAAAGCAGTGCGCTCAATATGGCGCAGGAACTGATGGCCCAGGCCACGGCCCTCGCTCGCGCCCTCGATAAGACCCGGGACATCGGCGACGACATAGGAGTACTCGCCGGCTCGCACCATACCCAGATTAGGCACAAGCGTGGTGAAGGGGTAGTCGGCGATCTTGGGACGGGCAGCGCTCATGCGCGCGATGAGCGAGGACTTGCCCACCGAGGGAAAGCCCACAAGTGCGGCATCGGCCATAAGCTTCATCTCGAGCTCAATCCAGTGTTCCTCAGCAGGCTCGCCGAGCTGGGCAAAGGCCGGAGCGCGACGCACTGACGTCACAAAGTGGGTGTTGCCCAGACCGCCGGCACCACCGGGCGCCACGACAACGCGCTCACCGTCGTGCACCAGGTCGGCAATCTCGAACATCGGGGTCTGTGTCTCGGGATCGAGCTCGCGAACTACGGTGCCCATGGGGACCTTGAGAATCAGGTCCTCGCCGCTCTTACCATTGCGACGAGCGCCCTGGCCATGCGTTCCGCGCTCAGCACGAAAGTGATGCTTAAAGCGGTAATCGATCAGCGAGGAAAGCTGAGCGTCGGCCTGAATGACGACGTTGCCGCCACGACCGCCGTCGCCGCCATCGGGGCCGCCCTTGGGAACAAATGCCTCGCGCCTAAACGACATACATCCGGCTCCGCCGTCGCCGCCGCAAACGTTAATGCGGCTGATATCGGTGAACTGTGACAACAGAATCGCCTCCTACAAAAAAGAGGGAGACCCTTGAATCCTAAAACTCAAGTGCCTCCCACATATGTGCTCTATGAAGGGTGAATTACGCGTTCGCGAGCGGGCGTACGCTGACCCTGTGCTTGATACCCTTGTGGAACTCAACGGTACCGTCGACCAGCGCGAACAGCGTGTCGTCCTTGCCACGGCCAACGTTCTCACCCGGGTGGATGTGCGTGCCGTGCTGACGGACGAGAATCGTGCCCGTGGTTACCGTCTGGCCGGCATAGCGCTTCGTGCCAAGGCGCTGACCGCGGGAGTCACGGCCATTACGGGAGGAACCGAGTCCTTTTTTGTGTGCCATTGTGTATACCTACTCTTTCGTTACGAGTGTAATCTACTCGGCGACGGGAGCCTCGGCAACAGCCTCAGCCTCTGCCTTGACAGCCTTCTTGGCGCGGGAGGTAGCCTGAACCTTCACGATCTTCAGCTTGGTGAGCTGCTGACGGTGACCCTTCAGACGACGATAGCGCTTGCGCTTGTGGAACTTGAAGACCAGCTGCTTCTCGCCCTTGAACTGCTCAACGATCTGAGCGGTAACCTTGGCCTTGGCCAGCTTGTCGGGATCGGTGACGATCTTCTTACCATCGTTGAGGAAGATAACCGGCAGGGTGATCTTATCGCCCTCATTGCCCTCGATCTTCTCGACGGTGATGACATCGTCGGTGGCGACCTTGTACTGCTTGCCGCCCGTGTTAACGATTGCGTACATGTTTACTTGCCCTTCATGCATCAGTTAGTGCAACAGCCGAATATAGTAGCAGGCGATAATACCCCCGTCAACGAGTATGTGGAGCAAATCCACAAGTTCGCACAGGTATGGGGCTGACGAGTCGGCCCTCGTCGTCCTCGCATGCTTGATTCTGACGCTCGACATCGTAGGAGCAGATGGTCACGAGGTCTTGCATACCGGTGGAAACAATAGGTGCATCGACGCCCGGGGTCAAGCCCTGCAACAAAACATCAGCGGCAGAAAGCAAAATCTCCGGACGCATGGAGCCCTCGTTATCGGCATGGGTGTCGAGCATGAGCACCAGATGGTCCGGGCGCTCCCCTGCCGTGAGCTCATAGCCCACGAGCGTGTGGTCAAGGTCTAGGCGTTTGCTCTTCTTACCACGCGCGTAGTCGATGCCGTGGCCCGCGCGCAGCGTATCGATAGCACGACGCACCTCGTCGGCGGAGGCCGGTGCCTCAGGGTCAAGATGCAGGTCGATACGATAGGACAGACGCGTGAGCTGCGCCGTCAGCGCCGGTGTGCGCACGTCGATGTATGCCGCCTCGATGGGGGCCAGATCGGCCGGAGATGCCGCCGCCAGGCGCTCAAACGCCTCGTCGAGCGCGACGAACTCGGTCATAAACAGGTCATACCACTCGCAAGTCGACGACGTGCCCACCGGCAGCGCCGACGAAAAGCCCACGCGCATGTGCGGAGAGAAGCCCTGCGTCACGGCATAGGGCAGCCCCGCGCGACGCACGATGCGCTCAATGGTATGAATCACTTCGAGATGGCCCAGGTACTTAAGGCGGTCGCGCTTGCCATAGCGAACGCGAAGCCTAAAGAGCGTGGGGTTGTCGGTCAGGCGCTCACTCATGCGCGATCACCCACCAATACGTTCTTGGCATGGAGCGTGGGGCAGATTCCGCAACCGGTGCACGACGTGCGGGTGCAGTCGGGCGTCGTGACGCCCTCCAGCGAGCGGCGGTATTCGCGCTCGAGGAAGCCGCGCGAGCATCCGGGGCTCACGTGCTCCCAGGGCAGACGCCAGTCCAGCCCATAGGGCAGGTGCACGAGCTCGTTGAGGTCGATGCCGTTTTTGGCGGCGGCTGACTTCCAGTTATCGAGCGAGAAATGCTCCACCCAGGCGTCAAAACGCGAACCGGCACGCCAGGCATCGATGATGACCGGCGTCATGTCACGGCCGGCGCGAGACAGCGCGGCCTCAACGAGCGAGGTTTCGGCATCATGGTAGTGCACGCGGACCGCACGGTTGCGAACGCTCGTGATGAGGAGCTTCTGACGGCGCTTGACATCGTCGTAATCGAGCTGTGGGCACCATTGGAAGGGTGTAGCGGCCTTGGGGATAAACACCGACACCGAGATGGACACCGAGATGGAGCCGCGGCGCGCCTTGGGAACCACGGAGCGGCCGAGCTCGAGCACATGGTCGGCCAGGTTGGCGATGGCCACGATATCCTCATCGCGCTCGCCGGGAAGACCCATCATGAAGTAGAGCTTCATGCGGTTCCAACCAGCCTCGAAGGCCGCCTTGGCCGCACGGTCCAAGTCCTCCTCGGTCACGTTCTTGTTGATGATGTCGCGCATGCGCTGACTGCCGGCTTCGGGGGCAAACGTCAGGCCGCCCTTCTTTTCGCCGGCGACCGACTCGGCCATATCCACGCCAAACGAATCCAGGCGCTGCGAGGGAATGGACACGCGAATGCCCGTATCTTCCAGACGGCGGTTAAGGCGACCGAGCACATCGCGGATGCAGGAGTGATCGGTGGTCGAAAGCGAGGTAAGCGACACCTCGTCATAGCCGGTCTTTTCCAGGCCCTGGATCACCGAGGACACAATCTGGTCGGCCGAGCGCTCGCGCACCGGGCGATAGGTCATGCCGGCCTGGCAAAAACGGCAGCCGCGGGCACAACCGCGCAGAATCTCGATCGACAGGCGATCGTGAACGAGCTGCGCGTAGGGCACGCACGACTGCGACAACGGATTGGTAGCGCCAAAGTCCTCAACGACGCGCTTGTAGACCACCGGTGGGACGTCCTTGCCTTCGCGCGGCACGGTGTAGCCATGCGGCGAGCAGGGCTCGTCATGGCGCACCTCGTAGAGCGACGGCACATAGGTGCCACCGACCGTCGCGAGCTGCTCGACAATCTGAGCGCGCGAGACGCCCTCGTCGCGCAAGCGGCGATGCAGCTGGCAAACCTCGAGCAGCGACTCCTCGCCCTCGCCAATGAGGACGGCATCGAAGAAGGCTGCATACGGCTCGGGGTTATAGACCGAGGGACCACCGGCAATGATGATGGGGTCGTCCTCGGTGCGGTCGGCCGCCAGCAGCGGAATGCCGGCTAGATCGAGGGCCTCGAGAAAGTTTGTCACGGCCATCTCATGCGGCACGTGCATGCCGACGATATCGAACGAGGCCACGGGTGCTGCGCCCTCGAGCGACAGCAGCGGGATACCAGCCTCGCGCATGGCATCGCCCATATCGGGCCACGGCACATAGCCGCGCTCGCAGGAAATGCCCTCGGCCTGATTGAGGATGTTGTACAGGATGGCAATACCCTGGTTGGGCAGGCCAACCTCGTACACATCCGGGTAAATCATGCAGCAACGATAGTCGGCATCGGCCTTGGAGAGCGTGCCCCACTCATGGTCGATATAGCGACTCGGCTTCTCGACCTTTGCGAGCAGGGGCTCAATCAAATGAAAACAGTCTTGGTACACAGCGCGCAAAAGAAACCCCTAAGCAGCGAGATCGGATGCGTCCTCAAAGGGACCCATGGGACGAGTAGCGCCGGCAACCGTGGTCACCAGGTCGCGAACGCGCGAGAACGTGGCGGCAGCCACCTCGTTGGCACGGCTGTAATCGATGTCGCGCTCATACAGCGAAACGAGCGCACGGCCCATACCATAGGTGCCCGCGGCGGCGGTCAGCGCCTTGACGACAAACCCGATATGCGGCGTCTGCTTTACCAGGGCGCGGGTGACGGCGCGGAGCACCAAGCCGCCGCCAAGCACGCCCGCGACCTCGTAGCCGCGCTCGGGCTTAATACCGCGTCCAAAGATGGCCGCGAGCTCAAAGAGCATGCCCACCTGCGCCAGCGCCATAACGGGATAATCGGCCCCCGGCAAAAACACCAGCGCACCCGTCGCCATATTGGTAAGCGCGCACGAGGTGATGATGCGGTTGGCGGCGGCGATACGCATAAAGGCAAAGTTCGCCGCAAAGGCTGTCTCCTTGTCCGTGCGGTCGAGAATCCAGCGAGCGAGCGTCTCGAGCAGATACGTCTTATCGGTAGCCGCCACCGCGCCGAGCATGGGCGTGGACTCCTGGATAAAAGGCACCTCGACAGCGGACTCGGCCAGCACGCACACGGGGGCGCCGGCAATCACGAGTTCCTGCACGGCGCTCTCAAGGCGATCAGACCCGCACGAAAGCACCAGCACCACATCGGTATCGGTCTTGGGGACGATACGGTCCTCACCCAGGCGCTCAACGCGCACAATGCCCGACGTCGTCTGCGGCACGAAGGCATCGCGCACCGTCTCGACCAAAAAACGCGAGGCAGACGAATCGAGGTAGACGGACACGCGAACCGGCGTGTCGGAATCCTTCTTGGTGGTCGCGCCCATCTTAAAGACGCGGGTCAGCTTGTCCACGGGAATCTTCATAGCAAACCCCTCCAGCGGTTACGCGGCGCCCGAACGATGCCGCCATATGGATTGTACGATACCCACCGTCAGCAACTGAATCATCATCGAGGACGAACCAAAACTAATAAATGGCAGCGGAATACCGGTAATCGGCATCATGCCAATGCACATGCCGATGTTCTCGAAGGTCTGGAACGCCCACATGCCGACGATGCCCACGCACGATAGGCGCAAGAACAGCGACTCGCACTTAAAGGCAACGCGGATCGTCGAGAACATGAGCAGCACGTACAGGCACAGCAGCAAAAAGGAGCCGCAGAAGCCAAAGGTCTCGGACAAAAAGGCAAAGACGAAGTCGGTGTGGAACTCGGGCAGAAAGCCACCGGCAGACTGCGTCGCATGGCCCAGCCCTTTACCGAAAAAGCCACCCGAGCCGACGGCAATGAGCGACTGCTGCAGGTTGTAGGCATCATCCGAATCGGCATTATCGGGGTCGATAAAGACGGTCAGTCGGTTCATCTGGTACTGCTTGATCAAAACGTCATGGCCCAAAAGAGAATCGAGCACCGAATCGAGCGCCAGGATGAGCGCCACCAGGCCCACAAGCAGCGCCAAGGTCGACAGCACCCATTCGCGACGCGCACCGCTCATGCAGATCACAACGGCACCCGACACCAACACGACCAGGCCCGAACCCAGGTCGCCCATGGCGACGACGGCCAAAAACGGAACGGAGAGCATGCCACAGAGCTTAATGTAGTCGCGGGCGGTATCGATGCGGCCGTTGTACTGCGAACCAAGCGTGGCGATAAAGAAGATCGTGATGAGCTTGGCAAGCTCGACCGGTTGGAAGGTAAGGCCGATACCGGGAATCTTGATCCAGCCCGTCATGCCCAGACCGCCCGTATAGGACAGACCCGGAATCTTAGGCGAGAAAATCACAATGAGATCGATGACGAGCAGCGCCGTCGAGAAGTTAGAGATGCCGCGCAGATCGGTACGCCAGACGAGCACCGCAAGCACCGTACCGATGCCGATGCCCAACAGGTGGCGCGAGAATGAGGCGTCGGCCTTAAACTGCGAGGCCGACCAAATGATGATGGCACCATAGGCTACGAGCGCCAAGGCTGCCAGCAGCACGCCGATGTGCACCTTCTGGCGAAACGTACCGCGCGAGGCCGAAAGCTGCTTGTTGACACGGTCCAGGCTGCTGCGAGAACCGGTTTTAGTTGAGCGGAACAGGTCCGCCGGCGAAAAATCCATCGCAACCTCCTATCGAACCGAGGAATCGCCCGTGGCAGAAGATGTGTCGGGCTCATCATAGATGGCACCGAGGACATCGCGCACGACATGCAGCGCGGTATCGGAGCCACCACCGCCCTGTTCCAAGACAGTGACAATCACGTACTTGGGCTCATCGGCCGGCGCGTAGGCGCAAAACCACGCGTAATCGTCCTCGCCGCTCTTCTCGCCCGTGCCGGACTTCCCGTAGACCGTGGGGGTCAAGGAGTTAAAGTGTGCGGCGGTCGAAGTCGACGCCGAGTAAATCACATCGTGCATGCCGTTGCGGACCAGCGCAAGATCAGCATCGTTGTTAATTTGAGCCTCAAGGCGCTTCTTTTTGCCCTTGCCGTTGTACTTGTAGGCATCGCCGTCGCCATCACGCGAGACAGCAGACAAGAACACATGCGGCACATACTGTTTGCCGCCGTTGGCAAGACCCATGTAAGCGCAGGCCATCTGCAGCGGCGTCACCAAAATGTCGCCCTGGCCGATAGCGATGTTAGTCATATCGCCGGCATTCCACTTGCGGTCCTCGGCCGAGGCGTCGGTAAAGTACGACTCTTTCCACTTGGCGTCGGGAATGCGACCGGTGCCCTCACTTGGCAGATCGATGCCGCAGGTCTTGCCCAGACCCCAACGACGAAAGACCTCTTGCAGGCCCTCGGGATGCTGGTCGTTGTAGAAAAACGCCTTGCCCATATCGTAGAACACGGGGTCGCAGGAGTTAGCGATACCGGACTGCAGCGTCATAGTGCCGTGACCGGAATGCAGCCAGCAGTACTTACCCCATGACTTGCCCAGGCCCGTCCAATAGCCCGTGCAGTTCGTGGTCTGGCCTGAGGTATAGGTTCCAAACTCAAGACCGGCCAGAGCCGAGAGCGGCTTGATGGTCGAAGCCGACATATACTGGCCGCTAATGGCGCGGTTGAGCAGCGGATGCGAACCCTTGTCGTCGTTGAGCTCGGTCCACACGTCGTTGGAAACGCCGCCGATGAACACCGACGGATCAAACTTGGGCTCGCTTGCCATACCCAGAATCTCACCATTGTTGGGATCGAGGCACACCACGGCGCCGTTGCCGGCATCGCTATGACCCGTGGTCTTGGCAAGCTCAATGGCATTCGCCAGAGCCGTCTCGCAGGCCTGTTGAATCTTAAGATCGAGCGTAAGCTTAATGTCAGAACCGGCCTTGGCGGGAACGGCGCCGGCTTGACCGGTCACATTACCCGAGGCGTCAACTTTCACGGTCTGCTCACCACGAATGCCCTGCAGCAGATTTTCGTAGTAAATCTCTACGCCCGCCTGGCCCACAATATCGCCCGATTGATACGAGATCTGGCCAGCCGCGCTATCGCTGCCGTCCGACGACTTCTTGTTCTGCGCCTCGAGCTGCTCGGAGGTAATGGTGCCGGTATAGCCCAAGATATGGCAGGCGGTCTCGCCATACGGGTATTGGCGCTCGGTGCGCTCGGCGATCTTCACGCCGGGAAACTCACCGGCGTGCTCCTGAATGTAGGCGACAGTAGAGCGGCGCACGTCAGTCGCGATCGTATGCAGGCTCTGCGCGCCTTCGGAATTGTCCTGGATGTTGCGCAGCACCGCGATATACGGCATGCCGAGCACGTTGGCAAGATGACGCACCAGTACCTTGTCGTCGGCAAGGTCGCGATAGGCGACGACGGCGAGCGAGGGGCGGTTTTGCACCAGCGCGACGCCGTTGCGGTCCAAGATGCGGCCACGCACGGCAGGCGTGGTAACGGTACGGGTCTGATTGCTCTTGGCCTGCTTGTCGTAGTAGTCCGACGAGACCATCTGCATGCCCCACAGCTTAACGGCAAGCGCGGCAAACATCGCACCCACGCCCGCGGTGAGGATGGAAAAGCGGCCCTTGAAGGCCGTAGCGGCCGTATTGCCCTCGCCCTCGGTGGCGCGCGGGGCCGTTCCGTGCTGCGTGTCGTAGGTAAAGCGGGAGTCGCCGCGTCGCATGATGACCAGCGCGACCACAATGGCCACGACCAGGACGATGCCAGCGACAACAACCGTCAACTGGGAAGACATCTACAGACCTCCCCTATTTGAGCTTACGGGTCTTGGGCTTAAAGCGCATACCCGTCTGACGCCCACCGCGCGCGGAGAACCCATAGCCAGACTGCGGCGCGACGCCGGACATCAAAAACGGAACGGCGACCAGACCGGTCAGAATCGAGGACGGCAGGGCGTGTCCAAAGATCGCCACGACAAAACTCGATTCCAGTCCCATAAACAGCAAGATAATGCTGTAGATCACGTTAATGGCAAGCGCAAAGGCGCCCACCGTGATGCCGCGAGCGCTCGGGGTGCCTCCCGTCTGACCGGCGGCACTGTGTGTCAGGGCAAAGCTGCCCACTGTCAGCAACAGCGACATCACGCCCACCGGCACGGCTGCCGACAGGTCGTAGAACAGGCCACTGCAAAAACCGCAGATGACGGCCCGCGTGGGATCGCCCGAAAACACACTCAGGCACACCAGGATAATCATAAAGTTGACGCGACCGCCCGCGATGGAGATCTGCGGCGCCAAGCCCGCCTGCAGCAGGACGCAGACAATGGCGGCAATCGCAAAAGTGCGGGGGCCAGTCCCCTGTTCGTGTAGATCCATGGACATGCCTCCCTATTCGCTCGAGCCCGAGTCAGTCGTGTCGGACGCATCGGAGTTTTCATCCGAGCTTTCATCTTTGGACTTGGTGGCCGCATCGCGCGAGGTGCCCTGCGGCGTACTGTTGGCGCTGCTCACATCCTCGTCCGAAGCCGACTGCTCATCGGTCAGCGACGTAATGACCAGCACTTCCTCGTTGTTTTCGGCCGTTGTCTGGGCGCGCACGACGACGGTGTAGTACACATCGTTGGCAGACTTCTCCACCGACGAGACCGTACCGAGCGGCAGGCCCTTGGGGAATACGCCGCCGATGCCCGAGGTCACGATGATGTCGCCCACCTTCACGTCGGAATCGACACTCACGTGCTCCAGGCGCAGGGTACCGTCGGGCTGCCCCTGCAGCATACCCTGAGCGCGCGTATCCTGCACCATGGCGGACACGCCCGAGTTCTCATCACTAATCAGGCGGACGGTAGAGGTCTTGGCCGAAACCTCGATAATCTGACCGATGACACCGGCAGAACTCGTCACGGGCATGTTGATGGTAAGACCGTCGGCAGAGCCTTTGTCGATGGTAACGGTCGAGGTCCAGGCATCGCCCGACGCGCCGACAATGCGAGCCGCGGTGGACTTGAGGTTGTAGGTCGACTGCAGACCGACCAGGCTCTCGAGTCGCTCGGCGGTCTTTTGAGCCTCGGAGAGCTCAGCAACCTTTGACGTCAGGACCTCGTTTTGCTTCTTAAGCTCGTCGAGGGTGTCTTGCGAAGCCGTAAGGTTTGAGAACACGTTTCCGATTGCGTTAAAGGGCGCGGCCACAGCCGAGCCCACAAAACGCACCGGCGAGGTAATCGTCGTCACGCCCGAACGCACGGCATGAATCGGTCCCGCCTCGCCCTCGCGAATGTAAAACGTAAGCAGCAGCACCGAAATTACGCTGAAAACAATCAACGGGCGCATACCCGTTGATTGTCGCTTGGTATTCAGATTTGAAGAGAAACCCGAAGATCGTGCCAAATGGAATCCACCTTTTGGAAATTAAGCATTGGTCTGGACGAAGCCACCATCAAACGCGTTGGCCTCGAGCACGCGGGCGCAGCCGTTGACGACGTTGTCGAGCGCCGTAGGGCTGACGTTGACCGAAACGCCGGTCTCGTCGCGCAGACGCACGTCGAGGCCGCGCAGCAGCGCACCGCCGCCGGTCAACAGGATGCCGTAGTACATAAGATCCGAGGCAAGATCGGGCGGCGTGGCGTCGAGGGCGTCCTTGACGGCCTTGGCCATCTCGTCGAGCGGCTTGTTGAGCGCGCGACGAATCTCCTCGCTCTCGATGCGCACGGTCTTGGGCAGGCCCGTGATCACGTCGCGGCCGTTGACCTCGACGTCGAGCTCGTCCTTGAGCGGCACGGCAGAACCAACCTTGATCTTGATGTCCTCGGCCGTGCGCTCGCCGATAGCCAGGTTATAGGCATCGCGAACGTGGGTAAGGATGGCCTGATCAAACTCGTCACCGGCAATGCGGATGGACTGCGACACGACGATACCGCCCATGGCGATAACGGCGACCTCGGTGGTACCGCCACCGATATCGATGACCATGGAGCCAGTGGGCTCCTCGACAGGCAAGTCGGCGCCGATGGCAGCGGCCATGGGCTCCTCGATCAGGTATGCCTGGCGGGCACCGGCCTGGATCGTAGCCTCAAAAACGGCGCGCTTCTCGACCGACGTGACACCGGAGGGGACGCAGACGACAACGCGCGGACGCGGGGTCCACGGATAGCGCTTCTCGGACGCCTTGTCGATAAAATAGCGAAGCATGGCCTCGGTAACGTCGAAGTCGGCGATAACGCCGTCCTTAAGGGGACGCACAGCCACAATGTTACCGGGCGTACGGCCGAGCATGCGCTTTGCCTCGATACCGACAGCCAGGATGCGCTCATCGTTCTTGTCGATGGCGACAACGGAGGGCTCGCGAATGACGATGCCCTTGCCGCGCACGGAGACAAGCGTGTTGGCGGTGCCGAGGTCGATGGCAAGATCGCCCGCATAGCTACCGAAGAACATATCCATCAAAGAAAACAACGCAACTCCTGATGTGTTGGATGATTGCTGGAAAACTACTAGCCCATCATACTAGCGCAAGCCCGGCGCCTCACTTGCGGTGAAGCACCGGGCAGCGCCAAATCTCATAAGGTCACTACTGGTTGTCAGCAGCCGAGAGATCGATGTCGAGCGAGGAGACGGCCCAACCGATATGGTTGTCGGAGCGTACGAACTTGACGGTGTACTCCTGCTCGCCGCCCTTGGACAGCGACGCCTTGACCTTGGCGGTGGTCTCGGTCATAGACTGATCCATGCCCTCGATGGAGACGGTGGCGCCCTGCGGGATCGAGGAAATGATCATCGCCTTGGCGTCCTCGGACAGGCTGGAAGCAAGACAGGACTCGGCCTTGGCGGTATCGCCGTCACCTGCGGCCTGGAACAGGTCGGTGACAACAGACTCCTGCGAGGGGAAGCCCAGGCCGCGCGTGTAGGCAAAGCCAAGACCGCCTGCGGCAAGGACAATCAGCAGAAGCAGCACCAAGAAGACCTTGAGGCCCGTATGGCGATGGCGACGACGGACCTTGGCCTCCTTGCGGTCCTGCTGAACCATCTCGGACTCGGACAGGGTAAAGAAGCCGGTGTCCGAGGGGTCGGGCATAAACTGACCGGTAGCACCCGTGGGGTCGAGCGGGTCGACGGCGGGAGCATCCATCGCGGGAGCCGGCGCCGTGGCCATGGCCGTCTGGGCCGAAAGCGCAGCGAGGGAATCTTGCACGCGGGCAAGCTCGTCGGCCTGCTCGGGCGTGAGCTGGTAGATGCCATCGGCGGTGGCGGCGTTAAAGGCATCGAGCGCGTCAGAGGGGCGACCGGCGGCAGAGAGCGCCTCGCCCATACCGGCGTTAAGCGCACGCGTGTCGTCGCGCGGACCGGCAAAGTCGATGGCCGTGCGGTAGGTCTCCACGGCGTCTGCCGGACGGCCGAGCTTAATGAAGCAGCGGCCAAGATCGCCAAGGGCGGCGGCAGGAGCCGGGTTGGCACCATCGATGGCGGCCTGACGGAAGGCGGTACCGGCGTTGGCATAATCGCCCGACTGGAACAGGGCGTTGCCCAGGCCCAGATACGCCTTAAACGGCGTGGCATAGGATGCATCCTGAGTTGCGGCGGAGAACGCCTGGGCTGCGGTCGCATAGTCACCCACGGCAGCAAGCGCCTTGCCGCGGTTGGTGAGCAGCGCGCCGCGCTTGCCATAGGTACCGTCGTTGAGGGCGGCGGCGTAGGCCTCGGCGGCCTCGGCATACATACCCAGGTGCATCAAGGCGTTGCCGCGCAGATGGTCGGCCTCGCCCATAATCTCGCTGGGGGTCTTTGCCGCACCGAGCATCTGGGCGGCAGCGGAATAATCACCCGCGCGATAAGCGGCGCGGCCCTGTTGGATCAGCTGGCTATTCAAGGAAGTCCCCTTTACTCGTGAACGATCTCGACGTGAACGATCTCGTCGCCGGCACGCAGCTGCGAAATCACATCGAGGCCCTCGACCGTGGTGCCAAAGACGGTGTAGCCGGAGTCGAGGTTATGCTGGGCGCCCAGGCAAAAGTAGAACTGCGAACCTGCGGAATCGGGATCCATGGAACGTGCCATGGCAAGCGCGCCGTCGACGTGGCTGTTACGCGGGTTGGTAGCGAACTCGCCCTTGATGCAGTAGCCGGGGCCGCCGGTACCGGGCATGCCGTCGGGGCCCTCAAGGCCGGCGGCGACATCGGCGCCGGACATATCGCGGGTATTGGGGTCGCCGCCCTGGATCACAAAACCGGGCACATAGCGATGGAACTTAAGGCCGTCGTAAAAACCCATCGTGGAAAGCTCGCAGAAGTTCGCCACGTGAATGGGGGCGCCCTCGCCGTCAAACTTGACCTTGATGGTGCCCTTCGACGTCTCGATCACCGCGCACTCATCGCCGACAAGCTGATACTCGGGCGTGTAGAGCTCTTTCTTAAAACCAAACATGTGGTTCCTTCCTCGTGCGTTTAAAGCATATTTGTACGAATTGTAGCAATAAGCACGGGCTTCCATCAATTGCGCACGCAGGTTATGCCGCCGGAGGGCAACAAATTACGAACGCTGCTGCGGCCTCCATGCGCTCACGTTGGCGTCGTACTGGTTAAGCGCGCTGTTGCCGCCTTGTGCGATGGGCGCCAAAATCTCACTCTGGTGAGCGCTCAGCGACTCACCGTCGGGAATGGATAGCGAGATGTCCCAGCTCTGGCAGATCACGTCGACGCGCTCGTACATCCACTCGGCAAGCTGCTTAAGGTGGGCGATATCGTCCACATAGACCGTATCGTCCTGGTACTTAAGGTTGTCGAGTTCGTCTTGCGTCTTTTTGATCTGATCGCGCAGGGCATAGGCGCCCTGCGACAGCTCCTGGCGCGCGGACAGGGGCGTGCGCAAATAGCCGCTGTTAAACGAATCGATAACCTCGCCGATCTGATCATCGTCGCTGTACGACACGATGGTCTGGTACAGGCCATCGAGCCTGGCGTAGAGCTGGTCGTCGGTTAAGACGGTCTCCTCCTGAACGACCTCGGACGCATCCTCTTGCTTGGACTCTTTCTCGGTGGCCTCGCCCTTTTGGCGCGACGGGAAGGTGGTCTTGGCGGCCTGGCCAAACTGGTCGTAGAAGCCGGGCATGACGCCCATAGGATCGGCAGTCACAAACCAATACGCACCACCGCACACGGCGGCGAGCACCGCGATGACGATAAGCGGTTTGGGGATATGGCGCTTGTGCTTGTGATAGGCATCCTCGTCGGGATGGACCTTGCGCTTGGCCTTTTGCTTTTTGGGCTGGACATCATCGCGCAGGGACACCGGTGTGGGGATATCGACCTTGGGGATGCCAAAGTCCTTATCGAAGGCAGGCAGCACGCAGGTCTCGTTGGGGTCGGCGGCATCCGAGAGCACCGCGGCGGCAGAGGCCGGCGCATGGGGCACCTCGGTATCGATCTGCTCCTGCGTCAAGCGCGGAAAGCCGGCCGTGCGGCCTGCTGCCAGATCGGATGCAGCCGCGTCTTTGGAAAGGATGCCCGGGGCGGGGCGCCCGCACTTGGGACAGGTGCGATCATGCGGGGACAGGCGTGCGCCACAACCATCGCAGAATACGAACTCGGTATGCTCGGGACCGTCGCCCGGACCAACGTATGCGTTGCAATAGGGGCAGAACGAGGCGCCGTCCTCTATGGTCTTAAGGCAATGCGGGCAGATCACGGCTTCCTCTTTTCGGAGCAATTCATACAGTCGAGGTTAGAGCATAACATCGCCACGCCCCCACAGGAGCAAGGCACCAATTCAACATCGCCAGGGTAGTCTTTGTGGAGGGATGATTTTTCTGGGACGGGGATTAGAAAATCATCCCCCGGGCGGCTGAAGCTAGGCTTTATTTGCGGGCTTTTTCTTCTTGCTCGGCATCGAGACCTTAATGCCCTGGGCGGACTTGGTCACACGCGAGCGAGTGACGCCCGTGCCCTTCTTTTTCTTGGGCTGGGCCTTTTCCACACCCTCAAGCGCACGAACCTCGGCCTCGCGAGCGGTGCGCTCCTCACGGCGCTGCGCCATATCGGCGGCGACGCGCTTGGCAAAACGCTGGGCAGTTGAGCCCGTCGAGCTCACCTTGCCGCCGCCACGACCCAGACGGACGCGAACGCCACGGCCAAAGCCGGTGGCAGCATGGCGACGACGCGGCTTAAGCGAATCCATCATCGTGGCGAGCTTAAAGAACACCGTGCAGGTAAAGACGACGATCGCCAGCAAGATAACGGCCTCGCCCATCGACAGGTTGGCGATGGACAGCAGCTGCGGGAATCCGATAACACCCGCCAGGATGCCGACGACGACAAACACAAAAAGCACCACACGCAAGGGCGTAAGCGGCTGCGAGATACGCCAGATCAGACTCACGCTCGCCGCACACGACGTAAGCAGGCACATGGTCGAAAGCGTGAGCTGGTTAAAGCCAAACACGCGCGCTACAAAGATATCGAGCGCCGCAGCCATAATAACCGCCAGTGACGCCGGCAACGCATGCTTGAGCACGTTGGTCAAGAATGACCCCTTCACTCGGGCGTTGTTGGGCTCCAAACCCAGCACAAAGCCCGGCGCGCCGATGCAGAAGAAGTTGATGAGTGTCATCTGAATCGGCTCGAAGGGATACGGCGGAAACGCGATGCACAGCGCCGCCAGGCCCATCGAGAACAGCGTCTTAGTCAAGAACAGCGCCGCAGAGCGCTGCAGGTTGTTGATGGAGCGACGGCCCTCAGCCACCACGGCGGGCATCGAGGCAAAATCGTTGTCGACCAGCACGATCTCGGCCACGTTGCGCGCGGCATCGGAACCGGCGGCCATGGCCACGGAGCAGTCGGCCTCCTTGAGCGCCAGCACGTCGTTGACGCCGTCGCCCGTCATGGCAACGGTATGGTCGCGACGCTTGAGCGCCTGCACGAGTTCGCGCTTTTGCTGCGGCGTCACGCGACCAAAGACGTGATAGCGGTCCACCGCCGCATCGATCTTGGACGGCGTATCAAGCGTCGTGGCGTCGACGTAGGCATCGGCCCCCGGAACGCCCACCACGCGCGCGATCGATGACACCGTGCGCGGGTCGTCGCCGCTGATCACGTTGAGGGTCACACCCTGCTCGTTAAAGTAGCCGATGGTCTCGGCAGCCGAGGTACGGATCTCGTCGCGAATGGTCACAAAGCCCACGGGCTCGGCCTCGCCCAACATATCGCCGTCGGGCGTAAAGCCATCCACACGGGCCACCACAAGCACGCGGCAGGTGTCGGCAAGCTCGGCCACACGGTTCTCGACCTGCGCAAAGGCGCGCTCCGAAAGCACAAATTGCGCTGCACCCATCACATAGGAGCCCTGCGTAAACGAGGCGCCGCTCCACTTTTTGGACGATGAGAACGGAATGACCGCCAGCGGCTCGGACACCTCGACCGGGCGGTCGGCGTAATAGTTGAGCAGGGCCTGACAGGTCTCGTTGGCGTCTGCCGAGGTGGCACGCGCCACGTTGGCGAGCGCAAAATCGAGGACTGTGGTCTCGACGGGGACAGCTGCCTCGTCCGAGTCCGCGCCAAAGCCAACGCCCTCAACAGGCAGCGGGTAGGTACCCTCGACCTCCATACGGCCCGAGGTAATGGTGCCCGTCTTGTCCAGGCACAGCACGTCGACGCGCGCGAGCGTCTCGATACAGTAGAGCTGCTGCGCGAGTACCTTGCGGCGCGCCAGACGCACCGTGGCGATGGCAAGCACCGACGAAGTCAGCAGCACCAGGCCCTGCGGAATCATGCCCAAAAGAGCGCCCACCGTAGACAGCAGCGCCGACGAAGGCACGCGACCGGCAAGCAGCTCGGAAAAACACCACGAAAGCGCGCTGTCGCCCGGCGTATCGGCGGCATCCCACAGCTCGCTCACGCTCGAGGCAAAGAGCGCCAGGCCGAGCGGAATCATAATGAGGCTCGCAAAGCGCACGATGGCGTTGAGCGCATTCATGATCTCGGAATTTACCTTTTTGACGTACTTGGCCTCGTTGTTGATCTTGGCCACGTAGTTGTCGGCGCCAACATGGATCACGCGGGCGCGCAGCAGGCCCGAGTCGATAAAGCTGCCGCTCATGAGCTCGGAGCCGGGCTGCTTTTTGATGAGATCGCTCTCGCCCGTCAGCAGGCTCTCGTTCACGAGTGCCTCACCCGAAACCACCACGGCGTCGGCCGGAATCTGGTCACCGCGCCCCAAGCGGATGATGTCATCGAGCACGATCTGGTCCAAGTCGAGCTCCACCTCGGCACCGTCGCGCACCGCGATGGCCTTCTTAGAGGTCAGCAGCGTAAGCTTATCGACCATCTTCTTGGAGCGCATGGACTGAATGACGCCGATGGCGGTATTCAAAAACACCACGAACAGGAACGTGAGGTTCTTGAACGATCCGGTCAGCAACACCAAAATCGCCAAGACAGCGTTGATCAAGTTAAACAGCGTGCAGAGGTTCTCGATGATGAGCTCTTTGACCGATTGGGTCTTAAGCTCCATGTTGCGGTTGATCTTACCGGCGGCGATGCGCTCCTCGACCTCGGCGGTCGAAAGCCCGCGCTCGATATCCGTTGCTGCCATACCACGTCCCATCACGTCGCGTCGGTATAAGAAAACCGCCCGGACCATGCGAGGTTCGGACGGTCTTACGTTCGATGGTGCCCCATGTTGGATTCGAACCAACGGCCTTCTGCTCCGGAGGCAGACGCTCTAATCCCCTGAGCTAATAGGGCGAACGGTTGGCATTATACCCAAGTGCGCCACGGGCTAACAAAAGAATAGAAAAAGCTTTGCAATTACGTGGGAGACACGGCGCAGAGGCTCACTTTAGAACGCAAAAGTGAAACAATTAGTATAAACTCTCATGCGCATATATAACGGCTCGCGATGCGGGCCGTTTTTGCAAGAGCTATCCATCGAGGTGAGAGGCACACCATGATTGCGATTTTAAAGCAGAGCGCCAGCGACGAGGCCGTCGGCCATATCGTCAGCTGGATTGAGAAGAAGGGTCTCAAGACCGACGTCTCGCGCGGCGAGAACGAGACCATCATCGGCCTGGTGGGCGATACGACCAAGATCGACCCGTTCCTGCTCGAGTCCATGGATGTCGTCGAACGCGTGCAGCGCGTCTCCGAGCCCTTTAAGCGTGCCAACCGCAAGTTCCACCCCGAGGACTCCGTCATCGACTGCGGCCACGGCGTCAAAATCGGCGGCGACCAGTTCCAGGTCATCGCCGGCCCCTGCTCCGTCGAGGGCGAGAACCTCATTCGCATCGCACGCCGCGTAAAGGCCGCCGGCGCCACGATGCTGCGCGGTGGCGCCTACAAGCCCCGCACCTCCCCTTACGCCTACCAGGGCATGGGCCCCGCCGGCCTGGACCTGCTATGCGAGGCATCCGCCGAGCTCGACATGCCGATCGTCACCGAGATCATGGACCCGCGCGACGTGCAGGTCTTCTTGGACAAGAAGATCGACGTCATGCAGATCGGCGCCCGCAACGCGCAGAACTTCCCCCTGCTCAAGGAGGTCGGCAAGACCAAGACCCCGGTCCTGCTCAAGCGCGGCATGTCCGGCACCGTCGATGAGTTGCTCATGGCTGCCGAGTACATCATGAGCGAGGGCAACGACAACGTCATCCTGTGCGAGCGCGGCATTCGCACCTTCGAGACCCGCACCCGCAACACCTTCGACCTCAACGCCGTGCCGGTGCTGCACCACCTGTCGCACCTGCCCGTCGTCGCCGACCCCAGCCACGCCACCGGCTACACCCGCTATGTCGAGCCCATGGCGCTCGCCGCGACTGCCTGCGGCGCCAACGGTCTGGAGATCGAGGTCCACGACGACCCGAGCCACGCTTGGTCCGATGGTGCTCAGGCCCTCACCCCCGACCAGTTCGACGACACCATGCGCCGCATCCGCGCCATCCGCGAGGTCGTCTGCCAAGAGACCATGGAGTAGGCCATGGGTACGGTGAGAAACGCACGCGTCAACCAAGGCGGCCCCAAGTGCGCCGGCATCGTGGGCCTGGGCCTCATCGGCGGCAGCTTTGCCCGCGGCTATGCGCAGGCGGGCGTTCGCGTGCTTGCCTGGGACCCCGACGATGACGTGATGACGGCCGCCAGCATGGGTACCGTCGCCGGCGAGCTCAACGACGAGACGCTCGGTGAGTGCGACATCATCGTCCTTGCCTGCTATCCCGAGGCATGCATCGAGTGGCTCGAGGCCCACGCCCAGGCGCTCGCCGACGCTACCGACACCGAAGCCATCATGGGCCCCGTGGTAATCGACACCGTGGGTGTGAAGGGCATTGTGTGCGAGCGGGCCTTTGAGCTCGCACGAGAGCACGGCTTTTACTTTGTGGGCGCACACCCCATGGCGGGCACGCAGTTCTCGGGCTACGCGCACTCCCGCGCCGACTTGTTCCAGGGCGCACCGCTCGTGCTCGTTCCGCCTGCGGTAGACGATGCCCTTAAGCTGGAGCTCTTGGGCCAGGTGCGCGAGATGGTGCGTCCCTTGGGGTTTGGCAAGTTCAGCGTGACCACCGCTGCCGAGCACGACCGCGTGATCGCCTTTACGAGCCAGCTCGCGCACGTGGTGTCCAACGCCTACGTAAAGAGCCCCACCGCCCAGGTCCACCACGGCTTTTCGGCCGGCAGCTACCGCGACCTCACGCGCGTGGCACACCTCAACCCGCAGATGTGGTCCGAGCTCATGATTGACGACGCCGACGCTCTCGCCTTCGAGATCGACCATCTGATCGATTCGCTCGGCGCCTACAGCTGTGCGCTCAAGAACCGCGACCAGCGTTATCTTGAGAATCTCCTTGCCGAGGGCGATCGCATCAAGCGCGCACTCGACGACGAGAGCGCCCACTAGACCACCCATCACGCCAGGTCGAAAGGACCATAGCTTATGGCGATTACCATCGATATCGACACCGCACGCCCCTACCAGGTACACGTGGGCACGTTTTTGCTGGAGCAGGCAGGGCCACTCGTTCGCGCCACCGCCGGAGGCACCCGCGCCGTCATCGTGACGGACACCAACGTGGGCCCGCTCTACCAGATGCCCGTTAAGCAGAGCCTGGAGGCGTCAGGCTATGAGGTAAGCATTTGCACCTTCGAGGCCGGCGAGGTACACAAGCGCGCCGAGACCTACGTTGCCATTCTTGAGTTTGTGGCCGAGCACGAGCTTTCGCGCTCCGACGTGATCGTGGCACTCGGCGGCGGCGTCGTGGGCGACGTAGCCGGCTTTGTGGCCGCCACCTACATGCGCGGCTGCAAGTTTGTGCAGATCCCCACGAGTCTGCTCGCTATGGTGGACTCGTCGGTGGGCGGCAAGACGGCCATCGACCTGGCTGCCGGCAAGAACCTAGCTGGCGCCTTTTGGCAGCCAAGTGTTGTCATCGCTGACGTGGGATGCCTTGCCACCCTCACGCCCGAGCAGTTCGCCGACGGCTGCGGCGAAGTCGTCAAGCACGCCGTGATCGCCGACCCCGAGCTCTTCGCCGAGCTGGAGAAGACCCCGCTCACGCTTGAGCTGCTGAACCGCGACGTGGCCCGCGTGGCGCTCATAATCGCCCGCAATATCGACATTAAGCGCGCCGTGGTCGTTGCCGACGAACGCGAGACCAACCAGCGCAAGCTCCTCAACTTTGGGCACAGCGCCGGACATGCCGTCGAGGCCTGCGAGCACTTTGAGCTGGGACACGGCAACTGCGTGTCGATCGGCATGGGCATCATCACGCGCGCCGCGGCCCTGCACGGCATTTGTAACGCCGAACTTCCCGGCCGCATCGAAGAGCTCTGCGCCCGTCATGGCCTCAAGACTCGCTGCGAGCTTTCGGCCGACGCCATCTTTGCCGAGGCGCTGCACGACAAAAAACGCGCCGGCGACACCATCGATCTGGTGATTCCGCACGGCATTGGCCGCTGCAGCATCGACCGCACGCCGCTTTCCACCTTTCATGATTTAATTGCCGAGGGCCTCGGCCAGAAGGGAGACACATCCGTATGCTAGCCCGCATCACCCCCTCCCCGCTCAAGGGCACCGTTCCTGCCATCGCGTCCAAGTCGATGGCGCACCGCCTTATCATCTGCGCCGCACTCGCCAACGGCGAGACGCACGTCACTTGCAACACCACCTGCGCCGATATCGAGGCCACAGTGCGCTGCCTCACGGCCCTGGGCGCCCGCATCGAGGCCGTCGAGGATGGCTTCCAGGTCCACCCCACCATGAAGAGTATTGAATTTGGCCTGCTCAAGGCACTTGCCGGCGGTACGCTCGACTGCGGCGAGAGCGGCTCCACGCTGCGCTTTATGCTGCCCGTCGCCTGCGCGCTGGGGGCAGAGGCCACCTTTGTGGGCATGGGCCGTCTGGGCGCCCGCCCCCTCTCCCCGCTCTCCGACGAGATCATTGCCGCCGGCTGCGACCTGCAGGGCCTGGGCGGTTTTCCGCTCAAGACAAGCGGCCGCATGCGCCCGGGCACCTTTATCCTGCCGGGCAACGTGAGCTCGCAGTACATTTCCGGCTTGCTGCTGGCGGCCCCGCTGCTGGCCCAGCCCTCCTGCGTGCAGGTGACCGGTCTTATCGAGAGCCGCCCCTATATCAACCTGACCATCCAGGCCATGAAGGCCTTCGGTGTCGAGGTCAACGTCGAGCGCATCCCCGCCAAGGACGGCCAGCCCGAGATCACTAACTTCCGTGTGAGCAGCGGCTCGTACCGCACGCCCGGCAGCGTGGCCGTCGAAGGCGATTGGTCCAATGCGGCCTTTTGGCTGTGTGCCGGCGCCATCGGCTCCGACCCCATCACCGTCGAGGGCGTGTCGCTGAGCTCTGCACAGGGCGACCGCAACGTGCTTGCCGCGCTTTCGCGCTTTGGCGCCCGCATCGTGCGCTCCACGAACGCCGCCACCGTCCAGTCCGACAAGCTCGCCGGCTTTGAGATGAGCGCCCACGACATTCCGGACCTGGTGCCTGTTATCTCGGCCGTGGCATCGCTGGCTCAGGGCCGCACGTTCATCCGCGATTGCGCCCGCCTGCGCATCAAGGAATCCGACCGCCTGGCCACCACCACCCATGAGCTCACCGCACTGGGCGCGCAGGTGCGCATTGCCGGCGACGACCTCATCATCAAGGGTGTCGATGCCTTTACCGGCGGCGAGGTCGATTCGCACAACGACCACCGCATCGCCATGATGGCCGCCATCGCCGCGAGCCGTGCCACCGGCGAGGTCGTGATCCACGGCGCCGAGGCCGTCAACAAGTCCTATCCCGATTTCTTTGACCACTACCGCCTGCTGGGCGGCAAGGTCACGCTCGAGGAGGAATAGCATGTCCTCGACCTTTGGCAACGTTTTGCACTTAAGCATCTTCGGCCAATCGCACTCCCCTGCTATCGGCTGCTCGCTCGACGGCATTCCTGCCGGTATTGCCATTGACCAGGAGCGGCTGCAGGCCTTTTTGGCCCGTCGCGCCCCCGGCCGCGACGAGACCGCAACCAAGCGCCGCGAGGCCGACGCCGCGCATATCATTGCCGGTGTGGTCGATGGACACACCACCGGCGCACCTATCGCCGCGATTATCGAGAACACCAACACGCGCTCCAAGGACTATTCCGAGCTGCGCCGCAAGCCCCGCCCCGGGCACGCAGACTTTCCGGCGCGCGTGAAGTACCACAACATGCACGACGTCGCCGGCGGCGGACACTTCTCCGGACGCCTGACGGCCCCCTTGTGCATCGCCGGCGGCATCGCGCTGCAGGCGCTCGAGGCCCGCGGCATTCGGGTCATGGCGCACGTGGCGCAGATCGGCGGTATCTCCGACCTGCCGATGGACGACATGGTCTATCGCGAGGCCGACCGCAAGGCGATCCTCACGAACGATCTGCCCTGCATTGACGCCGCCGCAGCCGACCGCATGCGCGAGGAGATCCTAGCCGCGCGCGACGAGCTCGACAGTATCGGCGGCATCGTGGAGTGCGGCATCTACGGGCTTCCCGCGGGCATCGGCGACCCCATGTTCGACGGTATCGAGAACCGCATAGCGCAGATCGCGTTTGGCATTCCCGCCGTAAAGGGTGTGGAGTTTGGCATGGGCTTTGCCGTGGCCGCCATGCGCGGCAGCGAGAACAACGATCCGTATCGCGTTGATGCCGAGACCGGCGAGATTGCGGTCGAGTCCAATAACGCCGGCGGCATCCTGGGCGGCATTTCCACGGGCGCACCCGTCATGTGGCGGATGGCCGTAAAGCCGACGCCCTCCATCGGTCGCGAGCAACAGACGGTGGACATGGACGCCATGGAAAATGCCGAGCTCTCGGTCCACGGCCGCCACGATCCCTGCATCGTCCCGCGCGCCGTCCCCGTAGCCGAAGCAGCCGCCGCCCTCGCCATCTGGGACGCCCTCCTCGAGGACGCCGCCCAGCGCTAACCCGCCTCACCTGGGTTGCCTGTCAACTCAGCCGTTACGTGAAAGGGGCCTCCATGGACCTTGCCGATATTCGCCAGGCCATCGACGGCATCGATACCACGCTCCTCGATAGCTTTATCGAGCGCATGGACATTGCCACCGAAGTCGCCAAATCCAAGATCGAGATGGGTAAGGCCGTCTTCGACCCCGCCCGCGAGCGCTCCAAGCTCAACAACCTCGCCAGCCGCGCACCCGAGCGCTACGAGGCCCAGACCATCACACTGTTCCGCCTCCTCATGAGCATGAGCAAGGCCGAGCAGCAGCGCTACATCAATGAGCTCAAGGGCACCACGGTGTCGCAAAAAGCCCGCGCCACGGCCGCAGCCTTTGACACACCCTTCCCCCAGACGGCCACCGTCGCCTGCCAGGGCGTTGAGGGCGCCTACAGCCAGATCGCCGCATGCAAGCTCTTCGACGTGCCCGATATTGCCTTCTTTGATACCTTCGAGGGCGTCATGCGCGCCGTGCGCGACGGCTTCTGCGAGTTTGGCGTGTTGCCAATCGAAAACTCCACCGCCGGCTCGGTCAACGCCGTCTACGACCTGCTCGCACAGTTCGACTTCCATATCGTGCGCTCGCTGCGCCTCAAGATCGATCACAACCTGCTCGTCAAACCCGGCACCAAGCTCGCAGACGTGCGCGAGGTCTACAGCCATGGCCAGGCCATTGCCCAGTGCGCCGGCTTTATCGAGGGTCACGGCCTGCATGCCACCAAGTACCCCAACACGGCCATGTCGGCCGAGATGGTCGCTAACTCCGAACGCACCGACGTCGCCGCCATCGCCTCGCGCAGCTGTGCGGCGCTCTACGGCTTGGAAGTACTGGAGCCCAACATCCAAGACTCGGACAACAACTATACGCGCTTTGTCGTCATCAGCCGCGAGCCGCGCGTCTATCCCGGCGCCAACCGCACCTCGCTCATGATCACCACGGCCAACGAGCCGGGCGCCCTCTACCGTGTACTCGAGCGCTTCTACGCACTCAACATCAACCTCATCAAGCTCGAGAGCCGCCCCATCCCCGGGCGCGATTTTGAGTTTATGTTCTACTTTGACCTGGACTGCCCCTTTGGCAGCAAGGCCCTCGACGACCTGCTCGACTCGATCGACGACGTGTGCGAGAGCTTCACCTACTTTGGCAGCTACACGGAGGTGCTCTAGATGACCGATACCGCCGCAACCCGTCCCTACGGCGTGCTGGGCCGCGTGCTGGGCCACAGCTACACCCCGACCATCTACAAGGAGCTCGCGGGGCTCGAGTACGTGCGATTTGAGCGCGAGCCCGAGGATCTCGAGGCTTTTATGACGGGCGACGAGTGGGAAGGTACCAACGTAACCATCCCCTACAAGCGCGCCGTCATGGAATACCTGGACGAGTTGAGTCCCCTGGCCGAGCGCATGGGCAACGTCAACACCATCACACGCCTGCCCGATGGCCGCCTGCGCGGCGACAACACCGACTACTTTGGTTTTCAGTGTCTGGTCGAGGAGTTGGGCGTAGAGGTTGCCGGTAAGAAGGCCCTCGTGCTCGGCGCCACCGGTGGTGCCGGCACTACGGCCAGCATGGTGCTCGACGACCTGGGCGCCATCGTCGTACCCGTGGGTCGCACAAGCGAGGTCAATTACGACAACATCGCGCAGCAATCCGATGCCGCGCTGCTCGTCAACTGCACGCCTGCCGGCATGTTCCCCCACTGCCCCGACGCTCCCTGCACGTTCGAAGGCCTCGATGCGCTCGAGGGCGTCATCGACATTGTCTACAACCCCGCCCGCACGGGTCTGATGCTCGAGGCCGAGCGCCGCGGCATCCCCTGCATCGGCGGCCTGCTCATGCTTGTAGCACAAGCAGCACAGGCTGTTGAGCGCTACACCGGCAAAGCCACCCCGCGCGAGCGCATCCTGGACGTAACGGAGCGCCTGTCTCACCGCGAGCAGAACATCGCCCTGATTGGCATGCCAGGTTCGGGCAAGACTCGCGTGGGCGAGCAGATCGCCCAGCTCACGGACCGCGAGCACATCGACCTCGATCGCGCCCTCGAGGAGCGCCTGGGCATGCCCTGCGCCGACTTTATCGTCGAGCGCGGCGAGGCGGCCTTCCGCGAACAGGAGACGGCGGCGCTAGCCGACATCTCCAAGCGCAGTGGCCTGGTGCTCTCCACCGGCGGCGGCGTGGTCACGCGCGATGAAAACTATCCGCTGCTGCACCAGAACAGCCAAATCGTGATGCTTAACCGCAAGCTCGACGAACTCGCTCATAAGGGACGCCCCATCACTGCCCGCGATGGCATCGAAAAGCTCGCCGAGCAGCGCATGCCGCGCTACCGCGCCTGGGCCGACCACATCATCGACTCGCGCGACTGCGCCGCCAACACCGCTCGCGCCGCCCTCGACACCCTCCCACCCGCTCTCTAACAAAAACCACCACAAAAGGGACAGGCACCTTTGTGGTGGTTTTTCATTCCGCCTCACCGCCCGCCAAACTACAAAGGAAGCAACCATGAAAGCACTCGTCATCAATGGCCCCAACCTCAACATGCTCGGCATTCGTGAGCCGGGCATCTACGGCAGCGACAACTACGACCGCTTGGTACAGATCTGCCAGGAGGCAGGCGCCGCGCAGGGCTTTGACGAGGTCGAGGTCTTCCAGTCCAACCACGAGGGCAGCATCGTCGACAAGATCCAGGAGGCCTACGGCAAGGTCGACGGAATCGTCATCAACCCGGCTGCCTACACGCACACGAGCGTGGCCATCCTGGACGCGCTCAAGGCCGTCGCCATCCCCGCAGTGGAAGTCCACATCAGCGCCGTCGAGACGCGCGAGGACTTCCGCCAGGTAAGCTATGCACGCCTAGCCTGCTTCGCCACCATCACCGGCGAAGGCCTCCAGGGGTACGCCCATGCGCTGGAACTGCTGAGGGAGCGTCTCGAAAAGTAGCCTCACGAGCAAATCCATCAGCGCGATTCATACGCTAATAATGCCAGTGCCGCCAACAGCAACCTCGCTACTGGCGGCGCTTTATTACTGGCATATAATCGTTGCAGTCACACAACGTCTGGAGACGCGCATGTTAAGCATCCATCTGGGAGATTACCCCGGTTCCATCTACGATACCGAAACCTATTTTAGGAACTCATACTTGGACTCATGGTTCGAAGACCCTATGGCCGCGCAGATCATTAAAAGCGTGGACGGATCAGAGCTCATCGGTCCCCACAACATCGTAAGCAAACAGCTGGGCTCGATCACCCCACTCGAACTGTCCGGCGGCGTTAAGACGCTGCTGCTGGTGCGCAATCTCCCACATATGGTGTTCAACGCATCTACCTGTGGAGACAATTGCGCCCGCTGGCTGCTCAAAATTGGCAAAGAGCAAGACGTCCTTGTAACCCTTTACCACATCATGAAGTTCCCTTGGAAGCGTTTTGAGATTCGCATCGATAACGATGACCGCATCGTCAGAAACATGCAGGAGTTTGTCGGCGCCACGAATGACTTTTTGGATGATGATGAGTAATGAAGGGAACGCATACCGTTGTCGTAGAACGTGCAAAGGTCAAATACACACTCACGTTTAAGCGCAATATTTCCTTTATACGCGGCAACAGCGGCACGGGCAAAACGACGCTCATCTCGATGATTCGCGACTACAACGACCGAGGACAGGAAAGCGGCGTTACACTCAGCTGCGACATGCCTTGCGAAACGCTTTCCGGCAGACGCTGGGAGCGCGAGCTATCGATCATCGAAGATTCAATCGTCTTTCTAGATGAGGGCAACGAGTTTATCTACTCAAAGAACTTCGCCAAAGCCGTCAACGGATCGTCCAACTATTTTGTTCTGATATCTCGTCGCGACGCCAACGAACTCCCTTACAGCGTCGACGAGATCCTGAAGCTAGTCAACACCACAAGCAAGACGATCAATGGCCGAAAAAGCGACAGACGCTTCTACTCGGTGACTAAACCGCTATATGACCACACGGCAAGCATACTGTACCAGGATCTAAATGTTGGATTCGAGAAACCGTCCCTGAAGCCGCAAGCAATGGATGCAGTCGGGAGCGTCTTGCCCGAGTGCCTAAGGGCGGAATAGCGAGTCCTTAAGTTCATTTAGAAACCCGGTTACGCTCACGCGCTGGAGCTGCTGAAAGGGCATCTGCTACACTAATCTTTGGGGTAAATAAGCCAGTGGCGTTTGTCCCGAATCTTTAGTAACTGTTCGCTTGACATACAAAGGAGCATATCCATGTCCCAGTACGATTACCTAGTCGTCGGTGCCGGCCTCTCTGGCGCCGTCTTCGCCAATTCCGCCAGGCGCGCCGGCAAGTCGGTCCTAGTCATCGATCGCCGCGACCACATTGCCGGCAACATCTACACCGAGGACGTCGAGGGTATCCAGGTCCACCGCTACGGCGCACATATCTTCCACACCTCTATGAAGGACGTCTGGGACTACGTCAACCGCTTCGCCGAGTTCAACAACTACGTCAACTCGCCGGTCGCCAACTTCCACGGCAACATGTACAACATGCCCTTCAACATGAACACCTTCGCCAAGATGTGGCCGGGCGTCGTCACGCCGGCAGACGCCAAGGCCAAGATCGCCGAGCAGGTGGCCGCCGAGAACATCGGCGAGCCGCAGAACCTCGAGGAGCAGGCGCTGTCGCTCGTCGGCCGCGACATCTTCGAGACGCTCGTGAAGGGCTACACCGAGAAGCAGTGGGGCCGTGATTGCAAGGACCTGCCCGCGAGCATCATCAAGCGCCTCCCCTGCCGCTTTACCTACGACAACAACTACTTCAACGACCGCTACCAGGGCATCCCCATGGGCGGCTACACCAAGATGGTCGCCAACATGCTCGAGGGCATCGAGGTACGCTGCGGCGTGGAGTACAAGGAACTGATCGCCGCCGAGCCCGATATCGCCACCAAGACGATCTACTGCGGCCCCATCGACGCGTTCTACGACTTTAAACTGGGCACGCTCGAGTACCGCAGCCTGCGCTTTGAGACCGAGACGCTCGACGAGCAGGACCACCAGGGCGTGGCCGTGGTCAACTACACCGAGCGCGAGATCCCCTACACCCGCATCATCGAGCACAAACACTTTGAGTTCGGCACGCAGGACAAAACCGTCATCACGCGCGAGTACCCGGCCGACTGGAAGCCCGGCGACGAGCCCTACTACCCCATCAACGACGCCAAGAACGAGGCCCTGTACAAGCAGTACGAGGAGCTGGCGGCGCAGGAGGGCGACGTGATCTTTGCCGGTCGCCTGGGCGGCTACAAGTACTACGACATGGACAAGGCCATCGCCGCGGCCTTCGAGCTCGTCCGCAACGAGCTTGGCGTGGAGCCCACGGAGGCGTAAGAGCCCAACAGCCAAAGACTGATAGCCATTCAGGGATGTAGAAAGTCCGATGCAGCATCGCTGCATCGGACTTATTGTTGAGGGAGCGCTGCACGCCCACGTGCCCAAAAAGCAAAGACCCGGCATTAAACCGGGTCTCTAAAACTCATATGGTGCTCCATGGCGGATTCGAACCGTCGACCTTGGGATTAGAAGTCCCCTGCTCTATCCAACTGAGCTAATGGAGCATAAAGCCGGGCATCCAAGCGAGTGCAAGTTCGCACGGCTAATAAATTATAGCCTACTTGAACTGGTCGTGGTACGCCTTGCAGACCTCATCCACGGGACCATCCATACGCAGGTCGCCCTTCTCGATCCAAACAGCACGCTGGCAAATGCGCTCAACCTGCTCCATGGAATGAGAAACGAACAAGACCGTGACGTCACCGCTCTCAATAAAATGCTGAATACGGCGCTCGCACTTCTGCTGGAAAAAGACATCACCAACAGAAAGCGTCTCATCAACGATCAAAATATCCGGCTCGGTAATCGTAGCAATAGCAAAGGCAATACGCGCAACCATACCCGAGGAGAAATTCTTCAGGGGCATGTCGACGAAGTCTTTAAGCTCAGCGAACTCAATGATCTCGTCAAAACTAGCGTCGATAAACTCCTTGGTGTATCCAAGCAGCGCACCGTTAAGGTAAATATTCTCTCGAGCGGTAAGCTCGGGATCGAAACCGGCGCCAAGCTCAATCAGCGGTGCAATATTGCCGTGGACCTTAACCTCGCCTTCGCTGGGCTCCAAAACGCCAGCGATGATCTTGAGCATCGTAGACTTACCGGAACCGTTAGTACCAACAAGACCAACGACCTCGCCGCGATGCACATCAAACGAAATGTGCTTAAGCGCACGGAATTCTTCAAAGAACAGCTCGTGCTTTGCGAGCTTAATAAAGTACTCCTTGAGGTTTGTAAGCGACTCAGACGCCATATTAAAGATCATGGTGACGTCTTTGACCTCAACAGCAAGGGGCTGCTTGCTGTAATCAATAGCAGATTCAGTCATGAACAGCACTCCTTAGATGTAGAGAATAAACTTGTGCTCGGTCTTATGGAACACGGTATAGCCAATAGCAAGAGCAATAACAGCCCAAACAACACACAGCCCAAAGGTAAGCGCAGAAGGCACGGTATTAAACAGGAAGATATCACGCATAAACTGAAGGTAGTTGTACATGGGATTCACAACCACAAGCACCTGGATCCAATGTGCCATTTGGCTAATGTAATCGGTCGTCCAGAAAATAGGCGTCAGATACATCCAGGCCGTGATAACAACAGTCCACAGATGCATAACATCCCGGAAAAAGACCGCCAGCGCCGACAGCATCATGCCCAAGCCCATGCAGAAGCACATGAGCAACAGCAAGCAAACTGGCAGCAGAATTAAATGCCAGGTAGGGACAACACGGAACCAAACCATAACCAAAGCCACAGCAACCAAAGAGAAGGAAAAGTTGACAAGAGAAAACAGCACCTTCTGCACCGGAAACACCCAGCGATGGACCTTAACCTTCTTAAGCAGAGAAGACGCCCAAATGATGGACATGAGCGCCTGGTTCGTCGACTCGGACATGACGGAGAACGTAATGTTACCGACAATCAGATACAACGGATACATTTCAGGCGTAATTGATCCATTGCGGCTCTGACCAAAAATCGTCGAAAAGACAATCGACATAACAACCATCATCAGCAGTGGGTTAAGCACAGACCATGCCACGCCCAAAACACTGCGACGATATTTAATTTTAAAATCTTTGGTGACAAGCTGCTTAAGAATGAACTTGTCCTTTTCAAAATCATTTTTAGCGTGAGAGGCCGGTTTAGCCACCGCTTTCTGACTCTCTACATTGTCAGCCACGGACCATCTCCTTGTCTCGTAAAACATAACATTGGAAAGTATAGCCCTCCCACGTTAACGATAACCCACCGCAACAAATCTGGAAAACTAACCCATATCTAATCAAAGGGGCAGGCGATAGGTATACTTTCGACCAGATGAGTCATTAAAGGAGGTCCTACATGGACTATTCGAATACCGCCGTCATAATCCCCTGTTACAACGAAGCACTGACGATTGGCAAAGTTGTCGACGATTTTCATCGAGAGCTGCCCGGCGCAGTTGTCTATGTCTACGACAACAACTCTTCCGATGACACTTCGCATATCGCTAAGCAGCACGGGGCTACGGTGCGCCACGAGCCCAGGCAGGGCAAAGGCAACGTGTGCCGCCAAATGTTCCGTGATGTCGATGCCGAATGCTACTTGATGGTCGACGGCGACGATACCTACCCCGCCGAAGCTGCCAAGTCACTCTGCAATCCCATCCTTAACGGCGAAGCGGATATGACCGTTGGCGATCGCCTGTCAAACGGCACCTATGCCGAAGAGAACAAACGAGCCTTTCACGGCTTTGGCAACAACCTTGTTCGCGCCATGATTAAATGGATATACGGTTACAGCTTTGACGACGTGATGACCGGCTATAGAGCCATGAGCAAACCCTTCGTCAAGACGTTCCCCGTCTTGAGCGAGGGCTTTCAGATCGAAACCGAGCTCTCCATCCATGCCGTCGACCACCGCTGGCGCATTCAAGACGTGCCGGTAGAGTATCGAGATCGACCTGCCGGCTCTGAATCCAAACTCAACACGGTCAGCGACGGCATCAAGGTCATCGCAATGATTGGAACGCTCTTTAAAGACTATCGTCCGCTCAAGTTCTTTAGTCTTATCGCGATCATCTTTGCCATCATAGGGCTCGCTCTCGGTATACCAATCGTCGCAGAGTACTTCCAGACCGGATTAGTCCCTCGCTTCCCCACCGCAATGCTCGCCGTCTCGTTCATGTTCCTGTGTGGACTGAGCCTGGCAACGGGGCTTATCCTCGACTCGGTTGCGAAGATTGAACGAAAGCAATGGGAGCTACAAGCCTATAAAACCTATTCAAAATAAGAAGGGGTCCGGACTGAGTCCGGACCTCTTCTTATTTAAGTCCCAAGTACTCTTCCCAGAACTCTCGCGAAGTCATGTACGGCATGGCATCTTTCCATGCTCCTCTGACGCTCTTGCCTTCTTTACGATAGCGCGTCATCAGTTCGTGCTCTCGGCGGCGAATACTCTTGAACCGTGCTCGATCCATCGTGCGAACCGAGCCCTTCTCGCGGGTCGGATCAAGAAAGACCAGCGTCTTGCAACGTGTCGAGTTACCTTCAAGCGTACAGCTGCCGTTCTTAACAACATAACCGGGCTTCCCGCGCAACAGCGCATCGGGAAGATAGTGTTTGTCGTAAGGAATAGATCTCCAATACTTCATAAATTTCGAGGGATGGAATTCCAGATTAACATTAGCGAGTATTTGCTCCGTAACCCCGCCCTTGCGAAGAAGCTCCGGATCCATTTCAGAAACAGGAATCAGTTTTTCGTTTAACTTACCCTTGCCGATCATCGTCGCGGCGCCATCAAGCTTCTGGAGATACTCAGGGCCACGCAGATAATCCTCAAAGCCATCGAGAATAAACTCGGCAGCCTGATAGTCCATATCGCGCAAGTTCTGACGTACCCCTCGCTGAATACGAAGGACAAACATCTTCTCATCAGCACAATCATCGAGAGCAATCATGGCAAAGAAGTTGCGGAAGTACTGGTAGCAATCAACCGATGCGCGGAAACGCCCCTCAAAGCTTGCATGCCACACGCAAATGCAATTCATGGTCATGTAGACAGGCTTATTGCGCATGCCAAACTCAACGTCGTCGCAGCGGATAAAGAAAGGCATGGGAAGGCCGTTCTTTTCGATAGCCTTCACCGGAATGCAGCTATACCACCAAGCTCCATAGGCCTGATCAACTTCAACGTTCGTACGTTCATTTTCGAGGATGTCGGACAGCTTGCCAACATTCAGGTCCTCTTTTACGCGACGATAGGCACCGGTAGTCGCCACATACGAGACATCCTCAAACTGACGAGTAGGGTCCTCCATTGAGAGCATGGCGCCGTTAATAAAGGCGTCTTTATACTTGCCCTTAGCAAGAGAGAGGAGATTGAACGTGCGGATCAAACTCTCGGGCATGATAGAGACATCGTCATCCATCAAGATGATATGGGTGAACTGACCAGGAGTTTCGGTAGCCGCCATCATTCCACGTGCAAATCCTCCTGAACCGCCTGTATTGGGATTCGGGAGTACGGTAACCAACTCGTCAGATAGCGCCGCGGAATCGAGCGTCTGGCCATTGTCGACGACAAACATGTGGAAGTGATCGCGAATCGGACCGTCCTCTTTAGAGATGCCGGTTTTAACGAGCTCAATGTTTGGAAGAATATATCGATCATTCTTAAATGTGGTGGTAGAAAGAGCAAGATTGATCGGGTTAATTGAGCCCTCAGGAACATCCGTCAGGTAAGAAGCGCTCAAAAGGTCAACGGAATAGCCCTCGTCGCTCTCAATCCAAAAACCGATCAAGTCGTAGCCGGTTGTATCGATATCGATATCGAGAAAGCAAGGATCAAGTTTCTCGCCATCAAAAGGATACGATCTAAGCTCGACAGGATTCAGCTCGCCAGACCTCACTCCATGAACGACAACCCGTCCTCTGCCAAATAAAGCCATATGCAAGACGACGCCGTCAACAGACGCATATTGATGCCATTTGCATGCAGATAGGCCATTTACATACGTCAGAAAGTCAACGTTTCCATTGATATGAAGTGAATGAATGTTGTCATCATACGAAGCATCACCGGAGAGCACGCGATAGTAGAGTTCAGGAAAACCCTTTGCATACTTTTCAACTTTAAGTACAACATTCGCAAGTTTAAACTGCATTTTAGATACCTTAATCAAAGCCGTTGCAACTACTAATTACATTCGTCGACAAACCTTGCCATCGCGGAACGAACATCAGGATCAGACAAAACATCCTTTGCAAAATGATCATGCCCGCAGATGTCCATAGGCATGTAAGGCCATCCAGGATAGCAATCATCAGCGACCTTTTCCGCTTTCGCGGGAACCAAAAAAGAAAAGCTGTCAAACGGATGCTTTCTTACGGGAAGGATATCGTTGCAGTCCCAAATTATTTTACGTTTAGGGGCATCAAAAACGTTATCAATCGCGTATGCAAAATCACCATGAGACTCATCGGTCAACAAACCTAGATCATGAGCCTTTTCGTTAAACGAATCGAATACGCTCTGGACAAGATCAATCTCCGCAGAAGAAACAACTGTTCTCTGAGCTTCCAAGTCAACATCCCCGCACTGCACGCTAAGACCACTTTCGGGATGAACCATCCAAGGATTATCTTTCCAAAAACTAAACTCACCCTCATGTTGGTCAAAATAGTCCATGAGTTCAATTCTGAGTTGCCTAAGCTGATCGTTCGCGCGCTTGGAATTCACGGCCGCCCGGTCGTAAATCGAAATGTCCACAAAACAAGGTATAAGCGAATTAGTTGAACAAAAGCGAACTTGACGACACTTTACAAACCAGTCATATACGAGAGTGATTTGATATTCAGGGTCGTCTTTCAAAACGGCAGCGAGCTTATCCACATCGGACCTAATCATGCAGATATCAATATCGTCATCCCAAGGAATAAACCCCGATCGAGACAAAGTCCCCACAAGAGAGCCGTAAGAAAGCCAGTATTGGATATTATTGGCAGTGCAAATCGCGTCCAGCTTACTCATCAACGCCGCGTTTGCCTGCTGCATCAATCTAATATCACCCTCGGCGTCGGGTAACGCATCAAAGATTTTACAACGGAGCTCAAAGGGGGTGAGATCAGGGTACGCACGTCGCGCTAACAATTCAAATCGAAGGCTCATTTGTTCTGACAAACTTTGTTGGCGTTGCTTGAGCAATTCGATTTCTGGAAATAACCGAGTATCGAATTTGTAATTGATATTCATATTGATGCCGTTATCAGCCTGCTCGATACGCGAAAATACCTCGTCAAAACGGCGATCCATATCCTCATGCATGGCATGTAATGATCGGGATGAGCCGGGAAGAATCTTTTTTATATTTGAAAGCAAGGACATGACTTAACCTTCCCAACGACAAACAATGAACGAAGCACAATTACACTTATGATACAAAAGAATGAGTGGGTCCCACTTTGAAACCCACTCACACGAAGACTACTCAGACGCCTCTTTCAAATACTGTTTCCAGAAATCAATCGAAGTAAAGACATCTCTATACGAAGCAAATTCGGCATAAATCTTATCTTTGTTACGCTTGAATTCCCTCTCGGCCTTTCGAAAACGAGTCCAAACCTCTTTGAATCGCTTCTTATCCATATGTCTAATGGCGCCCTTTTTATTAGGCATATCTACCACAATAAGCGTATCAACATCCCTGATTTTACCGGCGGGATAAACCCATCCCGCAGCATCAATAACAGCAACCTTGCCCTTACGCTTTACCGAATCGTTAACGAAACGGTGGCCATTAATGGTCAGATAATCCTTAAATGCCTGCAGCCTAGACCTGTCGCCCTCAAGACTCAAATTGCCAAAAGTTAACTGCGTCAAGTCGACGCCCAGCTCTAGCGCTTGAGGGATGAGTTGCTCGATGGGAATCAATTGTTCCCTTTCACGATTTGCCGCCATAAAGCGAGCTTCAGCAACCGGATGAGAAATCCACTCCGGACCTCTCAAAAAATCTTCAAGGCCTTTTACCGCAAGAAGAGCATCATCGTAGTCAAATTTCTTCAGGTCGAGTTCGACCTCACGACGAATCTCATAAAGAAAATCAGCAAGGGGAGCAACGCCGGTCGTCGCTTGGCTAATCAGCGTATTTCGGCTCACCTGATAACGCTCCACAGCGGCACTATACTTAAACTTAAAAGAATTATGCCAAACGCAAATACCATTCATGGACATGAACCTAGGTTTACAGCGAAGCGCGTACTCGGCGTCATCCGAACGAACAAATAGAGGCAAAGGCAGCCCCTCGCGCTCAATCGTTGCGGTAGGTATAACGCAATACCACCAGCCAGCATACTGTTGGACAGTGTCCTCATAAAGGCCAGTTGGGGCCTTATACATCTCGGTCTCAACTACATCATGAAGTGAAGTCATATAGCCTTCAGGCTTAAGGGGAGAAAAAGTTCCCTTAGCAGTAAAGAACCCCAAATCCTCGGTACGCAAATTGGGCTCTTCCAAGCTCATCATGGCGCCCGATAAAAAGGCGTTAACATATTTTTCTTTGAGAAGAGAAAGCAGGTTGAACGTACGGATAAAGCTCTCGGGAAGAACCTCAACATCGTCGTCCATCAGGAGAACATGAGTCGCTTTAGGATTCTGCTCCAGCGCCTCAATCATGCCACGAGCAAACCCACCGGAACCGCCGACATTTGGATTAGGATGAATCGAAATACGATCCGATCCAGAGTTGCAGTCTAACGATCTGCCGTTGTCGACAACATGGACATGAAAATGTTCCGAAATTGGCTCTTTACCAGAAAGAATCCCCTCTTTAATGAGATTTAGATTGTTAAGGACGTACTGTTCTTTTTTAAATGTCGTAATAGCAAGAGCTAATTCGACTGGATGAATGCAGCAAGGATCAACATCCGCATAATAATAGGCATCATCAAGCGTCAAATCGCCGGCACTTTCAATGCTGAAGGAATGTAGTATTTCACCAGCCTGCTCGGTAATTTCGATATCAACGGAAGCCCAAACATCAGAAGAAGAGAAGCTACGATTGGAGTCCGGAACAACACGGGAGCTCCAATCAAGATTACCAACGGTCCTCTCCTGAAAATCAAAACCGGCACCCCGATATTTGAAATGAAGATAAAAAGACCCAGCATTCGAGTACTCTTTCCACTTCATTATAGAAAGAGAATTAAAATAAGTAGAAAAATCAACGCAAGAAGAACCAAGCAATCTCAGAGAAGATGGAGAATCGGAAATCGCCCTACCGGCTAGCTCTCTAAAAGAGAGGGTCGGGAATTGATCAAACGCCTGATTACCACTGAAGATGAGATTCGCCAACTTAAACTGCATGAGGCTCCAATTTCAATTGATACTAAAACAATAATTACTCTAAATCGATGCGATACAGCCTAGAATGCCCCGATTTTTTTAATAGTGTAAACCCAGGAGTCTTATCGTTAATCTCCTCGATACCATCCCAGTCATTCGGGTTATACGTAAAAACATGACCTCTTGATTTACAATTATCGGAATCGAGCAATAGCACATAATGGGCACCAGATGCTTTAACGGCCTGCCTTATCTCTGAATCCGACCCAATCTTATAGAGTCCATGCCTTATGGCCCTACTGGCAATCGACTCGTTAGGGTCATTCTCGGGAGAGCTGTTTAAAGAGCGATAGTACACCTGAATATCAGAAGACCCGTAAAGAAAAGCTGATCCGTCGTAGGGCGAATTTAAAACAACGGAATCACCCACAATCTCCTTTACCGACGATGCAAACTCAAGCTCTTTCACATTTAATTCCTCTGGGTTGCACATGTCATAGTCTCGTTTAATTACATTCCTTGTTTTGCCAAAAACCATTTCAACGTTTAGCAAGCCCGGAATCTGAAATGAAGGATAGAAAACAGCCGTAACAAAAAGCACGACAAATATAGCGGGATAAAGTCGATTGAACGATCCGGCAGACATATGCTTGCCGTCAAGAATTCTCTTTCTTAGCTCAACGAAAACAATCGAAGAACCAAGGACCGCCAACGGAAACGCAGCAAGCGTGCACAACGTAGCTGTTCTATATGGATCTGTATACCAAAATCCAGCAAACCACGGTTTAAATACTGCCTCTGTAGCACCTGTGGAGAAATGGATGGCTAACGCAAGAAAATAAGAAACAGGCATCCAGCGAAGCTCAACGCGCTGCAGAGTATAAAACAGTCCCACAATGACGAATAAACCAAGAACCAGATTACTGGGAGAATCCGGAGAGTACGACTGACAGAGGAAATTGACCAACATTTGCGAAGGCGACGTATAATGACCCCAGCTAATGCTAACAACTCCTTGCATCATGGGTAAATTATATGCAACGATCCAAGCGGCAACAAAGCAAACAACTAGGCCAACCGCAGCAGAAAACGACTTGAGCGGAGTGAGATTTTTCGCAATGCAAAAGTTATACAACCTTGCAGCCGCGTATGGAAGCAGCAAAACGCCAACAGAGAAAACCCCATTAGGTTGAAGCAAAAATAGATCGAACAACCCGAAAAGAAATAAAAAGGCCAACAAAACTCTGTTTTGGATAGACAGGCCTTCGCCCTTAGTTAGACTCATGAATACGGAACAAACTGAGCATACAAGGCAAAAAGCGGCAAGATTTGAATATAGGACGCCGAAGGTAAGCAGCCTCCACGGGAACGCATATGCAGTAATGCAAATTAAAGCTCCCAGTGCGAGACAAGTCTTTTTTTCAGTAATGGCACTCATCAACGCAAAGCAGCTCATTGGAAATACGAAAGCAACAAACGAGAAATTAACTGCATTGATAGCGACAGCAGCGCTAATAGAAAGAAGATTGCTCACCAGTGCGCAAATTACATGCCATGCAGCGGGGTAAAACCCAGCTCCAGTGGAACCATATCCAGGAACGGTCGGGTAAACGCTTATTCCCGCAGGAGAATAGCAGCCAGTGGCGGCAAGAGCATGAATCTCATTGAGATGATACGAATTGTCTATCGAAACTGAAAAAAACTCAGGCGAACCGAGAACGGACACAAAGACATAGATAGCAGCAATAAACCCAACGATCAGGTACAGGACTTGATGGAAATCAACGTCTTTAGTATTCAAATAACAAGAACAGGACCCTACGGGCATCTGAACAGATCTCACAAGGCGCCAGACAAAAGATGCAACGAAAACCAAAATCGGAATCGCTAGTTCAAGGCAAATGAAAACCCACACATTTACAGAGTGAAGAAATACCGAAGTAATAACACCGGTCACACAAGTAATGAAAATAGAAACGATTGGAGCAATTGCCAATTTTGGCAACCGAATACTCTTAAAAGGGGAAAGTAAAAGGTACCCAGGAAAAAACAGCAGAAAAGTAGCCACTGCAATTGCGCCAGTAAATGTAATCCAAATGCTCATACAGAATCCTATTGCCTAAAAGAAGGTGCTATTTATCTAATGCGACCGCCTGAACAAGAGAATTCAAGCGTTCCTCCAACTTAGCCAAGCGCAGGGAATTGCAGAAATCGCGCACTACGAGAACAGCAATCACGTATAAAAACACTAAGTTCGAAGGCGAAACAAAACCGAAGAGAGATGAAAAAGCGGTTGCTATTTCGGGAAAAATGCCTAAAACTACAAAACTTAAGCTAAATAATAGCCAAAACAACGAATCCAGAGCTTGCATCTGGGACTTCTTAAGCTTTCGGGCAACAAAAATCAAAACAACAGCAGCGCTGACAATCAGCAACACGCGAAGTGATATAGACACAACAATCACCTAAACCACTGAACAATAAGAAGCGTTACAAATACCCGGAGCATATACTGTATGGACTTAACCGGATTCAAGTAGCTCTCTCCACCTTGGCGTTCACGCATGGAAACCTGGACCTCGGAGACCGAATATCCTTGTTTTAAAAATAAGGCAATTGATTCTGGCTCGGGATTAAGAGTGTTGTCGTAATAATACCTTTCGAGCACAGGGCGACTAAACAGCCTAAAGCCGGATGTGGGATCACTGATGCGATGTCCAGTCAGCGCCTTAATCAAAACAGTAATCATGCGAGAACCAACCATACGCATCGATTTATCTTTGCGAACAGTCAGAAACCTAGAACCGATAACAATGTCGGAACCAGTATTTACCGCCTTCTCAACAAGAGCTGCCAAATACTCCGGACGATGTTGCCCATCAGCATCGAACTGAATCATATAGTCGTAACCCTGATCGACGGCATATCGAGCGGCGGTCTGAAAACCAACTGTCAGACCGCAATTAATTGGCATGGTAATAACGTTACAGTTCAACGAACCACAAATTTCGCCTGTACGGTCGCGAGACCCATCATTAATAATCACGAAGTCAAATTCAGGTGCGATAGCCCTAAGCTCAGTAACGGTATTTTTAATACACTCTTCTTCATTATATGCAGGAATTGCAATAAGAGCTTTTGTATGATTAGACAAACCCCACCAACCTCAGTCTAGTCGAGAAGGAAAAGAAAACTACATAGCACTTTATAATAAGGCAAGAACGCTCAATTAATTAAATTTATGCGCCCAACAAATGTCCGGACGATGAATAAGTGCCGTAAGGCAACTTGTTTTTCAGCATATCTAGAATTGTTTCTGCTATCGAGTGCGCATCATTATTTGAAATTAAATGGCGATCAAGACGAATAATGTAATGGCTAGGGCAGCACTGAACCGCAATCTCTTCCATTGCCTTAGTCAGACCTAGAGGCAGCAAAGCACCGTCTAAATCAAGCGAAAGATGGTCGCTGTCAGGTCTACGAGCTGTAAATAAGCTGAGGCAAACGAGATTGATGCCGTATTCGGCACAGAAGCGAGCAAGATGAACCGAACCCATAGCATCGGCAGTCCAAACATCGCTCTCACATTCCGCACCACCACCCAAACTATCACAGCCGCTAGTTGAGCAATTGATAATTGCGCCGTACATAGAACCGTCAATGCTTTCATAGGTTCTTGGGTCACAGATATCGAAAGCTGATTTATCCAAAAAATCATATTCTTTTAAGCTTGTCTGACATTCGACGATTGACCTAATTGCATTTCCAACCTCAGTCTCGCTTCCTACAAGCAGCGTCCTTTTAGGAGCCATAGGCACGACATCCTTTAAAAATGGATGGTTTAAGTCTGCTTCAGAAATGACGGCATCACTAAGCGGGATAGGCCACTCGATACCGAGCTCGGGGTCAGCAAGATTCACGAAAGTGTAGGTCTTCTTCAGCTCGAGCGACCAGTGGGCGTCCACCAGATAGGTGTATGCAGTGCCATCCTCCAGCGCTTGGAAGGAGTTGCCCACGCCGCGCGGGACGTAGATGGCCCTGGACGGGTCGAGCGTACAGGTGAACACCTTGCCGTAGGTGGCACTGCCCTCGCGCAGGTCCACCCAGGCGCCGAAAACCGAGCCGCGGGCCACAGAGATGAACTTGTCCCAGGGCTCCGCGTGGATGCCGCGGGTGACGCCCCTCTTCTCGTTATAGGAGATGTTGTTCTGGACGACACGGAGGTCGGGGATGCCCAGAGCGGTCATCTTGGCACGTTGCCAGTTCTCCTTGAACCAGCCGCGTGAGTCGCCGTGGACGGCCAGGTCGACGACCTTGAGGCCCTCGATGCCGGTCTCGGTGACGGAGAGGTCCTTCTCGAATGCGATGTCTGCCATATGGGAAAAGCTCCTATCGACGATGTTCAGGTTGCGGGCGCCCCGGGCGGGCCGCAAAATCATCCCCATGCCCTGCGGTCCGCCCGGGGCGCCCCGTAAGGGTACTCGGGCGGTCTTACTGGCCCTGCGCGCGGTAGCGGGCCTCGGTGGCCTCCTTGGCCGGGCGCCACCAGGACTCGTTGGCGACGTACCAGTCGATGGTGGCCTTGAGCCCCTCGGCGAAGTCGGTGTGAGCCGGCCTCCAGCCCAGCTCGCGCTGCAGCTTCGTGCTGTCGATGGCGTAGCGGCGGTCGTGGCCGGGGCGGTCGGCGACCCAGTCGAAGTCCTCGGGGTCCTTTCCCATCGCCTCGAGGATCATGCGGAGAACGGTGATGTTGTTCCTCTCGCCGTCGGCTCCGATGAGGTAGGTCTCCCCCATGCGGCCCTTGGTCAGGATGTCCCAGACGGCCGAGGAGTGGTCCTCGGTGTGGATCCAGTCGCGGACGTTCTCGCCCTTCCCGTAGAGCTTGGGGCGCACGCCGTCGACGATGTTGGTGATCTGCCTGGGGATGAACTTCTCAACGTGCTGGTAGGGGCCGTAGTTGTTGGAGCAGTTGGAGATCGTGGTGCGCAGGCCGTAGGTGCGGGTCCAGGCGCGCACGAGCATGTCGGAGCTCGCCTTGGTCGAACTGTACGGCGAGCTCGGGTGGTAAGGCGTCTCCTCGGTGAACTTGGCGGGGTCGTCGAGCGCCAGGTCGCCGTAGACCTCGTCGGTGGAAACGTGGTGGTAGCGGACGCCGTACTTGCGGACAGCCTCCAGCAGGCGGAAGGTGCCCTCGACGTTGGTGCGGAGAAAGGGCTCCGGATCGGCGATGGAATTGTCGTTGTGGCTCTCGGCTGCGTAGTGCACGATCGCATCGTGCCCCGGGACGATGCGATCCAGCAGCTCGGCGTCGCAGATGTCGCCCACGACGAGCTCCACGCGGTCGGAGGGCAGCCCGGCGATGTTCTCGGGGTTGCCGGCGTAGGTCAGCTTGTCCAAGACGGTGACGTGGACGTCCGGGTGGTTGTTCACGACATAGTGCACGAAATTGCTGCCGATGAAGCCGCAGCCTCCAGTGACGATAATGTTCTTAGGTTCAAATTGCTCAGGCACGATTGACCCTCTCGACTTCATCTGCAATTGATAAAATATACTTACCGTAATCGGTTTTCTTCAGCTTTTCACCCAAACGGCGCAGGTGTGAGCAATCGATGAAGCCCTGCCGATAGGCAATCTCCTCTAGACATGCAACGTAATACCCCTGACGACTCTGAACCGCCTCAACATACTCAGCAGCCTTGAGTAACCCAGTGGGAGTGCCAGTGTCAAGCCATGCCATTCCTCGGCCCATAAGTTCAACAGACAGCTCACCCCTATTAAGATAAGCACTGTTGACGCTGGTAATTTCAAGCTCTCCCCTTGCCGACGGCTTTACCTCAGCCGCAATGTCGGAAACCTGGCCATCGTAGAAATAGAGCCCGGGTACTGCATAGTTTGATTTTGGAAATTGCGGTTTTTCCTCAATGCCAATTACTCGATTCCTAGAGTCAAATTCAACGACGCCAAAAGCCCGCGGATCCTTGACTGGGTATCCGAATACAACTGCGCCGCCTTGTTGTTCGACACTGCATTTCGCAGAATTGATAACCTTAGAAAGCGACTGACCATGAAACAAGTTATCGCCAAGAACGAGCGCGCAAGGCTCTCCTGCCAGAAATTCGCGACCAATAACAAAAGCGTCAGCAAGGCCTCTAGGCTTCTCTTGAACAGCGTATTCGATCTCCATCCCAAGATCGGAACCATCACCTAAGAGCGTTTTATAAGAAGTCAAATCAGATGGATTTGTAATTATTAGAACTTGCCTAATACCAGCAAGCATAAGAACAGATATTGGATAATAGATAAGTGGCTTATCGTAAATGGGCAACAGCTGTTTATTGACGGCTTTAGTAATAGGATGAAGGCGCGTGCCAGACCCTCCCGCAAGAACGATACCTTTCATTCGAATCACTCCCCAATCAATTAACGTTATTCAGACGCTCGCTATTTGAATAAACACGATTAACAAAGCGGGCAATAGGCTCAGGCCAGAGCTCACGTAAAATCAACAGCGTTTCACCCGTGCGAATATTTTCATCGAGGTTTTTAGAGGTGGCTGAATCGGCGTAAATCCTATGACCCATGAGAATTTCAGGAATGTAGCAGAAGCGCCCGTTGGTGGAAGCCAGCTTTACCCATGTCTTGTAGTCACAACTATCGCGAAGCGTCGTATCGAACACGCCCGGTCCCAATAGCTCCTTATTTAAAGTAACCGAAGGACAGCATATGGGACATCCAAATCTGAGCACGGTCTTTTTTAAGAACACAGTACCGTTGCTAGGCAACAGGAATAGTTGATTCATAATGCGCTTGATGGCAAGCATAAAATTCGAATTAATCCGCGAGCCATTTCTAATCTCATAGTAATCAGTGAACGAAATGGATACGTCCTTTTCTATATAACGATTAAAGCAATCAATTGTTTTCTCTAGAAATGTTGGAGAATACAAGTCATCCTGATGGGCGATGGTAACAAGCTTTGAATTAACGCTGTCGTAGCCAAAGTTCCAATCATCACCAGCGTAATGAGGTTTGGGGTTAATAACCATTTTTACGCCACACTCAGAACAAACCCCCTCAATATATGGAGATGGAGTTGATGTTGAGACAACAACATTCGAGGGCACCGTCTGGTTCTGAAGCGACCGTATTGTTTTTGTCAAAAACGGATTATCCTTATAGGCACAAACGACAAATGAGTGATCAGCCGAGCTATATGACATCTTAGGAAATCTCCAAAATTGAGTTGATCTTCGTAGCATCTCCCCAAACAGCAGGAGAGTCATAGGGGCGATCCGGATAAGCACCGTAGTCCAACCTAATATCCAAATGGTGCTCTTCAATAAAGGACTCAATCTTGTCTCCTAGGGATACTGGAACCCCAGAACAACAGTTAATTATCCCATTGATTTTATCTTGCATAACGACGGCGGCAATTTGATCTGCTAGGTCATCGACAGAAATGAAATCATATTTATTTTTCCCCGAAGTAAACGGGAATGTCGATTCGCCAGCAGCATCAGCCCGCAGCAACTTACCGAATATAGACCTTGAGTTAATATCATCTCCGTAGATATAAAAACCTCTAATCCACTGGCAAATCACCCCTCGGCCTTTCGCATAAGAGAAAAACGCCTGCCTTAATGCGTTCTTACCGATTCCATATAAACCCTGGGGATCGCATGGGGTATTCTCGTCAATGGCACCTTCCCAATATCCAACTTCATGCATAGTGCCCATGCCACACACATGCTCAACACCAGAATCAATGGCGCGTTTCATAAAGGCGTAATGAAGTGGCATGTCATCCAAGTGGGACGAAGCGTTATGATCGAATCCGTTTCTCCAAGCCAAATGAAGCAAAGCATCAGGAACAATGTCAAAGGATTCGAAATTAAACTCAGGAGAGAGCACATCCCCTTCGACATAACGTACGCGAGCGTTATCGCTGAAGGCGCTGGAACAGACACGATCGACAGCAATAATATCGGCACCAAGTTGACTCAGACTGCCAATTACATGCTTACCGATATATCCATTAGCGCCTGTAACCATAATCAATTTCGACACTATTTGCCTCGCTCAATACTCTAAGTACAATAGATATAGACAAATTAAAGAATAGCAGAACGGAGAGCATCGATGTTTATATGCGGCAATAATTACACCATTGGAGAGGTGGGAAAACTCGTCTATTCAACAATCAAAACTAGAATTTTCTTTCCTGGAGCGCGCCTAATTAGGAGTCCCTTTTATATCCGAGGCAAAAAAAGAGTGAGCTATGGAATGGGTTTTTCAACCGGATATGGCTGTCGCTTTGAGGCAATTCCTGATTCGAAAAACGACTCTAATATAAAAATCAAGATAGGCAATAACGTCCATATCGGCGATAGAGTTCACATTGTCGCAATTGACACCGTATCTATCGGAGACAATGTGCTCCTAGCATCAAATATTTTCATTAGCGATTGTAATCATGGCAAGTACTCGGGTGATAGTCAGTCTTCGCCCGCGATACCACCAGAAAAACGCGAGCTGCATGGCTCACCCGTCAATATCGGCAATAATGTCTGGATTGGCGAAAATGTTTGCGTTTTGGCCGGCGTAACGATTGGAAACGGTGCAATAATTGGCGCGAATTCGGTAGTTACCAAAGACGTTCCTGCTAATACCATCTGCGTAGGAGCGCCCGCTAGGGCTATCAAGCAATTCGACAGCAGCCTCAACCAGTGGAATTCAATTGCTACCCCGAATTAAAACATGTGAACACGGATAGGAGTGTGGGGCTTAACACTGAAGCCCCACACTCCTATCAAACGCCATCAGAATAAGAGATTTTAAGAATCAGCTGCAAAGTAATGAATTCAATGAAGCGACAATACGCTTCTCCAAATACTTAGACTCATCATTGGTTGCCCCCTTGACGAACTCATAAATTTTAATTTTCGGTTCAGTACCAGACGGTCGAACAATAACGCAAGAGCCGCCCTCAAGATTAAATCGGATTACGTTGCTTGGAGGCAGTGTTTGTCTTGAATCCCCAGGGAGATCGTTAATCACCGGCATTTGAATACCCGACTGATAATCAACGATTTCCACAATCGTTTTTCCACCCAAATCAAAGGGAGGTTCGGAACGGATGGCGTTCATTACGTTTGTCATTTGAGCCATCGCATCAGGGCCGTCAAATTGGATATTAATCTGACGATCAATCCAATAACCATGCTCGAAATATAGATCTTGCATCACTTGGAATAGATCTTTGCCACGCTGTTTCCACCATGCAGCAGCCTCACATGCAAGCATGGTGGAAACAATTCCGCATTTGTCACGAACATGAGTTCCCGAAAGATATCCGCAGCTCTCTTCGAACCCCATAAGGAAATCAGATTCTCGGCCTTCGGATTCAAGTAAAGCAATTTGTTCGCCAATAAACTTAAAGCCGGTCAACGTTCGACGTAGCTGAAAGCCGTACTTCAAGGCAATATCATTAGCCATTGGGCCCGAAACAATTGACGTACAAGCAACCTTATGAGACATATCGCATTCATACTCAGACTTACGACGAGCCAGGTAATCAAGCAAGACTAAACCAAGCTCATTCCCCGTCAGCTGCTTCCATTCCCCACGGTGGTCGACGGCAACACCAATTCGATCACAATCTGGATCAGTTGCAATCAAAATATCGCAGCGACTACCTTTAGCAAGCAGAAGACCAAGCTTCATGGCATCGGCATTTTCAGGATTTGGCTTTGGACATGTTGGGAAATTACCGTCAGCTCTTTCCTGCTGCGGGACAACGTGAACATCTTTAACAAAGATATCCTTCATTATTCGTTTGCATAAATTCAACCCGGTGCCGTTGAGGGGTGAATATGCAACTGTCAAATCACTACAGTCAACGCGAGTCGACACGCGAAGGGTGCTTTTGATGAAAGAATCGAGAACATCTTCCGAAACATATGATATCAATCCGTGAGTAACCGCATTATCAAAACTGATAGCAGGCTCAACCGTAAAAGGGTCAATAGCATCAATAGCTTTTTGAACATTGTTGCACAAATCAATAGTAGCTTGGCAACCATCTGACCCATAGACCTTATATCCATTGTATTCTTTAGGGTTATGGGACGCCGTGATAACCACCCCCGCTGAGCAGTTCAGCTCGCGTACAGTATAGGAAAGCACGGGAGTAGGTTGTATGGATTCGTAGTAATGGACCTTTATGCCACTTGAAGCCAGTATCTCAGCCGTTCTACGCGAAAATAATTCGCTGCAAAGTCGCGAGTCGCGGGCAATTGCAACCGAGGGGCTTTCAAAATGTTCTAGCAAATAATTTGCCAAACCTTGGCTAGCAGCACCAATCGTCCAAATATTCATATGATCGAGACCCATTCCGAGCTTTGCCCGAAGTCCTCCGGTGCCAAATTTCAGTTTGTTGAAAAATCCAGAATAATTCTCCACCTGAGCGCGGCACAACTCATCAACGGATTTCACATCAGCCGAATCAATAGTATTAAGCCATTTTTCATACTCGGCTTTTGGGTCGAACATTAAAACATAGCTCCTTAAATAAGAGATACGAGTTCTTTTAGACGAGGGCTCTGTTCCTTAGAACAGACCAAGATCCCGTCAACCGTAGCAACGACAACTGCATCGTTTATACCAGAAACGATTAGCGGAATATCGAGCTCATTGATAACATGCGTATTCTCACAGGTAGAAGAATCAAGCACAGTATGCCCACTCTTGCGATCCGCCATCTCGGCGGAAAGCGTATTCCACGTACCAAGATCTGCCCAAGGACCAGAATACGGCACTACCGCAATTGAATCAGCGTTTTCAACAACTTCATAATCAAAAGAATTAATCGGAAGCTCAGAATACCGTGCCCTCAGGTCGGCAAAATCCAGATATGAACCATAATTATTGATTATGTTAAGCACATAACCGAGCTTAAATCCGAAAACGCAGTTGTTCCAAAGCGCACCTTTAGAAATTAAATCAGCAGCCGTACTAGAATCGGGCTTCTCAATAAATCTTTCTACTAAACGAGGAGAGCCAGTGGACGAACTGGGGACAATATAGCCATATTTTTCAGAAGGATAGGTCGGCTCGGCACCCAGAAGACATATATCTGCCACATTATTTTTCACAGCTGCGGCAACATCAACTATGCGATCGAAATATGAATCGTCTACATATGAATCAATAGGCAAAACAATAACAACGTCATCATTATCTATGCCCTGAACACTATGCAAATGCTCGCACGCAAGCATAATAGCGGGAGCAGTGTCACGACGCTCTGGCTCAACTACAACTTTACAGTCAGCCCCTACTTGCAGCCGAAGGATACGCTCTTGAGAGGCACAAGTCGCAACTGTAATATCTGCTTGAGGAATCGTGCGCTCAATTTGAGCAAAAGTACGCTGCACCATGGATACGTGATTGCCGCATTCATCCCTAAGCACTTTAAGAAACTGCTTAGACCGAGAGTCGTTTGACAAGGGCCAGAGTCGTGTCCCGGATCCACCAGAAAGCAAGACGATATGAATGGAATTCAAGTACATAAAAGTGAACACCCTATCTATGAGGAAAAACCGATTGAACCATTAACAAACTCTCAACTATCATTCTCAGCTCAACGTTCAATGCTTGAACTTTAAATTAGATTTAAGGCGCTGATAAAAAAAGGACAACGCTATTAACATTCCGACAGAATAACTAACAATAACAGCAATGCTAACACCGTTGGCGCCAAATCGGCTAATAAGAGAGGCGGAACACAGATACGAAATTAGCAAAGCGGCTGAAGTGGCAATAAATGAACCCCGAATCTCTCGAATAAGGATTAATAAATCGAAGGAAAATGCAAAGATTGTGGTAAACGCAGTTGCAATAATTGCAGGAATAAGCAAATCGAATCCCTGAGAAATTGATGAGCCAAATACGGCCTGCAATAGGTTATCTCCAAAGAGAGAGCAGAAAACAATGGCAAGCAAGGTGAATAAACAAATGCACGATATAACTTTTCCATAGCGTTGTGCAAATGAAACACACTCGTGCTTGGACCATATCTCAGCAAATCCAACGAGTAAAGGGCCATATAGATAGGAGGCAGCGGCCTGAACAAGAACCGTAGGCGTTGAAACGGCAGCATAAACACCAAGGGCCTCTGTTCCTTTTAACTGGGCAAGCTGCTGGCGAGAAACTGAAACGACAGCTCCGAAAAACACGGCAGTAAGTACAGACGGAAAATACTTTTTAATTAAAACCAAAGCCTGATGGAAACTAATGCTAGGAACAATCTTTCCGTAGTTCGAGGCAGAACGAGCATCGAATAGCCAAGTTATGAAGCAGCAGAAAATCGCAAGGGACAGAAAGGCGTAATTGATCGATAGCCCAAAAACCAAAGGAAGGAGAAACAGCACAAGCCCCCCAAGCCCTCGAATTGCTTGAGATATCCCAATGTAATCCATCCTTCCCTCTTTTTGCACCATTGCATAAAAAACTGAGCAGAAGGCTTCATCTGCCTTAAACAATAGCCAAAAAATTGCGGAAACAATCAAGCGAGAATTACTCGTAGACAAGAATAGGTAACCAACAATTGGAATAAAGGCCAAACCTATAGTAATGAACCGAAAAGCGATATATTCAGAGGAAGAATGCTCCTCCCTTAGATCGGACACTTGAATAGTACGCATATTATATGTAGCAAACGGGTAATAAATATTGCCGACCGACATCGCGAATGCAAGTATACCCGAGTTGGCATAATCATGCGAAACAAGCACAACCGCAACAGTCATAAGCCATAGACAGCCTTGATAAAATAGGCATCCAATGGTATTCCAGAGCATATTCTGCTTTACCGAAAGAGAAGAACCGTTCAAAGAAACCTCAAATTGTTGAATTAAAGCAATGATTGATAAAAATCAAAAGTTGAATCAGCCATGAGATCCCAGCTGAAATGACGTGAACGTTCAAGTCCCGACATAACAATTGAATCAAAGCACGAATCGAAACTACAAAGGCCCTCTATACGCTCAGCAACAAGCGAAGGGGAAAGTTCGTTGAGAAGAATCGCTGAATTTCCAGCAACTTCAGGAATAGAGCTTTTATTTAATGCAATGACAGGGCAGCCAGAAGACATAGCTTCCAGAACAGGAATTCCAAATCCTTCGTATTCCGAAAGATACAATAAAGCGGCAGAAGAATTGTAAAGTCGCGCAACTTCAGCCGAATCCGGATAAGTATACGCAACGTATCTACCCGGAAGTTTCTTATCCAAATATTCGCTCTCGGCAACAGATAAAGGGGCGCCTACAATCTGAAGAACTACATCGGAACATAACGCAACAGACTCAACAGCTAAATTAAAGTTCTTATATGAAGCAGACCTGTTACCAACGAATACAACTTTTTTCTCGCGGACAGCTTCATGATAACGATACCGATCAGAATCAAAACCCAAAGGAATCACGGTCATTTTTTTATTTATTGATTCTGGGATGATTTTTAGCAAATCGTCTTTAGTGCTATTCGAAATACAGATGATGGCATCTGCATTCTTAACAGCTTTTTTCATCTGGTTTAACTGGAAATATTTAACTAGTCCAGTGAAATAGTACTCACAGATGAAGTCATAAATAGTGACGACATTGATTGCCCTGTTATTAGACCCAGTACGAAAATAGGATGAATGCAGGATGCATGGACGGTCAACGCGCACGCTCGTCACTTCATCGATACGCACAGGAAGCCTAGATTGTAAGATACTATACTTTTTAATCTTATCCTCTAGCTCAGAGCGTTGAATATTTGAGCCAGAGTCGGCCCTATCATGGAATACAAGATCGAATAGACCACAGTCCATTGCTCTTGAAATTAAATTGAACCAATAAATGGAGCCTCCACCCGTTTTCTGAAGGCTAAACACCATATTGTCAAAATCAACCGGAATCAAAGAACTCATATACCGATGGCAACTCCCAAGCCGTAAAGGATACTTTACTCTAAAAATGAATCATAGATATGGCGGAGTGTATTCTCTATAGGTTCAACAGCTGACCATTTTAATAGACTCCGGGCTCTAGAACAGTCAGACACAATAAAGGGGTTATCAACTGGCCTCAATTTTGATTGATCAACTTTCACCTCAATATTGAAGTCGGAAAATTTAATGATGCAATCAAGTAAGTAACTGAGAGGTAGAGATCGTTCTGAGCCGAAATTAAATGGAATTCCACTGAAGTCACTTTCAAGTAAACTACGGTATCCACGAACAATGTCACTGACAGACGAGATATCGCGAGATATTAGAATATTTCCGACTTTAATGACTCCACTGCGCCCCAGTCGTTGGATTTCTGCGACCTGCTTGCACCAACCCGGAATCACAAAACGTTCAGATTGACCAACACCAGTATGGTTAAAGGGGCGAGCAATATATACCCTTAGTCCATAGTTAGTGTTATATAGAGAGGCGATGTTCTCCGCGGACATCTTGGACAAACCGTACGGATTACCCGCATTAAGCAAATCTTCCTCACTCAAAGGTTCATTAGAAGCAGCGTATTCTTCGGATGAACCGACTAAAAGCACCTTCGACTCTGGAGAAGTCTTACGAACTGCCTCGAGAAGATTTAATGTCCCCATAGCATTGACTTGATAGGTTAGCAACGGATTGTCCCACGATGCGGAGACAGAGCTAATAGCAGCAAGATTGACAATACAGTCAGCAGAACTGGCTTCAACGATAGACTTAACACTGTCATAATTGGTTAAATCAAAAGAGTGATATTCATCATACCTATCAGGATTCACTGATTTGTCCTGAATGTCAGCTCCAATAACGTGGTAACCATTATTTGCGAATTCATCTGCTAAATAGGCTCCAACAAAACCGTTGGAGCCTAGCACTAAAACCCTTCCTCTCTGAGGCATTAAAGCAGGCCTTTCTCCTTACGAGCAAGATCGATATCGTGCTCAGTCATAATTCTACAAAGTTCCTTGCAAGTCGTCTTTCGTGGATTCCAGCCGAGAACTGACTCCGCCTTTGACGGGTCTCCCCAAAGATTGACTACGTCTGTGGGTCGATAAAAGTCGGGATTAATTTTGACGACAGTTTTTCCAGATGCCTGATTGATTCCAATTTCATTAACGCCCGTGCCCTGCCAAGAAATTGAAATGCCAGCATAATCAAATGCCCACTCAACGAACTCTCGTACGCTATGCTGCCTGCCCGTTGCAATAACGAAATCATCGGGCGTCTCCTGCTGAAGAATGAGCCACATGCATTCAACATAGTCCTTGGCGTAACCCCAGTCTCTTAGGGAATCAAGATTTCCTAGCTCAAGATGATCCTGAAGGCCCTCAGCAATTCGTCCGACCGCTCGAGTAATCTTGCGAGTAACAAACGATTCGCCACGACGTTCAGACTCATGATTGAAGAGGATTCCATTCGCAGCGAACATTCCGTATGCCTCACGATACTCTTTGATCATCCAGAAGCCATACTGCTTGGCAACTGCATAAGGACTATAGGGATGGAAAGGCGTATTCTCGTTTTGAGGAACTTCTTCTACTTTCCCGTAAAGCTCAGAAGTAGAAGCCTGATATATTTTACAAGTTTTGTCCATCCCAAGCATATGGACGGCCTCAAGTATCCTCAACACGCCAATCGCGTCAATATCTCCGGTATATTCTGCGGCATCAAAAGAAACTCCTACATGAGATTGGGCCGCAAGATTGTAAATCTCAGAAGGCCTAACCTTCGAAATAATCCGAATAAGCGAGGATGAATCCGATAAATCGCCATCGTGCAGGTGTAAGCGGGACGAAGACAACAAATGATCAATTCGACCCGTGCCATGAACGGAGCTCCGGCGAACGATACCATGTACGTCGTAGCCCTTCTCTAAAAGCAATTCGGCAAGATAGCTGCCGTCTTGACCAGTAATACCCGTAATTAAAGCGCTTTTCATTTCAAAATCCCTCTCATGATTTAAATTGCCATTACTAATTTAATTGATAAAGTCTTGTCAGAATCCTACGTATTTTAACTCCGTAAGAAACATCACTCGCCCATGTGCCGCTCAGATTTTCAACAAAGGGGGCAGTGCCTCTCTTAACAAGATGAAAACGTGGGTCAATACATTGGTTAACCAGCTCACCAGTGCCTGAATATGCTTTAAGGTGTTGCACTTGTGCCCTTATCCCCATTCGAACCGATTCGGAACCATAACCATTAAAAGACGCCCCACAAACACCTGAATCAAGCGCGCCGATACCTGCAAAATTACACTGTTCTGGGGAAACCTGCCCTCCAAATTTAAGCCAACCAGTTTCAACCATTGATTGTGCAAAAACAACGTCGGGATTTATCCCTTCCGCAAGAGCCTCTTCATAGATCAGCTTGCAAAACTGTTCAATATCAGATGCACCATATTTGGAATATATGGATGACGGGAAATCGGACATCTCCTTAAACAAAACGGCCATTTTCGCTGGATTTGAATTTGAAGAAGAGCCTATCGGAAAACGAGAGCCATCAAAATACAACTGTTGACTTTTTAAAGAGCATGTAAACGTATCAAATGTTCCCCATAGCTTAATCGAATATATTCCAGCATCGCCGAAGTCTGCTGCGGCGGGCACCTCGGCGGCCCAGGAGCCGTCGGAGCCCCTCGCTGCCTGGTACCAGCGGCAGGCGCCGGAGGGGGCTGCGACCTGGACGGCGGCGTTGGAGGGCTGGGAGCTGAAGCCGGTGGCGCTCACCGACAGGGACCCCGACGACGCGGAGCAGGACAGCTTCACGTCGGGACGGGCGACGTCGGCGGAGGCCTTCGCCCAGCGCTCGGTCGAGGACCCGTAGGTAGCCCACAGGGAGACGGAGTAGGAGCCGAACTCGCCGAAGTCTGCTGCGGCGGGCACCTCGGCGGCCCAGGAGCCGTCGGAGCCCCTCGCTGCCTGGTACCAGCGGCAGGCGCCGGAGGGGGCTGCGACCTGGACGGCGGCGTTGGAGGGCTGGGAGCTGAAGCCGGTGGCGCTCACCGACAGGGACCCCGACGACGCGGAGCAGGACAGCTTCACGTCGGGACGGGCGACGCTAAACGAGCCTTCGCCGCAAGGGAACGCTTCGGCCCCATCCAGAATGCACCAAGCCTTGACAGTCTTCTTTCCAAAGACATCTTGTAAATCATTTAACGGGATGGGACAAATCCAAGAATCGCCAGACCGTTTAGCCGGAATCCATTGGGACTTTCCGCCCTCGGATAATATTTGATATGAAACCACATTCGGCTCTATGGCCCATTGTCCAGCGTCAACGGTAACTTGAGTCTCAGTTAAATCGAAAGACAGCGAGCACTTATTGTCACCAAACGTCTTAGAATCCGCTTCAAAAGTCTCATTGCTCACCGTAACGTAAGCGCTGACTTTAAAAACGCCATATTCCCTATCAAAATCAAAGGAGGCACTCCAGCTGTGGTCCTTCTGATCGTACGCTTGAACCCAATCAATACGCCCCGAGGGAGATTCAACCTTAAATGCAGCATTTGTGGGCTCTCCACCAGAGCATTTCAAGGTCATATCGATCTTTTTACCTGATTTTTTATATTCAAGCGAGCCATTAAACCATGTTGATTTGGGGAACTGGGAAATGATGGCATCAGCGTCAGCTTCGCCAAGTTGCTTGCAGCCTTCATCGCTAAAATAATTCCAGGCATCGCCTGCATTTGAAATAAAGCCATGTTCAATTAAGATGCCAGGGATCCCCTGCTCGCGGGCGCATCGGATTACCGCAAACTCATCTCCCACTTGCATCTGGAAAACGCCGCGGTACGTAAGACCCATAGCAGCAAGGTTATTCATAACCTTATTGGCAAGCTCAACAGAAACCTGTGTATAGTCTGATCCATTTGCGGTGGGAGCGTAAACCTCAGCGCCATGAGCGGCGGAAGGACCGGAATTGATATGAAAGCTCACGAATGCTTGCGCGCCCTGATCAATGCAGCGCTGGACGCGATATAGAAAATCATTACCGGAATAATTGCCGTATTGTTCACGAGCAAGAACGACCTTAAAGCCATATGCCTCAAGCTTATTCTTGCATGCCGTCACAATCTTCCAGGTAAGATCGGCCTCGCTTTTGCCATTGCCCTGTGCACCGGGGTCAGATCCACCGTGACCAGCATCGAGAGCGATTACGCTAACGTTGCGAGCAGAGCGAGCGGCATAAGTAGAAACACCATCCGGAGAATCGGCGCACTCCAACGCCTGCTGAATTGACTGGGCCTCAACAGCATTTCCGTCCCCATCTGCATAATAAACAGATGTGCCCTCGGAGTTCATAGAGCTATCTGCGACGGTGAATGAATAATCTCGATCAGAGAGATCGATTTTATGCTCAGCCCCATCTCCCTCTAGATAATACGAAATCGATGTGAGGAAATAAGTATTAGCTTCGAGTTTTGCGCCAAAGGTAAAGGCGGCAGAATTATCAGCCGTAGAAGACGCGTCGACAGAGCCCTTTACGCCGTTGGCACTCACATAGCCAAGCGTAGCAGAGGAAAGAACTTCGCCGTCATTAGGGGTAGCAAAAGCAATGACCTGATCAGCTCCAGAGGGAAGGCTTGGGTAGGCCAGGTAAACGTATTGGAAGGTCGACTCGACCGAATCGACCTGTTGATCGGTCTTGACATCGCTTTCAGTTGCGCCTTGGCTCAACGAGTCGATAGCCTCACTATCCCCTTCAACCGGAGATTGGTCGACGGTGGCCTCGCTGCCTTCAACATCGTCACCGCGTGAAGTTACTCCGTCATCACCTGCAGAAGCCACATCCGTCACAGCTTCAGCGGGCTTCGCCTCGTTCAACCCGTAAGCAGCAACTACAGGACTCATCAATGACGAAAATGTCAGAAGAGCAGCCAGAGAAAAACTGGTTGTGACACGTAAAACCTTTTTCATATTGAATCCCCAGTCAAAATGAATATCCATGTGGCAACATTATCCATCAATTATCTCTTCTTTTGAACAATTGTCATTGAAAGGAATCGTGTTGAGTCAAGATGGCACGAAACGGAGATCCCGATTCGTTTGGCCATCTGCTAACTTGGCAACCCTTACCGTTGCCTTCACCCAAATGCAACTAAAACCGTTGCAAACGCAATTAGGTATAATTCTTCCAGATCGCCTAGAGAAAGTGTTTGAATGCTGACCGTAATCGTGCCTACTTACAATGCCGAGCCGTATCTTTCTCAGGCTATAGGCAGCCTATTAAACGAAAACAAAATCAACCTGGAAATCCTCGCCATCAACGACGGTTCTACTGATAACTCCCTCTCCATTATGCAAGATTTCGCTGCGCGCGACTCACGCGTTCGAGTGATCGATAAGGCAAACCAGGGTTACGGCGCAACCTGCAATCTGGGCATTCGCGAGGCAAAGGGCGACTGGATTGCCATCCTCGAGCCAGATGACTGGATCGAGCCCGGAATGTACTCCAACATGCTTGCCTTTGCCAAGCGCGAATTTGGCGATCCGAACAAGCTCGATATTATTGAGACCCCGTATTGGATCATTCGCAACCCCGATACCCCCCAAGAGGTCAAACTTCACTGCGCATATCGCGGTCGCATTAAACCGCCTCGGCAACCGTTCACCATTCACGACGCTCCACACCTGCTGGCCCATCATCCGTCCATTTGGTCGGCAATCTATCGTCGCGACTTCCTGTTGCAAAACAATATCTGGTTTAAGGAAATCCCCGGTGCGGGCTGGGCCGATAATCCATTCCTTGTCGAAACGCTCTGCCAGGCAAAGGCGATCGCTTACTGGCCCAAGCCGTATTACTGCTACCGCGAGGAAACACCCGAAAAGGCAGCCACTCTGGCCAAGCGCGACCCCTTGATGCCGTTTAATCGCTGGAACGACATGGTCGATATTCTTGAGCGGCTCAACGTCACCGACCCCGCCGTTTGGACACCGCAAATCACACGCGGCTTCACTTATATGGGCATCATGATCGAGCACACCGGAATTGAGGGGCACCCCGAAATCGAGCGGGCGATCCACAAGATGTTCGAACGCATGCCACAAGAGCTGGTATTTGCCAATCCTCGCGTTACGCCCGCGGCCAAAAAGCTCTATTCCGAGTATATGGGTATCGCCAACCCTAAAATCAGCTACTGCGCATACGCCAAGGACCTCGTGGGCGAGGGCTTGTATAACGTATGGAACAAGGGGCCCAAGCAAACTCTAAAAATGATTACATCGCACTTTGGTTCATACAACGCACGCGCTGGAAAATAATCTGATGGGCAGCAAAACAAGCAGAAATACCTCCATCGAAGCGCTGCGCTTATTCGCGGTCGCCGGGATTGCGATATTCCACACGTTTCAGTGGACCTTCCAAGCCGTCTGCACCGGCCTACCGGAATATGCGCCGCTCGCTGTCTTCCCTTACTCCGGCGCACTCGGCTTTATCAACCTACTCGGCTGCTGGGCCAATGAGGTCTTTTTTATGATCTCAGGCTACTTCCTTATTCCCACGGCGGTACGTGCCCTCCAAAACGGGTCATCCGCGCGGGGCCTCGTTTGTAAATCGTTTGCGCGGTTAAAGAAGATCGTCTTGCCCACGCTCTTTTATTGCACAGCTTGCCTGCTTGTCTCGATGTACGTCTATCCCCTACCAGAAATCTCGCTACACGAGATCGGCTGGCTCACGCTGGGCATTGAGTTTATCTGGGTCTACGCGGTATCCGTATTGCTCGTCCCAGTGATTGCGTTGATACGGCAGCGAATCGGCAGCAAAAGAGCCCCGTTTGTCGTAGCACTTCTTGTGCTCGCAACATTTGGAATCAACTGCTACATCGCGGCGACGGCAAACGAAGCGGCCGGTATCGTTTTGTGGCGCAAACTCATGAGCGCCGTTACCTACCTGGTCGCGTTTATTGCAGCTGGAGAAATGCGCTTTGTCCTCGAATGCCACGGCAACGCATCCGGCGCTCAAAAATCCAAGATCGTACTCATCGGACTCGTTGCCGCCGCCATCGCGCTCGAGCTTCTGCTATCGGCAAACAGCCAGTACAACACGCTCTGGAAGCTCTCCTACAAGTCCACTTCCGTCATATCCTTTATCTTGGCCGCCGCATCCGTTGCCGCCACAGCACTCCATCGGCCGCGCCACAAAGTCACAGCTGCAGACAAGACAATCATATCTCTCGCCGCAGGAACGCTCGCTTTCTACGCCGTGCAGTCGTTTACCTGCAACGTCTGGCGACCCATCTTCGACAATGCAATCTACACCATGGCGACAGGCATCCAAACGGGAGAGCCCCGTCCAGCCGCCGCCATTTTGCTCGGAATCCTTATGAGCCTTTGCCTCGCGCTTTCCCTGCTCCTCGTGGATATCGTGCGCAGAGCCGTAGTCGAGTCCATCAAGGCCCGTATGAACGGCTAAGCGACCTTCTGACTCCTCAGACCACGAAGCGCGCTTACACCCGAAACAAATAAAATCGCAAAGACAATCGCCCAATTCTTGCAGCCAAATACCGGAATATGAACGATCGCATGGTCATGCATAACAACGAAATAACCCAGAACAACAACCAAGGGCAGCGCCATGAGCAGCGACTGGATCAACACCTTTCGACGACGACCGCCTTGCGCGCCGCCCCGTATCGAGCAAACGAGCACGGCAATCCAGATCACCAATACGACGGCAAACGAAACAAGACAAACGACGTTCGAGATCATCGCATAACCAGCTGTTGAGCAAATGGCGAACAGCTGCGGGCTCATGTAATAAAACGCCTTCAAAATCTGAGGCCAGTCAGCCTGGGGCAACAGTGACGAAGTCCCATGCGCAGACCAAAGGCCCATCTCGCCCAGAACGTTCGAAAAGACCTCGTCCCAGCCCAGCACAAATGCCGCGACAACCCATTTCATCGCCCAGGTAAACACAAACGAAAGCCCAAACCCAAAGAGCGCCTGCAGCATCGTGACGACGCAACGCTTGGGGCGCTCGCCCTCGGGGAGCGCAATGAAGGCGAAAAAGCAATGCAGGGCGACAACTGCAGCAGGGATCGTTAAAAAGTCAAGAAACGAAAACACGGCGCCCGTCGCTATCGACCAAAGGACAAGGCGGCTTGTGAAAACCCGCGCGTTCGGGGCCGAGTCCAAACGAAGGCTCATGCAAGACACCATGATGAGCGCCACAAAGAACGAAATGCACAGCAGCAGATCACCGATAAAATTGAAAAACAGATTGGTCGAGAACAACAGGATTGCAAGGAAACCCAACGTCAATGGCTTTGAAAATCGCTTCCGCAAGGCAACGTAAGCGAAAGCGGAGCCGGCAATCGCCAGAGCGGCCGCAGGCACCACGACCACATCGATACCGCCAATAAACAGGCAGAAATTCGTAAGTAGCTGCCATCCATGCCAATACCGGTAGTACTGCTGATGCGTAATCCCGCCGGCTTTCGTAACGTCATCAATCTCGGCAACAGTCATCGTCTTAAATGGAGAACCTTGGTCCTTTTGCTGTGCGACTTCAATGATAAAGCGATTGTTATCAAAGCAAACAGGACCAGCTGCAACACGGTGGTCGTAGACATACATGTCAGACAACAGGGCAGAGGACTCCGAACCCTGCACATGCGACTCGATGACGGGCCTCGGCAGACAATTTGCCGCGGTATTGCTCAGGACAAATGCGGCCTGAAGAACCAAAAACAGCAACATGACCTTGACGGGAAGGCTATCGGCAAAGGAAGCTAAACGAGTTTTATTCACAGGGCATCCAAACAGAAAGATCGCGTCCACGGGATTCGGCACCTATGTAATACCACAATGCGCGCTTGCAATCTCGCCGCGCACGCACGTCAACCAGGCTTGTAGCAAACGTTCTTGGTGATTAGTGGAACATTAACCGCGGGCGCCTACCTACGCTTACAATAGTCATGTCCAATGGGACACGTTGTTTATTCCGCAGGGCCGAAATGCTGCCCACGCGAAAGGATATTCTCGTTCATGACTTCCACCCTTCCCGCTCCCATCGATAAGCTCGCCATCGTTGTCGTTACGTACAAGCGCCAGGAGCTCTTGGCCAACCTGTTCGACTCTATGACCGAGCTCACGGCCGTGCCCTGGCGCATTGTGATCGTCGATAACGAGAATTCGCGCGAGACCGAAGCCATGTGCGTCGCATTCAACGAGCGCCTCGCCAACCTGTGGGGCATCGACACCGATCAGCCCGATGCAAAGGGTGGCACCGACCGCGTCATCTACGCCCCGCAGCTCAAAAACGGCGGCGGCGCGGGCGGCTTCTCCGCCGGCACCAAATGCGCCTACGACCAGGGCGCCCAGTGGTTCTGGGTCATGGACGACGACGTGCTCGTCATCCCGGAGGGCATCGAGCGCCTGGCAAAGTGGACCGACCGCTACGACGTTATCCAGGGTTCGCGCCTGGACTTCGACGGCGGTGCCTTCTTTTGGCAGTACCAGCTCATCCTTTCGCTTGGTATCCCCAACCCCATCGCTAAGTGGGACCTGGGACCCGAGGGCTACCGCGCCATGAACCAGCTGTGCTTTGAAGGCGGCCTGTTCTCGCGCCGCGTAGTCGACAAGATCGGTCTGCCCGATGCACGCTTTTTCATCTACGGCGACGATGCCTGCTACGGCTATGTTGCGAGCCAGCACTTCCCCGCCGCCGTGGTTGCCGACGTGGTGCTCAAGCGCGCCCGCGCCGTCTCTAACTGGGACATCGCCGGCAAACGCCAGCTCAACTCCACGAGCGACACCAACCGCTACTACATCATGCGCAATCGCGGCTTTTTGGCCCGCTACATGCAGATCTACGGTGACTACCACCCCATGCTGTTCCGTCTGGGCAATGCCGCGACCTTTTGCAAGGAGTTCATTCGTCTGGCAGCGGTCGACAAGTGCTTTAAGACCGGCATCCCGGCGCTGCGCCGTGGCATGAAAGATGCTCGCAAGATTATCAATGATCCCGACTGGAAGCCCATGCCACCCATGAAGGACGCAGAGTAGCGGACACCCCTACAGCCGCTGGCACACCGCTGCCACACGACACCCGTCAAAACCAAACCCCCAGCGCATGCGGCCCACACCGGGTCGCGGCACGCGAATCTTGTCGATACCGTCGCGCTCTATGTCGAGCAGCGCCTGAACGGCCAGCAGCTCTAGGCCCAGCGCGTTCACACCGGGGTCAAACATCATATTGACCGTTATCAGCGGACGCTCGTCGAGCATGCCGATCGTGTCTGCCACGTCAAACACAGCGCCCGTAGGAAAAACCTGGATGTCCCAGCGATCCGCGCCACGCTTTCGCCTCGAGGCAGGATTGGCATAGCCCGGCAATCCAAAGCAGAGTCCCTGCAAGAGCAGGTGATATGGCAGCGGCGCATCTGTGTCGGTCGCGTCGATTCCCGCATCTCCCAGGATGCGGTCAAGCGCCTGCCTCACCGCGCCCTCATCCCCAAGGCACAACCCGTCGCGAAACGTATCGACGTCTCGAACGTCCTCGGCAGCACGCTCAAACCAATCAATAATCACCAGACGAAAGGCCTGGCGAAGCTCGTTATTGGGCAACCGCAGAGCACGGGAGCAGCTGTCATGCTCCGGTTCCTCAGTCATATCAGTCGTCAGGAAACCGGACAGATACAGCGCCGTCCACAGGCCATCATCAGGCGAGGCCTCTGGCCCCGCAGCGCCCAAACCAAGCGAGACCTCAACGCATCCATGAGCCTCGAGCAAATCGAACAAGACCGAAAGGCGGTCGAGATTCCACCCGGCAACTACCCTACTCAGGCAATCGGCATACCCATACAGATCGGCTCGCACAGGCGCTGTGCAGCCTCGGTCCAGAAAACCGATCACGCGCGTCGGACTCGAGCAATAGGCCCTGCCAAACCGATATCCCTCGAGCCATTCACGCGCATCATCCAGGTATTCCTCGCGTCCAGCATGACTCAACAGGACCTCAACCTCGGCATCCGAAAAGCCGAACCAACGGTCGCACCACGTCGAAAGGGGCGTCGAAAGACGATACGAGCAGCTGCGCGAAGAAAGCGCCGCCTCGGCAGGGTTAGGACGCTCCCCCATCAGACACGTCAACCGTAGCGAATGGCCCGTGGTGGCAATGGCGTCGAACAGCACGCGACCGAGCAGCTCCGCCGGATCGGCGCCGGAAGCGTCCCTCGCGCCCGCACGGCCCAACCACGCCGCGTCGTACCCATCAACGAGCAATACAACCTGCTCATCGCAGGCCATCTCCAGCAGCTCAATGAGCACACCAAGCGCCGAGTCAACCTCGGCCTCGCTCGCCACGCCACGCGCAACACGTTCGATGTGACGCACCTTATCTCGTGCTAAATCCGGAGCCTCCAAGAGCGCCAACAAGCGAGCGCACTCGTCCGAAAGAGTATTGCGAACAACATCGGCAACAGTGGCGCCGCGACTCGCGGCGCCAGAAAAGTCCAGCGATATCACTGGATAGCACGCATACTCATTCCGATAGCGCCCGCCATCCGCACCCCAAATCAGAGTATCGGCAAACGAAATCCGACCGGCGCGACCGACTGCGGGACGCTCCAGAAAAGCCTTGAGCATCGACAAGTTCATGCTCTTGCCAAAACCCTCGGGTCGGCAGCACACCATAACGGACGCATCGCAATCCAGCATATCGGCAATAAACATGGTCTTGTCGACCAGCGTGCAGCAACCAAGAGCCTCCGCATAGTCGTACATGCCGATGGGCAAAACCACATCGTCGGTACAGCCGATTAGACGCACGCCAAAGCCGGCAGCACAACCATTATTTGCCTGTTCAGACATCGCAACGTTCCCCTTAAATCACAGCATGATGTCAATTGTAATGACCGCCTCGCACGTACTGATGTCGGTACACAAACAGATCGGGCAACGGTAGCAACATGGGGTGTGAGGGGGCATAACTAATCGTTGCACAACAAAACGGGGCCCGATGCATTCGCACCGGGCCCCGTCCCAACTCTTTAGCTATCTGACAACCGAGGGGCTACTCCTCAGAACCGTCCTCACCAGCAGTCTTATTCTGCTGATCGAGCTTATGCTTGCCACTCACAATAGACGTGGCACCAAGCGTAGCCAAACTTGCACTGGCAAGGCTCGCCATCACGATAAGGTCGCCCGTCTTGGGCATGTTGCCGCCCGAAGACTTGGTCGTGGTCGTGGTGGTCACCGTTTTAGAGCCATTTTGCTCCTGGTTCTGGTTGTCGGCGTTGCCCTTTTCCTCGTCCTTCTTTTGAGCGGACTTCTCGCCCTTTTCCTCAGAGCTAGTACTCTTATCGGACTCGGTCTTCTCGGAATCATCGTCCTTGGAGTCGCCCTTTGCGGCCTCGGCCTTTTCCGTGGAAGTCTGATCAGAATTGTTCTTGTCAGGAGACAAGCTGCTTGCGCCAGCCATCAGCGAGGAACCAAACGTATAGCCAAGCTGCACAACGAAAGAGGGCCTCTTGTCCGTCGAAATAACGGGCGCGTCCGGCGCCTTATTCGAGTCGTCCTTGGAAGCACCGGAATCAGAAGCGGCGTCAGAGTTAGAGTCATTGCTAGAACCAGTATCGGCGGAAGATTCGCTCGAGCCAGTGGAAGAGTCAGAGGAACCAGCGTCGGTCGAACCAGAGGCGGCGCTGCCCGTATTGCCGGCAGAGCTTGAAGACGAATCGCCCGCAGCAGAGCCGTTCGAATCGGAGCCGCTCGAGGAAGAGCCGTCGTTGGTAGTGCCACCAGCAGAGCCATCGCCGTCAGTATCGGTCGAGGGCGCATCCGTATCATTATCGTCGCCCGCACCGTCATCGGTACCAGGCGTCGGTGCGGCGGGAGCAGCAGGCGCCATGCTCGGACCAGGCGCCGGCGTGGGCTCGGGCTGCACGGGCTCCACAGGCGTTGCCGCGGCAGCCTCGTCCTCGGCAATATAGACCAGGCAATCCTTGAGCTCATTGCGGTAGCGGTTCTTCCAGCCCTCATGATACTGGGGCTGGCTTGCATACTTGGTCGCCACGTTATCGACCACGCTGTTGGAAAGCGCCGTCACAAACTCGCGGTCCGTCATGCTGTTGGAAAGGTTTGCCCAGCGGAAGAAGTCTCTGCAGCCACCGGTGCCGCACATGTTGGTAATACTCCACACCATGCCCTTAACACAGTCGGCGCGGCCGGAGATATCAATGCCGAGAGCACTCTTGAGCCACGCCTCGGTCACCGCATAGTACGAGTTGTACGCATACGCATCCTGCAGTGCCGAGAACTCAGCAGGGTCGGTGTTATAAGCACCCTGGAAGGCCTCCTGCGCAATACGACCCAGCTCGGTGAGATGGCCGTTCGCATACATGGGGTTGTTCGCGTTGGAAATCTCACTGCCGTGATCGATCGCGGCCTTAAGCATGCCGTACTTAGCAGAATCGTAGTTGTAGACCTGTTTCATAAACGGAACAAGCGACCAACGGCGGTCGAACTGGTAATAGCCTAGCGCGTTATAGCCATCGCCATACGAAAAGCCCTGGTTATAGTTGCCATGGCTCTCGTATTTGGTGAAGTACTTCATCTCGGCAGTCACGTTGACAAACGAGACCCCCTGAACCGACCTCAGCACGCCCGAAAAAGACTGCTGGGTGTAAAGGCCCTTATCGATATCGGTGGCATCCGAGGCAACACCCGGCGCGGGCTCCTCGGCAACAGCAGTCACAGGCGCGGCAACGGCGCCAAACGAAAGCGCCAGCGTCAGGCCCGCCACAATCGCGGAATGCTTGGGCTGCATAAGATCCTCCCTGCATTGGTGTAGTTAAAGTGCAGTTTGCAAAGATGAATCTAAGTATCCCAGCTCGCCCGTTGTTGCACAACAACCCCTCGGTAAACGGCAACAACCCTCCGCGAAATCTTAAGGAATTAAACAAACTGGTCGTCAGGCGCCAACAGAAGCTCGCCGTAACGCTCCATCAGCCCGTCCCTCAACTGGCAGAAAGCAGGGATATAGACGTCCAAGATGCGCTGAATCAAATCTTGAGCGAGCTTGTTGTCGTAGATATGGACGTTCGTATTGCGGTCTCTGAGCATATCTAGCCAGGCTGCCTCATCAATAAAGTCATAGAATCGGTAGGACTCCTTCAAGATGGCACGAGGAGACCCCGACGCAGCAAGCGTGGCGCCCTCATACTCGAGCAGACGCTTGAGGAGCTTCCAGCTCAGTTCAAATTGAAGATTGAACTTATTAATCAATCCACTCTGAACAAAATCATTGTTGAGATCCTGATTGGGCGCATCCTCAAGATTCGCCAAGGCACTGGCAAAGTTCTCATATTTTTTCATACAGAATCACACCATCCCTGGCAATTTCATCGAGCAATTGCTGCGACAAGGACTCGTCGAGATTGACGACATCTACATCTAAAAGAGTATCAAGACGCTCCTCGATCAAATATGAGAAACGGCCGAAATCCCGACAACCTGCTACGGCGATGTCAATATCGCTCTTGGGTAAGTTGTCGCCTCGAGCACGAGAACCAAACAACACGACCTTCTCGGCGTCACATTCCCGAGCAAAAACTTCGATTTGCTTATACACCTTGTCGAGAGATGCCATTTGCAGCCCTACAGCTTAATGTCAAAGTTGATCTCGGGGACGGCGGCTAGGTCGGCCAACGTCACGCCGTCGACGTACTTTTCAATCACGTCGTCCAGCCCGCGCCAGAACTTGACCGTTGAGCACAGATCACTACGGGTACAGCTGTTGTCGATGCCATCGCACGCCACCGGAGCCGTGCTGCCCTCGACGGCACGCAGGATGTCGCCGGCACGCACCTCGGAGGGGTCCTTGGCCATCATGTAGCCGCCGCCCTTGCCGCGCACGCTCTTAAGCAGGCCCGACTTCATAAGCGGACGAACCAGCTGCTCCAAGTACTTTTGCGAGATATGCTCGCGGTCGGCGACCTCGCGCAGGGCAATCTTGCCTTCGGCGTCGCCCAACGCCGCGATATAGATCATCAGCCGGAGGGCATAGCGGCCCTTAGAAGAAATGAGCATACCTACCCTCTCATCGTTGCCGGGACAAAATACCAGGCCTATTTGTCCCAAATCTTATGCACGCGGGGCAAACAAACCTGATTATTATGTCCCACATCTAAAAAGTCGAGTGGATTAGTCGGGTTTTCCCTTGACTAACGCCGAACCCATAGTAACTTTATTCCGAGAAGATTCCTAGGGTTTAGTACACCTATGAGTACACCATATACAGAGAGGGACAGCATGAGCGCAAATCCGCTGCTTTCCATCGAAGGTCTGACCGCCTCCGTGGACGAGAAGACCATCCTCCACAACGTCAACCTCAACGTCGCCGCCGGCGAGACCCACGTGCTGATGGGACCCAACGGCGCCGGCAAGTCCACCCTCGGCCACCTGGTCATGGGCGACCCTGTCTATACCGTCAACGACGGCCGCATCGTCTTTGACGGCCAGGACATCACCGAGCTCACCACCGACAAGCGCTCGCGCGCCGGCCTGTTCCTGAGCTTCCAGGCCCCGGTCGAGATCCCGGGCGTGCCGCTGTCGAGCTTTTTGCGTGCCAGCATCGCCGGCCGCCCCGGCCTGGAGATGAAGGGCAAGGAGTTCCGCCGGCGCGTCAAGGAGCTCGCGGCAGAGCTCAACATGGACACCGCCTACCTCAACCGCGAGCTGGGCGTGGGCTTCTCGGGCGGCGAGAAAAAGAAGGTCGAGATGCTCCAGCTTCTGCTGCTGCAGCCTAAGCTCGCCATCCTGGACGAAACCGACTCGGGCCTGGACGTCGACGCCCTGTCCACCGTCAGCCATGGCATGGACGCCTACCGCAAGAGCTGCGACGGCTCCATGCTCATCATCACGCACAACACGCGCATCCTGGAGCACCTGGATGTCGACCGCGTCCACGTTATGGTCAAAGGCCAAATCGTGCGCGAGGACGACGCCTCGCTGATCCCCTGGATCGACAAGAACGGTTTTGAGACCTTCGAGCGCGAGGCCGCCGAGCAGCACGCCAAGGCCGAAGCCGCCGCTGCCGAGCAGCAGGCGTAAAGGGGCGACGCAATGACCAAGAACCGCACCGAGGTCGCGGACATCGACCGCAGCCTCTACGACTTCACCTATGGCGAGGAGGGATTCGAGCGCCTCGACGCCGGCATCACGCCCGACATCGTGCGCGAGATCAGCGCCAAGAAGGACGAGCCGCAGTGGATGCTCGACCTGCGCCTCAAATCCCTCGAGATCTTTAACCGCTTCCCCAATCCGACGTGGGGCCCCTCCATCGAGGGCCTGGACATGGACAACATCGTCACCTACGTCAAGCCCAACACCGACCAAAAGCACGACTGGGAGTCGGTGCCCGACGACATCAAGAACACCTTTGAGCGCCTGGGTATCCCCGAGGCCGAGCGCAGCTACCTGGCGGGCGTCGGCGCGCAGTACGACTCCGAGCTCGTCTACCACAACATGCAGGACACCGCGTCCAAGATGGGCATCGTCTACTCCGGCATCGAAGAGGCCCTGCACGACCCGCAGTGGGAGCCGCTCATCCACGAGAAGTTTATGACGCTCATCCCGCCCACCGACCACAAGTTTGCGGCCCTGCACGGCGCCGTGTGGTCGGGCGGCTCGTTTGTCTACGTGCCCAAGGGCACCAAGCTCGATTTTCCGCTGCAGAGCTACTTCCGCCTCAACGCCAAGGGCGCCGGCCAGTTTGAGCACACGCTCATCATCGTCGAGGACGACGCCGACCTGCACTTTATCGAGGGCTGCTCCGCACCCAAGTACAACGTGGCCAACCTCCACGCAGGCGCTGTCGAGCTGTTTGTGGGCAAGCGCGCGCATCTGCGCTACTCGACTATCGAGAACTGGTCCAAGAACATGTACAACCTCAACACCAAGCGTGCGCGCGTGGACGAGGATGGCGACATCGAGTGGATCAGCGGCTCCTTCGGCAGCCACGTGGGCTACCTCTACCCCATGAGCGTGCTCAACGGCCGTCGCGCCCGCTCGAGCTTTACCGGCATTACCTTTGCCGGCGCCGGCCAGAACCTCGATACCGGCTGCAAGGTCGTGCTCAACGCACCCGATACCTCGGCGACCGTCGAGACCAAGGGTATCTCCAAGAGCGGCGGCATCCAGACCTTCCGCAGCTCCATCGTGGCCACGCCTAAGGCCGAAGGTTCCAAAGCAACCGTGAGCTGCCAGTCGCTGATGCTCGACGACCAGAGCCGCTCCGATACCATCCCCGCCATGGACATCCGCGCCAAGAACGTCGACATCGGCCACGAGGCCACCATCGGCCGCATCGGCGACGACAAGGTGTTCTACCTGATGAGCCGCGGCATCTCGGAGGAAGAGGCCCGCACCATGATCGTCAACGGCTTTGCCAACCCGGTCTCCAAGGAGCTGCCGCTTGAGTACGCCGTCGAGATGAACAACCTGATCAAGCTCGAGATGGAAGGAGCGATCGGATAATGAAACAGGAAACCAACACCGCTGCCACCACGCTCGAGCAGGTCAACGCTATGCCGGCCGCCACTTGGGGTTGGCTCAAGATGAACCAGACCAAGCTCGAGCTTTCAGACGAGCTTGCCACCGCTCCCGCCGAGGCCGTTGAAGTCGAGGGGCTGGATGAGCAGTTTGCTGGCACGGCCGACGCGTTTAACGCCGCCATGGAGGCCATGGCCGAGCGCTTCCCCGAGCGCCGCGCCTCCGCCCCCGGCGACGCCGCCGACCGCGCCCGCATCACACCCGAGACTGAGCTCGACGTGCCCGCAACCTCCGTCTACCAGGCCGGCGCCATCAAGCTCGAAGAGGAGCTCTCCCCCGCTGAGGCCTTCGAGACCGGCATGGGCGAGGCCGCCTACACCTATCTGGCCGATCACGCCACCAAGCGCGTCGTCATCGATGTGCCCGCGTACGGACGCGCCACGGTTACCGTGCGCGTGAGCGGTGTCGACGCCGCCGCGGCCATCGCCGCTATCGATGTCGTCGCCCGTCCGCAGGCAACGCTCGACCTGCAGATCGCCCTGGACTCCCCCGTCAACGGCCAAGGCGTCGTGGGCTCCGTGTTGCGCGTGTGCGCTCACGAGTACGCCACCGTCAACGTAACCTGCACGCAGACGCTCGATGACAGCTGGATCGCGCTCGACGACACCGGTCTGTTCCTGGACGAGGGCGCGCGCGTCAACGTGCAGCACACCGTCCTGGGTGCCGGTGCCAGCGCCACCGGCCTTGCCGGCGACCTGCTGGGCGACACCGCCAAGGTAACGATCGATACCGATTACCTTGGCGCCCGCGAGCAGGTGCGCGACTTTAACTACGAGCTGCGCCACCGCGGCCGCAAGACCGAGTGCGAGATCGACGCCAACGGCGTGCTGACTGGCACGTCAAAGAAGGTCTACCGCGGCACCATCGACCTCGTGCACGGCTGCAAGGGCGCAACCGGCACCGAGCGCGAAACCGTGCTGCTGGCCAACAAGGGCGTCGACAACAAGACCGTTCCCGTCATCCTCTGCGACGAGGACGACGTCGCCGGCAACCACGGCGCCACCATCGGTCACGTCCGTGACGAGCAGCTGTTCTATCTCGCCTGCCGCGGCCTTGACCAAAACGCCGCCGAGGACCTGTTCATCCGCGCCAAGCTGGAGGACGCCGCGCTTTCCGCCACTGACGAGCGCACCCGCGCTGCCGTCGTCCGCTTGGGCAATAACCTGATCGACAACTTTGAGGAGGAGCTCGCATGATCGACACCGAGCACGTTAAATGCGACACCTGTACCGCACCGGAGCCTATGGAGCTCGACGCCAGCGACGAGGCCTCGCGCGGCTGGCCTACCGTCGACATCGAGACCAACCCCTACAAGGCGCAGTTCCCGCTGTTCCAGCAGCACCCCGAGATCGCCTTCCTCGATAGCGCCGCCACCGCGCAGCGTCCCGCCTGCGTGCTCGACGCCGAGCGCGACTTCTACCAGCGCATGAACGCCAACCCCCTGCGTGGCCTGTACTCGCTGTCCGTCGAGGCCACCGAGGCCATCGCGAAGGTGCGCCAGCAGATCGCCGACGTCATCGGCGCCCCCCAGGCCAACGAGGTCGTCTTCACCCGCAACACGAGCGAGTCGCTCAACCTGGTCGCCAAGAGCTTTGCGCCCACGGTCCTCGAGCCGGGCGACGAGGTCGTCATCACCATCATGGAGCACCACTCTAACCTGATCCCGTGGCAGCAGGTCTGCCGCGAGACCGGCGCCAAGCTCGTCTACCTCTACCCCACCAAGACCGGTCAGCTCACGACCGAGGAGGTTCTGTCCAAGGTGGGCCCCAAGACCAAGATCTTGGCTGTGGGTCAGGTCTCTAACGTCCTGGGCGTCGAGAACCCGGTCAAGAATCTCGGCAAGCTCGTGCACAAGTACGGCGGCTATCTGGTCGTCGACGGCGCGCAGTCGCTGCCGCACATGCCGGTCGATGTGGCCGATCTGGGCGCCGACTTCTTTGCCTTTAGCGCGCACAAGGCCATGGGCCCCATGGGCATCGGCGTGCTGTGGGGCAAGATGGACCTGCTCAACGCCATGCCGCCCATGCTCACCGGCGGCGAGATGATCGACTCGGTCACCGAGCAGGACGCCGTCTGGGCGCCCGTCCCCGAGAAGTTCGAGGCCGGCACGCAGGACGCCGCCGGCATCTTCGCCACGGGCGCGGCGCTTGACTACCTGGTCAACACGGTAGGCTACGAAAACATCCAGACCCGTGAGAAGGCACTCGTCCACTACCTGATGGGCGAGCTCATGCAGCTCGACTTTGTCCAGATCATCGGCTCCATCTATTGGGACAACCACCACGGCGTCGTCAGCTTTAACGTCAAGGGCATCCACCCGCACGATGTCGCGAGCATCATGGATATGGACGGTGTCTGCATCCGCGCCGGTCACCACTGCGCGCAGCCGTTGCTCACCTGGCTAGGCGTCGAGAACCTTGCCTGCTGCCGCGCCAGCGTGGCTTTCTACAACGACAAGGCCGATATCGACAAGTTTATCGCCGGCCTGCATCACGTTTGGAGCACGTTCAATGGGTAATCTGTACACCTCCACCACGTTTATGGAGCACAACTCGCATCCCGACTATAAGTACGAGATGGATGCCCCCACGCACGAGCACGACGGCATCAACCCCAGCTGCGGCGACGAGCTCACCTTGCAGCTGCGTGTCGAAAACGGCGTGATCGAGGAGGCCTCCTTTACCGGTCACGGTTGTGCCATCAGCCAGGCCAGCGCCGACATCATGGCCGATCTCATCACCGGCGAGACGGTCGAGGAGGCTCGTCGTCTGGCAGGGCTTTTCCTCGCCATGATCCGTGGCGAGCAGCTCTCCGAGGAAGACCTGGAAGACCTGGACGAGGCCGCCCAGCTCCAGGACATCTCGCACATGCCCGCCCGCGTCAAATGCGCCGAGCTCGCCTGGCGCACCCTCGACGGTATGCTCGAAGGGTAAACTAGCCAGAAGCGGATGCCCCAGATCAAAGGGTTTGATTGCCGAGCCGCCCAATACGGGCGGCTCGGCTTTTTCATAACGCCTCGGACACACAAAGTTCGCGCGTCCGGCGCTCGCCCTGTCATTTACCGAACAGCCAGCCGCAAACACGGACGTTTTCCACAGTGCCAACGGCTAGCGACAGAGCCACGGGCACCCCAAGCAACGCCCCATGCCCCGTCCTGCTGGGCTCCGGTTCGCTTCGCGCCCGCCACAGACGGGTCCCATAGGGTGCGGCGTGCATTTTTGCGAGTTTTCAGCACGCCAAGTTGCGTGTATACGCATTGAAAGCGTTAATCAACGTCTCCAGGCACCCTTTTATATCGTTTTAGAACAAGCATAGTGGTCTCAGGGGTCACAAGCATGCGCTTTGGAGGCACATCGGCAGGCATAAATGGCTTCGGGACCCATATATTTCAAGATTACGGCGGTGCCGACAGCACCACGATGCTGAAAACTCCGCTTTTTGCACGGTGTGGACGGGGGTAGGCGCGGGTAAAACCGGACTGAGCCGTATTTTTATGCAAGACGGCAATCGTTCTATGCATATCAAGAAGTGCAGTCAGCGTACCAAGCATTTAGAACGCAGGTTGCGGCGCATGAACGACCCCAGCCGCGGTGCACAGGCAGCCCTACATCACGTTTCCGCCAGCCCGCATCGCCGTCCCCGTGCGGGTCCGCACAATACGAGAAACCGTACTTTTGCCAATCCCGGTATAGTGCTCAATCTGACGCACCGTAAATCCGGCATCGCGCAATCCAACGATAACGGCATCGCGCCGCGCCGGCGGTGCGGCTTTAACCCCGTGGAGCGGAGCCCCGAGGCTCTTCGCCAACCTGTCGGCAAAGGCGTGGCGTTCCCACTCCGTCTCTTTCATATCGCACAGCACCGGTTCGCCGCCGTCGGGCATCGCTAGCGAATAGGCAATAAAGCCCTCGGCAGAACCAAATAGCTCAAGCGCACAAGAAGGATCGGAAAATCCCCTCGTGACATCTGCCGCATCACTGTCGTAAGCGCGCAGATGCTCCGCAAAGCCGCTCCAGGGATAACGCTCGATTAGGCTAATGCCCGCCTCCTGCGGATTAGCGTACACGGAGCGAATAGCCTCCACCACCTGCCAGTCGGTATCGAGCGAGCGGCGCTCAAAACGCTCACGAAATAGGCAGCCCGCGCGCCCGGTACGCTTATTGAACCGACGAGCATACGTCAACAGTAGCCGCTGCATAGCAGCGCTCATTTTGTCCTCGTAATCCAAAAGCACCAGATCCACGTAGTCACTCATGAGACACCACGCCACAATCGTCACCTGGGCATCGCGGCAGCAGTCGCGCATCAGTTCCAAAAACTCCCACCGGTCCTCGTCGCTCTCAAAGATCAACTGCCCGCCCATACCGCGGGCACAAACATGGTAAAAACCGGTGATCGTTTTCCAAACGCGCTGCATGGCGCTCCCTTCGCCGGGATCTGCTTACCATCCAATACATCACGATTGAAACGTGCCATCAAAACATTCACGCAAAATGGCACCCGTCGACGGTAAAAGGCGGCAAACCGATGGCGAACGGCAATATAGCCACAGGTCAAGCAACGCTGTCTTGCCAAAAGCTTGACCACAACCGAGCTCCTTCAACGGACCGCACAACCACAAACAGTTTAGTTAAATCGTTTCAATTGAAAGTTCCGCGCTTCTCGCTACGAAAACTGAGCCGTTCGCCGAATATTCCGTGCATTTCGCGGTATTATAGGGGCTGCATGTCATGTCCCTTTCGAAGGGTCGCCCGGCAATCGCCAGCCACGACCCCCAGACGGGACGCCAACACGATAGAGAGGAGAGGCATGCAGTACTCACAGGAAGTGGAGAACATGTGCCCCGTTGCCAAGGGTGCATACCACGGCCCCGCACCCATCCCCGAGGAGGGCAAGTGGGTCCAGGCTAAGGAGATTTCCGACATCTCCGGTCTTACGCACGGTGTGGGTTGGTGCGCACCTCAGCAGGGCGCCTGCAAGCTCACGCTGAACGTCAAGGACGGCATCATCGAGGAGGCCCTCGTTGAGACCATCGGCTGCTCGGGCATGACCCACTCTGCCGCCATGGCTTCCGAGATCCTTCCCGGCAAGACCATCCTCGAGGCCCTCAACACCGACCTCGTCTGCGACGCCATCAACGTTGCTATGCGCGAGATCTTCCTGCAGATCGTTTACGGCCGCAGCCAGACCGCGTTCTCCGAGGGCGGCCTGCCCGTGGGCGCCTCCCTCGACGACCTCGGCAAGGGCCTTCGCTCTCAGGTCGGCACCATGTTCGGCACCAAGGCCAAGGGCGCTCGTTACCTCGAGCTCGCTCAGGGCTACGTCACCCGCATGGCCCTCAACGACAAGAACGAGATCATCGCATTCGAGTTCCTGAACCTCGGTAAGTTCACCGACGCCGTCAAGGCCGGCAAGACCCCCGAGGAGGCCATCGCTGGCGCTATGGGCCACTATGGTCAGTGGGAGAACGCTGCCAAGTACATCGACCCGCGCACCGACGAGGAGACTCACTCCGTCGCCAGCGTGTTCCCGGTTCACGAGTAGAAAGGGAGGGAAATAACTATGACTGTTACGTTCGAAGGTTACGAGCGCCGAGCTGACAAGATCAACAAGTGCCTCGCCGACAACGGCATCGCCTCCCTCGAGGAAGCTCTGCAGATCTGCACCGACAAGGGCTTCAACCCGCGTGAGATCGTCAACAACACCCAGTCCATCGCCTTCCAGAACGCCGAGTGGGCCTACACCCTCGGCTGCGCTCTCGCTGTCAAGCGTGGCGCCAAGTCCGCTTCTGAGGCTGCCGCCATCATCGGCGAGGGCATCCAGGCCTTCACCGTTCCCGGCTCCGTCGCCGAGGACCGCAAGGTCGGTCTGGGCCACGGCAACCTGGGCGCCATGCTGCTCTCCGACGACACCGAGTGCTTCGCCTTCCTGGCTGGCCACGAGTCCTTCGCTGCCGCCGAGGGCGCTATCGGCCTGGCTCTGAACGCCAACAAGGCTCGCAAGAAGCCGCTGCGCGTTATCCTCAACGGTCTGGGCAAGGACGCCGCTCAGATCATCGCCCGCATCAACGGCTTCACCTACGTGAAGACCCAGTTCGACTACTTCACGGGCGAGCTCAAGGTCGTCGAGACCATCCCCTACTCCGATGGTCCCCGCGCCGCCGTCAACTGCTACGGCGCCGACGACGTCCGCGAGGGCGTTGCCATCATGTGGCACGAGAACGTCGACATCTCGATCACCGGCAACTCCACCAACCCGACGCGCTTCCAGCACCCCGTCGCTGGCACCTACAAGAAGGAGCGCCTCGAGGCTGGCAAGAAGTACTTCTCCGTCGCTTCTGGTGGCGGCACTGGCCGTACCCTGCACCCGGACAACATGGGCGCCGGCCCTGCCTCTTACGGCATGACCGACACCATGGGCCGTATGCACTCCGACGCCCAGTTCGCCGGTTCTTCCTCCGTGCCTGCGCACGTCGACATGATGGGCCTCATCGGCATGGGCAACAACCCCATGGTCGGTGCCACCGTCGCCTGCGCTGTCGCCGTCGAGGAGGCCCTCAAGGCCTAATCGCGCCCGCGCGATGCTCATGTAGTTGAGCTTTAGAGCCGCTACCCACCCGGGTAGCGGCTCTTTTTTGTCCCTCCCTCAGTTGCGGTGAAATAGTTCCTAAACAGCCGCCCCATCCTTCCAAACAGGAACTATTCCACCGCAACTTCTTAGCGGTCCTCCCGGTATACCAGTTGCGAGTAAATACAGGCCATCTGACTGCTCCAGAAGCCTTGTGAGTCCCAATTTCACCGCAACTTATTGAGAAGACTATGTTGGGCGATAAAGCATCGGTAACGCCCACCTTCCATTTTGGCCCTTTACCGAATACCTATGTCTTCACGATACCTTTGCCGATCACCCGTGCGACAATGCGCGAACGAGAAAGGAATCCTATGGAATCAACTGATGTACTGGTAATCGGATCGGGCATCGCGGGCCTTTGCGCCGCCATAGAAGCAGCACGCGCGGGCGCGACCGTTGCCATCGCATGCGCTGGCAAGACCATGAGCGGATCGAGCTTCTTCCCGGGCACCTGGGGCCTCGGGCTTATTGGTCCCGTCGACAAAGACGACGAACAAGACCTTATCGACACCATCCAAACCGTCGGTGGCGGCGTTGCCGACCCCGAACTCGTCCAGACGTTCGTCCACGGCATTCCCCAAGCGATTGACTGGCTCGAACAGGATCTGGGCGTAGAACTCCAGCGTCCGCAAAGCGCCGAAAGCGCCCAGCAAAAGCAATTTATCCCCTGCTTCGACCACAAGACGAGAATGTGGCGCGGCCTCACCCGCAAACCCCTCGAAGACGCGTGTACGGCCCAGATCGACTCGCTCGGCATACGCCTGCTCCCCCGCCACGAGCTTATCGATCTTGTTGAGGATACGAACGGAAAAATTGTCGGCGCCGTGCTCTTCAACCAAACGGACGAGCGCATTGTGACCTTTACAGCCAAGGCCACTATCATCGCCGCCGGCGGTACCGGCGGTCTATTCGAGCGCAGCCTCACTTCCGCCGACGTGCTCAGCTCATCACAAGCCATCGCGCGGTCGCACGGTGCGTCCCTTACTAATATAGAGTTCATGCAGATGATGCCCGGCTTCATTGAGCCTAAGCGCAACCTTGTCTTTAACGAGAAGACCTGGCGCTACGTCAAATTCGACCAGCCGGTCGATATCGCCGACGTCAAGCTGGACAATTTGCTTGAACAGCGCTCCGGATATGGTCCCTTCACTTCACGCCTGGCTTCCCGCGCCATCGATCTTGCCATCGATCAAGCGGGTGCCGAAGGCCTGGCGCTCCACTACGACTTCCCGCGAGAGAATGTCCCCGAGTTCGTGCAGACATTTGCCACTTGGCTACAAGACGAGCATGGTATCGCTCCGAGCGACGAGATACGTGTGGCGATGTATGCCCACGCCGCTAACGGCGGTATCAAGATCGACAAGACCACGTACACGGGCGTTGAGGGCCTCTACGCCTGTGGCGAGGCAACAGGCGGCATGCACGGCGCCGACCGCATCGGAGGGCTGTCGAGCGCCAATGGCATCGTATTCGGGCGTATCGCGGGCGCATCGGCGGCTCGAGCAGCACTGGACGCTCCCGAGGCTGACGCACCGGTGGATGTCGCCCTCCCCGAGCATGGCATCGCTACAGCAGTCGCCGAGCGCCTAACCCGCTGCCTCAAACACACAATGAGCACCTACTGCATGATCAACAGGACCGAACCAGGCCTATCCGAGGCGCTTCAAGAGCTTGAAAGCCTACAAGACGAGGCGACGTCGCTGCATAAGCCGCACGCCAATGACAGCGAAATCGCTGCCCTCGCCCGCCTAAAGTCGCAGATTCAGCTGGCTGCGGAGATGGTCAAAGCCATGCGCAAACGGACTGAAAGCCTCGGTTCGCACTATCGAGCAGACTGAATCGATTCACACTTTGAGTTTGATCACAATTTCTCAACATGCATCGAGCCCCGTAAGTATGATTCCCCCAAGGAGAACACGCTTACGGGGCTTGAGCCGTGTTTTCCCTAAGGGAATCACGGTGCAGACAGCTCAGCTCCGCGCCCTTTCGGGTTCGACCCCATGTGAGGTCAACGAAAAAAGCGACCAGCCGAAGCCAGTCGCTTTAACATGCTTTGGTGGGCCGTCAGGGGTTCGAACCCTGGACCTTGGGATTAAGAGTCCCCTGCTCTACCAACTGAGCTAACGACCCAAAGCTAAAGTCCGTTATGGCGAACTTTAGAGGAGATATCGTGTGGTGGGCCGTCAGGGGGTCGAACCCTGGACCTTGGGATTAAGAGTCCCCTGCTCTACCAACTGAGCTAACGACCCGATATCAACACGAAGCAAGAACTGGGGTGGGTAAAGGGACTCGAACCCTCGACCTACGGGACCACAACCCGTCGCTCTAGCCAACTGAGCTACACCCACCGTGTCCTGTGCGCTTCGCGCTCGACTATTATTGCAAGGAACGCCATGCGATGCAAGCCCCAATTTTCAAGAATTTTGAAAAGAGCTTTTTGGATCCATTTCGGGCAAATCCTACCGGTTCCATAGGAGTAAACTTGCCCCACCCCGATGTTCGAAAGGACAAGCATGAAAGAACTCTCCAATCACACGGCAACATTCACCGATTCAGTCATCCGCCGCATGACACGCATCTCCAATAAGTACGACGCCGTCAACCTCTCGCAGGGCTTCCCTGACTTCGATCCCCCGGCGCAGCTGCTCAACAGCCTGAGCGCCATCGCCAGCGACCCCAAGCCGCTCTATCACCAGTACTCCATCACCTGGGGCTCCCAGGCCATGCGCGAGGCGCTCGCTGCCAAGCAGGAGCACTTTATGGGCATGCCGGTCGACCCCAACCAGAACATCGTGGTCACCTGTGGCTCCACCGAGGCCATGATGGCCGCCATGATGACGGTTACGAACCCCGGCGACAAGGTCGTCATCTTCTCGCCGTTCTACGAGAACTACGGCGCCGATACCATCCTCTCAGGTGCCGAGCCCATCTATGTGCCGCTCAACCCGCCCACGTTCGACTTCGATCGCGAGGTCCTCGAGGCGGCCTTCCGCGACAATGATCCCAAGGCCATCGTCCTGTGCAACCCTTCCAACCCCTGCGGCAAGGTCTTTACGCGCGAGGAGCTCGCCTTTATCGCCGACCTCTGCAAAAAGTACGACGCCTACTGCATTACCGACGAGGTATACGAGCACATCGTCTACGCGCCCCACGAGCACGTCTATATGGCCACGCTGCCAGGCATGTTCGAGCGCACCATCAGCTGCAGTTCGCTGTCCAAGACGTACTCCATCACCGGCTGGCGTCTGGGCTACACCATTGCCCCGGCCCAGATCACCGAGCGCATCAAGAAGGTCCACGACTTTCTCACCGTGGGTGCCGCCGCTCCCCTGCAGGAAGCCGTCGTCACCGCCCTCAAATTCGACGACAGCTATTACCAGGAGGTCCTCGACCTCTACGCCGCCAAGCGCGACCTGTTCTGCCAGGGACTCGACAGCATCGGTCTTGAGCACAACGTGCCACAGGGCGCCTACTACGTCATGATGGACATCTCTGAGTTTGGATATGATAGCGACCTCAAATTCTGCGAGGACCTCGCGTCTAAGGTGGGCGTGGGCGCCGTACCCGGCTCGAGCTTCTTCCGCGAGCCCGTCAACCATCTGATTCGTTTCCACTTTGCCAAGCGAGACGAGACACTTAACGCGGCGCTGGAGAACCTCAAGTCGCTGCGTGATAAAATCAAGCCGCGCGGGTAAGGACGGCCCAGCAACTAAAGCAACCAAAGAAGCCTCGCACCGCCCGCCGCGTTGCGAGGCTTCTTTTTATAGCGCTTTCTTAAATGGTTTAGAGCTCTATACTTTAGTCACGGAGCAACTCGTCCCAGAGAGAGGAATACTATGGCAGAGCAGCAGCTTATCGGAGCGCTCGAGGCTGGCGGCACCAAGATGGTCTGCGCCACGGGCTATGCAGACGGTACGGTCCTGGAGCGCGAGCAGATTGCGACCACGACCCCGCAGGAGACCGTTGAGGCCGTCAACGCATGGTTTGCCGACAAGGGCATCGCCGCGCTGGGCATTGGCGCCTTTGGCCCCACGGCAGTCAACCCTGCCTCGCCCCAATACGGCAAGATCCTGGAGACGCCCAAAACGGCATGGCGCTACTTTGATCTGCTGGGCACCATTCAAAACGAGCTCAATATTCCCTGTGGCTACGACACCGACGTCAACGTCGCCTGCTTGGGCGAGGTCACCTTCGGTTGCGCCCAGGGCCTCACCGACGTGGTCTACCTGACCATCGGCACCGGCGTGGGCGCCGGCGTGCTCTCGGGCGGCCAGCTCGTGCACGGTATGATGCATCCCGAAGCCGGCCATATCCTGGTCACTCGCGACCCGCGCGACACCATCGGCGAGCATAGCGCCTGCCCCTTCCACGACAACTGCCTCGAGGGCCTCATCGCCGGCCCCGGCGTTAAAAAGCGCTGGAATGGCAAGAGCGCCGGAGACATGGCCGAAGATCCGGAGGCCATGGACCTGCTCGCAGGCTACCTGGCACAGGCGCTCATGACCTACACGCTGTGCTACGCGCCGCAAAAGATCATCATCGGCGGCGGCGTGGCCGACCACACCCCCATCGTGCCGCTCGCACGCAAAAAGTGCGCCGAGATGCTCAACGGCTATATCGTCACGCCCGAGGTCAACGACATCGAAACCTACATTGTCAATAACAGCCTTGAGGGCAAGCAGGGCATCATGGGTTGTCTGGCCCTTGGCGCCCAGGCGCTCCAGTAAAGGACACATCAGCGGGGCGCAGCGTAGCCAAACTCGCAAAACGCCCGGAAAACGCCGTCATGCCCCGCAGAGGCCCTCAAACGCACAAGGCCGCCTAGGACCAAGCAAAACGTCCTAGGCGGCCTTTTTGGTGTAAATCAGCGACCGTAAGAGATATCGGAGCACGACGCCTGTCGTCGCCCCGCAGCAGTCGATCATCACATCGGTAATCATGCCGGCGCGACCGGGCACAAAAAGCTGGATCGTCTCGTCGATAGAGGGAACAAGCAGCAAGAACACCGCCGTGGGCAGCAACACATCAAACGTGCGCCGGCCTTCGAGGTCAAAGGCGTGCGTCGCCAAGATGCCAAGCACCATGTACTCGGTAAAATGAGCGCACTTGCGCACGACGAAGTTGGTCACCCACTCGTATGGAAGCCCCAGGGCCTGCAAAAAGCCGCGAATGGATTCCATGATCGACAAGCTCAACGAACCAGACCCCGTACCGGGAACCAGCGAATTGCCCCAAATGACGAGCACCATGGCGCAGGCGGCAAGCGCCCATTTTCGATCGAGCTTAACCATGAGGCAATTATGCCTCCGCGCGCAGCGGTGTAAAGCTGGCGGTACCGCCCTCGATAACGCTCAGATAGGCACGGCCCGTGCGCTTGACGGCCGCAGACTGTAGACGGTTGATCTCTTCCTCGAGAATCTGATTGACGCGCTCATGGCGACGGTTTTCCATAACGCCGGCAGCGATAGCCTCGGCACGCTCGATACCCTCGCGCGAGATACGCGCGGTATCCTCGGGAAGCACGGAACTGTGGCGACCGACATAGACGGGAGCAGCCGAGACAGGTGAGGCTGCAGGCGTGGACACCGCCACGGGGGCGGGCTCGGCAGCCTCGGCCATGATCGCCATAGCGGCGGCCCACATGTCCTCGTGGCCCGAATAATCGGCCATGGGGATATCTTCCTCAAGAGAGGCATCGGGGAGACTGCCGGTATCCACGCGATCCTGGGCATCGATAGACGCAGTGATGGCGGCAGGCTCGTCCAGATCGGAGAGATCAACACCCTTGGCATCGGAAATGATGGGCATGCTGGCGAGCTTGGCGTTGTACGGCGCCGCCTCCGCGGCCTGCATTTGGGCCGAAGCGCCCCAAAGCGAGCTTTCGGCAGCTCGGCGAGCGGCAATGGTTTCCTCGTCGACAGCCAGGGGCTCATCGGCAAAGGGGTCGGCGACAGGAACCGCCTGAGCTGCGCTCTGTTGGCCGGCCGAAGCAGCCGACGCGGCAGAGGCGTACGCAGCCGACGACGCGCCGTTATAGGCGGCATTGTTGGCTGCGTTGGCTACAAGCGCCACGAAGGCTGCGGTGCTGCCCGCAGGGGCTGCATGAGAGCCCGAGACGGCGCGTGCGGCAGCGGCAATGTCATCGCGATTGTAAGAACCGGTCTTTCCACCGTTGGTGAGCTCGTCGATTGCGACCTGGTAGACATCGCGCGAACGCGTTGGATCGCAGCTGACCGGGGAATCGTCATCGAGCATACTGTCGATCATAGACCAGGCCTCAGCCTCATCCATGGCGTTAGCCGCGCGCGCGATGGTGGGAACGCCATCGTCGGCGTGGCGGCGCTGGAACGCACCGGTCAGGTCGGAGAGAAATGCGGAAGAAGGCTGTGCGGCATTGGCCTGATCGGCCGGGGCCGCAGGCTGAGGCGCCGCCCCCTGCTGCTGCGCGGGAATCGAGGCGGTCTTGAACTCGTTATGGGTCCGGCCAAACTGAGCGGCGCCGCCCACGGCATCGGGCTCAAACAGGCGGCCATCATGCTCAGCGCGATACTCGGAGATACCCAGCGAGGCTGCGTAGATGCCCACGCCCGCCACCGCACCAACGGCAAAGGGAACAGCGCCCGCGACAACCGTCTCATTAACCGACGAGAACGGCAACGTCGCGGCATACATCACCACGGGGGCGGCAAGGCCGATCCCGCAGGAAAGTCCGGCAAGGACTGCTCGTTGTGTTGCATCAGAAGAAGCCATGAGCTCTCCCCATCTTCCAGCACCCAAATCGCATCATTTAGTTGGCTGCGCGAGAGAAGATGAAGCGGGACATGCGTCCCAAAGCAACGGTATATGGTTCGTTTCATCTGCGTTTTCCGTCGCGGAGCTTAAAGTTATTATGCGAAACCGACCCTCCGATTGCAAGCGATGAGGCCGGATTGTGGCTCGAAAACCGCTGCTTGTCGGTCATAAGGTCAAAAAATGTTGCCGAGTGGCGCCGCAAAGAAAGGGCCGGGGCATAAACCCCGGCCCGATTGCCCGTTCTCATGGCGATATAGCGTGCGGCTTTTGGTCTAAAACGTCTGCTCGTAGTCGCTGTGCTTTTTGGCCGAGCGCACCAGGAACTCCTGGTTGGTGTTGGTTCCCTTAAGGCCCTTAATAAACGACGCCGCCGCGCGCTCGGTGTTGTTCATACCGGCGAGGATGCGACGCAGGCCAAAGACAAACGGGCGCATCTGCTCGTCGACCAGCAGGTCCTCGTTGCGCGTACCGGAGGCAATGGGGTCGATGGCCGGGAAGATGCGGCGATCGGCAAGATCGCGGTCGAGCTTGAGCTCCATGTTACCTGTGCCCTTGAACTCCTCAAAGATGACCTCATCCATCTTGGAGCCGGTGTCGATAAGGGCGGAGGCGAGGATGGTGAGCGAGCCGCCGTTTTCGATATTGCGGGCTGCACCCAGGAAACGCTTGGGCGGATAGAGAGCTGCCGAATCGACGCCGCCCGAAAGGATACGGCCCGAGGCGGGTGCCGCCAGGTTGTAGGCGCGCGCAAGACGTGTGATGGAGTCGAGCACCACCACGACATCGCCGCCCAGCTCCACAATGCGCTTGGCACGCTCGATGACGAGCTCGGCCACGCGGGTGTGGTTGTCGGCGGGCATATCGAAGGTCGAGGCCACGACCTCGCCCTTAATGGAGCGCTGCATATCGGTAACCTCTTCGGGGCGCTCGTCGACGAGCAGGCAAATGAGGTGCACCTCGGGGTTGTTGATCGAAATGGACTGGCAGATCTTCTTAAGGATCGTTGTCTTGCCGGCCTTGGGCGGCGACACGATCAGGCCACGCTGGCCCTTGCCGATCGGCGACACGATATCGATGGCGCGACCGGTGATGGAATCCTTGCCGTGCTCCATGCGCAGCGGCTCGTTGGGATAGACCGGGGTAAGGTCGCCGAACTTGGGGCGGTTGCGGATCTGCTCGGGATCCATGCCGTTAACGGTCGTGATCTTGGCGAGGCCGGCTCGCTTGTCGCCGCCGCGCGAGGGGCGCAGCGAACCCTCGATGACATCACCCGTGCGCAGGCGTGCGGAGCGGATGAGGTAAGCGGGGACGAAGGCGTCTTCATTGGACTTCATGTAACCGTGGGCATGGATGATGCCGGAGTTGTCCGGGCGAATCTGCAGGATGCCCTTAATATCACGGAAGCCCTCGGCCTTCGCGGCGGTCGTGTAGATCTCCTCGACAAGCTCGGCCTTCTTCTTGCCGGTCGTCTCGATCTCGAACTCTTTTGCCTTCTCGCGCAGCTCGGCTACCTTCATGGCCGCAAGCTCCTCGCGCGAAAGCGTGGGCTCGGTGGGGGCGGCGTTGCGCTCCTTGTTGCGCTGTTTGCGGTCGCGCTGACGGCTGCGGCGGTCGTTGTTGCGATCGTCCTTGCGGTCGTTGCGCTCATCGTTGCGCTTGTGCTGACGGCGGCTGGGGCGGGCGCCCTCTTCGGTGTCGACGCCCCCGTCGGCTGCGGGTGCATCGGTGCCGGACGGAGCCTCGCCCTCCGCCTTGGCGTCGGCGTTGGCATGAGCACCGGAATCGGCGTCACCCTGCTGCTCGGCAACCTTGGCCCTCGCGGACTTCTTGCGCGTACGCTTGGGCTTCTCAGTTGCCGGCTGGTCGACGTTCTCGGCCTCGGAAGCGGCATCGGCGGTTGCCTGGGAGGACTTGTACTCGACGGACTTGGCCTCGGCGTCGACTTTGGCCTTCGCCTTCGTCGAGCGCTTTGCCGCGGTGCGACGGCTACGGCCGGGGCGGACATCGGCGGGCTCGGCATCGGCAGATGCGGGAGCCTCGGTGGACGGAGCGTCCTGGACCCAGAAATCGGCCGCGGCCGTAGACTCGGCCGTCACCGCTGCACCCTGGGCAGCAGCTGCTGCGGCAGCGGCTTTCTCGGCCTCAACATACGCCTTGGGCTTGCGGCCGCGACGATGCGGGCGCAGAGCCGGATCGACGACGGGAACCTCGTTGGCCTCAGCGTGTACGACGGGCTCGGCGGAGGAAGCGCCCTCCCCTGCCGCAGAACGAGCCGGAGCTTCAGCGACCTCAGGAGTCAGTTGCTCGACGGGTTGCTGCGTCTTGGCTGCCGCACGGCGACGCGTGCGCGGTGCCGGCTTCTCGGCCGACTGTTCGGCAGCAGGAGCCTCGGGGGCGACCGGCGCAGCGAGCTCAGTCAATGCCGCGGCCTCGCGCTCGGCAGCGCGACGGCGGGCACGCACAACCTGGGCCTCGCTAATCTGCGCCAGTGCACGGGCCTGCGCGACCTCATCGGAAATGGGGGCCGAAGCATCGGTGGCAACGGGGCGCTTCGCGCGCGTGGTGCGCGTCGTACGACGCTTGGGCTTTTCGGCATCCTCGCCGTCCGCAGCAGGCTTGGCCAAACGACGCGTGCGCTTAGGCTTAGCGGGAGCAGCCTCCTCGCTAGCAACGGGCGTGGTGGGCGCGGCGGCCTTAAGCGCCTCGGGAGCCGAGACCTGCGCCGGCGCGGAAAGCACGGCCTGGTCCGACGTAACCGGTGCAGCGGGAGCCGTTTGCGTCGTCGTTATTTCGTTTTCTTGTTGTTGATCAGACACAGTGTTTGCTCAACTTTCTTTTCAAGTCCTGTGATCACATGCTCCCTGCATAAACCTTCAGGGCGGCTAAACAGTCTAGCTCCGTCAAATACCGACGGACATCATTGATCTGTATAGAGATGATTGCGTTATATACGCAGCGTTAGTGTAACACAACCGCAACCACCTGCAACTTAGTCATCGGGGACGTTCTTAAACGACTAGTCAAAAGGGATGCTCTTTACAAAGTTCCGGCGTACACCATCGCCACATCATAAACTGCGGTGAAATAGTTCCCAAATCCCGGCCGGCACCTCTCAAGCAGGAACCATTCCACCGCAACTCATAAGAAGAAGGCAGATCAAGCCTCAAGCATCGAGAAAACGGAACAGCTAAGGGACAAGGGCATCGGCCCCAAGATCGATGTGCCACGAATCGCGCCCATCTACTACGTTTGCCCCCGCACCCCTGACCATACTCACTATTTTTCGAAAGTCGCAGACCTGCTACCTGCGGTTTTAATATTGCGATTTTCGGCGTGGTTCGGGGTACGCACTTAAACGTAGTAGATGCCCCCGATTCTTGGCAGAAGGTATCCCACCGCTCCTCCACGGGACAAAAATGATCCGTTTTCCTCCGTCCCCTAGGGTCATTTTCAAAACTATGGCTGTTTACTACGATGAATCGCTCAACCACGACCACGCCAAAAACCGAAAAATAAAACCCCAGCTAGATGGCTTGCACTTTTCGGTGAAAAGCCCGTGTGATTGGAATCCCTCGATTCATCGTAGTAAACCGGTATAGTTGCGATTTGGTAGCATTTTCCAGCAAGCCAAATTGTCTCGCTAAACGCAAAAAGCCCGACCTCCGCATGGGAGATCGGGCTTTCGAGGCTCAGTCAAGCCAAACCAACGCAGTCAAACGACCAGCGCTTACATCTGCTCGGGGGCAGAAACGCCAACGAGGGTAAGCACCAGGGCGAGCGTCACACGGACGGCGTCGCAGGCGGCCAAACGGGCGCGCGAGAGCTCAGGGTCGACGGGACGACCCTCGCTCGGAAGGACCTGGCAGGCGGCGTAGAAGCTGTGGAAGTCGCCGGCGAGCTCCTCGGCAAAGTGAGTCAGGCGGAACGGGGCGCGATCGCGAGCGCAGCTACCGATGAGGTCGGTGAGCTCGTTGAGCTTACGCGAAAGGGCAAGCTCGGTCGGGTCGGTCAGCAGCGAGTAATCGACGTTCTCGCCAATAGCCTTCTCGGCGACGGCCTTCATGCCCATCTCGGCGGCCTGCTCGGCGGTAACGTCGGCGGCACGGCGCAGGATGGAGCACACGCGAGCGTGAGCGTACTGCACGTAGTACACCGGGTTGGAGTTGTCGCGCTTCTTGACGGCCTCAATGTCGAAGTCGACCATCTGGTTGGAGCTCTTGGAGATGAGCGTGTAGCGGGCGGCGTCAGAGCCGACCTCGTCGACGAGTTCCTGCAGGGTCACCATGGTGCCCTTGCGCTTGGACATACGGACGGGCTTGCCGTTGCGCAGCAGGTTGACGAGCTGGCCCAGCAGAACCTCAAACTTGCCGGGATAGCCAAGAGCGTCACAGACGCAGCGGACGCGCTCGATGTAGCCGTGGTGGTCGGCGCCCCAGATGTCGATGACGTGGTCGACGCGCTGGAACTTATCCCAGTGATAGGCAACGTCGGAGGCGAAGTAGGTGTACTCGCCATCGGACTTGATCAGGACGCGGTCCTTGTCGTCGCCCAGGTCGGTGGAGCGGAACCACAGGGCACCGTCCTTGGTGTAGAGGTAGCCCATCTTGTCGAGCTTCTCAAAAGCGCGGTCGACGGCGGAGGTGCCGGCGGTCTCGCCCTCGGTGTCCTTCACGTACAGAGAGCGCTCGGAGAACCAACGATCAAAGTCGCAGTTGACGGCGTGGCAAAGGTCGCGCATGTTGTCGACCATCTTTACGTAGCCGCGCTCGCGGAAGCTCTCCATGCGCTCCTGCGGATCGGCGTTGACCCACTTATCGCCGTCGGTGCGCCAGAACTCGGCAGCCTCGTCGATGATGTAGTCGCCGCCGTAGGAGTCCTTGCCCAGAGTCTCGGCAAAGTTGTCCTGATACGGATGGGTCTCGGGATGCTCGTCGCTCTCGTCGGCAACAAAGGCGTCGCGGTCGGCGATCAGAAGCTTGTGAGCCTCGTCGATATCCACGCCCTGCTTGGCGATGATGTCGGCAAGCTGCATATAGCGCGTGCTGATGGAGTTACCGAAGGTGTTCATCTGAGAGCCGTGGTCGTTGATGTAAAACTCACGCTGGATGTCGTAACCGGCGTGGTCCATCACACGACAAAGGGAGTCGCCCAGAGCGGCCCAGCGTCCATGACCGATGTGCATGGGGCCGACGGGGTTGGCGGAGACGAACTCGACCTGGGTCTTCAGGCCGCCACCGACGTTGGACTTAGCGAAGTCCATACCCTTCTCGCGGGCCTCGCCAAAGATGGCGTTCTTGACGGCAACGGAGAGGTAGAAGTTGATGAAGCCAGGACCGGCGATCTCGACCTTCTCGATCGCGGGGTCCTCGGGCATATGGGCAACGACGGCCTCGGCGATCTTGCGCGGGGCGCAGTGAGCCAGCTTGGCGGACTTCAGGGCCATGGTGGAGGTCCACTCGCCATGAGAAGTATCAGCCGGTCGCTCGATAGCGCAATCGTCAAGTTCAAATGCGGAAAGGTCGCCGGCCTCCTGGGCCGCAGCAAGCGCAGCGCGTACCAGCTCTTCAATCTTCTCGGGCATAGATCCTCCTTGTGTTAAAGCCCCCGAGCTCTTGATCACTCGTAGGGCAAAAGCCAGAGTTTGTAGCACTCTATCACAAGCGGTAACTACTGTCGCAGGGTAAAGCTAATAGATATTGCATATGCACAAAAATGACTACCGCTCTTGCGCGGCGGTACAAAGTTGGCGGTTTGCCTGCTGTTTATACACGTTCTAGAAATGCATAAACGTATGAATAAGCCGTTCTATTTATCGAATACTCTTACCTATCGGAGTTGTGTGCTTTTCCTGCATAAAGTGATGGTTTGCGCACGTCATCGTGGTATTCTTAACATACGTAAATTCGTATAAGTTGGAGGTAGCATGTTCTCAATCGGTCAACACGTCATTCATCCGGGTCAGGGAGTCTGCACCGTCGTCGGCTTTAGGGACGACACACCGCAGCCCATGTTGTTGCTCGAGACCAAACAGGGACATGCGCAGACGATTCTCATGTACCCCGTGGCGCAGGCCGACCGTCTGCATGCCGCTATCTCCCAGCAAGATGCAGAGCACCTGCTGAGCCACTACGATGAGCTGGAGTGCGACACCTTTACCGAGCGCAATAGCTCGCTCGAGGAGACGCACTTTAAGCAGCAGCTCAAGCTGGGCGCGCCCGAGACGGTTCGCGTGGCAAAAACCATGATGCACCGTATTCGCCAGGCCGAGGAAGCAGATAAAAAGCCCAGCTCCTACTACATGCGCGTACTCAAGGAAGCCAAGCGCCGCTCCATCGAGGAGTTCGCCGTGGCCCTGGGCGTCACCGAAGAGGCCGCCGAAGCCCGCCTAGCCCAAGCCGCCCTCAACTAACCTGCCAAAAAGGGACAGGTTTATTTTGGCAGGTTTTATCTGGCCAAACGTCAACAAACAATCAGTAAATGGCCGGGTGCTCCGTTTTGTTTGTGAGCGCCCGGCCATTTTTCTATATCCGTAGAATACGTGAAGCCCATTTGCGATGACATCACGCGGGGGCCGTCCAGATCGACGCAACCAACGGCCGCATCCACAACAAGCGCGCCTGTCTTGCTCAATTACCATTAAAAAGCATCAATTTGAAAACGCAATAACATTTCGGCAGGTAGCAGCTATAGTCGGTGAACTGAATCTCGACAACCGAAGCCTCCGAATGAGGTATCTTCAGCCCATCCAAGCTAAAGGAGGGGCCATGCCGAGAAAACCTCGTTCAAAGTCACCAACCGGTTATTTCCACATCACGTTGCGTGGAAACGGAGGGCAATTGCTGTTTGACGATGCCGAGGACCGAATCGCCATGCTTCAGATCCTCGATGCGATCCTCCCCAAACACAATATCGAGCTTATCGCTTGGTGCCTTATGGGAAACCACATTCATCTGCTCATCGACGATCCGGACGACCGCAAGAGCGACGCGATGCACGCGGTAGCAGTATCGTATGCGGGCAGGTACAATGCGCGGACGGGGCATATCGGCCACGTGTTTCAGGAGCGGTTTTGGGATTCGCCCATTAAGTCAGAAGTATATTTACTCGAGGCAATTCGATACATTCATCTGAATCCACAAAAAGCGGGACTGGCGGCATACGACGAATATCCCTGGAGCAGCCATCGCGAGTATCTAATGAGTGCCAGGTCACGGCCGCATGTTACCGGCAGCGTTGTCGGTGTTTTATTCCCAACACCTCGCTCATACCTTCGGCTCATGGAAAGTACGCCGTCGCTTCCCTATCGCCCCAGCGCAACAGCCAAGGTTCGCGAGGAAGATCTATGCGAATTTGGCACGGCAATCGTGCAGAGTGTCGCAGGATGTGCTCCGACGGAACTCAAATCCGTCTCCAAGCCACTTCGCAATGAGGCGATTCTCGCGCTTCGAAAACAAGGGCTAACGGTTAAGCAGGTTCAGCTGCTGACCGGACTGGGAACATGGATTATCAAGAACGCGTCGTAGCGTCGCGTTTGCCGAGTTACGGATACGGCGAAGCGCAGCTGTCTGCCGCGAGGCGCCGCCATTCGCCAGCGTCACCATGTCAAACAGAAAACGCTTCCGCTGAATAACATCCAACGGAAGCGTTTTCCCAGATAAAACCTACCAAAATAAACCTGTCCCTTTTTGGCAGGTTAGGCCTGGAAGGTGTCGCGGTCGGGCGCGAAGGACTGCATGGCCGCGATGGTGCGGTCGAAGAGCTCGGGAAGCTCCCAGCCCAACATCTCGGCGCCCTGCGAAATCACGTCGCGCGAGCAGCCGGCGGCAAAGCGCTTGTCCTTGAACTTTTTCTTGAGCGACTTAGTCGTAAAGTCCATGACGCTTTTGCTCGGACGCATGATCACGGCAGCACCGATCAGGCCGGTGAGCTCGTCGCAAGCAAACAGGATCTTCTCCATCTGAAGCTCGGGCTTGGGCAGCGAGGCATTGAAATCGGACGTGTGCGTCTGAATAGCGCGAATGAGTTCGGGCGATGCGCCCTCGCCCTCGAGGATTTCTGCCGCATAGATGGTGTGGTTCACGGGGTCGTCCTCATGCTCCTCCCAATCCAAGTCGTGCAGCAGGCCGACGATGCCCCAAAACTCCTCGTTCTTGGGATCGAACTCGCGCGCAAAGTAGCGCATGGTGCCCTCGACCGTCTCGCCGTGGGTGATGTGGAACGGGTCTTTGTTGTGCTCGTTAAGCAGTTCGAACGCACGGTCGCGGGTGATTCCGGCGGAAAGCATCTGGGACATGGCAATACCTCCAGGTGAGTCGGTGCTAGGACACGGTGTCATTATCGTATATCGCCGTAGCTCAAGCCGAAAGGCAGAAAAGGTATACGGAGAAAAAAGCCGGGCAAACGTGTCGCCCGGCAAAACCGCAGATAAAACCTGCCAAAATAAACCTGTCCCTTTTTGGTAGGTTTAGGGGCGAACCTGACCGGTGCCGCGGAGCTTGTATTTGTAGGTGGTGAGGGCCTCGGCGGCGAAGGGGCCGCGGGCGTGGAGCTTTTGGGTCGAGATGCCGATCTCGGCACCCAGGCCAAACTCGCCGCCGTCGGTGAAGCGCGTGCTGGCGTTGGCGTACACGGCCGAGGCATCGACCGCATCCAGGAAGCGCTCGCAGGCATCCTCGTCCTCGGCGATGATGGCCTCGGAATGCATGGTGCCATAGCGGTTGATGTGCGCGATGGCCTCGTCCTCGTTTACCACGACCTTCACGCTCATCTCGAGAGCCAGGTACTCGCGACCCCAGTCCTCCTCAGTCGCGGCGACGTAGTCATCACCCTCGGCAAGCCCGGCATCGGCGCATGCGGCGCAGGTTGCCTCGTCGCCGTGAATGAACACGCCGTGGTCATGCAGCACGGCCACGACCGCAGGCAAAAACGCATCGGCCACAGCACGGTCGACCAGCAGCGACTCGGCGGCATTGCACACGCCTACGCGCTGGGTCTTGGCATTAACGATAATGTTGAGTGCCTTATCAAAGTCGGCGGATTCATGCACGTAGATGTGGCAGTTGCCCGTACCCGTCTCGATCACCGGCACGAGCGACTCGCGCACGCAGCGCTGGATCAGCCCTGCACCGCCGCGCGGAATGAGCACATCGACGATACCGCGGAGCTTCATGAGCTCGCCAGTGGCCTCGCGGTCGGTGGACTCGATCATCGACACGGCCTCGCGCGGGAAGCCCTTGGCCTCGAGCGCATCGGCCAGCAGCTCGGCGATCATGGCGCACGAGTGATAGGCCAGCGAACCGCCGCGCAGAATGCAGGCGTTGCCAGTGCGGATGCAGATACCCGCAGCATCGGCCGTCACGTTGGGACGCGCCTCATACACCATGGCGACCAAGCCCAGCGGCACGCTCACGCGGGTCAGATCCACACCGCTTGCAAGCACGCGGTGGTCTAGTACGCGGCCGACAGGATCGGGCAGCTCAGCGAGCTTCTCCAGGCCGGCGGCCATGCCCTCGACGCGCTCGGGCGTCAGGAGCAGACGGTCAAGAAGCCCTGCCGAAGTGCCCGCATCGCGCGCGGCAGACATATCGAGCTCGTTGGCGGCAATGATGGAATCGGAGCCATCGCGCAGCGCCGCGGCCATGGCACGCACGGCCTCCTGGCGCTGGGCATCGCTCGCCGTGGCGAGCGCGCCCGAAGCAGCCTTGGCCTCAACGGCAAGATCGTGGACATACGTGGCTATATCGACCGACATGGACGGCCCTTTCTCTTAGATGTTTGCAAACCATGGTAGCCGATTTGCACGCATCCTCGCCGACGGCGGTAGAATTGGTCAACCCGAAACACCGCAACGAATGGAAGCATTACATGGCGCTCATCACTTCGTACCACGTCCCCGGCTTGTATGTCGAGGACCACAGCATCGATGTCCCTCTCGACTGGCGCGGCCTTGAGCCCATGCTTTTGGCCGTCGGCAGCACCATGCGCCGCGGCGCCATGCCGGCGCCCATCGCCGGCGCGCCCGAGAGCATCAAACTCTTCTACCGCGTGGTTTGCGCGCCCGACCGCATTAACGACGACTTGCCGCTCCTCCTCTTTTTGCAGGGCGGCCCCGGCGGCGAGAGCCCACGTCCGCTGTCGCCCACAAGCGATGGCTGGATCGAGGAGGCCGTCAAGCACTTCCGCGTCGTCCTGCCCGACCAGCGCGGCACCGGGCGCAGCAGCTGTGTAGACGGGCGCACGATTGCCGCACTGGGCGAACGCGCCGAGGCGGCAGGCTCCGATGCGGCCCGCTCGCAGGCGGACTTCCTCAAGCGCCATCTCGCCAGCTCCATCGTACGCGATTTTGAGTACCTGCGCCTGGTGGGCTTTGGCGGCAAGCCCTGGGTCACACTCGGGCAGAGCTACGGCGGCTTTTTGACGTTGAGCTATCTATCGCTTTTCCCCGAGGGCGTAACGGCAAGCTTTACCTGCGGCGGCATTCCGCACGTGCCGGCGAGCGCCAGCGAGGTTTACGCGCACACCTTCCCGCGCATGGCGGCCAAGACCCAGCAGTATTATGACCGCTACCCCGCCGACGTCGAACGCGTGGCGGCCCTGGCAGATGCCCTCGAGGAGCAAAAGCCCGCGTTGCCCGACGGCTCGCCGATGACGGTCGAGCGCCTGCAGCTCATGGGCAGCGACTTTGGCATGAAGCCAAGCTTTGAGCGCATGCACTGGATTATCGACCACGCGTTTGTTGATGGCGACGGTACGTTGAGCTGCGGTTCCTCGGTATCCGACAGCTTTTTGATGCACGCCTTCGAGCGCACCAGCACACGCACGAATCCGCTGTACTGGACGCTGCAGGAGTTCATCTACGCCGACGGCGACACCATGCCCATCCGCTGGGCCGCGGCAGAAGAGAAGGCGCACCGCGCCGAGTTCGACACGCTCGCGCGCCCGCTCATGTTTACCGGCGAGGCCATGTTCCCGTGGATGTTTGAGCAGATGCCTGAGCTCAAGCCCTTCAAGCTCGCCATGGATCTGCTGATGGAAGACACCAGCTGGGACAAGATCTACGACCCGCAGCGCCTGGCCTGCAACGAAGTACCACTCCAGGCTGCGGTGTACTTCGACGACATGTACGTCGATTCGAGCCTGCAGCTCGACACGCTAAGCCGCATTGGCAACTCGCACGCCTGGGTGACCAACGAGTTTGAGCACGATGGCCTGCACGGCAGCGTGGTGTTCAAGCACCTCTTCGACGAAGCCCTCAACCGCGGAGACCTGCGCCAGATCTTCTAGCAAAGGAGTGTCCCCGTCCACCGGCACAAAAAGAGCGTCCCCTAGTGCAGAATAAGTGCCGGCAACAACAATGCCGCAGGTAGAGGTCGGAAAGCGAAAACGCCCCTAAGCGAGCAAGGTGACGTGAAAGAGGAGGGCATTGACCTTTTGGTCATGCCCGACGATTGAACGTCAGATTGCCGCTTAGGGGCGTTTGCAGCGTCAATTGGTTAGGCATAGACCTGATGGTCATGCCTCGCCTTTTGAATGACAAATTGTCGCTCTGGGCGGCGCGCAGCGTCGACCCATTATGCGAAGACGATCAGATTATCCCTGTGTACCGCGGGCTTCTCGGCCAGGTCTGCCAGCAGGCGGTTGCCGGCAATCTGGTCCTGGCGGCGTCCGGCTGCAAGCTCCAGCACGTCCGAATCGGCCTCGGCGATACCGCGGGCGACAACCATACCGCTCGGGTCGCACACATCGAGCACATCGCCCTCGGCAAACGTGCCATCGACCTCGCGAATACCCACCGCGAGCAAGGACGAGCCACGGCTGACCAGCGCCTTCGCGGCGCCGTCATCGACCGTCACCGAGCCATGCGCCTTGTCGCCCAGCGCGATCCACAGCTTGCGGGGCGCAATGTCCAGACGCTCCGCCGGCGGATCGAACAGCGTGCCCACACTCTCGCCGCGAGCGAGGCGCACGAGCGCATCGGGCTTCTCGCCCGAGCATATCACGCTCTGAATGCCCGCCGTCATCAGAATGCGGCTCGCGCGGATCTTGGTAATCATGCCGCCCGTGCCCACCGATGTGGAAGAATCGCCCGCCGAGGCGATGATCTTGGCATCGATCTTATGCACGACCGGGACAAACTCGGCCGTTGGGTCCTCATGCGGATTGGCGGTATAGAGCCCATCGATGTCCGAGAGCGTCACGCACAGATCGGCAGAAACCAAGCAGCTTACGAGCGCCGCCAGCGTGTCGTTGTCGCCAAACTTGATCTCGTCGACAGTAACGGTATCGTTCTCGTTGACAACAGGCACCACGCCAAGCTCCACCAGGCGCAGCAGGGCGTCACGTGCGTGCAGGTAGGACGTGCGGCGGGCCGTATCGTGGCGCGTGAGCAGCACGAGCGAGGTGAGCAGGTCGCGCGCATGAAACTCCTCGTCGTAGGCCGACGAGATGATGCACTGACCAGCCGAGGCGCAGGCCTGCAGGCTCGGCAGGTCGCCGACCGGCTTGCGGTCGAAGCCCAACACGGGATAGCCACAGGCGATAGCGCCCGAGCTCACCACGACCAGACGCCAGCCGAGCTTGCGCAGCGCTGCGGCCTGATCGGCAAGCCCGCCGATAAAGGCGCGGTTGACCTTGCCATCGGCACCCACCACCGTGGACGAACCGATCTTTACCACCATCGTTTTATAAGAAGTCGTCATGCGTCAAACCAATCGAATGTTGAGTGGGCGGGCGGGAAAATGATCCGTTTTCCTCCGTCCCCTTCGGATCATTTTGCCCAGGGGAAGGCGGAAGCCGCGGCCATGTTCTTGCGCACGAGCTCGTCGCGCACCTGTGCCAGGCCCTGCTCCATGCCCACCACATAGGTCTGCGGGTACAGGAAGCGCTTGTAGACCGGATCAAGATGGTCCAGTGCCCAGGTGCAACGCTCGCGTGCGTCCTCAATGCTCTCGCGCGGGGCAACGGCGCTGCCATCGCGCACGATCGGCACCAGCAGCTCGCGATACTCGAGCTCGGACACATCGGTCACCAGAGCGGCATCGTTCACGGCCACGAGGGTATTGCCACGCGCGGCGCCCTCCCCCGACAGATGATCCTCGTCATAGATCATGTCGCAAATCGGGCCGCCAAAGCCGTCGTAATAACGGCGCACGCGCTGCACGCCCGGGATCGTGCGCTTGTAGGGCTGCTCGGAGAGCTTGACCACCGGCGTCCACGGGTCCGCCTCGCTCGCACGGCGGGCGGAAAGCTTGTACACGCCGCCCAGCGCCGGCTGGTCATAGCAGGTCGCGAGCTTGGTACCCACGCCAAAGCTATCGATGGGCGCACCCTGGTCGATCAGTGACTGAATCGTGTACTCGTCCAAATCGTTGGAAACCGAGATCCCCACATAGGGCAGGCCCTCGGCATCAAAACGGCCGCGGACATACTTGGACAGCTTGGCGAGGTCACCCGAGTCAATGCGAATGGCCGACAGGCGCTCACCCGCCGCCTCCATCTCCTTGGCAACCGTAATGGCATGCTCGCAGCCCTCACGCACATCGTAGGTGTCGATGAGCAACGTGCAGTTCTTGGGGCTCGACTTGGCAAAGGCACGGAAGGCCTCGAGCTCGGAATCGAAGCTCATCACCCAGCTGTGCGCATGCGTGCCAAAGACGGGAATACCGTAGCGGCGACCGGCGAGCACATTGGACGTAGAGGAACAGCCGGCAACGTAGCTCGCGCGCGCGACAGCCAGGCCGCCATCGGGACCCTGGGCGCGGCGCAGGCCAAACTCGGCCACGGGACGACCGTCCGCCGCCAACACCACGCGCGCCGTCTTGGTGGCGACAAGTGTCTGGAAGCCGACGATGTTGAGCAGCGCCGTCTCGAGCAGCTGGCACTCCAGCGCGGGGCCGGTGACGCGCACCATGGGCTCGCGCGGAAAGACGAGCTCGCCCTCGGGGACGGCGTCGATGTTCACATGCGCACGAAAATCGCGCAGGTAGTCGAGGAATCCAGGCTTGAACATCGCGCCGCCGGCCGGGGCCTGGAGCGAGGCGAGGTAGTCGATGTCCTCGGGCGTAAAGCGCAGGTTCTCGACCAGCTCGGGCAGCTCGGCGGTACCGCACATGACGGCGTAGGCGCTACCAAAGGGATGGTCGCGGTAAAACGCGGTAAAACAACCCTGCTCATTGGCCTTGCCGCTCTCCCACAGGCCCTGGGCCATAGTGAGCTCGTACAAATCGGTGAGCATTGCAATGTCGGTGGGATGCGAGATGTCGGTCAAAGCCATGGGGCGACCTTTCGGATGCGTTGTGCAGAAGTTGAGGGTTGGACGAGGCGGACGTGCGGGCATGGAGCCCGGCGCGAACAGGTTAGTGCAGGCCCATGCTGCCGGTGATCGTGTAGACCATAAAGACGATAAACGCGATGAGGGCGAGCACGATGATGATTTTTTGAGCCGGAGCCATGCCGGGAATCTCGCCCTCGGCTGTAGGCTCCTTGGAGGTGACCATGCGCTGGGCAAAGGTCATCTCGTCACGACTCGGCTTGGGCTCGGCGGGCTTGGGATGAGCCACCTTTTTAGGTTGAGGTTTGGGTGCGGCGGGCGCTGGCTCGGATGCGGCCTTGGCAGCGGCCTCATCGGCCTTCGCACGCTCGGCGCGCAGGGCGGCCAGCTCCTCACGCTCGCGACGAGCCTTTTCCTGCTCCTCGCGGCGGGCCTTCTCGGCGCGGAGCTCTTCCAACTCGGCGCGCTCCTCGTCAGACAATGGTTGGGACTCAAGCTCGGCCATAGTTCAGCCCTTTCTTTTAAAAAAAGCCGCCGACACAATGTCAGCGGCTTATCAAATCCAAGGGTGGAGACGAAGGGAGTCGAACCCTCGGCCTCTGCCATGCGACGGCAGCGCTCTCCCAACTGAGCTACGTCCCCAGGACAAGTTGATATTTTACCTACGGCTCGCCAACTGTCAACGCCCATTACCCAGTCTTTTTGGGACGTGTCTCTATAGTTTTGTCAACCGCGTGCTTCGCGCCATTTCGGCATGTCGCATCCGGGCGCCAGGCGCCCCCGCTTCCTCTTCGGTTGACCCCGCCGCCCGCTAGGCCGCGTACGGGACGGCGTCGCGCATGATCGCGTAGATGACCTTGAGCCTCTTCCTCGCGACCGCCTTCAGCGCCTTGCCGTGCCTCATCCCCCTCGCCCTGCACTCCCCGTAGTACCTCCCGAACCTGTTGTCCGTGCCGATGAGGGAGTTGCAGCTGAATATGAGCAGGTTCTTGAGCTGCCTGTTCCCGCCGCGCTGCGGCGACGTCGACCTGATGCTGCTCCCGGAGCGCCTGTCCGACGGCGCCACGCCGCAATAGCTCGCGAGCTCGTCGTGCCCCCTGAACGCGGATATGTCGATCGACGTCACCAGCGCCGCGGCGGTCTTGGGGCCGATCCCGGGCACCGTGAGGAGGCACTCGTAGACCTCGTCGCCCGCCAGCGAGTCGGCCACGAGCGAGTCGAGCTCCTCGATGTCGGCGTCGAGGAGGTAGAGGTCCGTGCGGCCCACCTGGCACTTCCAGACGCGCGCCGAGAGCGTGCGGCCCGGGAAGGCGATGGTGACCGTCACCCAGCCTCCGGCCTCGTCGCGCACGGGCGAGATCGGCAGTTTGTAGAAATTCTGCGCCTCATAGGTGGCCTCCTGCGCACCCTGCGCCGAAAGGCGTTGGGTGAAGTAGCCGTAGCGGTAGAGAAGGCCCACGGCGGCCATCGGAACGTTCTTGTCCGAAGCCTCCTTCAGGTAGTCGCCGGCCAGGATGCCCAGGCCGCCCGAGTAGATCTTCAGCGACGAGTGCAGGCCGTATTCCATCGAGAAGTACGAAACCGTCGTCGCCTTCGGATCGGGCTTCTCGTTCATGTAGTCGCGGAACTGCGTGTGCACGGCGTCGAGCTGCGCCAGGAAGTTCGTGTCTTTCTCCAGTTCCTTCATCCGCTCGACGCTCATCTTGTCGAGGAAGGCGATCGGGTTGCGGTCCGATTCGGCCCACAGTGCGGGGTCGATGCCTTCGAACAGGTCGCGGGCGCCGGGGTTCCAGCACCACCAGAGGTTGCGCGAAAGCTCTTCGAGGGCGTGCAGCCGCTTGGGCAGCGTCTTGTCGACCATCATGCGGTTCCAGACGGGTTTCTCGACGAAAAGCTGCTGGCGCACGAAGTTGATCTGCTCGGTTTTCGTGCCGCCGTCGAGCACGGCGCGGTTGGTGCGGACGATCGAACTCTCGACCGCCTCGGAGTAGGCCTGTTCGTAGGCCGCGAAGAGGTGCTCCCAGAGCGCCGTCAGCGAGATTTCATAGGCCGAGGTGTGCTGTTCGTTGACGTGTTTTTCGTCCAGCAGGCTGAAACGCAGCAGCGTATCGGCGATCTTCGCCTCGACCTCCTTGTCGTTGTAGTCGTCGCGGCGGATGACCTCCACGCCGGCGTGCTCGCGCTGCTTGTCGACCCAGATGCCGAACCCGGCCAGCGTCGTGGTGACCGTCGGGATGGAGAAGGCCACCGACTCCAGCGGGGTGTAGCCCCACGGCTCGTAGTAGGAGGGGAAAACCGTGATGTCCATGCCCACGAGCAGTTCGTAGTAATCCTTGTGGAAGATGCCGTCGGCCTTGTTGAGGTACGTGGGGACGAAGATCACCTTCACCTTCGATCCGGGATCGGTGAGGTTGCTGTTCTTCAGTGCGTTCACGATGGGGTCCCACGTCGCGTTTTCAAGGTAGTGGGTCGAATGTCTGTACTGGCCTGCGTCGATGGGCTTCGACGGGTCGGCCAGATGAGCCTGCAAATCGAGGCGCGGGCCGCGGTTGCCGGCCGGCACGGTGATGTAGGCCAGCACCTCGCGCCGGAGACGGTCCGAGGCGGCGAGCTGCTTGAGCGACTCGATGAAGACGTCGATGCCCTTGTTGCGGAATTCGTAGCGGCCGCTGGTTCCGACGATCAGCGGGTCGCCCGTGAATTTTTCGCCCAGGCAGGCCTCGGCCACCGAGATCATCGCCCGGCGGGCTTCGTCGCGTTTGGCGTAGTACTCCTCGCCGGCCCATACGAAGTCGTTCTCGAAGCCGTTGGGCGTCACGCCGTCCGGTTCGCGCCCCAGCAGGTATTTGCATTCGTTGGCCGTGATGTCGCTCACCGTCAGGAATGCGTCGTGGTAGGCGGCGGCCATCTTCTCGATCGAGTGTTTGGCCGTGACGTTGAACTGGCGCGCCAGCTCGTCGGCGTTGAATTTCGGGAGGTCGTTGTAGAGCGGCAGGCGGTTGCCGGCGATGCAGCGGCCCATGACCGTGGCGTGGGTGGTGAACACCGTGGCGATGTAGGGGGCGTGTTTGCGCAGGTACAGCCCGCCCGCGGCGGTCATCCACTCGTGGAAATGCGCGACAGCCTTCTCGGTCGGCGTGCCGAAGGTCTCGACGTAGGAGGCGATCACGACGCCTGCGGCCCATCCGAACAGCACCGGCTCGATGTAGTCCCACTGGCCCGAGATCGAGTCCACGTGGTACGATTCCCAGAGGCTTTTGAGTATTTCGTCCTTGCGGGGGATCAGCGACGAGAAATCGACCAGCACCACCGTCGGCTCGCCCTTGATTTTCCAGCGGCCGACGCGGACGCGGATGCCTTCGTTGTAGAGGCTCTGGCGCCAGGCCTTCAGCTGGTTGGGGTCCTCCTCGAACTCCGGGTTGACGCCCTCGTGCGAGAGGTCGGGACCCAGCAGGACGTAGCGGTCTGCGAATTTGCGGGTGACGGTCTGCGCTTTGGTCGAAATGACGGTGTGGATGCCGCCGACCTTGTTGCATACTTCCCAACTTACTTCGAACAGCAAATCGGGGGAGTGTTTGGCATTGCTCATATACTTATGCTAATTTGTAATTTTCGTGACGAACCGAAGAAGAATTCGGCCGCAAAGGTAACACTTATATTTATATTAAACAATCGGAGTCGGGGGTTTCTAAAAATATTTAATAATAACTTAACATTTCAGTTTCACTTGGTTGCGGTGTCCGGTTCCGTTTCGAAAAACGTTTCGATCACCGCGTCGGAGACCAGCATCCGAGCCGGCGGGACGGCCATCCGTCCCGCTGCGAGAACGAGCGTGCGGCTCTTCAGCCACGGTTCCGCATCGCGCAGGACCCGTGCCGCGCGCTCCTTGCCGAACAGCCTTTCCGCCTCCCGCAGGTCGATGCCTTCGGCCGTGCGCAGCCGGGTCATCACGTATTCGTTGAAGCGGTCGCGGTCGGTGAGGGTTTCCGCTTCGGCGGGCGCGCCGCCGATGTACTCCGTCACCGAGGCGACGTTCCAATGGCGTTCCCGGCCGTCGAACGAATGGGCTGCGGGGCCGATGCCGAGGTACTTCACGCCGTGCCAGTAGGCCGCGTTGTGGCGGGCGCGGAAGCCGGGCAGGGCGAAATTCGAAACCTCGTAGTGCTCGAACCCCGCTCCGGTCAGCGTTTCGTGCACGAGGGCGTATTCCGTTTCGCTGGTGGCTTCGTCCACCGGGGCGAACTGTCCGCGGGCGGCCCGCCGTCCGAAGGCCGTACCGGGTTCGACGGTCAAATGGTATGCCGAAATGTGCTGCACGCCCAGCGCGAGGGCGCTGTCGAGCGAGCGGCGCAGCGTGTCGTTCCCGAAACCCGGGACGCCGAAAATCAGGTCGACGGTGATGTTTTCATAACCTTCGCGCTGTGCGCTCCGCACGGCCTCGACGGCTTGCGCAGCGTTGTGGCGGCGGTTCATCAGCTTGAGACACGCGTCGTCGAACGACTGGATGCCGACCGACAGGCGGTTGACGCCCGCGCGGCGCAGCGCGGCGAGGTAGGCGGGGGTGAGGTCGTCGGGATTGGCTTCGAGCGTGGTCTCCTCCGCCGCAGTGCAATCGAACAGCGTTGCGGCATGGTCCAGCAGCCCCGCGATGGCCTCCGGGGCGCACAGCGAGGGGGTGCCGCCGCCGAAGTAGCGGGTGCGCACCGGCTCGCCGCCCAGATATTCCCGCCGGGCGTCCAGTTCGCGGTGCATGGACTCCAGAAGAGGGTCCATGCACCGCAGGTCGACGCTTTTGTAGAAGTCGCAGTAGGCGCAGACGCGCTTGCAGAAGGGTATGTGGAAATAAAGTCCGGCCATGTTATCCAAAGATACGAAAAAGACGGATGACTGCAAAACGGAATCGCATCCGGTTCGGAAAATTTTTCCGGCTGCGGCTCCGCCTCCGCCCGAGGGAGGCCGGGAAGTCGGGGCGGCGCTTCTTCATTTTCAGCGCGATGCTCCCCGTCTGTCGCCCGGAACGCACGGGGCGGCAGCGGGCAGAGCGTCGGAGTCGTTTCCGGCCGTGTTTTCATGGAGGGCCGGCGGTTGCGGGTCGGCGGGAAACGTGTTCCGGGGGAGGGCTGTTTCCGGGCGGAAAATCCGCGCTCCCCCAAAGGTGATAAAAACCGGCGGAAGAAAACCGGAGCGTCCCGTCCGGCGCGGATAAATTGCGGCAAAATTTTTGCCGGGCGATCCTCGCAAGGGTTTGCGAAGGGCTTTTCGGCGGCGTTGTACGACGCTATCAATGAGGCGTATAGCACTATCGGAAAAAATAATAAATATTTTTTGTAATTTCGGCTGTTATTTTTTTCACAATTATGAAAGTTTTTCTACCTTTGTGCCGTTGAAGTCCGGACCTGCGGACTGAAACGTCAGGTTGAAAAGAGGATTTTAATCAAATAAATTGCAATTATGGACAAAATGGATCTGAAAAAGTACGGGATCACGGGCGTGACCGAGATCGTGTACAATCCCTCCTACGACGAACTGTTCCGTGAGGAGACGAAAAAAGGCCTGCGCGGCTATGAGAAAGGTCAGCTGACCGAGACCGGCGCCGTGAACGTGATGACCGGCGTTTACACCGGCCGTTCGCCCAAGGACAAGTTTTTCGTGATGGACGAGACCACCAAGGACACGATCTGGTGGACTTCCGACGAATATAAGAACGACAACAAGCCGGTTACGAAGAAGGCCTGGAAGGAGCTGAAGAAAATCGCCGTCGAGGAGCTTTCGGGCAAGAAACTCTTCGTTGTGGACACGTTCTGCGGCGCCAACGAGAACTCGCGCCTGAAGATCCGCTTCATCATGGAGGTGGCCTGGCAGGCTCACTTCGTGAAGAACATGTTCATTCGTCCGACGGACGAGGAGCTGGAGAATTACGGCGAGCCCGACTTCGTGGTGCTCAACGCTTCGAAGGCCAAGGTGAAGAACTACAAGGAGCTGGGTCTGAACTCGGAGACGGCCGTTGTCTTCAACCTCACCGAGAAGATGCAGGTGATCATCAACACCTGGTACGGCGGCGAGATGAAGAAGGGCATGTTCTCCTACATGAACTACCTGCTTCCGCTCAAGGGCATGGCTTCGATGCACTGCTCGGCCAACACCAACGCCAAAGGCGAGACGGCTATCTTCTTCGGTCTGTCGGGAACCGGCAAGACCACGCTTTCGACCGACCCGAAGCGCGAGCTGATCGGCGACGACGAGCACGGCTGGGACGACGACGGCGTATTCAACTTCGAGGGCGGCTGCTACGCCAAGGTTATCAACCTCTCGCAGGAGAACGAGCCCGACATCTGGAACGCCATCCGCCGCAACGCGCTGCTGGAGAACGTGACGGTAGACAAGAAGGGCAAGATCGACTTCTCCGACAAGTCGGTTACGGAGAATACCCGCGTATCGTACCCGATCTTCCACATCGAAAATATCGTGAAGCCCGTATCGAAGGCTCCGGCCGCCAAGAAGGTGATCTTCCTCTCGGCCGACG
>ERZ857745.44-NODE-44-length-170143-cov-26.420371_pt1 | contig 170143 bp, 149 predicted proteins | sample MGYA00519699_ERZ857745 | MGnify/ENA primary metagenome ERZ857745 (study PRJEB31778, sample SAMEA3449357) | human gut metagenome | biome: human gut; feature: human-associated habitat; material: faeces | place: United Kingdom | collected 2010/2012 ... | reverse complement strand
TAAATATTTGAATTTAGAAAACTTACAAAAATCATCTTGACAAACTCGTTCCCGAAGGCACAGGATACAGAGCAAAGACTCGTTTCAGTAAATTCTATAACCTGCCTGAACTAATGTCGATGTTTAAAGAGGTGGCAGATATTCAGACAGCCGATATGCTCAAACTTCCTGTACCTGAAGCAGAATTTCATAATGTATCGGTTAAACCGTCTGAGCATCAAAAGGAAATGATTAAAAGTCTGTCCGAAAGAGCTGACAAAGTCAGAAACGGGGAGGTTGACAGCACTATTGATAACATGCTTAAAATAACCAATGACGGCAGAAAGCTTGCTCTTGACCAACGCTTATTAAACCCAATGCTGCCCGATTTTAAAAACAGCAAGGTAAATACCTGCGTTGACAATGTATACAACATATGGAGAGAAAGTACGCCTAACAAATCAGCACAACTTCTTTTCTGTGATTTATCAACTCCCAAAGGCAACAATGAATTTTCTGTTTATACAGACATACGAAAAAAGTTAATTGCCAAAGGTATACCCGAAAATGAAATTAAGTTTATACATGAGGCAGACACTGAGGTTAAAAAGCAAGAACTTTTTAAAAAAGTACGCAAGGGTGATGTCAGAGTATTGCTTGGTTCAACATCAAAAATGGGTGCAGGCACAAACTGTCAAACAAAACTCATTGCTTTACACGATTTAGATTGTCCGTGGCGCCCAAGCGATTTGGAGCAAAGGCTCGGCAGAATTGTTCGTCAAGGTAATGAAAACCGAAAAGTAGAAATTTATCGTTATGTAACAGAGCAAACCTTTGACGCATACCTTTATCAACTTGTTGAAGGTAAACAAAAATTTGCATCGCAAATTATGACGAGTAAATCTCCTGCCCGTTCGGCAGATGATATTGATGAAACCGCTCTTTCTTATGCTGAAATAAAAATGCTTGCAACGGGTAATCCACTAATAAAAGAAAAAATGGACTTGGATTTAAAAGTAAATGAACTTAAAGTTTTAAGGAGTGCTTACCTAAACCAAAAATTCAATTTGGAAGATGCTATATTAAAGACATATCCGGCACAAATTGCTAAATACAATTCACAAATCATCGGACTTGAAAAAGATATACAAACGGCAAAAGAACACCCAAAGACAGATACCTTTTGCGGTATGACAGTCTTGGGTGTTCCTTATTTTGAAAAGTCAAAAGCCGGTTTGGCAATCATAAATGCCTGCAAAACAATCAATTCATCGGCAGACACCATTAACCTTGGTGAATACAGAGGTTTCAAAACCGAAATTTGTTTTGATTCATTTTCAAGAATTTACAGGTTTATTCTTAAAGGCAAAATCAGTCACAGTGTTGATTTAGGTACCGATGTTAACGGCAATATTGTCAGGATAGATAATGCCATTAAGGATATGCCAAGCAGGCTTGCAATGTGCAAAACCGAACTTGAAAACACTATTCTTCAGCTTGAAAATGCAAAGGCAGAGGTAGAAAAACCGTTTGTTTTTGAAGATGAGCTCAAACAAAAATCCACCCGACTTGATGAACTTAACACTCAACTTAATCTTGATGTTAGGGATGAGGAGATTGTTGATGAGGTTAAAGATGAGGTTGAAAAAGAAAAAAACAAAAAGTATTTATATCATAGATAAGCATTCAAATAATTTGTTATTATTAACTATAAAATACAAGTTTTAATAAAATCACATCCGAATTCGTTAAATTTATAATAATGATTTTTAAAAATAAAGTTCATTTGATGTGATAACATAACATGACTATTTTTAAAATATTTATTATTTAAAATCATATCGTTGATAAATTCGCTTTTGATTATATTATCGTAATCGCAGTTGTTAATTAATATATTATTTGAAAAATCAATTAGTCCTAATCTTTTTAAGTTTTCTAGATATTTTTGTATGTTTTGTGGATATTTACACTTTGCGTTTAAAGCGTCTAATGATATAGCATTAAATAATGTATACCCCTCCTTGAAGTCTTTGTAATCTGCTTCTATTTTGTATAATTCGGATGTTAAATTATTATTTTCTTTTGTAAATCGTTTTAGGTAAATGCCATTAGAATTAAGATTGTCATTTACAATTCCTTCATAAGTTATGTATCTTATTGAAACTATAGGAAACCTTTTATTTTTATTGCTACTATCTTTAGCTAAAGAATTTAACAGAATTGCTTCGTCAGTAGATAATTGCTTTATAATTTCACAAAATGAATGATGTAAGCAGTCCTCATAATCTATATTCACTGATGAAACCAAAAGATTTTCAAATAATTTTCGAATTTCTTCGTTTTTAAAATAATATTTTGAAGCTTCAAGGATTGGCCCCACAACATCAATATCTGGCTTTTTTAATTTGTTAATTGGAATAGAATTAATTTTTTTATTTATATTATTTTTAAAAGCTATTAATTCATTTTCTCGAATAAATTTTCTTTTTTCTGCAAATGTATGAACTCCACCAAAAACTATTTCAAATATATCAGAAATAGTTCTACCGACGCTGTTTAGAGTAGGTTCTAATATAGGCTTTGTTAGTTCATTTACATCTACATCTATATTAATTTTTATTGGTAATTCATCCATAATTTTCCCTCACTTTATTATAGTTCTATCTATGTTTATCATTTTTTTATAATGATGTCAATAAATAAACAGAAAATATTAACTCATAATATTTTCGTTAAGAAATCAAAATGAATTAATATGAAATAATACTCCGTAGACACTTGTATTTATTACAGGTGTCTTTTTTGTTTTGTAAGGTGGTGAAAATATGATTAAAGAAGAACAACTTGAAAATATGCTCTATGAAAAAATGCAGAAAGAGTATGATTTGTTTCTTGAAAAAATTAAATCCGAGCAGTTGGTAAAACCTAACCAAACTATTGAATTGGCTTATGAAATCGTATATAAGCAAGACATTTTGTATTGTTTTGAAGATGGCGATTTGAATTTAAGCTACAAAGAAAAGAAGCACTTGCTGTCAAAGAAAAGACCGCTTGAGTTTCTTTATCAAGAGTGGCTTGCAACTGATTGCACTCATATGCAAATGATTCGTGATTGTATTAAGGACAGCACCGGGCACGATTTAGATTTGACACAAGAGCAAAAACAAAAATACAGAGAGGAGCGATGACCTTGCCATATTATTCAAAAGAAGTAATTGAAAAAGCAAAGGAAATGGACTTGCTCACATATCTTCAAAACTACGAACCTGATGAGCTTGTTCACTTTTCAGGCGATACCTATTGCACTAAAGAACACGACAGTTTGAAAATATCAAATGGGCTTTGGTGTTGGAATTCAAGAGGTATAGGCGGTAAAAGTGCAATTAAATATTTGACCGATGTTAAGGGATATTCTTTTATCGACGCAGTTAAAATTATCGTTGAAAAAGAAAAATTGCAACCACCTGTTAAAACGATTGCACCTAAAAAGAAACGGGTATATAACTTGAAACTGCCACCAAAAAGCCCGACATATGATAAGGTTAAAGAGTACCTGATCGGCAGAGGTATTGACGAAAGTATCATAGATTATTGCATTGAGCATAACCTCATATTTGAAAGTTTACCGTATTATAATGCTGTCTTTGTAGGTTTCAATGAACAAAATAAACCCAAGTATGCAGCGTTTCGTGCAACGGAGAACAAAAGGATTATGGGCGAATGTGAGGGAAGCGATAAGTCATATTCCTTTAAATTGACAAATGATAATGCAAATATTCATCTGTTTGAATCTGCAATCGACCTTTTGTCTTATGCCACTCTTGTTAAAATGCACGGTAAAGATTGGCAAAATGTTTCAATGATTTCTCTTGCCGGTGTTTATACGCCTAAAGAAAAAATCGAAGAAAGCAAGATACCGAAAGCACTTGTGACATATCTTAAAAGTCATCCGTACATTGAAAAAATATATTTGCATCTTGACAGTGACTATGCCGGAAGATTAGCCACAAAAACATTAAAAATCATTTTACCAACTGAATATCCCAATATTGAAATCGTTGACAACCCTGTTCCGAGAGGAAAAGATGTTAACGATTTCTTGCTTTTAAGTAAAGGTATGAAGCCGGTTGTATCTGAAAGGAGAATACCAAGTGAACGAAGAAAACCTGATAAAGGTATTGCTCGTTGAACCGTTTGACAAGCCGAAGATGATTACAATCGAAAACAATTATCAAGCGATTAGTGAAATTATCTGCGGTGATGTAGACGAATATATGCCGTTTGAAGATGATGTCGCCTTGCTTTGTAACGCTGACGGTAAAATACTTTCTCTTTCTGCAAGTCATACTGTAACTGATATTGAAACAGGTAAAACAGAACTCATATACGGCAGTTTTATCCTTGTAGACACAAGCGAATTTGATACCGAATATCATTCGTTAGATGATAATTTGATTGATAAATATATGGATTTATTCAGTAAATGAAGCAGCATAATACTATGCTGGCTTGTCTTAGCAAGCAGTGCGTTTTTACTCCTAAAGAGCAAAAACACGCTTGTTAGGGGTTCTCCCCTAATACCCCAATTACACACAGAAAGGAAATTACAAAATGAAAACTATAATTATTTCAATACTCTCATTCTTATTCGGAGGATTTGCAGGAATTACAACAATGTGTTTGGTGCAAATCAATAGGACTAACGGCAATGAGCGTTTTGAAAAGGAGGATTCATCCGATGAACAAGACGATTAAAAAACAGTTTTGGATAACACCTGAAGATGATGAAATTTTAAAGTTGAAATGCGAAAAAGCCTGTTTGTCCGAAGCTGCATTGATGAGGTATCTGATAAGAGGTTATGAGCCGAGAGAAAAGCCTGATGAGCGTTTCTATAAATTAATGAACGATTTATCGGCTATCGGCAGAAACATAAATCAAATTGTCGCAAAGGCTAATACATTAAATTTTGTTGATGCACCTCTCTTAACGGAAGAATTAAATAAACTTAAGGCGTTGAGAACAAAGATTGAGATGTTGTATCTCAGACCTGTTGAAAATGAAAAATGGCAGTAAGTAAGATATGGAATGTCAACAGCAGACTTGACAAGGTAATCAATTACGGCAGTAATGAAAAGAAAACTACCAATCCTGATTATGACCCGCTAAAAACAGTTCTCAGTTACGGTGATAACCCTGACAAGACCGAAAAGCAGTTATACTCTACAGGTATAAATTGTGACGCCGAATTTGCTTACCAACAGTTTATGACAGTTAAAATGCAATATGGCAAAATAGACGGAATACTCGGCTATCACGGATATATGAGTTTTAAGCCGGGAGAGGTCACACCTGAACTTGCACATAAAATTGGAATTGAAGCCGCCAAACGAATTTGGGGTAAAAGATTTCAAGTGGTTGTGGATACTCATTTGAATACTGATTGTTTGCATAATCATTTTATCATCAACTCCGTTTCATTTGTGGATGGCAAAAGGTGCAGAGAAACTTCGTGGTTTAAAAATAAAATGGTTTTTGATGAAGTTTGTAAGGAATACGGTATTTCTGTGATTGATAAGCCTAACAGGACAGTTGACAGAAGTTATATCAATCAAAAAGAACAAGCAGGGATGCCGACAAGATATAACCTTGCAAAAGAAGCACTTAATGTTGCAATCGAAAACAGTAAGAGTGTAAAAGAACTTGAATACAATCTTAAAAAACTCGGTTACAGTTGTAATTTCAATGTAAATCATAAGTATTGGACTGTGACACCGAAAGGATATGACAGACCTATTAGGACATATAGGCTTGGTGAAAAGTATTCAAAGGAAAATATTTTGAATGCCGTTTTGGAAAATAACAGACCTGTAAAATATAAACCGTTTGTGCAAGTTGTGCAAGGTCAGGTGCAATACAAACTTTCAACGAGAGGTACAAGACTACGCAAGGTCAAAGGCCTTCGTGGCTTGTATTTCTATTACCTATATAAACTCGGTTATCTGCCAAAAAACAAGCCGAGAAATAATTCGAGAGTTCATTATCTTTTAAGAGAAGATTTGATGAAACTTGATAAATTATCAAACGAGGCAAGGCTCCTTGAACAGTATCGGATAAATACTGTCGAGGAGCTTTTCTCATATAAATCGAAAGCCGAAAAGGAAATTGAAACATTAACCGAAAACAGGAAGCAACTGCGAAATGAATCAAAAAGAAAGAATTGCTCAAATCTGAATGAGGTTAAAGAAGATATATCCGAAATAGGCAAACGGTTAAAAGAATTACGCAAGGAAATTTTGCTCATTGACGATATTGCCGAGCGTTCAAATGAAATCGAAGAAAAATTAGAGCAAGCAGAAATTGATGAGCAAAAGAAACTGCAAAAGGAGGAAAAGAATCGTGAATAACTCAGGCGACGCCGCCGAACAAGTTGTAAGACTGTCACTTGAAGGCTTTGAAGTTGTTGCAAAGGTATCGGGAGAAGCTGCAAAGAATATTGCCGTTCTTCTGCTTGCCGCATTAAAGCAGGAACAAAAAGCCAAAGGTAAAGCAAGACTTTCAAACTTGATTAAGTCCGGCAAAGAACTTAAAGTCTTTTCAATTCCTCAAAAGGATTTGAAAAAGTTTACAGAGCAAGCAAAGAGATACGGTGTTTTGTATTCTGTTCTTAAAGACAGAAATGCAAAAGGTAAAAATGTCACCGTTGATATTATTTCCCGTGTCGAAGACGCATCCAAAATCGATAGGATTATCGAAAGATTTAAACTCGGTACGGTTGACAAAGGCTCTATCACCAATGAGGTTGAAAAGTCCGTCAGTGAAAAAACAAGTAAGAGTAATGAAGAAAAAACAAACGGCGACCTTATCCTTGAGCATATTGAGGCAAAGAGTACGGAGGAAACGGATAAAAACCCCTCTTTATCTCGGACGGAAAAAGACAGTCTGTCCGAGAGTTCATCGAAAGCTATCAATGATAAGGACGCTAAAGACAAAAAACAGTCTGTTAAAGAATTGCTTGACGATTATAAAGATGAGATTAAAGCCGACAGAGCAAAAGATATTGCAGACAAATCAAAAACGGTTGCAGATACCGTAGTAAAATCTGCTAAATCAATAAAGGAAAGGTAATTGATATGAGTTACGGTTACAAAAAAGGATATAACCCACAAAAGTATGCCGAAAATCGAAAGGCAGAAAAGGAAAGAACATATCAAATGATTGACGATACGGTAATCGAGGTGTCAAGAAGTCCGGATAAGCTGAGAGAATTTCTTGATGTTCAGGCAAAGTTTGATATGTATTCGGCGGCAAACACTTTGCTTATCTTTAAGCAAATGCCTAATGCCACACAGCTTAAATCTTTTGAAGATTGGAACAAGGACGGTGTCCAAGTTCGCCAAAAGCAAAAGAGCATAGCAATCCTTGAGCCTGTCGAATATACCAAGAGCGACGGCACTCCGGGTCTTGGCTATAATGTCAAAAGAGTGTTTGACCGTTCGCAAACAAATTCAAAAAGAGAGGCAGTTAAAAAGACCGAAGATTTGAAACATACTCTCAAAAACTTTGTAAATGCTTCTCCTGTTGAAATCGTTGTAGGCGAAATACCAAACTCAAACCTTGGTGCGTTCTACAACTTTGAAACACAGCAAATTACACTCAATGAAAATCTTAAAGATACGAAACAGATTTTTGAGTGCCTTGCTGAAGAGGTTGCATTTGCTCAACTTGCCGACGGTAAGAAATCATATAGCCGTAGAGATGAAGGCTTTAATGCAGTTTGCCTTGCATATATGATTTGCACCAAATACGGTGTTGATAAAAATGCTTTCGCTATTGAAAGCCTGCCGGATAATTGGAAAAAGGCGGACGCAAAAGATATTCGCCGTGAACTTTCTTCTGTAAATTCTGCATACAAGGAAATTGTCAGCAGAGTTAATGATGAAATCTATCGCCAAAGGCAGGCAAAGAGCAAGGAAATGGAGCGATAATATATGAAGGAAGAACGCTACCATTTAGTTCTTGATGATTTTGAACAAGGCGTAGTTATTCGTGCTCTCAATGATTTACGCACAGATTTAATCAGCGATAAAAGAGAAACCGATGCCGTAGATGAAGTGCTGTTAAAGGTTTGCAAAGCACCTACCAAAAAGATAAAGGTGGTAAAGCAGAATGAGGAACGATAACAGAAAAGCAGAAATTATTGCTTTTTCAGTTTTTGTTGTACCTTTGATATATATTGGGCTGAAAATTGCACCGTATATGTCAAACGGGTTAATATCAATTCTTAATAGCTTTGGTGAAATATTTGCACAACCGTTTAAGATAACCTTATGTGAGGACAGTTTAAAAGCTGTCCTCATTTTGCTTTTAATCTACGGTATTACTTTGTTGGTGTATTTTTCTTCAAAGAAAAATTACAGGCGTGGTGAAGAACACGGCTCCGCAAAGTGGGGCAAAGCAAAACAGGTTGGCAAAAAGTATATTCAAAAGCCGATAAACCAAAACAAGATATTGACTGATAATGTCGCTATCGGTATGAACTGCAAAAAGCACAGGCGAAATCTTAATACGATAATCTGCGGTGGTGCCGGTGCAGGTAAAACAAGATTTTATGCAAAGCCGAATTTAATGCAGTGCAACACCTCTTTTGTCATTCCCGATCCAAAGGGCGAAATAGTTAAGGCTGACGGTAATCTGCTTGTAAAGAAAGGCTATGATGTCAAGGTTATTGATTTGATTGATATGGAAAAGAGCTATTGCTACAATCCGTTTGTTTATCTTGAAAATGACAATGACATACAAAAGCTTGTAACCAATCTTTTCAAAAGCACAACACCGAAAGGCTCGCAAACCAATGACCCGTTTTGGGATACGGCGGCACAAATGCTTTTACTTGCTTTAATCTTTTATCTTCACTATGAAGCACCCGAAGAAGAACAGAATTTTGCAATGGTAATGTATATGCTTCGTGCAGGTGCTATTGAAGATGACGAGGACGGCCCGTGCCTTACACCACTTGACCGACTGTACTACAATCTTGAAACCGAGAAACCCGAACACATAGCAGTTAAGTATTACAAGTCTTATCATTCAGGCTCGTCAAAGACGCTTAAATCAATTCAAATAACCTTGATGTCAAGACTTGAAAAGTTCAATCTTGAAAGCCTTGCAGCTTTAACCAAGACAGATGAACTTGATTTATCAACTATGGGAGAAAAGAAAACAGCCTTGTTTGCCGTTATTCCCGATAACGATACAAGTTTTAATTTTCTTATCTCGATTTTATATACTCAACTGTTTCAACAACTCTTTTATTGTGCCGACAAAAAGCACGGCGGAGCGTTACCGATACCCGTACACTTCCTTATGGATGAATTTGCGAATGTATCATTACCCGATGATTTCGATAAGCTACTCAGCGTAATGCGTTCAAGAAACATTTTCGTATCCATAATACTTCAAAATCTTTCTCAGCTTAAAGCCTTGTTTGAAAAACAATGGGAAAGTATTGTCGGCAACTGCGACCAATTTCTTTATCTCGGCGGAAATGAGCAGTCAACACACAAATATGTTTCCGAGCAACTCGGCAAGGAAACTATCGACACAAACACATACGCACGAAGTTTTGGCAGAAACGGTAATTATTCTACAAACTACCAAATATCAGGCAGAGAGTTAATGACACCTGCCGAAGTGCGTATGCTTGATAATCGCTATGCAATTCTCTTTATCCGTGGTGAAAGACCTGTTATCGACCTCAAGTATGATATTCTTAAACATCCGAATTTGAAGTATACAGAAGACGGCGGAGCAAAGCCTTTCATTTACGGTGAAGAAAAATCTTCTATTGCCTCAATTACCTTTACTTTTATCAAGAGTGATAAAAAGCTGGGAAAAGATGACATTGCCGACGATTATGATTTTGACTTAATTACAAAAGAAGAACTTGAACTGATGTTCAATATTTAGGAGGAAAACTTATGTTTAAATTCAAAACAAAAAAGAGTGATGAAGTTAAAACTTCACCACTCACTAAAAAATCAAATGCTGTTGCAAAGGCAACCATGTTTTTTGCAACGCTTATTGCAACAATGTTCTGCTTTGCCGTTACAGCTTTTGCAGATGATGACCCGCTTACGGTTGTAAACAATCTTTCAACCTTTATTTTCGGTCTTATCCGAGCAGTAGGACTTATTATTCTTGCTTGGGGTATTGTTCAGGTAGGCTTATCGTTTCAAACTCACGATCCGTCACAACGCTCTAATGGATTTCTTACCCTTGCCGGAGGTGTTGTAATTACATTTACAAAGGAAATCCTTAATCTTATTACGGGATAAATTAGTTCAATATGATATCAACGAAGGCGTTTCTCACATAAACACAGGCAGTATAAAACGTTTATTTATATTTCTCCTTTCTGTCAACGGCTGTGCGTTGATGACTTCTTAATTTCTTTTCATTTATTCTATACTTCAACGAAAAATATTCAAAAGTTCAAAAAACTCGCTCGAAAAAGTTTATGTTTTTTGGTAAAACTCCCTTGAAAAAGTTTAATTTTATTGTATAATAAGAGTGTATAAAGCAATAATATAAAGGGTGATGGACTTGCTAAAAAGAAAAATTGAACAGGATTTAATTAAATGGAAAAACACTAAAAATCATAAGCCGTTAATTGTTAAAGGCTGCCGTCAGTGCGGCAAAACATACTCTGTAAAGAAATTTGCAGAAGAAAATTATAAATATGTGGTGTATATCAATTTCTTTTCAAATCCTGATTATGTGTCTGTATTTTCCGGTTCATTAGAGGTGGATAATCTCACAATGATGATGTCTGCAGTGTTAGGACCTAATGTAATGTTTGTGCCGAATGAAACAGTAATCATTTTGGATGAAATTCAGGAATGCCCTGAGGCAAGAACAGCATTGAAATTTTTCAAAACAGATGGTAGATATGATGTTATCGGCACAGGCTCGCTGCTTGGAGTTAAAGGCTATGGTAAAGAACCTAAATCAGTGCCTGTCGGATATGAAACAGTAATAACTATGTATCCGCTGGATTTTGAAGAATTCTTATGGGCTAACGGAATTAATGAAATGTTGATTGAAAAATTAAAAGAGCATTTGATTGCAAAAACACCTGTTGAAGAGGCTTTGCATAACAGATATCGCCAATTACTTTTGCAATATGTTGCAGTAGGCGGTATGCCTGATGTTGTTCAGACTTTTGTCGATACAAAGCAGATGAATACTGTTCTTCAAATGCAAAGAGATATTGTCCGTTCTTATGAAGATGATATGGTGAAATACGCAAACTCAAAGGACAAATCATTAATCAAAGAGTGCTTTCAGTCCATACCGAAACAGTTAGCGAAAGAAAATAAAAAGTTTCAGTATTCAGTTATTAAAAAGGGATCAACCGCATCTCGATTTGCGGGTAGCCTTCAATGGATTGAAGATGCGGGAATTATTACAAGATGCTATAATATTTTTAATACAGAATTGCCGCTTGAAGGTAATGCTAACAAAGACATATTTAAGGTGTACATGGTGGATACAGGCTTGTTTATCAGTATGCTTGAGGACGGCACTCAGTTTGATGTCTTAAGCGGGAACTTATTGGGATATAAAGGCGCAATTTTTGAAAATCTTATGGCAGACTTTTTTACAAAAATGGGTAGAAAACTTTATTATTTTCATAAAGATTCAGGACTTGAAATTGATTTCTTCATAAGATATAAAGGTAAATGTACGCCTATAGAAGTCAAAGCAACTAAAGGAAATACCAAAAGCCTGAAAACTGTTTTAAAAAACACAGAGGTATATCACCTTGACAGCGCAATAAAACTTGGTGATTATAATATAGGTGAAGAGAATAATATTTTAACCTTGCCGCTTTATATGGGATTTTTGCTTAATGATTTTTAGATTAGGTACTGTAAAATCCTCAAATAACCAAATATATTACTACAAACAAATCTCAAACGGAAAATCAATACCGTTTGGGATTTTCTATTTTACAAAAGGAGATGAAATTATGTCAGATAACTGGGTAGTACGCAATCTCGAAAACGCTCTTGAAACTTGGAATGACAAGCTGACAGAAATATGGGGATTACTGACCGCTACACCCGAAGAATTTAAAGGCGGTAAAATATGGAATGTCATACTCGATATTAACGGAGCATTGCAGGTAATCGGTACAGCTCTGCTTGTTTTGTTCTTTGTTGTCGGCGTTATGAAAACTTGCGGCTCATTTGCCGAAGTCAAGAAACCTGAACACGCATTAAGACTTTTTATCCGTTTTGCACTTGCAAAAGGTGCAATAGCCTACGGACTTGATTTAATGCTTTCATTATTTAAAATTGTTCAAGGTACAATTTCAACAATAATGACTTCTGCCGGATTCGGACAAGCAAATGAAACAACCTTGCCGCAAGAAATGATTACAGCTATTGAAAACTGCGATTTCTTTGAAAGTATACCGTTATGGGCAGTAACACTAATAGGAAGTCTGCTGATAACAGTTTTGTCATTCATTATGATAATGACTGTCTACGGCAGATTTTTTAAGTTGTATATGTATACTGCCATTGCACCGATACCGCTTTCAACATTTGCAGGAGAACCGTCACAGCATGTCGGCAGGTCATTTATTAAAAGTTATTGTGCAGTATGTTTGGAAGGTGCAATTATTGTCCTTGCCTGCGTCATATTCTCATTTTTTGCAGCGTCACCTCCGCAAGTTGATACAACTGCACCTGCGGTAACTATGGTGTGGAAATATGTGGGTGAACTCATATTCAATATGCTTGTACTTGTCGGTGCAGTTAAAACATCAGACCGTATTGTACGGGAAATGATGGGACTTTAAGGAGGTAAATAATGCAAATACAAATCAATAAAGAGTTTAGAGATTATCGTGAAAAGGTGTATTTCGGACTGAGTATGCGGCAGTTGATATTTTCATTTCTTGCTGTCGGCGTTGCAATAGTATCATATATTTTGCTTAAAGATAAGCTCAGCACCGACACAATATCCTGGCTGTGCATACTGCTTGCCGCACCGTTTGCTGCTTTGGGTTTTGTAACATACCACGGTATGACTTTTGAAAAATTTGCCTGTGCGTGGATAAAATCAGAAGTCTTAATTCCCAAAAGGCTTGTTTTTAAAGCGGAAAGCAAAACTCATATTGAGAATAAAGAAATGATTAAACAAAAAGAAAAGGAGGTTTTCAAGAATAATGAAAACTCGTAATAAAATGAAAAAACTTGAACAGGAAAAGTTCGTTATACCCAAAACTGTTCAAAATGTTATTCCTATTAAAGCCGTCTACAAAGACGGCATTTTTCTTGTCGGTAAAAATATGTATTCCAAAACATTTCTCTTTACCGATGTTAATTACTATATCGCCTGCGAAAACGAAAAGAATGATTTAATGCGTCAGTATTGGGCAGTTATCAATTCTTTCGGAAACGGTGTTACCGTTAAACTTACAATCAACAACCATAGATTTGATAAGGAAGATTTTGAAAAATCAATCCTTATGCCGTATTACTATGATAACCTTGATGTGTATCGTAAGGAATATAACGAAATGCTGCTCAATAAAGCGGCAACATCGGAGTGTATTGTTCAGGATAAGTATTTTACCGTTACGGTAAACAAAAAGTGCTATGAAGACGCACGAGCATTTTTTACTCGTATTGAAAAGAACCTGTCAACAAACCTTTTTGCACTCGGCAGTAAATGTGAGCCGTTAAACGCAACAGACAGACTTAAGATATTCCATAATTTTTACCGTGCCGGTAATGAAGAAAACTTCAATCTCGATTTTGAACTTTTGCAAAATCAAGGCTGTGATGTTCGTGACTATATCTCTCCCGATTCAATGGACTTCAACAGCGACTATATGATGATTAACGGTCAGTATTGCAGAACTGTTTTTCTTCGCAATTATGGTACATTTGTTGATGATAATATCATAACCGAGCTTACTTCAATCAATAAAAACTTAATGCTTTCTATTGATTTTATTCCTATTCCCGTTGATGAAGCAAACAAGGATGTAGATAACATTTTGCTTGGCGTTCAATCGGATAAGGCGAACTTCAATCGCCGTCAGGCACAAAACCAAAACTACGGTGCTACCAATTATGACCTTGAGCAAAGAGAAAAGGAAATACTTGAAATCAGAAACGATATGCGTTACCGTGACCAAAGAATTTATGACACGATAATTTCAATGGTGATAACTGCCGACAGTAAGCAGGAACTTGATAACTTAACCGAAAGTATTTTTGCCAAAGCGTCCGAGAACAGCACGGCGCAGTTTGCAACGCTTCGTTATCAACAGCTTGACGGACTTAATACTGTTTTACCGTTTGGCGTCAAAAGAATTGAATGTTACCGTACACTTACAACGGAATCACTTGCGTCTTTTATGCCGTTTCACGCTCAAGAGGTCAGTCATCCGGGTGGAGCGTATTACGGTCAAAATGCTATCAGCAACAATATGATATTTGTTAATAGGCATTCGCTTCTTAACGGTAACAGTATCGTACTCGGTGTACCCGGTGGCGGTAAATCATTTATGGTTAAAGAAGATATTGTATCAATTTTTCTTTCAAATCCAGATGCCGATATTGTGATTATCGACCCTGAAAGAGAATACAACGCTCTTGTTAAAGCATTCGGCGGAGAGGTAATCAACATATCTGCTAATTCACCAAACCATATTAACGCTATGGATATGAATGCAAACTATGAAGATGAGGGCAATCCCGTAACCACTAAATCCGAATTTATTATGTCACTATGTGAACAGTTGCTCGGTACATCTGCCGACGCTAAAGATAAGTCTATCATTGACAGGTGTTGCAAGAATGTTTATGACGGATATATCAAAAACAATTTCAGCACACAGCAACCTACTCTTAAAGATTTTAGAGAAGAACTGCTAAAGCAAAAGGAAACCGAGGCACACGATTTGGCACTTGCCATTGAATTATTTACAGACGGCTCGCATAACACTTTTGCACAGCCTACAAATGTTGATATTAACAACAGGCTAATATCTTATGACATTCTTGAACTCGGCGATTCACTTTTGCCTGTAGGTATGCTTATCGTACTTGATAATCTTTTAAACAAGATTACTTCAAACAGAGAGAAAAGACGACAAACATATATCTTTATTGATGAGATGTATTTGCTTTTTGCTCATCAATATACGGCAAAATTCCTTTATCGTATTTGGAAACGAGTAAGAAAATACGGAGCGTTTGCGATAGGCATTACACAGAATGTAGGAGATATGCTTGAAAGCAATACGGCAAGAACTATGGTATCTAATTCCGAGTTCGTTATTATGCTTAATCAAAAGGCAAGTGATGTGCTTGAACTTTCAAGGCTCCTTGAAATCACACCTAACCAAACGCAGTATTTTACAAACAAGGACGCAGGTCAAGGTCTAATGAAGATAGGCAGTAATCTTGTGCCGTTTGTAAATAAATTTCCAAAGGATACACAACTCTATAAGTTAATGACATCTAAACCGGGAGAGGCTATCTAATTATTAAATACAATCATACAGTGCCGCTGACTTAAAGTCGGTGGCATTGTTTTTTAAGGAGTTATACACTATGAAAAAATCTGTTTTTGTTATTTTACTCGTATTCTTCATATCTGCTTTTTCAATCAGTATGTACTTTGTTGTTAAAGAAACTATTGAGGATAAAAAGCAATATGAAGTATTTGAAAATATTTTTTCATCGGTTCAAGTTGAAGATGACAGCTTTGATTATACAGATGAGAAGCTTAAAAGATATATCGAATTGAACACGGAAAATTCCGACTTTGTAGGTTGGATAAAAATTGACGGTACGCACATAAATTATCCTGTTATGAAAAGCAGTACGCCTGACTACTATTTGCACCGTAATTTTAATAAGGAGTATTCATATTACGGCACACCGTATTTAAGTGAGAAAAGCGATACTATGAAACCGACCGACAACATAGTTATCTACGGCCACAATATGCGAGATAACACTATGTTCGGCGATTTGAGTAAGTACAAATCAAAAGAGTTTTTTGAAAAGCACAGATACATTCACTTTGATACGCTTGTAGATTTAGGAAAGTATGAGGTTGTATGTGTATTCAAAACCACACCGAGCAAATTCAATTATCAAAATTATACCGTCTTTGATTCTTCCGATGAATTTAATTCGTATATTTCAAAATGCGAAGAAAGCGAATACTACAACACCGATGTATCGTGCGGATACGGTGATAAGTTAATAACGCTATCCACTTGCGAATACAGTCAAGAAAACGGCAGGCTTGTAGTGGTTGCCAAAAAGGTGAAGTGATATGAGCGAGATTGAAATTAAAAAGGTTGCCGAGAAAGCACTTAAAACTGCCGACAATCTTGGTATAGCGACAGAAAAGACAAAAGGGATAACTTTAAAAGCAAAAGAAAAGGTATCGGAAAATGTCAGTGATAATTCTGAAAGCCCTGTTAATTATGCTATTGATAAAGTTCAGAATAATGCTAAAAGCGTTTCTGAGGATGCAATATATCTTTTCAACAAGCAAGGCAAAAAGAGTGTAAACGAAACTGTTAAGAACACAAAAAAGCTCGAACAATCTATTGAAAAAGTTCGAGCAAAAAGAAAGATTAAAAAAGATAAAAGCAAGGTAAATAACCCTGATAGATATATACCAAAAGCACCTGATGATACAGTTAAGACCGATGATATTGTATCTGAAAACACACCAAAGAATATTCAAAACAAAGTTCGTAGTGCAAGCAGTATCAAAACAAAAGAAACCGTATCTGTTGTTAAATCAAAACAACCTATCATAAATGTAAGCAAACAATCTGCGAAAGACACAGCAAAAGCCATTAACAAATCATCTCAAATAGCTAAAGAAACGGCAAAACAATCAGCCAAAGGTGCAAAGAAAGCTGCAAGAGCAACTAAAAGAGTAATCAAAGCTATGATTGAAAGCACCAAGGCACTTGTTAATGCGATTATTGCAGGTGGTTGGGTATCTGTTGTCATAATCATTTTAATATGCCTTGTAGCTGCTTTGTGTTCATCATTTTACGGCATATTCTTTTCAAGTGAAACATCGCAAAGCGGTATGAACATAACTTCTGTAATTCAGCAAATTAACAATGAATTTGATGACAAGATTGACGAAATTAAATCATCGGGCAGTTTTGACGGAGTAGAAGTAATCGGCAGTCGCTCTAATTGGAAAGATATTTTATCTATATATGCAGTTAAGACTACTACCGATGAAAACAACCCTATGGAAATTGCAACAGTTGACGAAAACAAAAAGTCAATTTTATCATCAATCTTTTGGGATATGAACAACATATCAAAATCTGTTGAAACACGGACAGAAACGATAACGAAAGAATCAACTGACGAACAGGGGAATACAGTTGAAACAACAGAACAAGTTGAAAAGAAATATCTTGTAATAACCTTAACCGGCAAGACTGCCGAGGATATGTCAATCTCTTACTCGTTTAATGATACGCAAAAGAAATATTTAGCCGAATTGATGAGTGACAAAAACAACAAGCTTTGGGCATCGCTTATCTACAACATCGGCGGAGTATCGGGTGGTGGCAGTATTGACATTAAAGACCTTGACTTTTCAAACGAAACGGTCAATGACACGCAGAAGAAAATAGTTGCAGTAGCGACAAACTCGGCTAAATACGGTATTTCTGCCCGTTCGGGTTACTGTCAGGCTTGGGTTGCAGATGTATATCAAGCTGTTACAGGTTCAAGAGGTTCAGCTCACTGTGCTTTATGTGCGGCAGATATGTGGGCAGTATCAAGCGACTTTTCTCAAATTCCCGTTGGTGCAACCGTATATGGATATTCAAGCAGTCAATACGGTCATGTCGGTATCTATATCGGCAACGGTATGGTCGCTCACAATATTGGCGAAATAAAAATACAAAGCCTTGAAAGTTGGGTTAAAACTTACAAAGGCTTTGCTTGGGGATGGGAGAATGGGAAAAAGTTAGTGTAAATCACAAGAAAAACCATATATGTATGGCTTTTCTTGTGATATTTAAGTCGATTTTAGTAAAATAGTAGTAATAAATATATTTTCATTTTCAACATAATTATAATCTAAATTACCGTGATATTTTTTTACAATTTTCAATATACTTTTTATACCAATTCCATGACCTTTTTTATCCTTTTTCGTTGTTATTGGAAGTCCATTTTGAAACAGAGGTTTGTTATTGATTGAATTCAGCATTTTTATAAAAATGTAATTTTCATTTCTATAATCAACTTCAATATTAATAAATTTATTTGGACATTTTTTTGTCGCTTCAAAAGCATTTTCAAATAAATTATCAAAAAGAGCTGTGATTTCGCTATCCTTTATAAATGAAAAATTCACATCTCTTATATCAGTACTGAATTCTATATTGTTATTATAGCATAATTGTGCATATCTACTTACGATAACGTTTATTAATTTATTATTACTATATTTTTTTATTTGTTTTATATCATATCCATCATATATTGAGTCAATGTATTCAATTGCTTTGCTGTTATCATTTTGTAACAATAAACCTTTAATATTTCCAAGACACTTTTTTATATCATGTATTAGAATATTTGAAGAGTCATATTGTTTTTCTAGTTCTAAATAGTATTCTTCATTAATATGTAATTTTTGCTGTTCAAGTTCTAGTTCTGTATTTTTTATTAAAACATCAATTATTCTTTCATGAATTATAAAAATAATTATGTTGGAGATAAGCATTATTAAAGAAGAAAAAGTAAAAAGGAAATTAGTTGTTTTGTTTACATTATAATTAAAAGATAAATAGGCATAACTAGAAATTACTAATATTGAGGAAACTGGCATTAAGAAAAGTAATACTGAATATTTGTTAATAACACTTTTATATTTGTCTGCTTTTTTAGAAAATCTCGAAATAATATATGCTATGATAAAATACAGTATTTTTGTTGCAGCTGTTTCTAAAAAAATGATTAATTCATTATTTTTACATTCTAATAAATCTATTTCTAAGATTGAAGAAAACAGATACATGATTACAACTTCAGTTGTAATCATAATGCCCTCAAGCAATACTACATCAAATAGTGATTGTTTTAGAGTTGAACTAAAACAAATTAGTACAATAGATAAATTACATATAAAGAAACTAAGAAGATTTAAATAAGGACTGTTAAAAAAATTTGTTGTATATTGAACAACAAAAGAAATAAAATAGCTAATAAAAATTATCCATGCTTTTCTTTTGAATTCATATTTACTTTTCAAATATAAATATGAAATAAACTGTTCAAAAATAAATATAAATAAATAACAAATTGTGTTCATTTATTACCTCCGATAAAGCGAAAAAATGATTTTTTGAAACTACTATATTTTCTTTGAGATACATAAACAGTAATTATTTCGGATTTGTTCTTTCTAATATTAACATAAGTTTTGTTGAAATCTATTACATTTTGGAGATTGACAAGAATTCCTTTATAAGAATATTCAAAACTTTCATATTGATTAAGTACTGATAGCCATTCATCCGCTTTTTTATTAGTCCTAAATGTACCTCGTTTTGTATGTATTTGTGAACCGTATTTTAAATTTTCAAAATATAAAATATCTTTTGTTTTTATGTGATGTACTTCATCTTCAAATATAACATTTATAGATTTACTTAAAAACTTATATTCGGTAAGTGCATCATTAAAGTTTTCATAGAATCTGTTCTTATCAATTGGCTTTGATAAGTATCTGAAAACATGAATTCGCATGGCATTATCAAGATAATTTTGAAATGAGGTTAAGACAATAACTATAACATCTGAATTAAGATCTTTTAATTTTTCGGATAGCTTTAAACCATTAACGCCGGGCATTTCTATATCAACAATGGCAATATCATATAATTTGCTACTTGAAAAAATAAAATCCCCTCTGTTTTTTATATCAATATCAAATTCATTTTTGCTTTTCTGTTCTATATCTTTTAAAAGTTTATATACTTCATCAGTAATGCTTTCATTATCATCACACACAAGAATATTAATCAAAAAAATCCCCTCCGTCTAATATAATTATACATTAATCGGAAGGGATTGTCATTAGTTATTTTGACTTATAAAACATTGAATAATGTCGTTGATAAGTTTCAATTGGCTATCATTACATAATTTTAAATTATCGATTATAGATTGAGGTATGTCATTTGTTTTTATTGTGCCTAGCAAAAACATATCTGGGGTTGTATCTAACTGTATACATATATTGGCAAAGGTAGTTAAACTCGGTATAGAGTGACCATTTTCAATATTTGATAAATAGTTATTAGACAAGTCTGCTTTTTCTGCAAGCTCGTTCTGTTTATATCCTAATTCGTGTCGTCTTTGAGCAATTCTTTTACCCAAACACTTGAAGTCAATATACATATTAATCACCTCGTTTTATACTAACAAGATTGATTAATATTGTTAACAAAGTATGAGTGTAAAATACACTTTTAAAATAAAAAATATCGTATATTTGAAAATAAATACACTTATAATAAAAAAAATTATTGTTTTTTTTATTAAATCAAGCACTTTTTCCAAATCGAATATCACTTCGGATAATTTCAACAAAAATGATTAAAAATATGATAATATTTTGTCAAGGAGTGATGTATTATGAAAAAAATTAAAAACATTATGAAAAAAATCTCACCAGCAATAGTTGGATGCTTAACATTAGTTTTAGCTATAAATGCTAATTCGGCAAGCTGCTTTATTCTTAATGAGCCCAAAGAACCAAAATCAGTTGGTAGATTTAAGTTATTTAAATAATGGATATGTTTTATAAAAAACTATCTTTGTATTTATCGGAAAACAAAAATATAAGTAAAGATGATGAAGAATTATATGAATATGCAGCTAAAATAGTTATTCATGGAATTATCAATATTATTGTTACTATTTTAATTGGTGCTTTTTCAGGAATGCTACAAGAATGTTTTTACTTTTTTATCAGCTTTTTTGTTTTAAGGAAATTTACTGGTGGATTACATGCAAAGAAATATATAGTGTGTCTTATGTGTTCAATGTTGCTAATGATTTTTGCACTGTTTTTAATTGATTTATTTCAAACAAATAATTACGATAATGTATTTATAAGTTCTATTGTTTTTTCGACAATTGTGATAGTAGTATTATCTCCATTGGATAATATAAATAAAACATTGACGATAAGAGAAAAAATTTTTTATAAAATAATTAGTTCGTTTATATCTGTTTTTTTATCATTAATAGTAATTAGTCTTGTAGTTAAAAATTATAATATAGGTTATCAATTAGGTGTTTCTTTAATGTGTTGTAGTTTCTTATTATTTATAGGAAAAATGAAAATGATTCTTAGGAGTTAACTATGAAAAAAATATTACCGTTTTCAGTAAATGTACCTGTAAAAACCTATCCTAATATTGCATTTTATTTGGGGATAATCGATGGGTGTGGATTAGATATAAAAACATTGTTATTTTCTGAGTTTACACATATTTTTTATTTTAGAGAAAGAATAGATTTTGTGTCAACTGGTCATTTTCAAAAAAAGTACTTTGAAAATAATTATAAAAATTTCGGTATTAGAAGAAATATAGAAAATATTATAAAGGAAATAAATAAGGGCAATTATGTCATTATTATTTTAAACGAAAAATACATTGATAGTAAAGAAACGCCATCATTAGATAATTATTATCACGATTGGATTATATATGGATATGATTCAGTTGAAGAATATTTTTATTGTGCTGGATATTTCGGCAGAAAAATGCGTTTAAGGCAATATAATAAACTTAAAATTAAATTTTCTGACATACAACAATCGTTAGATAAATCAAAACTTAATCATTTTTGGTTCACTGTTAATAATACACATACTACAAGAATAAATCATATACCAAATGAATTTCAAGTAAATTTAGCAAATGAGCATATTAAATATATGAAACCTCCATTACTTAAAGTTTATTATAATAGACCAATAATTAATTTAGATATAAATGCTCTAATAAAATTCAGAAAAATGATTATAAGAAAGTTAACTAATTGGGAAAAACTTAAGGAAAAAAGAATTAGACTACAGAGTTTCAGAATAATATATGAGCATTTTAATGTTTTAGAAATGCTGAGTGAATGTTGTATAACGAACGAATATATAAATGATATATATAAACAAATAACAAATAAGGCATATATGTTATTTGTTATTGCAATAAAATATAATTCAAAATTTAGTTTGCATTCTCTAAATTTAATTTTAAATCTTTTAAATGAAATAATTGAACTAAATGAAGAGTTAAATAAAACAATTCTAATTGATGATTATGATAATTATTAACAATTTTAAATGTATGCTGAAAAACTGGATAACGTGGGATAAAAAGAGTGTTTTGTATTTTATCATCCGTATTCCTGCTATGGTTTTGCAGCCTATTATAACTGCATACATACCAAAAGCTATGATTGACTGCATCAATGAGGGTGCAACTGTTAACAGGCTGATATTTGTTGTTGCATTGCTTAGTATACTTGTTACACTTACAACTTGGCTCACTCCGTTTTTGCAGGAGTTACTGAACGGCAGTGCAAGAATAATTCGTATGCGTTATGCTGTTATGGCATTTCAAAAAAATCTGAATGCTGATTATATCCATATAGAAAGTCTTAAAGGCAGGGAAAAGAATAAACGAGCAATGGAGTTTTACAGGAGTTATTATTCCTCCTCTGCTAATTTTATTGAAACTTTCAATCAGCTGCTGGTGTGTTTTGTCGGGGTTATAACCTCACTTGCACTTATTTACAAAATCAATATTTTTATGATATTGATTATACTTGTTACCTGTGTTGCCGAATTCTTTTTGCTGAAATATCTTAACAAAAAGGAAAAAGGCGTTAAGGATTCGCGCAGCAGTATATTCGTTAAGCTTGATTATTACTATTCCCTCAGCAAGGATTTAACTGCTGCAAAGGATATAAGACTGTACGGCTTTAATGATTATTTTGTGTTTTCTGTTGCAAAGCTTATTCAGGCTTTGGAGAATATAACCTCAAAATATATGCACCAAAGTGTTACAGTCAGCAGTACAAGAGCATTGCTTAATCTTGTGCGTGAGCTTGTGGCATATGCTTACCTCACATATCTTGTTTGCAATAATCGGCTTTCAGTTTCAGATTTCATTTTTTATTTTGGAATTATAACAGGCTTTTCAAATTGGATAATGAATGCTGTATATCAATATTCAAATATCGAACGCTGCTGTAATGACTGTGCGGCATTTCGTGAATTTGTTGAAAGCAAAGAAGAAAGCAAAAATAAACCGAATGTGGATTTTGAAGATGTTGAATCAATAGAATTTAAAAATGTTTCATTTACATATCCGTCTGCTGACAAAAGCACAATCAACAATATGTCCTTTAAGGTGAGCAAAGGCGAAAATATTGCAATCGTAGGCGAAAACGGAGCAGGTAAAACAACGGCTATCAAGCTGCTGTGTGGTCTTTATTATCCTACAGAGGGTGATATTTTTATTAATGGTAAAAGCAGCCGTGATTTTTCATCTGATAGCTACTTTAATTTGTTCTCGGCAGTATTTCAGGATTACCGCTTTCTGCCTATGACAATCGCAGAAAATATATGTACAACCTCTGATTATGATAAAGAAAGGCTTTATTCTGCTTTTGAAAAATCAGGAATTATGAGTAAAATCAATACTCTTGATAAAAGAGAAAACACCCTTATGGTCAGTGATGTCCATAAAGATGCGGTTGATTTTTCAGGCGGTGAAAAGCAAAAATTATTGCTGTCAAAAGCAATTTATAAAAATGCTCCTGTTCTTATTCTTGATGAACCGACAGCCGCGCTTGACCCTATTGCAGAGAATGAGCTTTATCTCAAATACAATGAAATGACTGACAATAAAATATCTTTCTTCATTTCTCACAGGCTTTCATCAACCCGTTTCTGCGATAAAATCCTGTTTTTTAAAAACGGCACTATTGCCGAAAGCGGAACACACGATGAGCTTATGGCACAAAAGGGTGCTTATTACAGAATGTATCAAATCCAAAGCTACTATTATAAGGAGATGGGAGGCGATGCAGTATGAAAAAAATGAAAGCGGCCTCTTTGGCTTTCAGTGAAACTCACCGCCTTGAAAAACGCCTTATACCAATATCAATTGCTGTTGCAGTAGTTATGTCGGTTATGCCATTTATAAATATTTGGTTCACATCAAAAATTATTGATTTGCTTGATGCAGGCACAGTGATGAAAGAGCTTTTTCTGTATATCGGTTTGGCAGTGAGTATAAACCTCGTGTTGTTTTTTCTTAATTACTTCTTCGGGGATATGTATTTTATGTACCGTTCTCTTATGTATAATAAGGAGCGTCAAAATATATCCGACAAGCTGTTTCGTATTGAATACCAAAGGCTTGAGGATGGTGACTTTAAGGATTTAGTGCATAAGCATTCTGAGGCGCAGGACAGAGTGTTTTCCTCTTTTGTTCAGTTCAGCTGGATGCTGCGTGATTTTTTATCAGGTGCTATAACTCTTATTATTTCTATTATAGTTATTATGCCTCTTTTTAAAATAGGTTTTACAAAAACAGGTGACTCATATTTTGAAAAGCCGATATTTTTGCTTACAATTTTCGGTGCTATTGCAGTTATGGTTGTAATCATTCTGATTGTTGCAATGAGAATGAACAGAATGTGGTTTAAGGCAACTGATGAATATTCACGGCTTGACAGAATCTTTTATTATTTTATAAATATGTTTTCCGACTATAACACTGGCAAGGAAATCAGGCTGTATAAAGAACAAAACCTGATTGAGCATACTGCAACGGATAAACTGTTAACTGACGGCGAAAAGATACTTAAAAAGGCATCTCTCAATTCCGCCAAGTCAAGCTCATTTGTGGCTATTCTCGGTGCTTTGGTCGGTTTTGGAATATATCTGTTTATCGGTGTTAAAGGTCTTTACGGCTTGTTTGGTATCGGCTCATTAGTTCTTTACTGCGGCTCATTTATGCAGATTATAAACGGAATTATGAAAATGGCTGTAACCTTTGGCAAGACTGAAGAAATGGTACCGCTGGTTAATTACTACTTTGATATAATGAATACTGAAGATGAAATGACCTATGGTGCAGAAAAGCTTGATTTAACAGATAAATTTGAAATTGAGTTTAAGGATGTTTCTTTCAAATATCCTAATGCCGAAAATTATTCTTTAAGGAATATAAATATCAAAATAAATGACGGCGAACATCTTGCAGTTGTCGGCAGAAACGGCAGTGGCAAAACTACATTCATCAAGCTGATGTGCAGGCTCTATGATGCAACTGAGGGTGAAATCCTTATTAATGGTATAAACATCAAGGCGTATACAAAGGAAAGTATAATAAGCCTTTATTCCGTTGTTTTTCAGGATTTCAAAATCTTTTCAACCACACTTGCACAGAATGTTTCAGCATGTAAGGATTACGACAGAGATAAATTGTTTGATGTGCTTGATAAAGCAAATGTTAAAGACAGAGTATTAAAAATGGAAGATAAAGAGAATGCTTATCTTTATAAGGATTTGCATAAATCAGGTGCTGAGATTTCAGGTGGTGAGGCGCAAAAGCTTGCCCTTGCACGAGCATTATATAAGGATGCAGCTGTTGTTATTCTTGACGAGCCGACGGCTGCACTTGATCCGATTGCAGAAAATGATATTTACAGCAGATTCAATTCATTTGTTCAGAACAAAACTGCAATATATATTTCACACCGGCTTTCAAGCTGTGTATTCTGCAACCGCATTGCTGTGTTTGACCAGGCTGAATTAGTTGAAACAGGAACACACAGTGAACTGCTGAACAGCGGAGGTAAATATGCCGAGTTGTGGAACGCCCAAGCACAGTATTATTTTTGATAGAATAATTATACAGATTTATAAAAATTTAGGAGGATATATTTATGAAAACAACAAGTTGGAAATATGAAGATGGTAAGTTGAAATGCGATTCAATAACTATTGATGAAAGCAGTATAATTATCAAGGTGTTATATAGTTGTATTTGTGGAACTGATATACATAATATAGAAAAATTTGCAAGAGAAGAAGTGGACGGAGTATATCTTGGACACGAATTTATTGGTGAAATTATAAATTCTGATTCAAAAAGCAAATTGAAAATGGGAGATAAAGTTATAGTTAATCCTGGTGTTAATTGTGGTAAATGTGTTTATTGTAAACAAGGGTATGACACATATTGTTTAAATAGAAAAACATATGGTATGAGTTCATCTAGTGATATGCTTGGTGGATTTTCTAAATTTCTAAAACTAAATAATGACACAAAATTACATGTCTTACCTCCGAATGTTAATTTGCGAAATGCTGTTTTAATTGAGCCAATTTCTGTAGTTTTAAAAGCATTAAATATTTTATCAAATAACACAAAAATTTCCGAGAAAAAAATCGCTATAGTTGGTCTAGGTCCAATAGGTATTATTACAAACTTATTACTAAAAAAGTTTAAGCCACAAAAAATAGTTTCGTTTGAAATCGAAAAGTTTCGTATTGATAAATCAATAGAGTTCTTTAATATTGATGCTATGGAAGTTTCTTCAGCATTTTTCCATGAAAAAAACAAGTTTGATATAGTTATTGACTGTTCTGGTACAGTAAGTGGTTGGAATACATGCTTTGATGTAATAAAAAAAGGTGGTGTCTTGATGGAAATTGGACAATTTGTTTCTGGTAATAAACTATATTTTGATCCATCAGTTATATGTAAAAAAGATTTAAAAGTGTTAGGATCTTCATTAGGTGATGATATTTATTATTCGGATGCATTATCTATCATTAATGAATTTGATAATGAATTAAATATGCTTATTACTCATGAGTTTAAATTCAATGAGCTTAATGACGCATTTGAAAAAGCAATTGAAAAAACATGTTTTAAAGTGGTAATTAATAATGAAAAATAGAGGAGTATAATATATGGATAAGAAACTATTTGCACCGAATTTAACTTTTTTTAATTATAATGGTTCAGTTAATTATAACATGATATCAGAGCATATCTCATGGCTTTTAGAAAACAACATTAATGGATTATTTATGACAGGAACATATGGATTAGGTCCATCGTTAAGTGTTGATGAAAGTTTAAGAATTTATGAAATAGCAAATAAGCATGAAAATTTAATAAATATTGCACAGATTAGTAAGGCTAGTATATTAGAAACATTAGACTTAATTAAAGGTTCAAATGAAATTGGAGTGCATAATTTTGCCAGTGTAGTACCATATTATTATAATTATTCAAATTTTGAAATTATAGATTATTTTAAAGAATTAAAGAAACATATTAATGGTAATATATTTTTATATAATAATCCCAAAACTACAAAATTTAATTTAAGCATATCTTTATTAAATGATTTGATACAAAATGGTATAGATGGAATAAAAGATAGTTCATTAAATTGTCAAATTGTTTCAGCTGCTCTTCATGAAAAGAGCAATAATGAGAATTTCAAAGTCATGGTAGGTTCATCAATTGGTTGGAATCTATTTAGAAAGAATAATATAGATGCTATGATATCTGGAATGTGTAACTACATTCCAGAATTAGCAGCTAAAGTTTTTAACTTGTCGATGCAAAAAGATGATGAGTTTAATTATGCGTATAGTGTAATGTATAATTTATATATGCAATTAAGTAAATATGATAGCGTTGCATTATCATATGCTGTTTTGAAAACTAGAGTAAATAAAGAATACTATATTAGAGCTCCAAAACAAATTGGAATTAATGATTCGGATCTTGTTTACATAAGGGATGTAATTGCAACAGCCTACAAAAAATTAAATATTTATGATTATTTTAAACTATGAAAATAAATGTTCTTGCTGTCGATTTATGGGAAACCATTATTTTTGAAAAAAATGATCAACTCAAAATTAATCGAATTTTATTTCTTAAACAAAAGTTTGGTAAAGAATATGATTATTGGGAAACTAAATATAATGCTTGTAAACATAAATCAATTTCAATAGAACAAGCAGGAGGTTATTTTTCTGATAAAGAAAGAATCAAATTTTTGTTAGAAGGAATTACATACAATAATGTTGATTATTATGAAATTATACAAAAATTTAATTTCTTAGCAATAAACAATAACTATATTGTAAATTCCGAGTTAGTTGAAGCAATAAAAAAGCTCAAGTATCAAAATTTAAAAATAGTTTTAGTTTCGAATACAGGATTCATAAATGTGGATACTACAATCCAAATACTCTCTAAATATAATTTATTGAAACTATTTGATAAATTAATATTTTCAGGAGATTTAAAAATAGGAAAACCAGCTCCGGCTTTTTTTAATGAATTAATTAAATATAATAATGGAGAAACAAAAGATATATTGTATATTGGAAATAGTCTTTTTTTTGATTTAGTTGGAGCAAAAACATCTAATATTAATAATATTATTGTTATTCATAGTATAAAGGAGAATTATGAAAGTATTAATACCTGCGAAAAGCAATTCAATTAGGATATATAATAAAAACTTTCGAGATTTTTATAATAATGAATCATTGGTTGAGTTACTTATAAAGAAACTTTTAAAGATATTTAACTCATCAGATATATATCTAAGCTGTGATGAAGATAAAAAAGATTTGACTGATAAATATAATATTAATTTTTTAAAAAGAAGTAAAGAATTATGTGGTAATGATGTACCAATGAGTTTAGTTATAACAACTATAATTAATCAAATGAATCTTGATAATGATGAGGAAATAATGTGGACATTGGTTACGGATCCTTTTTTTGATGATTATGAAGAATGTTTAAAATGCTGGAATAGTATTGATCATAATGTTTATGATTCTTTAACAGTAGTTTATGAGCATAAAGGATATGCTCTCGATTATTTGTTTAAACCTATTAATTGTGGCTTTGGAAAAGAGCATATTCCAACACAATACATTAAACCTATTTATAAATTGAACAATACTTTGTTTATAGCATCAGTAAATACTATTTTATCTAATAATTATTATCTTGGTTTGCATCCATATTGGTATATTAGTAATTCATTTTCTATAGATATTGACGACGAAAACGATTTTAAGATAGCAAAATCTTTATATAATATATGTTATGAATAAAGCAATAATATTGACTGGTATTCCAGTAAAAAAGTGTTTTGAAAAAAAGTTTTGGGAATACTTTATTAAGGTATTTTTAGAAAGAAAAATAAAAGTATTTTTATTTAATGATATACCTGTAAACTGTGGCGAAACATTTGTTTTTACTCCACGAGATTTCAGAAAGATAGAAAAGCATATATTAATAAAAAATACTTATTCTTTTCTAATAGATGATTACATAAAAGATTATATGATATATAAAACTGTTTCTTCTGAATGTAGTTTTTGTGAATCAGAAGAAAATGTATCGTATATTATTGAGAATTTAGTAAATGTTTTTGAAAATAATAATGTTTTTGCTCTAATTGCATGGGGAGAATTAACACCAGGCAGTTTTTTGTCTAGATGGTTAATTAGAAAATTAGACTATAGAGTAGATTTTTATGAGGCAGAAAGAGCCCCATTGGATAATTATATTTGGATAGAAAAAGACGGTATATTTGACAAGTCAAAATTATGGTACAAGGATTTTCCTAATTTAAATGAAAAATATATTTTAAAGGGAGAAAGGGAATTCAATAATTTAAGAAAAAATGTATATGGATTTCGAAAACAGTTAAATACTGAGGATGAACAAATTAATAATTTTGAAAACAATATTTTTTTCCCTTTTGATAATATCTATGAAGTTGGTTGGTTTCCAAACATGGTTAAATGTGAAACAATGAATTATCGTAAATTATGTGATCCGAAATCATTTATCCATTCTATAAAAACAAGATGTTTTGAATTAGGATACGAATTAACAATTAGAAAACATCCTTCTTGTAAATACCTAAAAGATGCAAATAAACAAAATCTAAAAAAATTAATTGAAAATTCAAAATTTTGTATGTGTAATTATACTAAAGTTGCATTCCCAATAATTTCATTAAACAAACCATTAATTACATTTGTAAAAAATCCTGTGTTATTGATAGGAAAAGCCATATATATTGAAAGTGCAGAACAATTGACATCCAAAGTAGTTGAAGATGCATATAAAGCTTCAGAATGCCCAATGGAAGTTGCTTGCAATCGTTTAGGCTGGATGGTTTATGAATGCTTCTTTTCAATTGAAACACAAACAGAACAAAAACGGATTGAGAAATTTATTTGTAAAATAATATCAGGAGGATAATTGTATGTATACAAATTATGCTTTTTTAGGAATACCAATATCTATACCTAATGAAAATTCATGTAATGAACTTGATAATGTGTTAAATTGGTCTTTTGATAAAATTGAACAAAATCAAAATTCTTTTACAGTTAATAGTTTGTATAATTGTGTTGAAGAAGAGTTCTACTATGATAGCAATACAAATATATTTAATTGTTATTATAGGGGCAAGTATAATTATTTTTCTATTTATAGTGTAATTAGAGAATATATAGTAAAATCATCATTAACAAAAGGCGTCGTATGGTTTCATGCAAGTGCTTTTGTTATTCACGGTAAAGTGATTTTAGTAGTTGGAAAGAAGAATTCAGGAAAAACTACTTGGTTACTTGAAGCATTGCTGAATTCTAATGCAAAATTTGTTGGTAATGATCAAATACCTGTTTTCGAAAGTAATGGTAAACTATATACTCAGCGTTGGAGGCCAGAAATTAAAGTTAAGAATTACAATAATTTGGTCAAAAATTCATTGGTTTTTGGCAATAAAGAGAGTTATAATTTTTTTGATATAAATCAATACAATAATATAACTAGAAATGATTGTAAAAAATTGTATATAAAGTTTGATAGTGCAGAAAAATTAAAAAGTTATGAAATTAGTTCAATAATATATCTTGATGAAACGAATTATGATATTCAATTAATTTCTGATAGAACACAAAAACATAAAATTTTAAAAAATATCGAATGTGATACAGAATACTTAAGTCCCATTAAATTAGAAAATTGGAATGAGGTGATTCCATATTGGAATAAACGAATCAATTTTATAAAATTTAATAAAAATGATTTATTAAAAAAATATGCCATGTTTAAAGAATGTTTTGTCAGTTCTGTTAATTTTTATTCTTCTAATAGCAGATTAGATAAAAGTGTAATTAAAGGAGTTATTGATAATCTATGAATAATATAGGAAAATTAGATATTTCAGGAATAGCAAAAGTTGTTGATAAAGCTTCAAAAATCAATGGAGTTATTCATCTTGAAACAGGAGATGTAGACTTTGATCCTCCCAAGGAAATATTAAAACATTTTAAGGAAGGATTTGAAAAACATCAATGTCATTATCCTCCACTTATGGGAAATGATGATTTATTAGAAAAGATTAATGAAATAGAGCATATTAATAATGATAAAGAAAAGGCGATTGTTACTGCTGGTGGTTCAATTGGAATTTTTTTGACATTATTTTCTATATTAAATCCTGGTGATAATATTGTTATTTTTGAGCCTTGTTGGCCACATTTTAAGGAAATGATAAAAATATGCAGAGCAAATGCAATTATAATAAATCTCTCTAGTGACAACTTTCATTTAAAACAACAATCTTTAAATAATTTATCAAATATTCGTGCAATACTATTATGTAGTCCAAACAATCCAACAGGGACAATTTTTACCAATGTGGAATTAGAAATTATATGTAAATTTGCATCAAAAAATGATTCATGGATAATATTTGATGCGGAATATGATTTGTTTTGCTACAATGGAATTGTTAATAATTATCCTAGAAGAATATACGACAAAGTTATAATTTCAAAATCTATTTCAAAAACATATGCTTCAGCTGGATTAAGATTAGGATATCTTTTTGGTAATAAAAAATTGATAGATAGAATTAAAAATTTATCTCTTTACACAACGATGTATCCAAATTCTCTAGTTCAGTATTCGTTGTATAATCTTTTACAGGAAAATTCAGCGTTTTCCTGTAACTTAAAAGCTATAATGGAAAATCGTGTTGAACGATGTGTAAAAATATTGAATGAATTAGATAATGTTAGGGTGAAAAAACCTGATGGAGGACTTTATCTATGGTTGGATTGTACAAATATTACGAAAAAGGACACAGAGATCGCAGATGAAATCCTTTATAATTATAAAGTTGCTGTGGTTCCCGGAAGCTGTTTTGGTGAAAATGCAAATGGATTTTTAAGAATATCGTTAGGATGTAATGATGATTTATTGTTTGAAGCCATAAAAAAAATAAAATTATATTTTAAGGAGAAATGCTGATGAAATATCAATTAGGTTTGAATGCAGAACAAGTTGAATTTGACTTACTTAATAAATTTAATGGGATTGGAATGATTAGAAGTGAGTATGTTTTTCGACTTTATGACGAGTATATAACATTGAAATCTTGTCAAGAGAAGCTATTTGAGTATATAGAAAATTTGTGTAAATCAACAAAGAATGATATATGGTATAGAACATCAGATTTGATTGTTGATGAGATAGATGTGTTAGGTGGATGTGATCATTTTTTATTAGAACATGATTATATTTTGGGACTACGTGGTGTTAGACGAGGTTTGAAATATATTGATACTTTTGTGATTGAATTAAGTATAATTGCAGAGCTATCTAAAAAATATGATAATTTAAATATTTTATTTTCATATATTAAAGATATTGATGAATTAAAACGATGCAAAAAACTTCTGAAAAATCTTGGATATAAGAATAAGATTGGTGTTATGGCCGAAATACCAAGTGTTATAATATGCATTAATGATTTTTTGGAATCGGGAGTAAACAACATAACCATTGGAGTAAATGACTTAACTACACTTGTTCTAGGAACATATCGTACTTCAGGTTATCATAATATAAATCATGAAGCTGTATTGGCTGCTATTAAATATTGTAAAATGCAATGTTTAAAATATAATGTGCAGCTTTCCGTGGCAGGAGTTTTAAACAAAGAATTTATAAAAAATTGTCATTCTATGAATATTGATAATGTGATCATTAATTATTCACAAGTACACGAATTGTTAGATTTCCCCCTTGCTGAGTTGCCATATTATACACAATTGAAGGAAATAAAAGCAAAGACAAAAAAACAAAGAAATCTTTTAGAACTTGAATTAATGAAAAAAAAGGTGAAAAATGCAAAAGAAGAGTACTCAAGATAAATGCTTTTACTTAATTGATGATGGATATAATTTTAATGAGCAAGTTTTAATCGATTTTTTAGTACAAAAAAATTATAATCCAATAATACTCGATATTAGAGAATACGTAAATTATTTAAGTGAAATTATAAAGAATTATTTTATTAATATTGATCAACTTCTTTTGTTAGGTGTGGGAACAGGAGGGGCGATAATATTAGATGAATTATCAAAAATTATTTCATGTGAGGCTGTTTCAATTTGCTTTTCACAAGAAATAATCAATGGTCAAATTAAAGGCTATAAATATGATATTTGTTATGATTATATTAAAAATAGAAATATTTTATTAGTCGATGATGTAATATACACTGGACAAACAATTAAGACGTTATCCAGAATCTTAAATGAATTTAATGCTAATATTGTGGGAGTTTTATCAATGTTAGCCAACAGAAGAAACGAAATTATAAAAAATGAATTCTCTATTATTAATTTGCATTATGAATCAGGAATACCGTTTCCTGTATTTTCATTTAGACACTTATTGTTAGGAGAAGGAAAAATAGAGGAATTTGATGAACAACTAAATAAAGATTTCTTTGATGGTGATGAACAATATAAAGAAATAATTAAAATAGCACGGAAGGGGAATTACTATAGGTGAACAAGTATGCCAATAAGTTATAAATATGATATCGAATCAAGTGGGTGTTATGATAGAATTGATAATACAATAAAAAATAAAGCGTTTTCTATTGGAGCTAAAGAACTAATAGTATCACCGATAATATCAGAAGAAATTTTGAGAAAATTGGGATATTTTAATCATTCCAAAGATAAGTTGATAGAAACAAAGAGTAATAATTTAACTCAGTTTTATTTATCACCAGCAGCCTGCTTAAATGTGTATGACTTTTTTAAGAATAATATGAATACCAATAGCTTGGTTACGGTGAAGAGTCCTGTATTTAGAAATGAAAATGATAGTGAACATTATACTGTATTTAATGTAAGAGAAATAGTAGCATTAGGTAATAGAGAATTTGTTCAAAATTCTATAAAGAAATTTTTTAGAATTGTTGACGAATTTTGTTTAGAAGAAAATTTTGACTATGAAATAATAAATGCAAGTGATTTGTTTTTTCCTTCACGTGAAAATGAAATCTTAAAACAGCTTCAATTAAATTCGGGAAATAAAAAGGAAATTGTTGTTAAACTAAATAATTCAAGGGTAGTAATAGGTTCTGTAAATTATCACGGGACACATTTCAGTAAAACATTTGGTTTTGACGATAATAATAAAATTGTTACGGCCTGCATAGGGTTTGGAATAGAAAGAATTATCACAGTTATAGAAGGAGAAAAATATGAATGATTTAAATGTTTTAATGAAAGCTTTAACAAGAATTAAATATAAAGATTTAGAAGGTCTTAAATATACTATTGAAAATAATAAGAGTGTATTGAACGATACTCCTCTTATACTTGATTCGTTAAATATTGTGAATTTAATTGTTTCAATTGAAGAGCTTTTGCAAAAAGAAATACCATCAAGTTTATTAGATATTAACTATTTTAATACTATTGGAGGGGTATTAAACTTAATTAGAAAAGTGGTGAATAATAATGAATAATAACTATTTAACTGATGAGCAATATCTTCTCATTTTACTTTCCAGAGTATCTTTAACAGAGCGTGATATACGATTAGTAGAAAAAACATTGCATGGAAATACTAATTTTTTTGAATTAGCTAAACTAGCAATTTATCACAAAACATTTACTCTCGTATTTAAGAATTTAATTGAAGATTGTAAAATATCAATAGTTCCTCAATATCTATATGATTTATATATAACTTTTAAGAACAGTTTAATAAAAATAGAAAATAATTATCAAATTGAAAAACAATTAATTATGTCTGAATTTTCAAATAATGGTGTCGATTTGATTCCAGTTAAGGGAGCAATGTTTATTGATGATATATATAAGATTAATGGTACAAGATATTTAAGCGATTTGGATTTTTTTATAAAAAAGAGTGATATTAGTATAGCAGAAAGTGTTATGAAAAGTCTGGGATATTCTTATGGAAAAGTGGACAAAACAAATAATTGTTTAAGAAACGCAACACGAAAAGAATTATTAATTTGGCGTTTAAATATGGGTAATTTATTTCCTTTTATAAGAGAAAATAAATCAGAACCTGAATTTTTTAATGTTGATATTAGATTTTCAATTTCAGAAAATTTAAATGATAGTTTTATTGAAGATATATTTAAAATGAAATATAGTAACAAAACAATTTTTTATTATATGTTATTAATTCATTTATGTGTTCATTTTTATATTGAAACAAAGCAAACTGTTAACATTTATAGTAATACAGATTTTAACATAATTAAATTATGCGATATTAGAGAATTTATTGCAAACTTTATAAATGATTTTTCTCTAGATTATTTGCTTAAATTAGCAAATAAATATTGTTCTAAAAACGAGGTTTTATACGCAATATATTATGTTTACATAATATATCAAGATGAAAAATTTTCAAAAATAAAGGAATATTGGACAAAAGAAAATGAAGATGATTTGAGTTCTTATGGAGATACTATCGAAGAGCAGACAGAAACTTTTACAAAAAATCTTTATCAAAGATTATTTTCATGTAATAACAGAGATGAATTAAGCAGAATACCCAATATTTATACTGTTAGCGAAAAAATGAACATTAATTATAAGGGAAATTAACAATAAAGAGTTAATAGAAAATCAAAAAAGATGAGAATTGGCTAAAGAAAAGTTATGCATAAATAAAATATTAAAATGCTGAAGAAAAATATATCTGATTAAATAAGCAATTCTAATTCTGATTTGATTACTGTAAAACGATGATGAGTCTGTTTTATTTCTTGGGGATACGAGAAATTGTAACATTATAGTGTTTGTTTCCAGTTTGCTTATTTTCAAAGATTCGCAAAAAATTCATTTAAAAATATATTTAATCGAAATGAATAAAATGTAACACAAATATTAGAACTGCGATTTTCCATATATGCATAAGCATTATAAAGTTAATTCAAACCTATCTGTTAGTTTTGATAATTAGCAAATGCAAGAAATTTATTATCTTACAACAGTATAGCAGATAACAAAACAATTATCTTTCCATTAAACATTTCAATTGTATATATTTATTAGATAAAAATTTAATTAAAAAAAGAAGCCTGAAAAGTCATCAGGCTTCTTTTTTTGTTGTCCTGTGGAAATAGTTGAAAGGACAATAATGATAAGAAATTGGAAAGAGTATATAGCTAAATATCCATAATTCTTGATTTTTGAAAATTGACAAATCAAAAATCAAGGAGAATATAGATGAAAAGGATATGTGAAATATATGATATTTCCAAAGATTATGAAATGCCGATAGGTACTGTTTTAATAATTGTCAGCGATATTGAAAAAAATAAAATCATTTCAATGTTGTTAAATACAGAGATGAAAGAAGATATGGTTTTTAATAACACCGAATGGCAAGAATATCTTGAAATTAACAACAAATATAACCGTAACGAAGCTAAACATCAAATGAGAGAAATAAGGCAATCAAAAAGGCTTGAGAGTGATGTTTCTCACATTTATGAAATTGATATAGGAGAATCATTAGAAAATGAAGAAATCGAAATATACTTAAAAGAATTTATGCTAAATCTAAATCCTATTCAAAGACGCAGGTTTAAAATGTATTACATAGATAACCTTACATATCGCCAAATAGCAGATATTGAAAGTAGAAATATCAAGTCGATTTATGAATCAGTACAAGCAGGAAAAAAGAAATTTTTAAAATATTTGGACAAACACCCCAACAAAAATACCCCAACAAGTTTAAGTTTGTGAAAGGACATCCTTTCGTACAACTTAATACGCATTCATCAGATACTTTCCTGCTGTTGTGCAAAGCACAAGCCACTTTACAAATTACGCCAAGACGCATTAGCCGAGCGACAAATAATCGGTATAAATTTCGGACTGCTACCGAAACGGCGATAACATGCAGCAGGTATAATGATACTCCTGCTCAGTCACAAGTCGAGCGTGATAAAACCGTCGCAACTAATGAGAGCAGCTCGGATGAACTCGGAGAGGTGAAACTCCTGTGGAGTCTGCTCGCAACAGACCGTTTGATGATTTCCTTTTGATAATTGGGGTGTCGGGGACAAATTATATTATCTTCTGATAAAAGTCAACCGTAGTTAATTCTGTGGTTGGCTTTTTACATAGGCAAAAGTCTATGAAGGAGGTATATAAAATGAAAGACAAAAAAATACTCAGAGGCGATATGTTTTATGCTAATCTCGGCAGAGGTATAGGTTCGGAGCAAAAAGGCTACCGACCAGTTCTTGTTATTCAAAATGATGCCGGTAACAAATTCAGTCCTACAGTAATCGTTGCTTCTATTACAAGTAGAGTCGGAATAAAAGCGAAGCTGCCTACGCATTATTTCATAAACACAGAAGACGGACTTCAAGCTCCGTCTATTATTTTGCTTGAACAGATTAGAACGATTGATAAAAAACGACTTGATTCATATATAGGTCATTTAAGTCAAAAGAATATTGACGGCGTTAATGAGGCTATATTGATTAGCTTAGGATTTAATGATAGGGATGTGTCTTTATAATATAATGAAAATAATTAAAAGGAAAAATAATCTATGGAAAAGGTTTTAATGAGCATCAAAGAGGTTTGCGAGTATACAGGGTGGGGAATGACCAAAACTCGTGAGATATTGAAGCGAAGTGATAGCGATTTTACAATACGAGTAGGAAACAGACTGTATGTAAACAAGAAACTTTTTGATGATTACTTAGTCAAGTGTGCAAAAAACAAAACAGATATTTAATCGCATAATTGCTGATTTTGAAAAAATGAGTATTATTTGAAGTGTAATATCAATATTTCAAATAAAGCGAAATGAGGCGTTATCTTATGGGAAAGGATATAAACGGTAAAGAACTGGGGAAGGGAATTACCCAAAGAAATGACGGACGATATAATGCAAGAGTAACAATAAATGGTGTGAAGATTAATTTATATGATTATAATTTGTCATTGCTGAAAAAGAATTTAGAAGCAAAAAAATTGAAGGTTTTACGAGATGATTATTCTACCAGACCTAATATAAGTTTAAATCAATGGTATAAAGATGAATGGTTTCCCGTATATAAATCGCCATATCTAAAAGATGAAGTTAATCGACACAATTATATTGTTCGTTACGAAAATACTTTTGGTAGGTTGCTAGGAAACAGAAGAATTAGTTGCATAACAGAAATACTAATACAAAAAGCAGCTAATTCTTTAATAGATGATTTTGGCTACAGTACAAAATTTATAAGAGAAAGCGTTTCCTCATTGAAGGAAGCATTTAATGCAGCTGTGACGAATCATTTGATAAGCCGAAATCCGTCTTCAAATATAGTTGTTAAAAATGATAATCTTGTATCGGAGCGTGTAGTTATGACAGATGAACAGCAAATGCAATTTTTAAATATTGCAAAACACAGATATTACAGTGAGGTGTATCAAATACTATTGTCTACAGGAATGAGAATAGGCGAATTGACAGGACTTCAATGGGATGACATTGATTTTGAAAATAAAGAAATTCATATCAGGCACTCTATGCAGACGGCTTATCTTAACAGTAAGAAAATTTTGAATATGACAACACCAAAAACTTCTAATTCAATTCGTGATATCCCTATGTTTGACGGTGTTGAAAAGTTGTTTGTTTCTTGGAAAGAAAAACAAGATAAAGCTAAAAAAGAATTGGGTAGACGATGGAGATTGCCTAAAGAATTTGAAAACTTGGTTTTTACAAGTTCTTTGGGTTCACCATTAACAAGATATGTTCTTTCAAATGATATAAATAAAATAGTTAGTATATTAGATAAAAATGAAGAGTATTTGGCAGAACTGGAAAACAGAAAACCACAAAAGTTTCCGAAAATTCATCCACATTCATTTAGACATACTTTTGCAACCCGATGTTTTGAGAAAAACTTGAAACCTGTTTTCATTATGAGTATAATGGGACACAGTAATTATGAAACTACATTGTCCTATACTCATTTGCTAAAAAAATCAAACGACCAACAGGTCAGTTTGGCAGGCTCTTTTGTATGATTTTTAGTTGAAAATATTAGTTGATTTGCATTATGATAAGTTGCGATAATCTATGATATGAATTTGCGTAAAAATTTTTTTGCGTATTTTGTTTTGAGCTTTTGCGTAAAGAATGCGTATTGATTATCTCGATTCATCTAAAGCCTTATGAATACAGGGCTTTTTAAAAAATACTTTGCAAAGCAAATCAACGGCTAATCGAAATTTCAAATAAAATTTCATAACCTGTCACAACCCGTTAAAACGCACTGTTTTAGCGGGTTTTTGCTATTTATAGAGAGTGTATGAAAATATCATAAGTTATCACTAATTATGCTTTTTTGAAATTAAGAAATAGTGAATATGTTGATAAATATATTAAAAAATTGATGAAAATGATGATATGACGTGGACTGAATATCTAAAATTTAGTGATAAAGGTAAACATGAACTTGACTCATTCTTGAAAGAAGCACCCAAAAAATTGGTGGATTTAATTACATTTATTCTGTAAAAAAAGCCCCTCTATGTTACAGCATAGAGGGGCTTTGCTCATAAAGAGCATCGCATGGACTGTTCTTACACCAATAAAAATATAGCATATTTATGTAATGAAGAGAAGCTACGAATTGTTAATGTGTCATTATTTGGACCATGATTTTGCTTGGGTTTACATCAAATAATAGAAGTGATAATATTAGCTCAAAGGAATAATTCTTTTAAGGAGGCATAATAGTGACAGACGAAGAATTTATTAAAAACTTTGAACATAACACAGCCACTAAAGAAGAACATTTAAAGTTAATCAATATCCTATTAAATATGCCTGATGAGGAGAACAACAATGATAACTGATATTGATAAAATTAAAGAATTTGTTGTTAGTAATGACTGCTTTCACGATTATCGACTAAGTGATCTTATTGTTAATGAATCTATGTTTTCCATTTCTTTTGAGGAAGATATGAGAACACAAGATAATGTTGGCGGAAAAAGAGTTACGTTTAAAATAGAAAATTATGAGGATTTAGATATTTCAATTGATTGTATTATACCACCTTATGTTCATGCAATGGAATTTGTTGAAAATGATACAATCAATATTGATTTTACCAATGGAGAAATGTCAATAAAATATTATGATATAGAATTCTCACTAACTAGACATGGAATTGTTATAATTTAAGAGGTGAATGATATGATTAGTTCAATAAACAACTCGACATATGATAAATGAAAAAGTTATCAATATAATTTAATGTTTTAAGCCGTTAGTTATGCTAACGGCTTTTTTGAGTATATTATTTGGGACATTAATGATAAGCATTTTGTTTGTCATCGGCTTGATTAATTATTATGGTTAAAAAGCCTGAAAACATTTGCAAAACTCGTCGATTACGGCGTCGGCAAATCATATCCCATAATTGCAAAGCTGTATCATAAATTTGAAGCATTGCTTTTGAGAATCCATTAAAAACAATATCTCTTTATATCTTTCGGCACAGAGTGTTTGTCTGTGCCGTTTTCTTTTGTGCTTTGTATAATTATGTTAAGCGGCGGCTAAACTGTTAACAGTTTGTTCGGTTGACTTTGTTTTTTTGTTATGATACAATTTAATGAATGATTTATCCGAGTTAGGAGATGCAGAATGAAACTTTCTTTGGTTGTCCCTTGCTATAACGAAGAGGGGAATGTTGAAAGATTTTTCAGCGAAACAAACAGAGCTTTTGCAAATAATGTTGATGATTATGAATTCGTGTTCGTTGATGACGGCAGCACGGATTCAACATATTCAAAATTGGAATCAATCTATGTTTCAAATCCTCAAAGCGATATTCAGGTACTTTCGTTCAGCCGAAATTTCGGCAAGGAGGCGGCGCTTTTTGCAGGAATCAACAACGCAAAGGGCGATTGGGTTTGTCTTATCGACGCCGATTTGCAACAGCGCCCCGAGGTCGTTTTGCAAATGCTTGATGTCATCAGACTCAACCCTGCCGTTGACTGCGTAACCGCCTATCAGGAGGTCAGAAACGAGGGCAAAATGATGACCGCCTGCAAGTCGCTTTTTTATAAAACAATCAACAAATTATCCGATACAGAGTTTATAAACGGCGCATCGGATTTTCGCTTGATGAACAGAAAAATGGTCGATGCAATTAAGCAAATCGGCGAGTATCATCGCTTTTCAAAGGGCATTTTCGGCTATGTCGGATTTAACACGGAATATATCCCTTATACTGTTGCCGAACGCGAAAGCGGCGAAACAAAATGGGGGCTTAAAAAGCTGATGAAATATGCGTTTGACGGTATTTTATCCTTTTCTGCGTTCCCGCTTAAAATCTCCACCTATGTCGGCAGTGTTGCGTCGATAATTTCGGTAATTTATATTATAATTGTGCTTATCGAAAAACTGTTTTTCGGCATACCGACCCCGGGCTATGCGACCATCGTCATATTGATTTTATTCCTCGGCGGAGTTCAGCTTTTTTGCCTCGGTATGATTGGCGAATATCTTTCAAAAATATATATTCAGGTTAAAAACAGACCTATTTATATCTTAAAAAAGCATCTCAAAAAGGACAAAAAAGATGATTAAAAAACTGCTTGCCAAATATAAGGAAATAATAACATATGTCCTTTTCGGCGTGCTTTCTACAATCGTCAATTTCGGCGCATTTTATATTTTTAATTTGATTTTAGGCTCGTCGTTTTATCTTGCAACAAATATAATTGCGTGGTTTTTTGCCGTTGCGTTTGCTTATGTCACAAATAAACTGTGGGTTTTCGAGTCAAAAAGCTGGGCGGCAAAAGTTGTTGTCAAGGAGGTTTTGGGCTTTGCTGCGGCAAGACTTTTCAGCCTCGGAGTTGAGGAAGTCGGGCTGATTGTTTTTGTCGAACTTCTTAATTTCAAAAGCATTTCGTTCAGCGTTTTCGGCTTTGATTTGACAGGCACACTGATTGCAAAGGTCATTTTGGCTGTGATTGTCGTTATTTTAAACTACTTTTTCAGCAAATTTGTCATTTTTAAAAAGAAAAATAAATAGCAAAAGTCTATAAATTATTGTTTATAGACTTTCTTGTTTTGGTAGTGTATAATAATTTATAGTGTATAGTCTATAACGAATGTATCGAGGTGATATTTTGGAAACTAAATTGCATTCGCTCGACTCAATCGGCAAGGCGCTCGAGCATGAGCTTGATTTCAATTTCAGCGTCAGTGAAAACAAAATCAATACGCTTGAAGATTTTAATTCGATGCTCAAAGAGCCGTTTTATAATTCAAAACGAAAAATTTTTTATCGGGGCGAGCGTATCAATTCTCCCGAACGCCGCCTTATTCCGACCCTGCTCAGAAAAAACGACAACATTTTTCGTCAGGGCGAGTCGATAGTTAATATCGACTATGATTTTTTGTTGAATTATTACCGCAAAAAGGGAGCTTATCTTGATTTTTATCGCTATGTTTTCGGCAAAGCGTCAAAGTACAGAATGTTTGAAATTTGTTCATTTTCGCAACATTATCTTGATGAATCGCCGTTTATTGATTTTACGAAATCGTTGTTTGTTGCTCTTTCATTTGCACTGAAAGACAGGTCTGTTTTTGATGACGATATTGTTATCTATTCCGTTGAAATTGACGATGACGAGAATTATACCGACGATATTGTTACCGCCGAATGTTGGCTCCATGATTATAAGGTAACTGTCTTCAATTCGCCTGAAAAAATTATGAAACAGGCGCTCGGCACTATCAAACCTTTTAAATCAAAGGAATTTTTGGAGGCGGCAAACGAGCGTGCAAAAAGCACATCGCCTACTGCCAAGTTTATTGATATTCCGACAAACGATTTGATTAAATTTCAGCAGGGCGTGTTCCTTTTGCTGACTGATTTTACAATGTTTTACAATTCGTATCTTACAAAAAGTATCCGCGATAATTTCAAAATCGTAAAATATGTTATAAACCGCGATATTTGCCCTGATTTGCTCGATGTTATATCAAATGAGGCACCGTGGTACCAATACGATTCGATTTATGATATAAATAAGGCTATCACCAAAGTTTCTCAAACAGACAACCATTATTCTATTTTGAAGAAACGGCTTGAAGACAAAAAATATTGATTTTTACCGAGAAGAGGAGTATATATGGATAAAATCGCTGTCCTTGTGCCTTGCTACAACGAGGCGCAGACAATCAAAAAGGTTGTTGAGGACTTTAAAAGGGTTCTGCCACAGGCTGTCATTTATGTTTACAACAACAATTCAACCGACGATACGGCAAAAATCGCCGCCGAGGCAGGCGCAATTGTTCGCAATGAGTATAAGCAGGGCAAGGGCAATGTCATCCGCCGTATGTTCCGCGAGATTGACGCCGAGTGCTATATTATGACAGACGGTGACGATACTTATCCCGCAGAATTTGCGCCGCAAATGGCCGATATGGTGCTCAATAAAAATTGCGATATGGTTGTCGGAGATAGGCTTTCATCTACATATTTTCAAGAGAATAAGCGCCCGTTTCACAATTTCGGCAACGATATTGTCAGAAAAAGCATCAACTTCCTTTTTAAAAGCAAAATCAAGGATATTATGACGGGCTTTCGTGCGTTTTCATATCAGTTTGTCAAAACATTCCCGGTGCTTTCAACCGGATTTGAGATTGAAACGGAAATGACAATCCACGCTGTTGACAAAAATATGGCTGTAGGCAATGTTGTTATCGACTATCGCGACAGGCAGGAGGGCAGTGAGTCAAAACTCAACACCTTTTCCGACGGCTTTAAGGTCATCAAAACGATTATCCGTCTGTTTAAGGCGTATAAGCCGATTTGGTTTTACGGTTTGGTTGCGCTTATTCTTGCCATAATTTCAATAGGATTTTTCATTCCGATTCTTGTTATTTACGGCGAAACGGGTCTTGTACCAAAGTTTCCGACCCTCATTATGTGCTGTTTTGTAATGACCGTTGCGATTCTTTCGTTCTTCTCCGGCTCAATTCTACAATCGCTCCGCCAAAAGGAAAAACAGGATTTTGAGTTGCATCTCAATCAGGTTTATTTCAATTTTATGCAGCTTAAAAATAAATAAAGCGATAAAGCGAAATTTAAAACCGCAGTGTTTTTTCACTGCGGTTTTGTTTGCGTTTGCTTGATTGATTTATTTTGTTAGAACAACCTTTGCGGTATAAATTCCGTTTTCGGCGGTTGCGTCATATGTTCCGTTGTATTTCTTTGCTATTTCGCTTATTATTCCGATTCCGTTGCCGTGTTCTTTTGATTTTCTGCGCTTTTTGCCGTATTCCTCGTTAGGAATTTCGTTTTTGGTTATAACCGCAAAATGTTCCTTGTCAATTTCAATTAATACGCGCGATTTTTTCGCGTTTGTTTCCGCCGCGGCACTGATTGAATTGTCGATAATGTTGCCGAGCAGTCGGCATAAATCATAATCGTCGATTTTAAGTGCAAATGTTTCGTCAACATCAATGTCGAGCGTAACGCCGCTGTTCTCTGCCTGCTTTCGTTTGAGATAAAGCACCGTATTTATCGTGTCGTTTGAACACGGGCTGTACTGCGATATTCCGCTTATGTCATAGCTTGCCTTTGACAGTATTTCTGCCGATTTTTCCGGCTTGCCTATTTCTATAAAGCCTTTCGCTGTTGTGATAATGTTTGCATAGTCATGCTTAAGTTTGCGAAATTCCTGTTTTTCGCTGTTATACATCATAATTTGCTCGTAATCAAGCTTTGCTTTGAGCAAACTCTTTTCACTCTCAATGTTCTTTTCTTCGCGCTTTTGGTTTTTGTCTATTATAAATATCAAAACAATGTCTGCAATCATGCAAAGTGCGGTGAATGTCAAAAGACTTGCGTCAAGCGGAATGCCTTTTTTGTCCATCGCCCTGTAAACACTGTCGGGAATGTTTTGCAACAGCGACGCTATAAACATAAAGCAGAAAAGGTGCGTTATCGGATAAATAAAATATAATGTGTATTTGAAATTGTAATTAAATCCATTCGTTTTTTTGCCGATGAGTTTTATTATAAAAACAAATACAAACGAGCTGCAAAACATAAAACCGTTATATGTTAAATACAGTTCAAGAGGCATTGTAAGCGTTGTGGCAAATTGCAATGTGTTGTCGGTCAGTGCCGTCAGTATAGTAACAAATACCGTTGCCGACAGCTCCCATGCAATAAGCGGAAGTATTGACGCAAACAGCTTGTTGAAAAGCTTGCCTTCGGTCATAAATATTGAAAATACAAATACAATCACATAATATAAAGCCATCAGCAAAAATTCGGATATATGCAGTTTTGAAAATGCTGATGTTACCGATATGTATGAATAAAAGACGGTAATTGCCAAAAACAGCATGCCGCTTAAAAAAGTGTTTTTCTTTTCCTTAACAATTGTGCGCAAAATGATGTAAGTGAAAAGCGCCCTTACAATGTGCGTTATCATTGTAAAAGGGAAAAATTGTGTCAAATCTACCTGATACATTGATTTCTCCTTAAAACCAGAAAAGCCGTAATTCAATAATTGCATAAATCACGCAAAAACGGTTTTTTACCACGCAGAAAATCAATAATCCTTATTTTATTGCTGTAACAGACCGTTTATGCACGATTTTGCACACTTAGAATATCAATATAACAGATATTTTTTGCGTTGTATTGTATTTAGTAAATAACTTTATTTATGTTTGAAATTTTTGCCCTAATTTATTGCTCTTACCTTGTATTTGATAAAAAAATATGCTATATTTGTGATGTATAAAGAAAATTCTGCGATTTTATGTTCGCATTTTAGGTGATATTATGAAAAGAAAGGTTAAAACAAAAAATGTTACACTGAAACGCTTGCTGTCATTTTTCATGAGCCTTGTGCTTATGCTGACGGTGATTTTTTCAGTCGGAGTAAGCCCCGTTTCAGCCGCAACATCGGGCAAGTGGGGCGACGCTACATGGAAATATAACGCCGCAACATCAACGCTTACGCTCAGCGGAACAGGCGCCAGCAAGGACTGCGGTGCGTTGATCAACAGGGCTCCGTGGACAAGCTATAAGGAAAAAATTACAACTCTTGTTGTTGAGGAGGGCATTACCTCGCTCGGCTATTATTCGTTTTATAATATGACAAAACTAACAAAGGTTTCGCTTCCGTCAACGCTTACAAAAATCGGCGGTTTGGGAACTGTTGTCAGTGATGAGGGTAGTTACGGCTGTTTTCAGAATTGCACCGCTCTTGAAGAAATCACACTGCCGAAAAATCTCACAACAATAAACAGCTGTGCGTTCAGAGGATGCACTGCGCTCAAATCAATCACAATTCCGGACAGCGTAACCACAATCGGCAATGGTGTTTTTGCCGAATGCACAAGCCTTGCCGATGTCACATACGGCTCCGGACTCACAGAAACCGGCGACTATGCATTTTGGAATGCCGGCGTAAAGCGTGTTACTTGGGGCAAAAATATTGCAAATCTCACCCAATACACATTCTTCGGCTGTCAAATGACGGAGATTGAAATTCCCGAAAGTGTTACTTCAATCGGTTTTCGCTCGCTTGCAAACTGCGATTTCCTTAAAAAAATCACTGTATCAAACGCAAATGCAAAGTTCACCGGCGACCCGTGCGCAGACTCTTCTCAGACGGTTACCGTTTACGGTCACTCTGCATCAACAGCCGAAACATACGCAAAAAATAAAGGTTATCAATTTGTTTCAATCGATTCATGTCCGCATGAGTCCACACATGATGAAGTCACAAAGGCTGCCACCTGCACCGAAAAAGGCTCAAAAAATACCGTTTGCGACAAGTGCGGTGCCATAACCTCAACAACCGAAATTCCGGCTCTCGGTCACAATTTTGTTGTAAACGACACTGTCGACAATCATTTGATTGACGGCCATATTTATACAAGTTATAAATGCTCTCGTGAGGGTTGCACGGAAACTAAGGAAACAATTGAACATTATCGCCTCACCAACGGTGAAACAAAGTATCTTTGGTGTAATGGGTTTTACGAGCATACAAATACAGCAACTTGCCAAAAAACTGGAATTGAAACTTTCAAATGTACTGTCGAAGGCTGTAATGCTTTTGAAAGCCATATTTCTCAAAAAACAGGTCACAGCATTCAGGATTACGAGATTGTTACGCCTGCAACCTGTACGACCGACGGCAAGAAAAAGGGTCATTGCTCGGTTTGCAACCAGGATGTCGAGGAAACCATTCCTGCAACCGGTCATCAATACAGCAGTGCCGAAGGCTCTCCCGATCTTGTAAAAAAAATCGACAATACGGCAGAGGACGGCCATATCCACGAAATTTATGCCTGCCGTGCCTGCGGTGAGCAGATAGATGTCCCCGTCCATGTCGCTTGGGTTGACGGAGCATATACATCAAATACAATTACTGAGGTTACATGCCGTGTTGACGGCATGCGTGTTGATTCCTGTACGATTTGCAATGAAAAGCGCACGGTTATAATACCGTCAAACGGCGAGCATAAATATGTCGCAACAGGCAACTCCACTGCGGCAACCTGCACAACACGCGGCTTTGTCGAGTATAAGTGTTCTGTTTGCGGCAGAATAAAAAAAGAGTATTCCGATGCCCTCGGTCACCATTATGTAAAGTCCGACGCCGACAGCAAAGCTCCTACTTGCACAGAAGACGGCTATGATTATTATAAATGTTCCCGTTGTTCACAAACAAAGCAGGAAACTGTTGCGGCTCTCGGGCACAATGCTGACGAATCTCAGACAACAATTATTGATGAACCGAGTTGCGAGGAAGCCGGCAAGGCTGTTTCCGTCTGCACAAGATGCTCCAAAGAATTTGAACTTACTCTTGCCGCTCTCGGTCACGATTATCAGGACGTCGTAAAAGACCTTGCGAATGAAAATAAGCCCGGACATTCACTTGTCACACCGACATGCTCGCGCTGCGGTCGAACAAAAACGGCTTCCATTCGTCACGATGAATGGATTGACGGCTATTATACAAATGTGGATACAATGGCGTCGACATGCACTGTTCAGGGATACACAACAGACACCTGCACAATTTGCAATACCACAAGAAAAAACCTCAAAAATGCGCTTGGTCACAATTTTAATATGACCGGAAACATCACCTCGGAGGGAATTCAATACAGATGTACGCATTGCCTGCGCACAACATATATTGCCGGTGAACTTTTGATGAGCTATTGGTCAAATGATTTGCTCAATTCAAAGGATATTCACAGAACGGCTGTTGACGACACAAGTTATCTTGACACAAACGGTGATGGCGTTATCAACGGCAAGGATTTTGCGGCTATTCTTCACTCGTATGCGGTTTATAAGCAAAAAGTGAAGGAGGAACAAAGTTCGTCCGGCGGTGGCTCGGGAACTGATACCGGCACCGATTCGGGCAGTGATTCGGGTACAGACTCAAAAAATACCGAATCTTCGGATACAAATGCATAAATAATTTTTACGGCAGCAGGCCCATCGGGTTTGCTGCCTTTTTTGATTTTGCGGTGCAGTTGACAAGCGTTTTCGGCGAATATTTATAAAAGTCGACATTTTGTTTACTGTTTTGTAACAACTTTTTTTGCCGATAATACTTTACTTTGTTCATATTTTATATTATTATTAATAAAAGATTAGTTTACCATTCTCGGAGGTGTATTATGAGCATTGCTTATAAGAGAATTTTGTTAAAACTCAGCGGTGAGGTCCTTGCAGGTGAGGCAGGCAAGGGCATTGATAATGACACCGTGTTGAAAATATGCAAAAGCGTCAAAAAGGTTGCCGATATGGGCGTTGAGGTTGCCATTGTTGTCGGCGGCGGAAACTTTTGGCGCGGCAGAACATCGGAACATATGGACAGAACAAGAGCCGACCACATCGGCATGCTTGCAACTGCCATGAACTCGCTCGCTCTCTGCGACGCGCTCGAACAGCTCGGCGCAAATGTGCGCGTTCAAACCGCTATCGAAATGCGCCAAATCGCAGAGCCGTATATCCGCAACAAGGCTATTCGCCATTTTGAAAAGGGCAGGATCGTTATTTTCGGTTGCGGCACAGGCTCACCGTTTTTCTCAACAGATACGGCGGCTGCTCTTCGCAGTGTCGAAATCAACGCCGACGCTTTGTTTAAGGCAACAAATGTTGACGGCGTTTACGATAAGGACCCGAATAAGTATCCCGACGCCGTTAAATTTGACACCGTTTCTTTCCAAGAGGTTATCACCCGCGATTTGAAGGTAATGGATTCAACCGCATTTTCACTTTGCAAGGATAACGATATGCCGATTATCGTATTCAATCTTAACGACCCGGAAAATATCGTTAAGGCTGTCAGCGGCGAAAAAATCGGTACAACGGTAACAAATTCGTAATCACAGAAATTAAAAGAGAGGTTTAATATATGGACAGAGTATTTGAAAAAACAACCGAAAGAATGGAAAAGGCTCTTGACGCACTTGAGAGGGATTTTTCAACAATCAGAGCAGGCAGAGCAAACCCGAATGTTCTCAACAATGTTGTAGTTGAGTATTACGGCACTCCGACACCGCTTAACCAAATGGCGGCTGTTTCGGTTCCCGAGCCGAGGATGCTTGTAATTCAGCCGTGGGACGCTTCAACACTCAAGGATATTGAAAAAGCAATTAATGTTGCCGAAATCGGTATCAACCCTCAAAATGACGGCAAGGTTATCCGCCTCACATTCCCACAGCTCACCGAGGAGCACAGAAAAGCTCTTGTTAAGGATGTTTCAAAGCGCGGAGAAGAGGCAAAGGTTGCAATCAGAAATGTACGCCGTGATTCAATGGATGATTTGAAAAAGCTTAAAAAGGATAACGAAATCACCGAGGACGACCAAAAAGACGGTGAAAAGAAACTTCAAGACATTACCGATAAATATATTAAAAATGTTGAAGAAATGACAAAGAAAAAGGAAACCGAAATTCTTTCTATCTGACATTGATTTATTTCTGGGCGTTGCATTTATGCTGCGCCCTAAAACTCTTTTTAAGGAGTAACAAAAATGGCTATTTTTTCAAAGAAAAACACATCAAACGATACCGTAGCTCCCGACAGCTTTGAGGTTTTGCCAAAACACCTCGGCATTATCATGGACGGCAACGGCAGATGGGCAAAAAAGCGTGCGTTGCCTCGCTCGGCAGGGCACAAGGCAGGCGCAGAGGTCTTTCGTTCAATTTCAAAGGAATGTTCGCGCCTCGGCATAGAATATGTCACTTTTTATGCCTTTTCGACAGAGAATTGGAAACGCCCCAAAGAGGAAGTTGACGCCATTATGGCTCTTTTTAAAAGCTATCTTCTGGAGGCAAAGTCGGATATTGAGCAATCAGGCAATATGAGGCTTAAGTTTATCGGCGAGCGTGACGGAATCAGCAAGGATTTGCTCGACCTTATGGACGAGGCGGAGACTGATACCGCGTCACACACCGGCACAACGGTTTATCTTGCAATAAATTACGGCGGCAGGCTCGAAATCACACAGGCTGTCAACAAACTTATCGCAGAGGGCAAAACGAAAATCACCGAGGACGATATTTCAAAAAATATTTATACATATCCCGAGTGTGATTTGATTATTCGACCGTCGGGTGAGCAAAGGCTTTCAAATTTTCTTTTGTGGCAGGCGGCATACAGCGAGTTTTGGTACAGCGATGTTCTTTGGCCCGATTTTAAAAATGAGGATTTGTATCAGGCTCTCCGCGAGTTTGAAAAAAGAAACCGTCGCTTCGGCGGATAAGCAGTTGGCTTTTTTATTTTTAATTGAAATTTATTAGGCTGTTTGGACTAAATCAAAAATCCTACAGCCCGAAAGATGAATGGTGGATTATATGAAACAACGAGTTATAACAGCTGTCGTACTGCTTGCTTTGCTTGCAGTCGTTGTATGGCAGATTTATACACCGCTTTTTGTTATCGTTATTGCCTTTTTATCGGCGGTTGCGGCAAACGAAATTATGAAATGCGCAAAGGTCAGCAACAAATTTATTTTGTGCGCAGGCACTGCATTTGCCTTTTGCGTTCCGTTTTTTGCAAGCGCTCACATTCTCGAGCCGCTTGTTTCAACGCCACAGTGGGCGCTTGTGATTAATAAAGTGCCGAATATCGTGTTCGTCATTGTGTTGACTCTTGCTTTTTTCCTTGCAATGCTGAAGGAATATTCGCACACAAAGTTTGAAGATGTTGCCGTTTCGTTCATAGCAAGCGTTGTCGTTCCTTACGGTTTTTCGATTTTCGTAAGGCTCCGCGATATTGACGGTTACAAAACGCAAATCGGCGTTTATCTCATTTTATTCGGCCTTATTTCCGCATTGGGAACAGATACCGGCGCACAGCTCGGAGGTATGGCGTTCGGAAAGCATAAAATGTCGCCGAATATTTCGCCGAAAAAGACTGTTGAGGGTGCTGTTTGCGGTGTAATTACAGGCTTTGCACTTAATCTTATCGCAATGCTCCTTTACAATCACTTTGCCGATTCACCGCTCACTCAAACGCAGGCAATCGTGCTTATGTGCGTTGAGCCGCTTATCGGAGTAATGAGTATGATGGGCGACTTGAGCGCCTCCGTTCTCAAAAGAAATTTCGGTGTTAAGGATTTCGGCAAGATTTTCCCCGGTCACGGCGGAGTTATGGATAGATTTGATTCTTCACTTTTCACATTGCCGCTTACATATTGCGTCGCAATGATGGTTTTATAATTTTCGGAGCTGATAGATATGACAAAAAATATTTCTCTTCTCGGCTCAACCGGCTCAATCGGTACACAGTCGCTTGATGTCGCAAGAATGCAGGGCTACAATATCAAATGCCTTACGGCAAATTCAAATGTTGCCGTTATCGAAAACCAAGTCAGAGAATTTAAGCCCGATATGGTTTGTATGATGCAGGATAACGCGGCAAAGGAACTTAAAGCAAAAATCGCCGACACACCCACAAAGGTTGTCAGCGGTATGGACGGACTCATCGAGTGCGCAACATATGACGGTGCGGATACAGTGCTCAATTCCGTTGTCGGTATGGTCGGACTTCAGCCGACGCTCGAGGCTATCAAGGCAAAAAAGACAATTGCCCTTGCGAACAAGGAAACACTTGTCGCAGGCGGTCACCTTGTCACAAACCTTGCAAAACAGGAAGGCGTTTCAATTCTCCCCGTAGACAGCGAGCATTCCGCAATATTCCAAGCAATGCAAGGTTCGCCGCGAAAAGAGGCTGTCAAAAAAATCATTTTAACTGCATCGGGCGGTCCTTTCTTCGGCAAAACGCTTGCCGAGCTTGAAAATGTCAAGCCTGCCGACGCATTAAAGCATCCAAATTGGAATATGGGTGCAAAAATCACCATCGATTCTGCTACAATGATGAACAAAGGTCTTGAATTTATCGAAGCAAAATGGCTTTTCGATATGCCGAATGACGATATTGAAATCGTCGTTCACAGGGAGTCGGTTGTTCACTCTGCAATTGTTTATCGCGACAATTCGGTTATCGCTCAACTCGGCGTGCCCGATATGAGAATACCTATTCAGTACGCGCTTACATATCCCGAAAGAGTGCCGAGTCCCGTTGACGAGCTTTCTCTCACAGATTACGGCAAACTCACTTTCTTTGAGCCTGATTACGATACATTCAAATGCATCAATGTCTGCAAAGATGCAATCAATCTCGGCGGACTTCACCCGGCGGCTGCAAACGGCGCAAACGAGGAAAGCGTAAAATTATTCTTAAACGGTAAAATTAAATTTACCGACATTGCATATCTTAATAACAAGGCAATGAAAAATGCCCCTGAAATTTCAGATTTCACACTGCAGGATGTGCTCGATGCAGACCATGCGGCTCGTGATTTCGTTTTGGAGACGGTTAATTGTTAGCAAATATTTGGAATACGGTTTATCCCATATTAATTGCGATTCTGTTTTTTGAACTTATCATCATAATTCACGAAGGCGGTCACTTTGTCGCCGCAAGGCTTATGAAAATCAAGGTCAACGAGTTTTCAATCGGTATGGGACCCAAGCTGATTCAGTTTAAAAAGGGCGACACAAAATACACTCTTCGCCTGATTCTTTTCGGCGGTTATTGCGCCATGGAGGGCGAAAGCGAAGACAGCGACGATGAAAATTCTTTTGCAAAGAAAAAAGTTTGGCGAAGATTTTTTGTTGTTGTCGCAGGCGCTCTTATGAATTTGATTTTGGGCTTTCTCGTCATCGTCATTATGCTTTCAAGCGGAAGCCTCATCGGCACAACCGAAATTGCAAAGTTTGACGATAAGGCGGTCAGCTCTGCAACCTTGAAACAGGGCGATATTATCAAGTCGATTGACGGAATGAGGGTTTATACCTCCACCGATGTCACAACGGGTCTTTCGCGCTCGGGTGACGATACTCTCGATATGACTGTTTTGCGCGACGGCAAAACTCTTGACCTCAAGGTCAAATTCAATATGGAAAAATACGAGGGCAGAAATTTCATTAATATGGATTTTTGGCTCGTCGGAAATAAAAAAACAGTCGGCGGCGTCATCAAAGAATCGTTTAAAGAATGGGTTTCTTTTACGCGAATGGTTTTCCTCTCCGTTCACGATATGATTGTCGGCAAATACGGTCTGTCCGACCTTGCCGGTCCTGTCGGAACGGTCAGCGTCGTTTCAACCGCCGTCAAAACAAGTGCATATTCGATGTTGCGTATTATGGCACTGCTTACTATAAATGTCGGGCTGTTCAATCTGTTCCCGATTCCTGCACTTGACGGCTGGCGACTTTTCCTCCTCATCTTTGAGGGTATATTTAAGAGAAAACTCCCCGATAAATGGGATTGGGCAATCAACGCCGTCGGTCTTGTTTTACTCCTCGGTTTGATGTGCGTCATCACATTTTCGGATATAACAAAATTATTATAGCGTATGGTCAGAGCGTATTTCACCGCCTTTGAATTTACGCATCAAATGTCGTAATGCTCGGCTACACATTGCGACTGGCTGATTATCGTAGCCGGAAAGAATATGTGGTTTTATGACTCGTAAATCTAAAAAAATCAAAATCGGAAATACCTTTATCGGCGGCGATTCGCCGATACTTGTTCAAAGTATGCTCAATGTCCCGGCAGAGGATATTGAAGGCTCTGTCAAGCAGGCTGTCGAACTTGAAAAGGCAGGATGTCAAGTTATCAGATTTGCAATCCCGAATAAGGACGCGCTTGCGCTTGTCGAGCCGATTAAAAACGCGGTCAGCGTGCCGCTTGTTGCCGATATTCATTTTGACTATAAGCTTGCTCTCGGTGCCGCCGAAAGGGGAATTGACAAAATCCGTATCAACCCCGGCAATATCGGTTCCGAGGACAGAGTTAAAGCCGTTGCCGATATTTGCAACCAAAAAGGCTTGCCTATAAGAATCGGTGTGAATTCAGGTTCGCTCGAAAAACATATTCTCGCAAAATACGGTGCGCCGACACCCGAGGCAATGGTCGAGTCGGCTATGTATCACGCATCGCTTCTTGAAAAATTCGATTTTGACAATATCGTTATTTCAATCAAATCTTCAAATGTCAACACTATGATTAAGGCGTATGAACTTGCCGCTCAAGAGTGCTCATATCCGTTGCACCTCGGCGTTACCGAGGCAGGCACGGAGCGTATGGGTATCATCAAGTCGGCGGTCGGCATCGGCTCGCTTTTGACTCACAATATCGGCGACACAATCCGTGTCAGTCTTACCGACAACCCCGTTAAAGAAGTTTACGCCGCATTTGATATTTTAAAGGCAATCGGGTTAAAAACGGATTGTCCTTATCTCATTTCCTGCCCAACCTGCGGCAGAACAAAGATTGACCTTGTCGGTCTTGCAAAACAAGTTGAGGAGAGGCTTCGCGACTGCAAAAAGCCGATTAAGGTTGCCGTTATGGGCTGTATAGTCAACGGACCCGGCGAGGCAAAAGAGGCGGATATAGGCATTGCAGGCGGTGACGGTTGCGGCCTCATTTTCAAAAAAGGCGAAATTTTAAGAAAAGTTCCCGAAGATGAGCTTTTAAACGAATTGATGAAAGAGATAGATAAATTATAATGTCACAGGTTTACCAATATTTCACAGGCTACATAGATGAGGAGGATTTGGCGTTTGTCGGTTATGCCGAAATATCGTCAATCGCTATCTCGCGCAAAATGCGCTCTATGGAGCTTGGCATCGTGTGCGACAGCGTTCTTGATTATCGCGTTATCGAAAGCGCACAAAACTCACTTAAGGAAAAGCTTATGCTCAAAAAGGCAACCCTTCGTCCGCATTATAACAAGGGACTTTTTGAGCTTGATAATATAGAAAAAATTATTTCCCCCATTCGCTTACACAACACCGTTGTCAACGGATTTTTTGATGGCGTTGAAGCGGAGCTTGAGGACGATACCTTGACCCTTTGCCTTAAAAACGGCGGCAAAGATATGCTCGAGGCTCAAAAAATCGACAGCGAAATATCAAAACTCATTTATGACGAGTTTGACATCGACCTTGTCGTTTCGTTTATGGAGGTTCAGGCGTTTGATATTGATAAGGCTGTAGCCGAGGCCGTTAAGGTTAAGCAGGAGGAAAAGCAAAAGCAAATCGAAGAGGCGGAGAAAAACACCGTCCACGAAATGCTCGGCGATACACCGCTTTATGCCGATACAAGAAAGATTATCTATGGCAGAGCAATCCGCGAACTGCCAAAGCCCATTAAGGATGTCGAAACCGATGACGGCTTTATAACCGTTTGGGGCAAACCGTTCGGTATGGATTGCAGAGATACAAAGAGGGGAGATAAAAAAATATTCTCCTTCAATGTCACCGATTATACCTCGTCTGTAAGCATCAAACTTTTTGAGCCGGCACAGGTTGTCGAGCCGATTATAAAAGCTATTAACGAGGGCGCGCCGCTTATTTTAAACGGCAGCTACGATCGCGATAAATATACAAACGAGTTTGTTCTTTTTCCGCGCAATATCGAGCGCACGAAAATGAAAGAAAAAACAGACGACGCCGAGGAAAAGCGCGTCGAACTTCATATGCATACCTCGATGTCCGAAATGGACGCAATGACCCCTGCCAAGGAGCTTGTTAAGCGCGCAGCAAAATGGGGCCACAGAGCTGTTGCAATCACCGACCACGGCGTTGTTCAGGCACTTCCGGAGGCTTATGCCGCCGCAAAGGCAAACGGCATCAAGCTTATTCTCGGAATGGAGGGCTATTTGGTTGACGACAGCCTTTATCCCGATTTTATGAATATGAAATTAAAGGAATTTCGCCGCCACCACATTATTCTCCTTGTTAAAGAGGACACCTCGCTTGACGAGAGCATTCCGAAAGATGAGCGCAAGTACGGCAGAAAAAACCTTTACGAAATGATTTCACATTCAAATGTTAAAACATTCAAATCCCGTCCGCTTATTCCGAAATCGTTGCTTGCCGAAAAAAGAGCCGGTATTCTTGTCGGCTCGGCGTGTGAGCAGGGCGAAATTATTCAGGCTATTCTCCGTGGTGAGCCGCAGGAGGAAATCGAGCGCCTTGCCGAATTTTACGATTATCTCGAAATTCAGCCGAACGGCAACAATGCGTTTATGATTCGCTCCGAAAGAGAACTTCACCAAAATATCAATTCCGAGCAGGATCTTATAAATATCAACCGCCGTGTTATCGACATTGCGGACAAACAGGGCAAACTTGTCGTTGCCACCGGCGATGTCCATTTCTTGGATAAAAAGGACGCTCAAATCAGAGCGATTATTATGGCGTCAAAGGGCTTTGACGATGCCGATATGCAACCTCCGCTTTATTTCAAAACAACTGCGGAAATGATGGAGGACTTCGCTTGGGCAGGTGACAGAGCAAAGGAATTTGTTGTTGACAATCCAAACAAAATCGCCGATATGATTCAGGATAACATTCCGCCGATTCCGCCCGGAACTTTCCAGCCGTATATCGAGGGCGCCGATGATGAGCTTACAAACAAATGCTGGACAATGGCAAAAGAGCTTTACGGCGACCCTGTTCCCGAGTATGTGGCAAACCGACTCGAAAGGGAACTTGATTCAATCATTTCAAACGGCTACGGCGTGCTTTATGTTATCGCAAAGCGACTTGTTGAGGAGAGTGAACGCCGCGGCTATCTTGTTGGCTCGCGTGGTTCGGTCGGCTCATCGCTTGCCGCTCATTTCGGCGGTATTTCCGAGGTTAATCCGCTTGCACCGCACTATTATTGCAAAAAATGCAAGCACAGCGAGTTTATTCTCGACGGATCGGTAGGTTCGGGCTTTGACCTTCCCTCAAAAGATTGCCCGAATTGCCATATTCCTATGAAGCGTGACGGTCACGAAATTCCGTTTGAAACTTTCCTCGGTTTTGAGGGAGACAAAGAGCCTGATATTGACCTTAACTTCTCGGGCGAAGTACAGGGTCAAATCCACAAATTCACCGAAACATTGTTCGGTAAGGAATATGTGTTCAAGGCAGGAACAATGGCAACCGTCGCCGAAAAAACGGCTTACGGCTATGTTGCAAAATATCTTGACGAACGCGGACTTTTTTCAACAACCCCGAGGGCAGAAATCGACCGCCTGACTGAAGAGATATTCAAATCAAAAATCAAGCGCACAACAGGTCAACACCCAGGCGGTATGGTTGTTGTGCCCGATAAATATACGGTCGAGGATTTCACACCTATTCAATATCCGTCAAACGATGAAAAGAAAGGTACATACACAACTCACTTCGACTTCAAAAATTCACTTCACGATACATTGCTTAAACTTGACGAGCTCGGACACGATAATCCGACCTTGTATAAGTATCTTGAGGATTCAACAGGCATTCCGGTAATGGATGTCGATTTGAGCGACCCGAAACTTTATGAATTAATTACCTCAACTGCGCCGCTCGGCGTTTCTCCCGAGGATATTGATAACCCGACAGGTACGCTTGCAATCCCCGAAATGGGCACGCCGTTCGTTGTCGGTATGCTTATGGACGCAAAGCCTAAAACATTTGCCGACCTGCTCCAAATTTCCGGTTTGTCGCACGGTACCGATGTTTGGCTCGGCAATGCGCAAGAGCTTATCGAAAACGGAATATGCACAATTTCCGATGTTATCGGCTGTCGTGACGATATTATGACTCACCTTATCCATGTCGCCGAAAATTACGAAAAGCGCACAGGCAAAAAGTCGCCGCTTTCAAAAAAGGATTGCTTCAAAATTATGGAATACACCCGTAAGGGTAAGGCTCCTAAAGAGTTGCCGCCGTATGAGGACGCAATGAAAACCATCGGCGTTGAGCAGTGGTATATCGACTCCTGCTATAAAATCAAATACATGTTCCCTAAAGCGCACGCCGCGGCTTATGTTATCGCCGCACTTCGTATCGCTTGGTACAAAATATATTATCCGCTTCAGTTTTACAGTGCGTTCTTCACCGTTCGCGGCGGCGCAATTGATGCCGTTGCCGCTGTTCAGGGCAAAGCCGCCGTAAAAAAGAAAATGAACGAAATCAAACTTAAGGGCAATGATGCCACCGCAAAAGAGGATTCGCAGTACACCGTTTTGCAGATTGTTATTGAAATGCTTGCGCGCGGCTACGAATTTTTGCCCGTCGATTTGATTAAATCCGATTGGCGTATTTATAAAATCGAGGACGGAAAAATCAGACTTCCGTTTTCCGCTATCGACGGTATCGGCGAAACCGCTGCAATCGCAATTGCCGACGCTGTTAAGCGCAACCCGGAGGGCTTCACCGCTGCCGATGATTTGGCAAACGAGCCGGGTGTCGGCAAAAGCGTTGTTGACGCGCTCCGCGAGGCAGGCGCTTTGGGCGATTTGCCCGAAACACGCCAAATTTCACTTTTCGGTTTTTAACATTATATATAATATGCAACACTTGATATTGACAAGATTACTTTATTATGGTAGCATATTAGCGCACTAAAGTGAACAAACTACAGAAAAGGATTTTTCGCGTATATGAAAAGATATTCAAAAATAACCCCCGAAGGCTCAAGAGATTTTCTGTTTGAGGAGTGCGACGACAGACGCAAGGTCGAGCACATCCTCGCAGATTTGTTTAAGGAAAACAGTTATCGCAAGGTTATAACACCGGCAATCGAGTTTTTCGATGTTTTCGACAGCGATAATATGGGTATCGAGCCGGAGGAGATGTATAAGCTCAGCGACTCAAAGGGCAGAACAACCGTTCTTCGCCCCGATAACACAATGCCGATTGCGCGTATGGTTGCAACAAGGTTAAGTGAAGAGGATTTTCCCGTTCGTCTTTATTACAGCCAAAATGTTTTTGTCCGCTCAAAGGATTTAAACGGCAGAAGTAACGAAATTGCACAAAGCGGCGTCGAGTTTATAGGCGACGGCTCGACAAAAGCCGATTTGGAGGTTATCTCCATGGCGATTGAGAGCCTTAAGCGATGTGAGCTTAATTCGTTTAAAATAGAAATCGGCAATGCCGCATTCTTTAATTCAATACTCGATAAAATGCAAATTACATCAACCCAAAAGGCTGATATTTGCAAGCTTATCGAGGGCAAAAACTATGCCGCACTCGGCGATTTGCTCGAGCGTATCGGCGACACAAAGGAAACAAGAGTTATAAGAAAACTTCCGCGCCTTTTCGGCGATGTTGAGGTTATTGACGAGGCAAAGGCTCTTTATGACGAGCCGAAGGCGCTCGAGGCTCTCGATTATCTTAAAAGCGTTTATTGCGCTCTTTGCGACGCAGGACTTAAAAAGTATATTATGCTTGATTTGGGCCTTGTCAACAGGAGCAATTATTATACAGGCGTTATCTTCCACGGCTATGCGGAAGGTTCGGGCTTGACCGTTCTTTCAGGCGGCAGATACGATAATCTCCTCGGCGAGTTCGGAATGCCTGCTCCGGCTATCGGCTTCGGCGTTGAGGTCACAGCCGTTTGCGAAGCAATGCGCGAGGTTATTAATGTTGAGCGACCGCTCAGAATTGCTCTTACAAAGGGCAGACTTGAAAAATCGTCGGTTTCTCTTTTCCAAAAAATGGGGCTTGATACAACTCAGCTTGAAAATAAAGGCAGACGCCTGATTTTGCCGGTCGATAAATATGAGGCTGTGCTTTCAAAGGCTCCGGATGTTATTACATATGTCGAACACGGCGTTTGTGATATAGGCATCGTCGGCAAGGACACGATTGTTGAGCACGGCTCGTCATTCTACGAGGTGCTCGACCTTAATATCGGCAAATGTAAATTTGCTCTTGCCTGTCCGAAGGATACGGATTTCTTCTCGGGCTATAAGCGAAAAACCGTTGCATCAAAATACCCGAAAGTTGCAAAGGAATTTTTTGAATCAAAGGGTATGGATGTCGCTGTGATTAAAATTGAGGGCAGTGTAGAGCTTGCTCCGCTCCTCGGTTTGGCAGACGGTATCGTCGATATTGTCGAAACAGGCTCAACCCTTAAGGAAAACGGACTTGAGGTTGTTGAAGAAATATTCCCGATTTCGGCAAGGGTCATTGTCAATATGGCGTCAATGAAATTGAGAAAAGATGAAATAGAGGGCTTCCTTTCCTGTTTGGAAAAGGCTTGCTCGGAATAGGGTGAGAAAAGATGAAAATTACAAAAGCAAACGGCAAGGCTGAATATGCGCTTATCGAAAATCTTAAAAAGCGCGCAGGCGAAACCGATGAAAAGATTGTTGAAATAGTTACCACAATTCTTAACGAGGTTAAGAAAAACGGTGACGATGCCGTAAGAGAATATACAGTTCGCTTTGACGGCGGTCTGCCGAAAAAATCGGTTATCGAAAAGGACGAGCTTCAGTCTTATCTCGATAAGGTTGATGATGATTTTAAAAACGCAATCGTCAATGCAAAAAACAATATTTATGATTTTCACCTCCGTCAGGCACAACAGTCGTGGATGACTACTAAGGACAGCGGAGTTATTATGGGTCAGCGCATCAGAGGACTCCATAGGGTTGGCATTTATGTTCCGGGCGGAACAGCCGCTTATCCGTCATCTGTTTTGATGAACGCAATCCCGGCAAAAATCGCAGGCGTTAAGGAAATTATTATGGTTACCCCTCCGGGAAAAGACGGAAACCCAAATCCCAATATTATGGCTGCCGCCGCTGTTGCAGGCGTTGACAAGGTGTTCCTTGTAGGCGGCGCACAGGCTGTTGCCGCTCTTGCATACGGCACCGAAAAAATCCCAAAGGTTGATAAAATCGTAGGCCCCGGCAATATTTTTGTTGCAACCGCAAAAAAGCTTCTTTACGGTATTGTCGATATTGATATGGTTGCAGGTCCGTCCGAAATCCTTATCGTTGCCGACAAAACGGCAGACCCGGCATTCCTTGCCGCAGACCTTATGAGCCAGGCAGAACATGATAAAATGGCTTCCGCAATTTTGCTCACAACTTCGCTTGAACTTGCAAAAGCAACTCTTCACGAGATTGATAAACAGCTAAAATACCTTGAAAGACAGGTTATTATCGAAGAATCGCTCGAAAACTACGGCGAAATTATCGTTTGTGAGGATTTGACTCAGGCAATTGACTTTGCAAATGAGCTTGCACCGGAGCATCTCGAGTTATGTGTTGCCGAGCCGCTTAAATATATCGGCAAGGTTGACAACGCAGGCTCTGTTTTCCTCGGAAATTGGTCACCCGAGCCGCTCGGCGATTATTATGCAGGACCAAACCATGTTTTGCCGACATCGGGCACGGCGAAATTTTTCTCACCTCTCTCGGTTGACAGCTTTATAAAAAAATCATCGTTCATTTATTACACACCCGACGAATTGCGCAAGGCAAAGGACGATATTATCAAACTTGCCGACACAGAGGGTCTTACCGCTCACGCAAATTCAATCAAGGTTCGTTTTGAATAAAGGATATTTATATGAGAACATCTATTGTTGAAAGAAATACAAAGGAAACACAAATTAAGGTCGAACTTTGCCTTGACGGCGGCGCTGTCGAGGTTTCGACGGGCATCGGCTTTTTTGACCATATGCTCACGGCGTTCGGCGTTCACGGCGGCTTCGGTCTTAAGGTCACCGTTAAGGGTGATTTGGAGGTCGATACTCACCACACCGTTGAGGATACGGGTATCGCGCTCGGTATGGCGTTTAAGCAGGCGCTCGGCGATATGAGCGGCATCGAGAGATACGGCACATTTTTCATTCCTATGGACGAAAGCCTTGTTCAAGCCTCGCTCGACATTTCAAACAGACCGTTTCTTGTTTTTAAGGCTGATTTTAAGCAGGAGAAGTGCGGCGATTACGAAAATTGTTGCACCGAGGAGTTTTGGCGCGCCTTTGCAATGAATGCAGGCATTACGCTCCACATCATTGTCCTTTACGGCGCAAATGCTCACCACGAAATCGAGGGCATTTTCAAATCTGTTGCCCATGCGCTTAAAATCGCAGTCAAAAAAAATGCCGACGGCACCGTTCTTTCCACAAAGGGTGTATTATAATAAAGGATATTAAAATATATGATTATTTTTCCCGCAATTGATATTATAGGCGGCAAACCCGTCAGATTGTTTAAGGGCGATTTTTCAACCGCCGAGCAGGTGGCAGACGATGCGCTTGAAACGGCTGAAAACTTTGTCAAAGCAGGCGCACAATGGATTCATATGGTTGACCTTGACGGCTCGCTCAAAAAGGAGCGTGTCAACAGCGAAACATTTGTTTCCGTCGCAAATCAAACACCGCTTAAAGTCGAAATCGGCGGCGGCATACGCACCATGCAGGATATTGATTATTATGCAAATCACAATATCAGCCGCGTAATTCTCGGCTCCGTTGCATTGAAAAATCCCGAGCTTGTCCGTCAGGCTGTTAAGGAGTTCGGCTCGCTTATCGCCGTCGGAATAGACGCAAAGCACGGCTTTGTCGCAACAGAAGGCTGGACAGAGGGCAGTGATACCCATTTTATCGACCTTGCAAAACAAATGGAGCAAATTGGCGTTGAAACTGTTATTTATACAGATATTTCAAAAGACGGCACGCTCAGCGGTCCGAATGTTGAACAACTTGTCGAGCTTAACAATGCCGTTTCGTGCAATATAACTGCCTCCGGAGGAGTCACGAATATCGACGATATTACAACACTTCGCGACAAAGAACTTTACGGCGCAATCTGCGGCAAATCAATATATCAGGGCACATTGAGCCTTAAAGATGCAATTGATGTTTGCAAATAATTTGAAGGAATATTATAATGGATTTAGATAAATATTTTAAAAAAGGCGATTTAATCCCGGCAATCATTCAGGAGGACTCAACGGGCGAGGTTTTGATGCTTGCTTATATGAACAGAGACTCTATGCAAAAAACGCTTGAAACGGGGTACACCTGGTTTTGGTCGCGTTCTCGCCGGGAGCTTTGGAACAAGGGCGCAACTTCGGGTCATCTCCAAAAAATAGTTGATATTAAAGGCGATTGCGACGATGATACATTGCTTATCAGAGTTATTCAAACGGGTGCGGCTTGTCACACAGGCAACCATTCGTGCTTTTTCAATAATATAGATTTTAGCAAAGCTAAATAATTTCGGAGAATATTTATGGATTATATCAGAAACGATTATGAAACTATCCTTGCGCGTAAGGACGCTAAGGAGGAAGGCTCATACACTTGCTACCTTTTTGAGCAGGGAATTGACAAAATTTTGAAAAAAGTCGGCGAGGAATCGACCGAAATGGTTATCGCCGCAAAAAACGGAGTTAAGGAAGAAACGGTCGGCGAAATTTGCGACCTTCTTTATCATACGCTTGTTATGATGGTCGATCAGGGAATTTCAATTGAGGATGTCGAGGCAGTGCTCCAAAAGCGCGCCGAAAAGGCAGGCAATTTAAAGAAATTTCATAAGGTAGACAAAAACTCATAATGGCGCACAAAAAATGGATAATCAGGCAGGCTGATAAGGAACGGGCATCTGCCGTGAGCGAAAAATTTAATATTGACGCTTTCGTGGCATTCTTGCTTGTCAGCCGCGGAATAACGGACGATGCGGATATTGCCGCCTTTTTGTCCGACAGCTATATGCTTGCCTCACCGTTTGATTTTGTCGATATGGAGGAGGCGTCGTTCGTTATCGGCGATGCAATTGACAACGGCGACAAAATCTGCATTTACGGCGACTATGATTGCGACGGCGTAACCTCAACAGCACTTTTGTATTCTTATTTAAGAAATGAGGGTGCTGATGTTTGCTATTACATACCAAGCAGGGAATCCGAGGGCTACGGACTTAATAACAGCGCCATAGATAAAATTGCCGCAGACGGTGTAAATCTTATCATCACTGTTGATAACGGCATAAGCGCAATTGAACAGGCAAATCATATCTATGATTTGGGTATGCAACTTGTTATAACGGACCACCACCAAATCGGCAGCGAGTTGCCGCGTGCGGAGGCGATTGTCAATCCGCACCGCCCCGAAAATAATCTTAAATTCAGAGAATACTGCGGCGTCGGTGTTGCATTCAAACTCGTTTGCGCAATGTATGACGGCGACGCTGAGGACATTTTAAACGAATATGCCGATTTTGCGGCGATAGGCACAATTGCCGATATTATGCCGCTTACAGATGAAAACCGTTCGCTTGTCCGTGCAGGACTTGAAAAAATAAATAAAAATCCGCGTCCGTCAATAAAAGCGTTTGCCGAGTTGAATTCAAAGAAAAGCTATACAGCAAACGATATTGCGTTTCAGCTTTGCCCTCGCATCAACGCTATGGGCAGAATGGGCGACGCGTCGAGAGCGGTTGAGTTTTTAATCAGCGAAAATCTTGACGATTGCCGCGAAAAATGCAATCGGCTTAATCTTGAAAATACAAACCGTCAGGAAACAGAAAAAAATATTCTTGACGATATTGAGCAAAAAATCGATGCAAATCCGTCGCTTGTCAAGGGCAGAGTTATCGTTATCGACGGCGAGGGATACCACCATGGTGTTATTGGTATTGTCGCAAGTCACCTTGTCGATAAATACGGCAAACCGTCATTTGTTATCGGCGTTGATGAAAACGGCATTGCGCGCGGCTCGGCTCGCTCAATAGACGGTTTCAATATTTATGACGCAATCAGCGCTTGCGGCGACGATTTGATTCAGTTCGGCGGTCATCCGCTTGCCGCAGGAATTACTCTCAATCAGGATAAAATAAACGATTTCAGGGAGCATATCAACGCATACGCCAAGGAAAAATATCCCACAATGCCTCCGCTTTCGCTTACTCTCGATTATAAAATTTCACCCTTTTATTTAACAATTGACCTTGCAAATGCGCTCCAATCGCTCGAGCCGTACGGCGCAGGAAATCCGCAGGCTGTTTTCGGTGTGTTTAATATGAATTTGCGCGCCGTTACTCCGCTTAAAGAGGGTAAGCATCTCAAACTCGAACTTGAGAAAAAAGGTAAAAAAATATGGGCAATCAAATTCGGCCAGAATGCGGAGAGTTTTCCCTACAAACCGGGCGATGTGATTGACCTTGCCGTTAAAATTTCGCTTAATCATTACAATGGCAAACTTTATCTTTCAACGCATATTGTCGATGTCAGGCTTTCGACAACCGATGACGATGCCTATTTTAAAGAACTTAACGATTATAATTTGTTTTTGCTCAACGGCAATGGTGACCCCTCGCTTTATCCAGATAGGCAGGTGTGCAAAATCGTTTATTCTTATTTAAAGCAAAACGGCGGATGGAATTACTCGCTCGACGATTTGTATTTCAGATTGCAGGGCAGGGTAAACTATTCTCAGCTTATGTTTTCACTCAAAGCGTTTGTGCAGTCGGGATTGATTACATTCGATTCAAAAATATCATTAAACAATGTTCAAAATAAAGTGAATTTAGAGGATACAAAAATACTAAAAACCATTAAGGAGCGACTTATCAGTGGATAACGGCACAACCGAAAAATATAACGACCATTTTTATGAGTTTTTCGAGCAAATAAAGGCAAATCCCCAATATGACAGTGCAAAAATCGAAAAAGCATATCTCCTCGCACACGATGCGCATAAAAATCAATTCAGGCGTTCCGGCGAGCCGTATATTATGCACCCGGTTGCCGTAGCGAAAATTCTTTTTGAACTCGGTATGGATAACGAAAGCATCATCGGCGCACTGCTTCACGATGTTGTCGAGGACACGGAATACAATTTGGACTATATCCGCAAGGAATTCGGCGACGATGTTGCTCTTCTTGTCGACGGCGTCACAAAACTCGGTCAAATTCCGCTTTCAACAAGGGAAGAGGTGCAGGCAGAGAACATAAGAAAAATGTTTATCGCGATGAATCAGGATGTCAGGGTTATTATCATTAAACTTGCCGACAGACTTCATAATATGCGCACCCTCGAACATATGCCGCCGTATAAGCAACGCGAAAAATCGCTTGAAACGCTCGAAATTTATGCCCCAATCGCTCACCGTTTAGGTATCCGTGCCTTTAAGGAAGAGCTTGAGGACCTCGCAATCCGCTATCTCGACCCGATTGCCTATAAGGAGATTGAAAACAATCTTTCTATGAAAAAGGAGGAGGGCGAAAAGTTCCTCGAGGATATAAAGTCACAGATAAATGCAAAAATCACGCCGATTATGGCACATTCTCAAATCACCTCGCGTGTAAAATCCGTTCACGGCATTTTCCGCAAGGTTTATATCAAGGGCAAAAATTTTGAGGAAATTTACGATATTTATGCCGTTCGTATAATCGTTGACACGCTTATTGACTGCTACAATGCGCTCGGCATAGTTCACGATATGTTTACTCCGCTCCCCGGCAGATTTAAGGATTATATTTCAACACCGAAGCCCAATATGTATCAGTCGCTTCACACAACACTGCTTTATCACGGTGTTCCGTTTGAGGTGCAAATCCGCACATGGGATATGCATAAAACGGCTGAATTCGGTATCGCCGCACACTGGAAATACAAACTCGGCACTGGCGGTAAAGACAATTTCGATTCCTCATTGCAATGGATTCATCAGGTGCTCGAAAGCGGCGAAAGTGCCGACAATCCGGAGGAAATGGTTTCTTCAATCAAGGGCGACCTTGCCATTGACGAAATATTTGTTTTCACTCCAAAGGGTGATGTTAAATCACTGCCAAAAGGCTCAACCGTTATCGACTTTGCCTATGCGATTCACTCCGCTGTCGGCAACCGTATGGTCGGTGCGAAGCTCGACGGCAGAATTGTTCCGCTCGACACCGTAATCAAAACAGGTCAAATTTGCGAAATTATCACATCAAACGCACAGGGCAAGGGTCCATCGAGGGATTGGCTCAAAATCGTGCGCACGGGTGAGGCAAGAGCAAAAATTCGTGCTTGGTTTAAAAAAGAACGCCGCGACGAAAATATCCTTGAAGGTAAAAATCAGCTTGAACACGAATTTAAGCGAAACTACCTCCGTTTTGACGGCGACAAGCTCTCCGAGTTTGTCAAAAAAATTGCCGAGCGTCAGCGCTTTTCAAGCGTGGAGGATTTTTATGCCGCTATCGGTTACGGCGGTGTCCAAATCAGTCGCCTAATGCCCGGTATTAAGGACGAATATAACAGAAATTGGAAAATCAAAGAGGAAACTGCCGCTCCCGTTGTCAATAAGGTTGAGCAGGTTAACCGTGAACCGAAATCCTCGGGCGGTGTTGTCGTCGAGGGCATCGACAATTGTCTTATCAATATGGCGCGCTGCTGCAATCCTCTTCCCGGCGAAAATATCATCGGATTCATCACTCGCGGCCACGGTTTGACAATTCACCGTCGCGACTGCAAAAATGTTCCGGTTGATATTGCCTCATCACCAGAGCCGGAGCGTTGGATTAACGCCCATTGGGACAACAGCATTAAGGTCGAGGCTCGCTCAACGCTCAATGTTTACGCTATCGACCGTGACGGTGTTGTTCTTGATATTACAACGACTATGGCAGGTGCTCATGTCAAAATTCACTCAATCAATGCCCGCCCGATTAATGACGGCAATTGCCTCACAACAATGACAATCAGCGTGAACGGCAAGGAGCATCTTGAGTCTATTATAAAAATGCTCAACAAAATCGACGGCGTTTATTTGATTGAGCGAACAGAACTTTAATTTTCGGAGATGTTATGAAAGCAGTTATTCAAAGAGTTAAATATTCAAATGTTAAAATAGACGGCGAAATTGTCGGCAAATGTGAAAACGGGTTTATGATTTTGCTCGGCGTTTGGCAGGGCGATACAAAAGCGGATGCCGACAAACTCGTCAAAAAAATTCCGAATTTGAGAATTTTCGAGGATGAAAACGGCAAAATGAATTTGTCCTGCCTTGATATTGGCGGCGAAATTCTCGTTATATCACAGTTCACACTCTGTGCCGATTGCTCGCACGGCAGGCGACCGTCTTTTACAAATTCCGCACCGCCCGACGAGGCAAACTCGCTTTATGAATACTTCGTTTCCGAGCTTAAAAACTCGGGTGTCAAAAGCGTTCAAACGGGCAGATTCGGCGCCGATATGCAGGTTGAGCTTGTCAATGACGGACCTGTTACAATAATTCTCGATTCCAAGGAGCTTCACTGATGATTGTTAAAAATGCCACATTCGGCAGTATTCAAAACAACTGCTATTTGGTTGTTGACGAAAAAACAAACTGCTCCGCGCTTGTTGATTGCACGGAGTGCTCACAAAAAATGCTTGATTTTATCGGCGATACCGATTTAAAATACATTTTTCTCACCCACGGTCACTTCGACCATATCACCGGTGTAAAAGGCGTCAAAGAAAAATACGGCGCACGCGTTGTAATTTCGCACGAGGACGCACCTATGCTTTCGTCTGCAAAACTGTCGCTTGCGGCATTCTGCGGCGGCGAGCAAAATATTGTTGAACCGGATATTCTTGTGGCCGACGGCGATGTTGTCAAACTCAACGATATTGAGTTCAAGGTTATTTCAACACCCGGTCACACAAAGGGTGGCGTTTGCTATCTTGTCGGCGATTATATTTTTACGGGCGACACGCTGTTTTTCTGCTCCTGCGGAAGAACTGATTTCCCGGGCGGCTCGTCACAGGAAATTATTGCGTCACTCAAAAAAATTGCCGCTCTCGACGGCGATTTAAAGGTTATGCCCGGACACGACAGACTTTCAAATCTCAATTTTGAAAGAGAAAACAATCCTTATATGAAAATGTAGCTTATGATTTTAAAAAATATCAACCACGATTACGGCTATCACACTCAAAAAATCGCCACAATGTTTTTCGCGCTCGAAAAAATCAAAGTCGATTGCGACGGCGATGATGATATAGTTGTAGAAACAATAAAAAACGGCGATGAGATAACAGTAAACGCAAGGGTTTATTCCAAATACATATCAAAATCTTCAAATATCGGTGACGACGACGGTGCACACGCGTTGTCACTTTTGCTTTATGATACTCTTTGTGAGGTAACTTGTTTCAATGTTCCGTGGGGAATACTCTACGGCGTTCGCCCTGCAAGGCTTATGCACGCCACAGCCGAAAAAATAGGTGACAGCGCGGCTTATCAAAAATTCATTTCCGACAGGGTGGAGCCGTCAAAAGCACAGCTTGCGCTTGATGTTATGCACAGCGAAAACAAAATCATTGCGCTTTCGACGGCGCGTTCTTTTTCGCTTTATGTTTCAATTCCGTTTTGCCCGACAAGGTGCTCGTATTGCTCGTTTGTTTCGCACAGCATAGCAAATGCGGCGGACCTTATTTCGCCTTATGTCGACTTGCTTTGTCGAGAGATTGCGGAAAACGGCAAAATCGCCGCTAAACTCGGCTTGCGGCTTGAAACAATCTATTTCGGCGGCGGCACACCGACAACGCTTTCTGCCGAGCAACTCGATAAAATTCTCACTGCGGTTGAAAATGCATTTGATTTGTCAACACTGCGTGAGTACACTGTTGAGGCAGGCAGACCCGATACCGTGACCGAGCAAAAACTCAACACCCTTTTTGCCCACAATGTCGGCAGAATCAGCATCAATCCCCAAACATTTAATGATGCGGTGCGTGCCAATGTCGGCAGGCGCCATACTACGGAGCAGACAATCGCCGCCTATAATCTTGCGCGCAAGGTTGGCTTTGAAAATATTAATATGGATTTTATAGCAGGACTCAACGGCGATACGCTCGATTCGTTTAAAAACAGCATCGACACTGCCGTTGATATGGGTGCCGATTCCGTCACCGTTCATAATCTCGCCCTCAAAAGCGGTGCATATCTCGTAACCGAGAAAGAATATTTCGACCTCTCACAGCGCAACACCGCCTACAATATGATTGATTATTCCGCACAAAAACTTTCCCACAGCGGTTATTATCCTTACTATATGTACCGTCAAAGCAAATCACTCGGCAACCTTGAAAATGTCGGCTGGTGCAAGAGTAATAAGGACTGCTTATATAATGTTTTTATGATGGATGAAACGCATACGGTTCTTGCGGCAGGTGCAGGAGCGGTCACAAAACTGAAAAATCCCCAAACATCGCATATCGAAAGAATATACAATTTTAAATATCCGTATGAATATATCAACGATTTTCAAGTGCTAATAGACAGAAAATCCCAAATAGTCGATTTTTATAATAAATAATCACTTTTAGTATTGCAAAACTGTACTTATTGTAATATAATGAAAGTATAAAAGAGGTGTTAATTATGGGTATTTTTGATGATGTTTTAAACAGTGCAAAAACAGGTAATTTTGAAGAGGTTTTAACTAAAACCAAAACCTATGCCGAGGACGCTGCAAAAAAGAGCGCAGAAAGGCTTGAGATTTCAAAAAAGAAGATTGAATTGCTCGATTCAAAAACAAAACTTGTCAAGGCTTACGAAAATTACGGCAGACTGCAGTATGCTCTTGTCGAAGGCGATGAGGTTTCACCAGAGGAGCTTAAGACAGTAGAGGAGGAAATTCAACTTCAGAAGAACAGAACTGAATATCTTGATGCCGAGGTTGAAGAACTTCGCCAAAAATTCCTTGACAGCCTTTCAAGAAAAAACCAAAAAATATACGAGCGTGAAACTCGCCGCAGTGAAAAAGAGGCTGTTCGTCAAGCTCGCCGCGACGCAAGGCATCCGTCACCCGACATCAGCATTGATGCCAAGGAGAATGACGAATAATTTGCCGGTGTAATATTTTTAAAAACCCAATAATATAAATTTAAAGCAATGCATATGCGTTGCTTTATTTTTTTATTTGGTGATTTTGTGAACAATAGGTCAAAATATATTTCCTCCGCATTGCTTCTTGTTATAACCTCGATTTGCATTAAGGTTATCGGCGCAGTCTATAAAATTCCTCTCACTGCATATATAGGTGCGGTCGGCAGGGGATATTTTGCCGCTGCTTACACAGTTTGTTTGCCTGTTCATGCGCTCACTATGGGATGTCTGCCTGTTGCGCTCTCACGCCTTGTCAGCAAATATAATGCAAATTCAAATAAAACCGCTATCATTGGTCTTAAATTCGCATCGTCAAAGCTGTTTTGCGTTGTCGGTTTTGTCGGTATGTGTGTTGTGCTCATCGTTGCATATCCTTATTCCGTTTTTATCGCCGACGCGCCGAAAAGCGTTTATACGATTGTCGCCCTTGCACCGAGCGTGTTTTTTTCATGTCTCGCCGCCTCCTACCGAGGATATTATGAGGGCTTTCAAAATATGGTGCCCACCTCCTTATCGCAGTTTATCGAAGCGGTGTCAAAAATGATTTTGGGCATTGCGTTTGCAAAGCTTTCCGTGCTTTATATGTTTTCGCAGTACAGCCAAACAGGCAAAATCTTTTCCAACGCCGTTTTAAGCGACAGGCAAGCCTTTTCTGTTATCTATCCGTATGCCGCCGCTGCCGCTATGCTCGGCGTAACCATTGGCGCAATTTTAAGCTGGCTTTATACCGCAGTTTATTATGCAATAAACGATAAAACAAAAATCAAGCCGCAAAAGGCGCAGGTGAAGTATGCAAAAAGCGAGCTAATCTCTTTTGCAATGCCGATTATGATAAGTTGTGCCGTTCAAAGCGTTTTTCAGTTTTTGGATACCGCAACAATCCAAAAGGCTCTCTCCCTGATTGATAAAGATGCGCTTCGCTTAGCTTATTCCGACACTCTTTCCGTTGCAGATATTCAAGACTCCGAGCTTTCGACCTTTCTTTACGGTGTTTATAATGCCGCTCTCGATTTTAAAAATCTTGTTCCCGGCATAACAATGGCGCTCGGTGTTGCCTCCGTTCCGGCAATAAGTGCTGCGTGCGAAAAGGAGGATAACGCCCACCTTTCATATCTCGTCAATTCGATTTATAAATACTCGTCGCTTGCCTCAATGCTCGGCGGTCTTTTGCTTATTATTTGCGGCGATGATGCGCTGTCAGTTTTCTACTCGTCGTCCTCGCCCGAGCTTGTCACGGCGTGCTCTCCGCTTGTCAAATTGTTTGGCTTGGTTGTGCCCGTTTTCTCACTCGTCGGCACTGTTGTATTCTCCGTGCAGGCTATCGGTTGCCCGGAAAAATCAATTAAATCGTATGTTGTCGCAGGTGTTATTCGCGTTGTGCTCAATATAATTCTTGTTATGAACCGCCATCTTGTCCTTGCCGGCGCAATTCTGTCAGATACGGCAGGTTATACAGTTATGCTGATAATGAACTGCGCCGTTATGAAAAAACAAAGGAATATAAAATTTGATTTCGTAACCGTGATTTTAAAGCCGCTTTTGGCATTCGGCGTTTCGTATTATCTTTCAATTTATATTATTTCACATATCAAATATGTGTTTTCTCCGCTGCCCGGTATGATTGTCAAGGCGATAATTCCCACCGCTGTGTTCTGTATATTGTGCTTTTCGTTAAAATTACTAAATTTTGGCAATAAAATTTTAACTCGAAAAGCTAAAAAAACGGCTTAAATACTTGCATTTTTGGGCAAAATATAGTAACATTATGTTAATCGCGCAAGCGACATTTTATTAAAGGGTATAGGTTATGTCAGCAGAATTTGAAATTAAAGACAAATATACTATTGAGGATTTGGTTTCTATCGTTAAAGTTCTGCGTGCCCCCGGCGGTTGCCCGTGGGACCGTGCCCAAACTCATGACTCAATTAAAAAGAATTTCATTGAGGAAACCTATGAGGTTGTAGAGGCGATAAATAAGCAGGATACAGGCGGTTTAAAAGAAGAACTCGGCGATATTTTGCTTCAGGTTGCCCTCCATTCCGAGATGGAAAGCGAAAAGGGAAACTTCGATTTTAACGATGTTGCAAATGATATTGTTAAAAAGCTCGTTTTCAGACACCCACATGTTTTCGGCTCTGTTCAGGCGGACGATGTCGATTCTGCTCTCAACAGCTGGGACAGCGCAAAACAGGTCGAAAAAAGCATCAAATCCCAGACGGACTCAATGCTCCGTGTGCCGAGAGAGCTGCCTGCGCTTATGCGTGCGCAGAAAGTTCAGCACAAGGCGGCAAAAGTCGGCTTCGATTGGGATGATGTCAGCGGTGCAGTGGACAAACTTTACGAAGAAATTAATGAGTTAAAAACAGCCGTGTCCGATAATGTCAAATCGGAAATTGAGGACGAATTCGGCGATGTTTTGTTCTCCTGTGTTAATATTGCACGCTTTTTGGATGTTGACAGTGAGGAGGCGCTCACCGGCGCCACCGACAAATTTGTTTCAAGATTTTCAACTGTCGAGCAGCTTGCACGGGAGCGCGGAATTGATATGAATTCAGCCGGTATTGACGAACTTGACAAGTTATGGGACGAGGCTAAGAAAATAAAAAAAGCCGAATAATCGGCAAACGGAGGAATTTTTTATGAATAAAACAGAACTCGTAGCAGCAGTTGCTGCAAAGGCAGAACTTTCAAAGAAAGACGCAGACGCAGCAGTATCAGCAGTAGTTGACGCTATTACAGAAGCACTTGCAGATGGCGACAAAGTATCTCTCGTAGGTTTCGGTACATTCGCAGTTAAAGAGCGCGCAGCTCGTACAGGCATCAATCCGCGTACAGGCGAAAGCGTAGAAATCGCTGCATCAAAGGCTCCTGCATTTAAGGCAGGCAAGGCTCTCAAGGACGCTGTAAATAAGTAATCTTTGATCTTTTACCGGAGCTGTCGCAAGATGGCTCCGATTTTTTATTCTCGCTCGGGTGATGAAATATATCGAACAGCATCACTTGTATGCAAACGGCTGTTAACCGACAGATAACATTCAATCGAAAGGCAGTTTTTATGCGACTTGACAAATATTTAAAGGTTTCGCGCATCATCAAGCGTCGCACTGTTGCCAATGAGGCATGCGACGCCGGCAGGGTAGAGGTCAACGGCAAAGCCGCCAGGGCATCATATGATGTTAAGGTCGGCGATGTTATCAAACTCACTCTCGGCGACAACGAACGCTCGTTTCGCGTTGAAGAAATCAGCGAGCATGCGCTCAAAGAAGATGCGTCAAAAATGTATAAAATTTTATAATTTCAAACCGTAAAAAAGCCTTGCACATTTGATTTGTGCAAGGCTTTTTAATCGTCTTTATTGATGTATTATGTTGTCAAAATCCTGCTTTGCGACAGTCTCAAGATCTTTCGGCGTTTTGATTACCGTCTTGTCATATACATATGACATTGCCTGAACCAAGCCGATAACAATCATCATCATTATTATCTGCTTTGGCGAGTTGAAAATATAGTCGCTCAAGCCGAATACGAAAAATCCGACAAAACTTGTCGCAACCGCAAATGTCAGCGTTATTTTGCGCTTGCTGTTTGAGTTGATTTCGAGAAGCTTGCCGATTGTGATTGCAATTACAATAAACAGCAAAATCAATCCCACAATGCCAAGCTCCATCCAAATTTCAAGCACAAAATTGTGTGCGTGCGGTTTGTTGAGCCCGTATTCACTGAACAAAATCTTGCCCGTTTCTTCCATTCCGAAACCGTTACCGACAATCAGCGTATTTATATGGTTTGAAATGTAGTCGATAATGTTTCTCCAAATGTTGAAATGTGCTTCTGACGATTGAAGTGCCTCAACTCCGTTGAGCATTTGATTGTTCTGCCAATACTGCATATTTGCACTCGTCAAAACGGTAATTTTGCCGTATCTCGTGAGCAGTGCAAGCACCGTACATATTCCGGTCGGAATTGCGGACAAAGCAAGTTTTTTGCCGTTCTTTTTGATATGAATAACGAACAAAATTGCCCACTCAATCAACATTATTATACTGCCCGCTCTTGTAAGCGTCGATGCCATACCGGCCGCAATGCAAGTGATAGCCGAGAAATAAATAACACTTGTTCTTTTTGTGCTTGCGTTTAAAAACAGATATATTGCAAGAGGAAATGCAACAACCATCATCGTTGCCAGCAAATTCGGGTTTGAGAAAAATCCGCTCGCCCTTGAACTCCACATATTTGTTGAAATTTCAAACGGAAGAAGGTCATAAATAAATGCGTCGAGATTGCGATAATACGGTGTTGTGAGCACAGCCGATTGACTGAGCTTGCCGTTTATCCAAAGTGCATACGAGCCAATTTGAATTGCCCCTACAAGCCCGTTCAAAGCTGCCGACGCTACAAACGCCGTGATAACTTTTTTGATTCTTTCCTTAGTTCTTGCAAGGTTGTAAATCATGATTTGCATCAGTATCACTGCCCACCAAAGCCCTGCACAGCCCAGTGTGTCAAGCTTGTTCGGCGACCATAAAACGCTTATCAGCATATACGCCATAAATATCATTTCAACTTTGCCGACTGTTCCGACTTTGGCGAGCCTGCCCTCGCGTGTCCACTGCCTTTTAAAGATAATGTACGCCGCAAAAAGGATAAACGGGCTTATGTATTCCGGCAAAAGGAAAAACAAAAATACCGTTCCTAAAAGCCAATACCAAGCCGGGTTGTCAAAAAATTTAAGCCGTGCTTTACCGAGCAGATAATCTGCGCGGTTAACATACCATTTAAGTCTTTCTTTCATATAAAAATCCCCATAGATTATAATTTATATAACATATCTACTCTATACTACAATAATTTGCATCGTTTTGCAAGTAGTATATTTATCCTTTTTGATATTTTATTGCCGATTTGTTTAGAAAAATTTAATTGATTTTTTACCGTTTATAAACAATAACCGCCTTTTGCGGTGTTGCAATATTTTGTTTTATATTGTATAATGGTCACTATATTATTAATTTAAAATTATGGAAGTGCTTCTTATGAAAGAAAACAACACAAACGAATTTGAAAATAATCAAGATGAAATCAAAGCAGCCGATACTGCCGACACAGGCGCCTCGGCGGATACTGTCAATAATGCCGCAAGCGACTCAAACTATGAGCAAAATGACGATTGGGAGTTTGAGGCAGAGGCTCCGACCGTCAGCGGCAGTGTGATTGACGGCGGCGATTTTGAAATTGAACTCCCTGCAGAGAAACCGAAAAAGGTTGAAAAATCGGCAGACAAAAAGTCAGCCGAGCCGAAAAAGAAAAAAGACCGCGACAGCGCAAATACAACAAAATTCCTTTTAATCGCAATTTTTCTTGTTATCGTTGCTACCGTTTGCGGCTTCTTCGGCAATCAATATTATAATCAGCCCAATAATTCCGAAAAGAAAAATCCCGGCAATGTTGTAATGAAGATCGGCGACGAGGAAGTCACCGTCGGTATGTATAATTTCTATTATACTCAAATCGTTAATCAGTACACAAAATATGCCTCATCATTCGGTCTTGACACCACAAAGGATTATTCAAAGCAAACCGTAACCGATGATGACGGCAAGCAAACCACTTGGGACAAGGTGTTTGTTGACCAAACAGTCAGCCAGCTTCAAAGAACGCTCTCACTTTATCAGGATGCTGTAAAAGCAAATATGACACTCACCTCCGACCAAAAGGATGAAATTAAATCCGAGCTTAAGAATTATTCCGACTCGGCAGAAAAGAGTAACCTCAGCGTTGACGATTATATCAGCCAAACTTGCGGCGATTACTGCGGCTATGAGACACTCAAATCTGTTTACGAGCAAAGCTATCTTGCCGAGAATTATTATTACAAAACATATGTAAACACAACCGCAACCGATGATGAAATCAATGCTTATTTCAAGAAAAGCGGTAAGAATAATTGCTACAATACCGGCTTTTCATATGTTTCGGTTTCTTACACTAACGACGATAAAAGCAACTACTCGTCCGGTGAGGTAAGAACAAAGGACGAGGCTCAAAAGCTTGCCAAGGAGTGCCAGCACAAAATTGCTTCGGAAAAGGATTTGAAGTCAAAAACAAACCGTGTTCACTCACTCGTAAAAGAGGTTATGAAGGCAGAGGCAAAGAGCTATTTCACCTCCGGCTATTTTGACAGTATAGCTGACGCAACCGATTATCTCGTAAGTGCAAGCGACAGAACAGCCACAAGAAGCGACACGACACTTATCAACGATGCAAAGAATTGGCTTTTCAGCGAGGATACAAAGATTGGCGACAGCAAGGTGTTCGTTGACACGGAAAATTCATTTGCATATGTTCTCCTCAAAACTTCAAACGAAAAACTGATGGAGGACGAGGTTTTCAGCGTAAGACATATTCTCATTCAGGCTCAAAACGGTAATTCGTCAACAGGCAAAATCTCAAATGATGATATTAAAACCGCTAAACAAACCGCAGATAAGGTGCTTAAAATGTATAATTCTGGCGACAAGTCCGAGGTTTCGTTTGCTCTCCTTGCTGAAGATTATTCAAGCGACACTTCTACAACATCAAGCGGTCAAAACGGCCTTTTCGGCGGAATTTACGAGGGCTTCAAGGCAGGTTCGTCAACAGGTCCTTTTGATAAATGGGTAACCGATAAATCAAGAAAAGCAGGCGATGTCGGCGAGGTTTATGTAAACGATTATTACACCGGTTATCACCTCATTTACTACAAGGGTAAAATGCCGGAGTGGAAATATATTTGCCAAAAAGCGATTGTTCAGGATAAGCAAAAAACAATTATCGACGATTCTATGAAGAGCAAAACGCTTGTTAAATACGACCGTATTATGAAAAAGACAAAGGTTGCAAAGCCTGAAAAGTCGTCATCAGACGATTCATCAAGCTCTACCGAGTCCACAACGGCAAAACAAAACAAAACCGAGGCTCAAAGCACAACCGAGGCAGCAACCAAATCAAAATCAGAAAGCACAACCAAATAACTTCCCGAAAGGATGGTTATATGCAGGAAAACAACAACACCTCACCCGATCTTGAAATACACCAGGTGAGCGTTGATGACGGCGATGATATTGTAACACAGAATATAGCCGGTGAAAAAGCTGATATTAAGCCTAAACCGTTTTATAAAATGCCGAAATTTATTATCGGCGTTGTCATTGTCGTTGCCGTGCTTGCGGCGATAATCGCCTTTGCCGTTTCAAGTTCAAATTCCGACAACGGCAAAAAAGCAACCGCAAATTCGGGCACTGCCGATGTTGTCACGAATGATGACGGCAAAAATGCCCTAAAAATCGGCAACACGGAAATTTCCGTCGGAATGTATAATTGTTATTACAGTCAGGTTGTCAGCCAATATCTTTATTATGCAGACAAGGGCTATTATACAATAGATAAGACAAAGGATTATTCACAGCAAAAAACAACCGATTCAAAGGGCAACGAAACTACTTGGGCTGATTTGTTCGTGCAGGACACAATCACTCAGCTAAAACGCACCGTCGCGCTCTACGAGGCGGCTCAAAAATCGGGGCTGACGATAACAGATTCACAGCAAAAACTTATTGACCGGACGCTTGCCGATATTAAATCCGCGGCAGAGAAGGAGGGCGTTGACCTCTCAACATATATTCAAAACAATTACGGCGAGGGTTGCACCTATTCCGTTTTGAATGAGGTTTATAAGCAAAATTATTTAGCCGAGGCTTATTACGAACGCCTTGTTATAGGCACTTCGTCAACCGATGACGAGATTGAAAAATATTTTTCAAGCCACAAGGACGAATGTACCGGTGTTGATTTAAGCTATATTCAAATAGGTTTTGAAGGTGATTCGACCGATGCAGAAAATTCGGCTCAAAAGTGTGTTGAAAAAATCAATTCTCAAAAATCACTCGATGAAAAAAAGTCAAAGCTTAAATCTCTTATCCCCGATGTGTGCTCCAAAAGCATTAAAAACTATGTTTCGTCTGGCTATTTTAAAACAGAAAAGGACGCCGAGCGGTATATCGTCAATTCTGCCGATACCTCACTTAAAAAGACAGATACAACACTCGTGTCTGACGGCATAAATTGGCTATTTTCAAGCGATACCGAAGTCGGCTCATGCAAGTATTTTGTCGATAAAAATAATTCTGTCGTGTTCGTTATTTTGAAAACGGGCAAGGCTGAAGTTTTGAACGATACGGTCTATTCTGTTCGCCATATGCTCTTCAAAGCAGAGAGCAAAAGCGACTCGAATACCGTCACAAAAAAAGCGATTAACGCTGCAGAAAAGCGTGCCGATTCCGTTCTTTCTCAATTTGAGTCAACCGATAAAACCGAGCTTTCGTTCGCAATTTTGGCAGACGAAAATTCCGACGATGAAAAAACAATTTCGTCCGGCTCATACGGTGTTTTCGGCGGACTTTTGGGCGGTATCAAAAAGGGTGAATATCCTACCGAGTTTGACGAATGGGTGACAGATTCATCACGCAAAAAAGGCGATGTCGCAAAAGTTTATGTCAAAAATTCCTATACCGGATATCACTTGATTTATTTTATCGGCTCACAAAAGGAATATCAATTCATTTGTGCGGATGCCTTGAATAACGAAAAAGTCACATCAAAAATGAACACTCTCGTTGATGGCGCAAAAACGATTAAGTATCAAAACGGTATGAATAATACTCAAACCGCTAAGCCGGAATCAACAACTGCCGCAACGCAGTCAACTACAAAAAATAAGGCAAATTAAACAAAATGACACGCCTTGTTTTGTTCAATATTAACACTATTAAAATAATACTTGTAATATTTACAAAAGTAGTGTAAAATATTAAACAGTTTAAAAACCATTAAAAAGGATGAATAAGATGGCTAAAGATAACGAAAAAGAAATTCTTGAAGAAAATCTTGAGGATAAGGATACCGAAGTATCCCCCAAGGAGGCAAAAAAGCTTGCCAAGTTAGAGGCAAAGCAAAAAAAGGCTGATGACAAAATCGATGAGCTTTCAGACCAAATTGACAAGCTCAGAGAGGATATTAAAAATCAGCCCGACCAAAAGGCTAAAAACAAGCTTCGTAAACAGCGCGACGAATTGATTGCTCAGCGCGAGGGCATTTACACAAGCAAGGACGGAATGACAATCCCGATGTCAAAGAAAAACAAAAATATCATCAAATCGGTTATTGCAATCGTTCTTATTGCTGTTCTTCTCTGCGTTTACATAGTAACAGGTGCCGCTCGTCACGGCTTGCTCAGCTATTTCGGAGTGCCGCAGGATACTCTCACCGCTTATACCATCACAGACGGCGACGGCAATTCACACAATATCAAAGTCAGCACATACAACTATTATTTTGCTGTTGAATACAATAATCTTCGCCAAAAGAAATCAACATATTCACAGTACAGCTCACAGTACGGTCTTGACCTTTCGTCAATGAATCTTGATGTTGATTTTGAAAAAAAGCTTTCAAAGCAAACAACCACAAACGACGACGGCCAAACCGTTACTTGGGCACAGTATATCGACGACGAGGTTAAGGATAATATCAAATCAACCTACTCGTATTACTACGAGGCTGTTAAAGCAAACAACGGTAAAGAGCCTTCAATCACAGATGACCAAAAGAAAGAGCTTCAGGAAACCCTTGATAAATACGAGTCATCGGCTAAAGAGGCAGGTTATGCTCTTGACGGCTATTTAAAGGCTGCAATGGGTAAGGGCGTTGATTCCGCTCTTGTTAAAAGAGAAATGACAATCGCTTACATTTCAGATAACTACAAAAACGGTTTGACCGACAAGTATGCCGAAAAGGGATATTCCGAGGATGTGTATAATACATATAAGAAAGAGCATAAGTCCGACCTTTTGGCTGTCGATGTAAAATATTTTGAGTGCTCATCTGCCGACGATGCCAAAAAATTCAAAAAGGCATTAAAAGCTGACGGTTCAAACTTTGCAGAGCTTGCAGCAAAATATTCATCATCCGATTGGGATAAAACAGCAAACAAGGATGCTGTCGAAACAACATATTACGATATGACACGCTCTACACTAAAGGGCTTGAGCGCTGCTATCGCTTCTGCCGATTCCGAAAAGGATAAGAATGGAAACGAAACTTATTCAAACCTTGATTGGCTCTATTCAAGCGACAGAAAAGCAGGCGATGTAAACACAAATCAGGATATTACCTCTGTTGTTTATATCATCAAGCCGGCTCACTATCCTACAACAAACACAGTAAATATTCGTCACATTCTCGTAACTCCTTATTATACCGAAAAGGGCAGTGACGATTCTTCATCGTCAAAAAAGGATGCAACCGAGGCTACAGCCGATCAGTGGAAAGCTGCATACAAGCAGGCACAAACTATCCTTAAGGAATATCAAAAAGGCAAAAAGACTGCCGATTCATTTGGCGAACTTGCTAAAAAATACAGCGAGGACAACAACGCAAGCAAGGGCGGCGTTTACGAAAATGTCACTCCAAACCAAATGGTTTCAACATTTGACGCATGGTGCTTCGACTCTGCAAGAAAAGCAGGCGATGTCGAAATTGTTAAAACAAAATTCGGCTACCATGTAATGTATTTTGAAAAGAAAAACGATATGCCTACTTGGAAGTATAATGCACAGCAGGCTATGGCAGGGGAGGACAGTAAGTCCGCTTCCGACAAGATTGATTCAAAATACACCTCAAAAACAAACTCATTCGGTAAATATTTCTTCGAGATTGATACCGATATCGATTCATAATTGTTCTAAATTTCACAGAGGTTGCATTATTGCAGCCTCGCGGTTTTTCTAAATGTAAAGGTGAATATATGCCGATTATTCAAAAAAACAACGAAATTCAGCAAGAGATTGAAAAACTCAAAAAAGAAAATGCCCGCCTCAAAGCCGCACTCTCCGAGTCGGAATTTGAGTGTCAGCGCCTTGTTATTATCAATTCAAACCTTGAAACACAGCTTAACGAGGCAAATCGCGAGCTTGGCAAAAACATTCAGGTTTTGCAAAGCCTTAAGGGCGAGATTGAAGAGCTTGTAGACAATCTCAAAAATACAAAACAATAAAGTTATAAATCCCTCTGTTCGGTCATAACCTATACAGAGGGATTTTATTATGAATGATACTGTTTCAAAAAAACAACACACTTTGTCGCTCCAAAACAGAGAAAAACTCGATATAACCGGCGTCAGCGATGTCCCTGCCTTTAATTCGGACGAAATCACAGCGCGTTGCGATTGGGGTACGCTGATTATCAAAGGCTCGAATCTTCATATGGAAACGCTCGAGCTTGAAAGCGGCGTTTTAAAGGTTTCCGGCCGTATTGTCGCCTTGATTTATAACGAAAATTCACCGCAAAAGGGATTTTTTAAGAGGGTGTTTTCATAGCCTCGGGATTAGTTGCCTTTGCACTTCTCGGCTTTGTATTCGGTGCGTTGTTCGATTTGACGGAGTTTTTAAATGCGCTTTTCGGCATAAAATTTGTTTTGGATTTCTTGATGATGTGCGTCTTCGGCGTTGCTTTTTTCGTTTTTCTGCTTGCCTATAATAACGGCGAAATTCGCTGGTATTATTTTGCCGTCAATCTTGCCGCATTTTTGACTTATTATTACACCTTGCATAAGTTTTTCGGCAATAGATTGTGCGCTCTTGCCAAAAATATCAACAATTCGGTTAAAAACAGTGCAAAAAAATTAAAAATCGGTAAAAAAAGTTTCAAAAAACTATTGCATTTACATAAATAACTATATTATAATGTATATATCTTGCAGAAAGGCAGTGCATTATGAAAAAGTTATTTAAAAAGCAGCTTGATAAAAAAACTATCATAAAAGCAGTCGGCACATTTGCGTTTGTCGCGTTAATTGTTTATTGCTCAATCGCATTTCTTAACAACACAGCCGATATAAGCCGCCTTAATGCAAAAGCCGCCGAGTGCGACGCTCAATATCAACAACAGATTAAGGAAAATGACGAAATTAAGGCAATCGTCAACTCCGATAATAAGGATGATTATATTGAGCAAAAGGCACGCGAAAAAGGCTATGCTAAAGAGGGAGAAACCGTATATTACGATATTTCCTCAAGCAAATAAATTTTGAGTGTTATGAGTTGCCGCACGGCAACTCTTATTTTTTGAAAAGGATTTTTAGTTTATGAATATGCAAATGGTTGCAACCTGCCTGCTCGGCGTTGAGGGTCTTGTTGCGGACGAGCTTCGCAATATGAATGCCGAAAATGTCAGCGCCCAAAACGGCAGAGTGTTTTTTGAGGGCGACGAGACAATACTTGCCCGTGCAAATATCTGGTCACGCTTCAGCGAAAGAATTTTGATTGTTGTCGATACTTTCAGGGCTTATACTTTTGACGACCTTTTTGAGCGTGTCAAAACTCTTCCTTGGGCAGAGTTTATCGGCAGTACCGACACTTTCCCGGTCAAGGGCTATTCAATTGCGTCTGTTTTGCACTCCGTTCCCGATTGCCAAAGCATCATCAAAAAGGCGATTGTCGAAAGCCTTAAGGAGGATTACAATATCTCTTGGTTTGAGGAGAGCGGACCTGTTCATCAGGTGCAGTTTTCAATTATGAAAGACGAGGTCACAATTATGCTCGACACCTCGGGCAAAGGCTTGCACAAAAGAGGATACCGCCCGGTCGGCAACGATGCTCCGATTCGCGAAACACTTGCCGCCGCTATGTGCAGTCTCTCAAGGCTTCGCCACTACCACACTATGTATGACCCCTGTTGCGGAAGCGGTACGGTGTTGATTGAGGGCGCGTTGCTTGCAAATAATATCGCCCCGGGAATCAATCGAAATTTTGATGTCGACAGATGGGGCTTCATTCCCGAAAGCGTTTGGATGAGCGAGCGCGAGAGATGCCGCGACCTTATCAAAACCGATACAGACTTTGTGGCGTTCGGCACCGATATTGACCCCAAAGCAATTGAACTTACGCTTAAAAATGCCAAAAATATCGGAGTCGACAAGTTTATCCGTGCTTCGGTTGCAGATATTAAAAATTTCGACCCGACTACCGAGCGAGGTACGCTTATCACAAATCCGCCGTACGGCGAGCGTATGCTTGATGTCCGCGAGGCAGAAAAGATTTATCGCATTATGGGCGATAAATTCGTTGCAAAGCACGGCTGGAGCTATGGCATCATTTCACCCGACGAGGAGTTTGAAAAATGCTTCGGCAGAAAGGCTGACAAGCGCCGCAAACTTTACAACGGCATGATAAAATGCCAATATTATATGTATTTTAAATAATTTCAAATGTCATTGCATATAAAATGTATGTAATGGCATTTTTTATCTATATTTTGTGAAATATTTGTAAACGCTATTGACAAATGAAAAAAAGATGCTAAAATATAGTTAGCACTCGAGATAAGAGAGTGCTAACAAGCAGAAATTTAATTCAGAGGTGACATACAATGACAATCAAACCACTTGCAGACAGAGTTTTATTAAAATCTGTCGAGGCAGAGGAAACAACACAATCAGGAATCATCCTTGCGGCTTCCGCACAGGAAAAACCCGAAATGTCAGAAGTAGTAGCAGTAGGACCCGGTACAGACGAGCATCCTATGACTGTTTCTGTCGGTGATAAGGTTATTATCAGCAAATACTCGGGCACTCAGGTTAAACTTGACGGCACCGAATACACAATCAGCGAGGTTAAGGATATTCTCGCGGTAGTAGAATAATTTTGAGGTGATTTATAATGGCTAAGGATATTATTTACGGCGAAGACGCAAGAAAAGCGCTTCAGGCAGGTATTGATAAGCTTGCAAACACAGTTAAAATTACATTAGGCCCAAAGGGCAGAAATGTTGTTCTTGACAAAAAATACGGCTCACCGCTCATCACTAACGACGGCGTAACAATCGCAAAGGAAATTGAGCTTGAGGATTCTTTCGAGAATATGGGCGCTCAGCTTGTTAAAGAAGTTTCGTCAAAGACAAACGATGATGCAGGCGACGGCACAACAACAGCAACTCTTCTTGCACAGGCACTCGTTCGCGAGGGTATGAAGAATGTTGCCGCAGGCGCAAACCCAATGACGGTTAAAAACGGTATCAAGAGCGCAGTTGATGTCGCAGTTAAGTCTGTTAAGGCAAATTCCGTTGCAGTTAAGGACAATGACGATATTGCCCGTGTAGCAACAGTTTCGGCAGCTGATGAGTATGTCGGCAAACTTATTGCCGAGGCTATGGAAAAAGTTTCTGCCGACGGCGTTATCACAATCGAGGAGTCAAAAACAGCCGACACAACTTGCGAGGTTGTAGAGGGCATGCAGTTTGACCGCGGCTATATCTCACCTTATATGGTAACCGATACAGACAAAATGGAAGCTGTTATCGACGATGCAATGCTCCTTATCACAGATAAGAAAATCAGCACCGTTCAGGATATTCTTCCTCTTCTTGAGTCTGTTCTCAAAGCAGGCAAAAAGCTTGTTATCGTTGCAGAGGATGTTGAGGGCGAGGCTCTTCAAACAATCCTCCTCAATAAACTTCGCGGCACATTCACATGCGTTTGCGTGAAAGCTCCGGGCTTCGGCGACAGAAGAAAAGATATGCTTCAGGACATCGCAACACTTACCGGCGGTCAGGTTATCACTTCCGACCTCGGACTCGAGCTTAAAGACACAACAATGGATATGCTCGGCCAGGCTCGCCAGGTTAAGGTTACAAAGGAAAATACAATCATCGTTGACGGCGCAGGCGACAGCGACGCTATCAAGGCTCGTGTAGGTCAAATCAAGTCTGCTATCGAGGCTTCAACATCAGATTTCGACAGAGAAAAGCTCCACGAAAGACTTGCCAAAATGGCAGGCGGCGTAGCAGTTGTTAAAGTCGGTGCCGCAACCGAAACAGAAATGAAAGAAAAGAAACTCCGCATCGAGGATGCTCTCGCAGCCACAAAGGCAGCAGTAGAGGAGGGCATAGTTGCAGGCGGCGGCGTTGCTCTTATCAACGCTATTCCCGAGGTTGAAAAGCTCCTTGACACAGAGGATGCCGATTTCAAGACCGGTGTTAAAATCGTTCTTAAAGCACTTGAGGAGCCTGTTCGCCAAATCGCAGCAAATGCAGGTCTCGAAGGCTCTGTTATCGTTGACAAAATCAAGAACAGCGAGGACGGCTACGGTCTTAACTTCGCTACAAACGAGTATGTCGATATGATTAAGGCAGGCATCGTTGACCCGGCAAAGGTTACTCGTTCGGCTCTCCAAAATGCCGCATCTGTTGCAGCAATGGTTCTCACAACCGAATCACTTGTAACAGATATTAAAGACCCGCAGGCAGATGCCGCACAAGCAGCCGCAATGGCAGCCGCATCACAAGGCGGAATGTATTAATTTAATGCATTAATGCAAATATACAAATCTAAAGCCGCACGCTTTTGCGTGCGGCTTTTTTCTGTCTGCTTTGTTTTTTCTATTTGTTCGGCTTCATCTTGTCGCTTATTCCCAAAATATAATCGGTGCTCACATCATAATGTTTTGCAAGTTTAATCAATATCTCCGTCGGAATATCAAGGTCGCCTCGTTCGTAATTGCTGTAAACGCGCTGTGAGCAGTTCAGGATTTTTGCAATCTCTCGTTGCTTATAAATGCTTTACTTAAAGCTTGCTCACAATCTCAAAAAACTCATTTTTACTCATCATATTGTTGATGCAGGAGAGGAGGGAGGAGGTTGAGAGAAATTCCGGCAGGTCAAGTTTTTTGAGCAGTGCTTTTTTTCTTTCTTTTGCATTCGGCGTGCCGGATAAGCCTGCCTCGTACAAATCAAAATTAGTCAACGGGTCGGGATTTGCTGTTGCCTCACAGGCAATGCCTGCTTTTTCAAAAGCGGCGAGCAAAACCTCCTTGCTCATACCTTCAACGCCGAGCTTGCCCTCTTTTGAGGCATGCTCCTTGCGGCGTTCCTTGCCCAAAATGTCGGGGATATAAACATTCGTTATTCTGTCTTTCTGCACTCCCGACGAAATGTAATTTCTTATCATAAAGCCTGCGTGGTCGGAGTCGGTCAAAACGATGATTCCGCGCTCTTTTGCAAGCTTTTTGATGAATTTCAGCTTTTCCTTGTCCTTGAACACGCCAAAGCCGTTCGTTTCGATTATAAACGCGTCAACAATGTTTGAAAGCTTGATTTTGTCATACTTTCCCTCAACGATTATTGCCTGCGTGATTTTCAGCCTTTCGTTCATCATTCGTTCCTCAGCATAAACAACTTTGCGACAGCCTCTTCAAGCAAAATTTTGCCGTCAACCGATGTCGACTTGAGCATTTCGTCAGTTTTTGAAAGTGCGTCAATCGACTCCCTCAAACTCTCGGTGCTTATGTTTCTGCAATTTCGCGCCGCATTTGAAATCAAAAATTCGCGACCTTTGTAGTTGAAATATTTTGCAATGTCGCTCTCGCTCTCTCCTGCCGATTTTGCGCACTTTGCACGGTACATATCAATATAGCATGACGAAAGCACCGCGAGTATTCCGACAGGCTCTTCCTTGTTGGCAAAAAGCGCGTTTAAAACGCCGTATGCGCCGTCGCTGTTGCCGGCAAGGATAAACTTCGATAAATCGTAAACGCGCGCCTGCAGGCTTTTTACCGCAATTTCGTCAATGTGCTCTTTTTTTATTTCGCCCTCGCCGATATAAAAGCAAAGTTTTTCCGTTTCGTTGAAAACTGTTTTTAAATCACTGCCTACAACAGAAATCAAATACCTTGCGTTTTTCGAGTCAATTGTGCATCCGCGCTTTTTTGCCGATGCCACAATCAGCCTTGCAATGTCGCCCTCGGTGCGCTTGTTCAGCTCTGCAACACTGCCTGCCTTTGCAAACGCCGTTATAAGCGACTTGAATTTATCGTTCTTTTTTGTGTCGACCGCGAGCGAGTCATACCAAAATACAAGCACGCAGGTGTCGGGCACATCTTTCAAAAATTCTTTTATTTCCTTGCAGTCGTTTGCCGATTTGTCAAACGGATAATCGCGAACAAGAATAAAAGAATATTCCGCCATCATCGGCACGGTTTCTGCGTCCTGTAAAATGTCTGAAATCGAAATGTTCTTGCCGTCATATCTGTGATAATTAAAATCGGCAAACGCAGGGTCAACTACCGCGCTTGTGAGCTTGTTTACATAATGCTCTTTAAGATAAGACTCCTCGCCGTAAATAAAATAGACATTTGAAAACTGCCTGTTTTTAATTTGCGCCTTAAGCTCCGCTTCGTCTATTTTTGCCATGTGCCGATCCCTCTTGCCTTGTAGTTTTCGCCGTAAAATGTGTATATCGCCCTTGTGTCGGAGTTTATTTCACCGTTGGCATCGGTTATTTTGCCGTCGGTGATTTTTATATCGCAGTCCCTGTTATTTCGACCGTTGTAAATCTTAATGCCGTTGATTTGAATTTCAAACTCGGCTGAATTTCCTTCATCAAGATTATACTTTATATTGACACCGCTGGCAAGAGTGTTTTTGTATTCACTGCAAACGGTTATATCCTTGATTTGCCCATCTTCAAGCAGATTCGCGTCAAATGACGGCGTAATGTATGTGTTACAGCCGTATGCGTCTGCGATTTTCTTTGCATATTTGCAACTGTCGGAGTCAATCAAAATGTCAATATCGCCGTGGCTCATATTCAAAAATCCGTTTGCCGCAGAATATGCACTCTTGCTGTCAACGCCGAAAAGCACCGTCGTGTCCTCGTATCTCAAAACGGTCGCACCGCTTCCGATATACATTTTCGGCAACTTTTGATTATAAAATGTGTTTACGCATCCGCAAACTATCAGCAACGCTGTGTTGATAACTGCAGCGGTTTTGATTAGTTCTTTCCTGCCGAGAATAAACGGAATTGCAAAAATTATTAGAATTGCGGCAATAATCAGCCCGAAATATTCGCCGAAATTGAGCATTGCCGTGTCAAACGATGCAAACCACGCCGTTATTTTTAAAATTACAAAATTGAGCCAGCGGATTATGAATACCGCCGCACCCGAGAAAATGTTTATCTTTATTAAAAAATACCCTGCGAGCGACAGAATTACCGATAAGCTTCCGAGCGGAACAAGCACAATATTGCACAAAATTCCCGAAAGGCTTGCATATCCTAAAAATGCGTAGCATACCGGCAGGGAATAAACCATTACGCTTGCGCCCACAAGTGCCGATGAGATTATTCTTGCAAATGGCGTTGCAACAACGGTTACAACAAGTCCGTCACACTCGCTTGTTGCATCTTTGTCAATCAGCTTTATCAAATACGGATACAGCGTAATCAGTGAAAGCACTGCAAGAACGCTCAACATTGCGCTTAAATCATACACAGCAAACGGATTTAGGCATATCAAGAATACCGCAAACCCAAGCGAGTTGAGCGCGTCGGAACGCCTCTTTATAATCCTGCCGCCGAGCATTACAAGAAGCATTATTCCTGCACGGATTACAGATTTGGAAAATCCTGCCACGCCTATATAGACGAGTACACAAATTGCCAAAATGAGTGCGCTTGCCTTGTCTTTTACTTTTATTCTTTTTAAAATCCATGCGAAAGCCGCTGTTATTGCAGTAAGATGCAAGCCGCTGACAGCCATGAGGTGCGTTGCGCCGGCAAATACAAAGTCGGTGTATGCCTTGTCAGACAACAGGCTGTTTTCACCGGTTAAAAATGCGGCAGAAAGCGCACCCTCATCGCCGCCGATTTGTGCAAAAAGCGTGTTGATTATGTCTTCGCGCAGTAAAAGTGTGTATTTCCACGGCGAATTTATTTTGTTTCCCGTGGCAGTAAATTTTGAGCCTTTAGCGCTCAAAAATATCTTTTCTCCCCAATAACCGTATGATGATGACGCATTGTCGGCAATAGAATAAAATTTCAACTTGCCTTTGACTGTTTCGTAATAATCGGCATTGATTTTGCGTGTGGATTTTACACGGAGCTTTATGTTTTGCGGTGCTCCGTCACAATCTATTTTTGTTGTTTTGACGGTATAAACATAATTTCCGTCATCGTCGATTTTCGCAATGTCGGTTATATAAAATTCGGTGTCCGCCTCGGCGGAATCAAGCGAAAGTTGCGGTGCAACCGTTGCGTTGTATGTGCAAAGAAACACTCCGCAGGCAAAAACACCGGATATAAGACATACAAATACCGCTTTTTCCTTGCCTTTAAAAATTACAAGGCTTGCCGCTGACAAAACGGCAAGCCCTAACATAATTAGGCTGATTGATTTTACGGGGAGTAGGTTTATCACAAGCAGTGTAACCGCTGTGCTGAAACCTATGTGCGTAAAAATTCGCTTCATTGATTATTCAATCGGCTCAACAAGAAATGACACACTGAGCTTTTCGCCCGATTTGAGCTTGTATTGCTCTCTTACATATGCTTGACCCGGCATATCACCGCCGATGCCTTGCTGTGTTGCGTCAACTGTTACGCAAATATTTCCGCTCCTGTCGACTTCATTCATGTGCTGGAATGAGTCAAGCTGTTGCGGCGTGTACGGAAGTGCCGAGAACATAATCGGCTTGTCGTAATATGCCGTAACTTTTATTCCGCAGTTCTTTTTGTTTGTAAGTGCAAATTCTCTTACATCGGCTCTCGTACTGCTTTCCTGTGGCCTCATATATGTGTATTCAAATTCGGATAACGGCATTTTGTATTTTCCGATTTTATAGCCTTTTTTTCTGTCGGTGTATGACGGAGCAGGACCTCTGCCGTACCATGACACATTGTTAAATTCGTTGCTCACGCCGAACATGCAGCCGAATCTGATAGGCGTTGCAGTCGGAATGCCGCTGTGATATACGGCGATTTTTCCGTCACCGTAAACCGTGTATGAAATGTATGCGCTTTTCATCATCGGGATGCTGAGCGCACATTTGATTTTAACCGCGCCGTTTTCGGTTGAAACGGTTGTTTTAAGCGCCTTTGCTTTTGTTGCCGCATTCTTCCATCTGTAGTAGGGATGGAGCTTGATAACCGGCGGAACAAAGTTGAACGCGTCAATATCGTTATCGGTCAGCGCTCTGAAATAGTTTGGAGCGATTTTGTCGGTCAAAAGCTCCTTGCCGTTTGAAACAAAGCTTTCGATTGCGCCGTTGTTTACAACAACGCTGAAACCGTCGCCGTTTACAATTACACAGCTGCCCTTTTGGTCAAATTCAATGTGTTTTTCGCTTGGTTTGATGGTCGGCTTTGCTTCCTCAACAAGTACAAATTGGTCCCACGCAATCTCTGCGTTTGATTTAATATATCCGTTTTTGCGCTTTGTCACAAATGAAACTGTGAGTATGCATTCCTTGTCCTGCGGCAGTGCGCTGTAATCGTAAGGAATGTCGATGTATTCCTCCTGCATCGGTGCAACGCTGAATTTCTCAAGCTCGCCGCTTTCGATTTCCTCACCGCGGCACTCGATTTTCCACTTGCATTTGTATTTGTTTACATCTGTAAAGCGAAGTCTTGAGCGGACATTAAATCTGCCCTTTGTTATGTCAAACGCCGTTGTCACAATCGGTCTGTATCCGTGTTGAACCTCGAAATACTGCGGATGCGGATTTCTGTCTGCCGAGATAAGTCCGTTTGCGCAAAAATATGTGTTACTGCCTGTCATTGCGGTTGTGTTAATCGGGCTGTACCAATGCCTCGGCTCGTCCTTTTCAAAGTCGGTTCCGTAAAGCAGGTTGAAACCGTCGTAATCCTTGTTTACTCTCTTTTCGTCAATCGCTTGGTCAACCCAATCCCAAATAAAGCCGCCGCACATATTGTCATACTTCTCAAAATCGGCAATGTATTCCTCAAAGTTGCCGAGCGAGTTTTCCATGCTGTGCGCATATTCGCAAAGCAAAACCGGCTTTGTATACATTTCTGCAGCAATCGGCTTGCTGTCTGCGGCAAGCTGATTTGCAATGTTGTCATAAAGCGAAATCGTTATAGGTTCTTTTTCACCGAGTTTTCTCATCGTTTCCGCATCAGGGTACATTCTCGATATAACATCGCTCTTTGTCAAATCAAAGTCGCCCTCGTAGTGGAACGGCCTTGTATCGTCAAGTTTAAGCGCCGCCTTTTTCATTTCGGCAAAGTTTGAGCCGTCGCCTGCTTCGTTTCCGAGCGACCACATAAATATGCTCGGTCTGTTCCTGTCACGCAGCACCATTCGCTCCATTTTGTCAACAGCCGCACCGGTCCAAAGCGGATTGTTGCCCGGCACGCCCTTGCGCCTTACACCGTGGCTCTCAAGGTCGCATTCGTCCATTACATAAAATCCGAGTTCGTCGGTGTAATCATAAAAAATCTCGTCATCGGGGTAATGCGATGTCCTGATAGCATTGATGTTTGCGTTTTGAAGAAGCTCGAAATCTCTTTCATAGCTTTCCTTCGGCACAGCCCAGCCGTAGCGATAGTCAAAATCGTGTCTGTTGACGCCGAAAAGCATCAAATCCATTCCGTTGAGCAAAAGTTTTTCACCTTTGATTTCAACATTCTTAAAACCTATATTGTATGTCTTTGCCGCAATAATCTCGTGATTCGAGCTGATAGCCATAACAAGTTTGTAAAGATTCGGTTGTTCTGCCGACCATTTCTTTGGATTTTTGATAAATTGCGAAAGCTTGATTGTTGCCGTTTCGCCCGGTGCAATCTCCGTTTCACCCTCGCCGATAGGCGTTTCTTTGCCTGTGTCAGAAAGAATAGATGCTTGAAATCTTACGGTCTTTTTCTCACTGTTATAGTTTTTTATGTATCCGTCAAGCGAAAGTTCGCTGTCCTTGTATTCTTCGTCCAAATCGGTTTTTACATAAAAATCGCGAAGACAGGTTTTCGGCTCGGCATAGAGAAATACTTCTCTGTAAATGCCGCAAAGCCACCACATGTCCTGATCCTCGAGATAGCTTGTTGCCGCAAAGCGGTAAACCTTTGCACAAACAAGGTTTTCGCCCGATTTGAGATATTTTGTAACATCAAATTCGTGCGGAGTCATCGAGCCGGTTGAAAAGCCGACATATTCGCCGTTTACCCAAACTTCAAGTGCGGCTTTGCACGCAGAAAAGGTCAGAAAAATTTCTCTGCCGTCCCATGTTTCCGGCAGAGTAAAACTCCTGCGATAAAATCCGATTTCCTGCATCGTCGAGTCAATTTTCGGAATTTGCGATTTAACTCTGCTGAGTGCTCTCGGAAATGTGCTTGCATAATAATAAGGCACGCTGTATCCCTCCGTCTGCCAAACAGACGGAACTTTGATTTCGCCCCACTTCGAATCGTCGAAGTTTGGACTTTGAAAATCGCTCGGCTGGTTTTCCATACCGCGTTGCCAATAAAATTTCCATTGACCGTTTAGGCTTTGCTTATATTGCGATTCTTCGCCGCTCATTGCCTGCTCAATGCTGTCAAACGGCATTGAAAAGGTGTGCCCGTCCTCTTTGTTTATCTTGAAGGTACGCGGGTCCTCCCAAATGTATTTGTAAGCCATAATTTTACCCCTTTGCTTTACATAAATTTACAGTTTAATAATATAGTAAAATTGCCCAAAAGTCAACCGATATTGCGTTTATTTAATACTTTCTCGTTTTAATATTGCGGCAGTAAATAAATTGTGATATAATACCAACAATAATATGGAATTGCCGAAATTCCGAACTTTAGGAGATATTGTAATGATTGAAAGAGTTAACGAAAGCAATCTTCAAGAATATGAAAACTTTATAAAATCACATCCAAAGGGACTTTTTCAGCATTCTTCCAAGTGGGCAAAAGTTAAGTCCGCCTGGAAATGGGAGGCTGTAATGCTTAAAGAGGACGGTGAAATCAAGGGCGCGGCGGCTGCTCTTATCCGTTCAATCCCTGTTATAAAAAATTCGCTTATGTACGTTTGCCGCGGCTTTACCGCAGACGAAAACGATTTTGACACATTCGACAAACTTTTTGATGCATTAAAGCAAATCGGCAAGGAGTACAAGGCTTATTGCATCAAAATCGACCCCGAAATACTCATTTCAAATACTGCATACAAACAGCATTTGCTCGACAAGGGTTTTGTTGAGCTTAATCCCGGTTGCATGGATTTTGAAAATGTTCAGCCGCGCTTCGTTTATTGTTTTGATTATAACGGTATGAACGAGGACGAGCTTATGCTCACCTTTAAAAGCGATTACAGAAACAGAATTCGCAAATCATACCGCAAGGGTGTAGAAGTTAAAATCTGCGGCAAAGAGGCTCTTGACGATTTCGTTAGGATTATGGGCGAAACAGGGGAGAGAGATAATTTTTCAACAAGACCCAAATGGTATTTTGAAAAAATCCTCGACTGTATGACAGATGATGCAAGGCTCTATATGGCTTATTACGAGGGCAAGGCTATTGCCGGCACAATCGCCATTAAATGGGGTCAAAATGTTATGAAATATCAATACGGCGCCTCGTCAAACGCCCACCGCAATGTTTACCCAAACTATGCTCTCCAGTGGGAGATGATTAAGTGGGGTCTTGAATGCGGCTCAAAAACATACGACTTCGGCGGAATCAGCGGCGACTGCCAAAATCCCGAAAATTCACACTACGGCTTGTGGAGATTTAAGCACGGCTTCGGCGGCGAAATGAGAGAGTTTGTCGGCGAGTTTGACTATGTAATCAATAAACCGGTTTATAATTTGTATAATTTTGCGTTAAAGGTATTGAAAAAAATCAGATAATGAGCAGATATGTTATAAATAGAAAAGACCTCGATGAAAATATCGAGATAATCAAGAAAAAAGCAGGCGTGCCGCTCATCGGCGTTGTCAAGGGCAACGGCTACGGATTCGGAATAAAGGAGCTTACCTCCGTTCTTCTTCAGCACGGTATTAAAACCTTTGCCGTTACCGAGGTTACGGATATTCCGGAGCTTAAGGAAATTTTGCTCGATGAGGATATCCTCGTTATGCGCTCTACCTGCCTTGAAAACGAGGCTGAAATTGTTGCCGAAAACGGTGCGATTGCCACAATTGGCTCACTGCGCGCCGCACAGGTGATGAATGCCGTTTCCGAGGAACTCGGAGTTGTCACAAAATGCCATCTCAAAATTGATACCGGTATGGGCAGATATGGTTTTATGCCATCGCAGGTTGCTGACGCCGTTAAATGTTATTCGCTCCCGAATTTGAAATTTATCGGCGCGTATACTCATTTTTCGTCGGCGTTTCGCAATAAGGAGCTTACAAAGGCACAGCTTGTAATGTTTAAGGATACTATGGCTCAAATTCAAAAAGAGGTAGGCGATGTCGGCGTTCTTCACTGTGCAAATTCACCGGCACTTTTGAATGTCGACAATGTTTCGCTCGATACTGTCAGAATCGGCTCGGCTTTCACCGGAAGGGTTATCACGCGCAGTAAAAGCGGTCTGCACCGCCTCGGCTCGCTTCAGGCAGAGGTTGTCGAAACAAAAACCGTTCCCAAGGGATATTCAATCGGATATAACGGATTGTATAAAACTAAGCACGAAACAGAGGTTGCCATCGTCCCAATCGGTCACTATGACGGCTTCGGACTTACAAAAGAAAAGGAATTTTACGATTTCCGTTATGTATTAAGTGTGTTTAAACGCTTTTTAAAAAAACAGCAAATGTATGTCAAAATCAACGGCAGAATGTATCATGTCATCGGCGAAATCGGCTTGAGCCACTGCGCTGTCGATGTCACCGGCGGCGGAGTTAAGGTCGGCGATACTGCAAGTGTCGATATTTCGCCCCTTATGGTCAACCCCCGCCTTGAACGAGTATTTGAATAATCGCCGTGTAAATTCTAAAATTAGATAATAATTAAAAGCCTCCCGTTGGTGCACACTGAACAAAATCAGTTTGCCCGATGGGAGGCTTTTTTGCCGCTGTATCTTGCTTTGTTACAATTTTTTGTTGCGATATATTGTCCTGCTTATTTAACTTTCAGCCACATTGCAAGCACGCCGAAAACTTCTCTTGCGTAAAACGGCGGTTTGGTGTAGTCTACCGTTTTTGACGGCACTGCCTTTGCGCTCAGTCCGTGGCGTTTGCATATCATCAGCGCACGCCTTATATGATATTCCGATGTTGCAATTGCGATACTGTTTGAAAGTCCGTTTTTTTCAATTATTTTTTTGCAAAATTCAATGTTTTCATCGGTCGAGGTCGATTCGTTTTCGATAAAAAGTCTGTTTTTATCAACACCGAATGATTGCATCAAATCATACATACATTCCGCCTCGCTTATATTTTCATCTGCGCCCTGACCGCCGGAGAGAATAGCAACGGCGCTCTCGTTTTTCTTCATATATTTCGCTGCGGCACGGCATCTTTCAACAAGTGCAAGGCTCGGTTTATCCCATTTCACTCTGCACCCCAAAACAATCAGCGTCGATTCGCTTTTTGCCGTCATTTTTGCGCCGCCGACAACATAAATCATCACCGCCGTAAATAAAATAATTCCGATTAAAAATACTCCGTTAATAATGATTGCCGCCATGTGATTTACCTTGTTGTAAAGCACTCCGTCAAGTATGACGAAAATGCCGACCGCCGCACCGAACGCGTTCCCGATATTCGGCTTTGTTTCCCTAAGCGGCAGTGTATATTCAATTATTGTTAAAGCTCCGATTATTGCGGATAATATTGTTATTTCCATAGAATTCTCCTTTGTGTTGATAATATTTTACCATAAATCATAAAATAATAAAACATCAAAGCTAAAATATTGAACAATTTTACTATCGACTCGAACTCACTTTTATGATATAATAAATTTCGATTTTTAAAATCAAAAATCGAAAAAGAGAGGAAAAAAGTTATGTCTTATGTTGACGAAGTATTAGAGTATGTAAACAAAAAAGACTACAACGAAAAAGAATTTTTGCAAGCAGTCGGTGAGGTTTTGAACTCACTCAGACCGGTAATCGACGCTAACGAGGAAAAATTCCGCAAGGTTGCTCTTCTTGAAAGATTGATTGAGCCGGAAAGAATTCTTCGCTTCCGTGTTCCGTGGATTGACGATAAAGGTCAGGTTCATGTAAACAGAGGCTACCGTGTTCAGTTCAACTCGGCAATCGGTCCTTACAAGGGCGGATTGAGACTTCACCCAAGCGTAAACCTCGGTATTGTTAAATTCCTCGGTTTTGAGCAAATTTTCAAAAACTCACTTACAGGACTTCCTATCGGCGGCGGTAAAGGCGGTTCGGATTTCGATCCCAAGGGCAAAAGTGACAGAGAAATTATGATGTTCTGTCAAAGCTTTATGACCGAGCTTTGCAAGGTAATCGGTGCCGACACCGATGTTCCGGCAGGTGATATTGGTACAGGTGCAAGAGAAATCGGCTATATGTTTGGTCAATACAAGAGAATCCGTGGCACATACGAAGGTGTTCTTACCGGTAAGGGTCTTTCGTACGGCGGTTCACTTGCAAGAACAGAAGCAACCGGCTATGGTCTCCTTTATTTCACAGAGGAAATGCTTAAATGCAACGGCATTGATATTAAGGGCAAAACAGTTTGTGTTTCAGGCTCAGGTAATGTTGCTATCTATGCTGTTGAAAAGGCAGAAATGCTCGGCGCAAATGTTGTAACCGTTTCCGATTCAACAGGTTGGATTTATGATAAGGACGGCATCGATGTTGCTCTCCTTAAGGAAGTCAAAGAGGTTAAGAGAGCGAGACTTACAGAGTATGCAGCTGCCCGTCCGTCTGCCGAATATCATGAGGGCAGAGGAGTATGGCAGATTAAGTGCGACATTGCTCTTCCTTGCGCAACTCAAAACGAGCTTCTTCTTGATGATGCAAAAATGCTCGTTGAAAACGGCTGCATTGCCGTTGCAGAGGGTGCAAATATGCCTACAACACTTGAGGCTACAAAGTATCTTCAGCAGAATGGCGTTATGTTCGCTCCCGGTAAGGCTGCAAACGCAGGCGGTGTTGCTACATCGGCACTCGAAATGAGCCAAAACAGCGAAAGAATTTCTTGGACATTTGAAAAGGTTGACAAAAAGCTTAAAGATATTATGGTTAATATTTATCATAATGTTGACGATGCTGCAAAGAAATACAGCCTTGACGGTGACTATGTATCAGGTGCAAACATTGCCGGCTTTGAAAAAGTTGCAGATGCTATGATGGCACAGGGCATTGTTTGATTTGAGACTTTAATCAAATTCGCAAAAATTAAACGCATCGCGGTATTAACCGTGATGCGTTTTTTTATGTGTTTGTGTGTTTGTATTATTGCATAATATCACATTGTTATTATCTTACTGCGCTGTTCCTCGCCGCATTTTCTCGGCGGTGCAAAACCAAGACTGTAAATGTCCGTCATTTCACATTCCTTTTCAAATGCGCGTTTAACTTCGTCGCTTTTGTCTGCAATATCGCCGTATTTGGCTATAATGGGCAAATTTGCGGCTTTTTTTATTTGCGGCAATAATAACTTGCCTCGCTCGCTGAAACCCAAAATATGCAAATATTGTGGCTCTTTGCTGTCGCTTTTGCTTATTCGGAGATATGCACGCAATATAACTCGCCTTATTCTTGACATTGTGTAGCGCTTCGTTTTGACTTTTTCGTATATTTCATCAAGCGTTGTCGAACTTCTGACTGCCTCAACGATTCTGTTTTCAAGTCCCTCCGACACATCGTCGATTTGCGCAAAATCAGCCGCCGTCATTGTCCGCAGTTTGTAAAGCACTGCTCTTTCACAGTTCTTCAGTGTGCAGATTTCACTTTGCGGCAAGCGCTTGCGTATCTCACTTGCACTGTATTCCTCATCGTCGCTGTCATGTCCCTTGCCGATTCGTTTTATCACCGTCGGCTTAAGGCTCGTGTATGTCAAATATTCGATTGCCAAAATGTTGTTCGGTTTGTCGAGAATTGGGGAGCCTACGGCGTTTTTGCGTGCCGTCGGGTACGATACTCCTTTTGCAAGCTCCGCCTTGATTTGGGCGTCTTTTTCCTTGATTTTGTCGGCAACAGCTCTCAACTCGTCAACATTTTCGCATTCTGCGCCGAAAGCAATTGAATCGCAAATGCCTGTGCCCTCAAGAATATTTACTCCTGCCTTGGCGTATCCCTGAGCCGACAGCGTGGAGCATACACCCGGTATCTCAATCACAATATCCGCGCCGTTTTCAACAGCCGTTTTTGCGCGAGTGTATTTGTCATACACCGCAAACTCACCGCGCTGAACAAAATTTCCGCTCATGGCGCATATTACAAAATCGTTTTCCTTTTTTACCGATTCTATCAAATACCGGTGTCCCTTGTGAAAAGGGTTGAATTCGCAAATTATACCGAAAATCATAAAAATATCCTTAATTTGAAGTTTTTCTCTTGACATTTGTATATTATATACTATATTATATATTTTATAAAGTTATATTTCAAGTGTGGAGGGAATATTTTGAAAATTTTAGTTATAAACTGCGGCAGTTCATCGCTTAAATATCAGCTTATGGATATGTCCGACGAATCTGTTCTTTGCAAAGGCGCTATAGAAAGAATCGGCTTGCCGATTTCGGGCGGCGAGGAAAATGTAATCATCAAAGTAAACGGTGAAAAATATACATACGATAAAGAGCTTCCGACTCATGTCGACGCTTTCAACGAAGTTAAATACATTATTTCTGAGGGCGAACATAAGGTTGTTGACAGCTTTGATGAAATTGACGCCATTGGTCACAGAGTTGTGCAAGGCGGCTCAATTTTCCATAAATCTGTTCTTGTTGATGAGCAGGCTGCTGCCGGTGTTAAAAAGCTCGGTCCTTTGGCTCCGCTTCACAACCCCGCAAACCTTCAGGGCTATGAGGCTTGCCTTGCGGTTGTAGGCCCCGATGTTCCGCAGGTTTTCGTTTTCGACACCGCGTTTCATTCAACAATGCCGCCAAAGGCTTATATGTATGCTCTTCCTTATGAGTATTACGAAAAATATGCCGTTCGTCGTTACGGCTTCCACGGCACATCTCACAAGTTCGTTTCTCAAAGAGTTGCGGACAGAATGGGCAAAGATATTAAAGATTTGAAACTCATCACATGCCACCTCGGCAACGGCTCATCAATCGCCGCTATCGAATACGGCAAAGTTGTTGATACATCAATGGGCTTCACTCCTCTTGACGGCTTTATGATGGGTACACGCTCCGGCGGAGTTGACCCTTCGGCTGTAACATACATCATGAAACAGGAAAATCTCACTCCGGACGAGATGGATACAATCCTCAACAAAAAATCGGGTGTAAACGCTATTTCCGGTGTTTCGTCGGATGACAGAGATATTTGCGCTGCACAAAATGCCGGCAACGAAAGAGCAACACTTGCTCACGAAATGCAGGCTTACGAAATCGCAAAGTTCATCGGCTCATATGTTGCCGCAATGAACGGTGTTGACGCAATCGTTTTCACCGGAGGTATCGGCGAAAACGGCTTCTGGCTCAGGTCAAAGGTTTGCTCATATCTCGGATTCCTCGGCGTTCATATCAATGAGTCGCTCAATCAGCAAACTGTTAAAGGCGCAGAGGCAGAGCTTACCGATCCGGAAGACAGAGTAAGAGTATTTATCCTTGCAACAGATGAGGAACTTATGATTGCCAAGGATACCGAAAAAATCGTTATGTCTTTAAATAAGTAATTATTTTAAATAAAATCTACAAAGGAGGATAAAACAATGCCGGAAATTAAGTATGAAATCACAGAACATTTGGGAGTTATTTCCGAAACAGCAAGAGGCTGGACACGCGAAGTAAATATGATTTCATGGAATGGTCGTGAGCCAAAGGTTGACATCAGAGATTGGTCACCGGAGCACGACAAAATGAGCAAGGGCTTGACTTTCACTAAGGATGAATTGGTTGAGCTCACCAAAATTGTTGAAAAGCTATAATTCTTTATACTATTCATAAGGGCAGCTTATCAAGTTGCCCTTGCAATTTTGTATAGCATTAATTAAATTGATTACATTTTGCGCATAATATGTGCAGAATTGAGGTATATAAAATGGAATGGACATCATTAAACGATTTGAGAGAAAAATATCTTTCATTCTTTGAAAGCAAAGGGCACCTTCGCTTGCCTTCATTCTCTCTTGTGCCTAACGGAGATAAAAGTTTGCTTCTTATCAACTCCGGTATGGCACCGATGAAAAAATATTTTACCGGCGAGGTTACTCCGCCGCGTACAAGGGTTACAACATGCCAAAAGTGTATTCGTACACCCGATATTGAGCAGGTCGGCAAAACCGACCGCCACGGCACATTTTTTGAAATGCTCGGCAACTTCTCGTTCGGCGATTATTTCAAAAAAGAGGCAACAGCTTGGGCGTGGGAGTTTTGCACAAAAACTCTCGAACTTCCTGTAGACAAGCTCTATGTCACAATTTATGAAAACGATGACGAGGCTTTTGATATTTGGACAAAGCAAAACGGCGTTGACCCGTCGCACATTGTCCGCCTCGGCAAAGAGGATAACTTCTGGGAGCACGGCTCGGGTCCTTGCGGTCCATGCTCGGAGATTTATTTTGACCGCGGCGAAAAATACGGCTGCGGTTCCCCCGATTGCGGTCCCGGTTGCGAGTGCGACAGATATGTTGAGTTTTGGAATAATGTTTTCAGCCAATTCAACAATGACGGCAACGGCAATTATACCGAACTTGCTCAAAAGAATATCGACACAGGTATGGGCCTTGAAAGACTTGCTTGCATTATGCAGGGTGTAGATAATATTTTCGAGGTTGATACCGTTCAAAACATTATGAAAAAAGTCAGCGAGATTTCGGGTGCAAAATATCACGAAAACGATAAGCACGATGTTTCGCTCCGCGTTATTACAGACCATGTTCGTTCCGCAACATTTATGATCGGCGACGGTGTTATTCCGTCAAACAACGGCAGAGGTTATGTTCTTCGCCGCCTTATCAGACGCGCTTGCCGTCACGGCAGACTTTTAGGCGTTAACGAGCCGTTCCTTTACAAGGTTTGCGACACTGTTATTCACGAAAATCATATTGCTTATCCCGAACTTGCCGATAAGGCAGAGCTTATTAAAAAGGTTATCCACTCCGAGGAGGAGTCTTTCGGAAAAACAATCGACGCAGGTCTTGCTCTTCTTGACGAATATATCGCCAACACAAATGGCTCTGTTTTCTCGGGTGAGGATGCGTTTAAGCTCAACGATACTTACGGCTTCCCGCTTGATTTGACGAAGGATGTCCTTGAGGAAAAGGGTATGACCGTTGACGAAGAGGAATTCAATAAACTCCTTGCAAATCAAAAGGCAACCGCACGCGCAGCCCGCAAGGATGCCGGTGCAGATGCTTGGAAGGGCAATTCAGTAAAAATCAAGACCGATGCAACAGAGTTCCTCGGCTACACCGATTTCACATGTAACGCTGTTGTAAAGGCAATTGTTAATAATGACGGCGAGCTTGTTGATATGCTCGGCGCAGGCGAGCAGGGAACAGTCGTTCTCGACAAAACGGCCTTTTATGCAATGTCGGGCGGTCAGGTAGGCGATACCGGCGTCATCACTTCGGGCGATGATAATTCGTTCGCAGTTGCCGATACTGCTAAAAATGACGATAAAATTTATCTCCACAGAGGCTCCGTTTCAAATGGTGTAATTTCGGTAGGGGATAAGGTTGTCGCAAAAATTGATGCCGACAGGCGTAAATCGATTATGCGCAACCATACGGGTGCTCACCTTCTTCAAGCCGCATTGCGCGATGTTCTCGGCACTCATGTCGAGCAGGCAGGCCAGCTTGTCAACGAAAGCGAAATCCGTTTCGACTTCACTCATTTTAACGCTCTCACCGCTGAAGAAATCGCAAAGGTTGAATCACTCGTCAACGATTTCATCATGAGCGCGTCACCTGTTACAATGCAGGAAATGCCGATTGAAGAGGCTAAAAAAATGGGCGCAATGATGCTTTTCGGCGAAAAATACGGCGATATTGTCCGCGTTGTTAAAGCAGGCGACTTTTCGACCGAATTTTGCGGCGGTACTCATGTTTCAAACAGCGGCCAGCTCGGCTTGTTTAAAATCACAAGCGAGGCTTCCGTTGCTTCGGGTGTAAGAAGAATTACAGCCGTAACGGGCAGCAACCTTATTGCTCTTGCCAATGATAACGAAAAACTTATCAAGGGTCTTGCCGCAACACTCAAAACAGGCGAGAATGAACTTGAATCAAAGGTTGACGCGCTCGTTGCAAAAGATAAGTCAAACGAAAAAGAAATTGTTGCGCTCAATGCAGAAATCACAAAGCTTAAGAGCGCAGATATGTTCAAAACACCCGAAAAAATCGGCGATATTGAGGTGTTCACTGCAAGGGTTGACGGCTCTACTCCCGATGCTTTGCGCTCAATGGGCGATGATTTAAAGGCATCAAACGATAATGCGGTTGCAGTTATCGCCGGTGCAAACGGCGCAAAGGCTACAATCGTTGCAATCTGCGGTAAAAATGCAATTGCCGCCGGTGTCAAAGCGGGTGATGTTGTCCGCGAAGTTGCAAAACTTGCAGGCGGTGGCGGCGGCGGTCGTCCCGATTCCGCTATGGCAGGTGCAAAGGATGTTTCTAAGCTTGACGATGCTCTCTCTGCAGTGAGCGGCATTGTTAAAAATATTATCGGCTGATATTCAGAGAAAGGATAAAACAATGTGCGTTTTTTGTGAAATCATAAACGGCAACATCCCCTCAACAAAGGTTTACGAGGATGATATGATGGTTGCTTTTAAGGACTTGAATCCCGTTGCTCCCGTTCACATTCTCTGTGTTCCCAAGGAGCATATTGAGTCTGCAAACGCAATCACCGCAGAAAACAGTAAATATGTTGCTCATATTTTTGAAAAAATTCCCGAAATTGCAAAATCTCAAAATGTTGAGTCATACAGAATTATCAACAATTGCGGTGAGGATGCGGGTCAAACCGTAAAGCATCTTCACTTCCATCTTATCGGTGGCGTAAATATGGGAGAAAAATTATTATGAGCGAAAAAGAATATTACGAATTGCACATTGCGGGCTTAACCCGTAAACTTCAAAAATTCTCGGTAAGCGACAGCCTCGATATTGCCGCATTCATCCTTTTCGGTGATGTCGAACTGACAGAGCATTGCGCAAGCGAGCTTTTGAAAAAAGTGCCGGAGTTTGATTATATCGTCACTCCCGAGGCTAAATCAATTCCGCTTGCATATGAAATGAGCAGACTTTCGGGCAAAAAATATGTCGTTGCGCGCAAGGGCGTAAAGGTTTATATGGACAATCCTGTTAAGGTTACAGAAACTTCAATTACAACCCAAAAGGAGCAAACGCTTTATCTCGGTCATGAAGACGGCGATTTGCTCGACGGCAAAAGAGTTCTTATTGTCGATGATGTTATTTCAACGGGTGAAAGCCTCAAGGCTGTTCAAAAGCTTGTTAAAGCGTTCAACGGCAACATTGTCGCATCGTGCGCACCTCTTGCTGAGGGCGACAGTGCAGAGCGTGACGATATTGTTTTCCTTGAAAAGTTGCCACTGTTTTTCAAGTAATACATAAATTTTCAATAACTGCATAATATAAGCAAGTGAGAATAATTCATTTTGCTTGTGTTTATAAATTCAAAGTATTTTTATTTAACGAAAGGTTGTGAACTCTATGAAAAAATACGATCAGCGTAAGGTAGTTCTTGTCGGTTGCGGTATGGTCGGTATGAGCTATGCTTATTCCGTACTTAACCAAAATATCTGCGATGAGCTTGTATTGATTGATGTCAACAAAAAGCGCGCAAGAGGTGAAGCTAACGACTTGGCTCAAGGCTTGCCGTTTGCACCGTCGTCAATGAAAATCAGCTCGGGCGAATATTCCGATTGTTCTGATGCCGATTTGGTTGTTATCTGTGCAGGTGCGGCTCAGCACCCCGGCGAAAGCAGAAGAGATTTGCTCCAAAAGAATTACAAGGTTTTCAAATCAATAGTAAATCCTGTTGTTGAAAGCGGATTTAACGGTGTTTTCCTTGTTGCGTCAAACCCGGTCGATGTTATGACTCAAATTGTTTATGAGCTTTCCGGTTTCCCTGCCGGCAGGGTAGTAGGTTCCGGCACATCACTCGACTCTGCAAGGCTTCGCCATATGATGAGTGATTATTTCAATCTTAATCCGCGTAATGTTCATGCCTATGTTATCGGCGAGCATGGCGACAGCGAGTTTGTTCCGTGGTCACAGTCAAGCGTTTCCGTAATGCCTCTTAACGAAATGAAGGAGAATTACCCGGACCTTGATGAAAATATGGCTACAATCGAGGAAAAAGTTCGCAACAGCGCATATGAAATCATCAATGATAAAGGCGCAACCTATTATGCAATCGGTATGGTCCTTGCAAGGCTTACACGCGCTATTTTGTTTGATGAAAACAGCATTTTCACCGTTTCTTCACTCCTTAAGGGCGAATACGGCGAAAAGGGTATCTATATCGGTGTTCCGAGCGTTGTAAACAGAAACGGCGTGCGTCAGATTGTTGAAATCGAGATGACAGACGAGGAAAAAGAAAAATTCAATCGTTCTTGCACGGTAATCCGTCAGATGCTCAAGGAAATTGATTTATAAAATTTAATTGCAATAATGCAAAACAAAAGGGATACTGCTTGTGCAGTATCCCTATTTTTTATTCAGTTTGACTGTTTCGGCAAAATTTTCTCAATAAATTCGCCGACCTTTTCCTTGTCCTCGCTGTTAAGCTGGCGGTATTTCATTATAATTAACTTTTCATTGTTTTGGAGTTTGCTCAAATATCGGTCGCCGTAAACATCTTCATTATATTTGTTGCCGCTTGCTATGGAAAAACGGTTGTCGCCTGACCTTGCAGTGTTGCCCATTAATGTGTCAAGGCTGATATTATACATTTGCGCAATTTTCACAAGCATATCCGGCTTTGGACTGCTCCTGCCGGTTTCCCACGAGCGATATGTGCTCGAATCATAGAGACCGAGCGCCTTCGCAACATCCTGTTGGCGCAAATCGTTTTCCTTTCTGTATGCAATAAGCATATCTTTGACTGTGTCTTTGACACTTGTTTTGTAATCCATATAAATCCCTCTCTTAATCGGTGAAAATTGTTAACACCTTTATGTGACAATTATACACTTATTACACCAAAATTTCAAGCAATATTTTCTTTTTTGACAACATAAATTATTACAATTTATACTGTTAAATTGACAAAAGTATTAAAAAATGGTATCATTGCTTAGTAGATTTAAGACACTTTAGGTAACAAACGGTGATTAACTTATGAAAAACAGATTATATAAAAAAATACTTTGTGTGTTGCTTTCAATTGCACTCATTGTCTGCTCCGGCGCGGCATTTTCAATGTCAATCGAGGCGGCGAATTATACCGAACAGTTAAAGGCAAAGGGCTTTCCCGACAGCTATGTCGGTTATCTTGTCAAGCTTCACGATAAATATCCTAATTGGGATTTTGAGCCATTCAAAACAAATCTCAATTGGTCCGACGCTGTGGCAGGTGAACGAAAGCCTCATTCAAAACAACTTATTCAAAAACAGTCGAGCCTTTCAAATGCCTATTATTGCACATGTTCTTCGTGTTATAAAAACGGCAAATTCGTTGTTCAGGAGGGTTCAAGCTGGTATTCGGCATCCGAAAAGGCGGTTAAATACTATATGGACCCGCGCAATTGGCTGACAGAAAAATATATTTTCCAGTTTGAGTCAACCGATTATGACAGTTCTCAAACTCAGTCTGGCGTTGAGTCGATAATTTCGTCGACATGGATGCACAATTCAAACATTAAATATGTTGACGGCAACGGAACAAGCCACACACTTAATAAAAAATATTCTGCCGCTATTCTCGAAGCCGCTAAGTCAAGCGGAATGAGCGCATACTATCTCGCATCAAAAATTGTGCAGGAGGTCGGCAGTACAACAAATACATATGCCTCCGGCTCAAACGGTAAAAAATCGCCGTTCTTGGGCATTTATAACTATTATAATATCGGTGCATATTCAGGCGGTATGGAAGGACTTGAATGGGCGTCAGGCTATCTCAAGGCTAATGAAAAAACTACGCTTTATTCATCCTATAACAGCAGTAAAGGCACTGTCGGCGGTACAAAAACTACTGTTTCAAAAGGGCAGTATATGACCTATATCGGCACATACGGCAAATATTATAAGGTCCAGCTTTACTCCGGCAGCGGCAACAGCTTTTCAACAAACGGTAAGGTTGGCTATATTATAAATTCAAACGATGTTTTGAGAAAAAAATATTTCAACTATGATAGACCGTGGACAAACCCTTACAAATCAATTATCGGTGGCGCGCCGTATATCGCAAAGGGCTTTTCAAAGTATCAAAATACAGGCTATTTGCAAAAATTCAATGTCAATAAAAACTCAGGCAATCTTTATAACCACGAGTATATGGCAAATGTTCAGGCGGCATCGGCAGAGTCCGTAACAACATATAAGGCATATCAAAACGCAGGTATTTTGAAATCATCAAAGGTATTTTATATCCCTGTTTACAACAAAATGCCGTCATCGCCGTGCACAATGAGCAGTTCAAACACAAATAATACCACCACAACAACTAATTCAACAACTGTTAAAAATCTTAAGCTTACAGGCACAGCTCCAACCTCGCTTTCGGTTAAATGGGACGCCGTAAGCAAGGCTTCAAAGTATTATATCAAAATTACTAACAATACTAAGGGAACTTCGTTCTCAAAAACAGTTACTACAAATCACGCAAAACTCAACAATCTCACTTTGGGCAATCAGTATTCCGTCAAGGTGTGTGCATATGTTTCGGGTAAGTGGGGAGCTTATTCTAATAAAATCACTGCCAAAACGGCAAAGCCGAAACCGCCTGCAACATCATCTTCGTCTCTTAAAGCACCAAGCGGATTGAAAACAACCGTTGTCTACACCGCTACCGCAAAACTTGCTTGGAATAAAGTTTCGGGCGCTTCGGGATATTATGTTTACAAGTATTCCGGCGGCAAATACAAAAAGGCTTATACGATAAAGGGAAAATCAACAACGAATTGCACCGTTAAGGGGCTTTCACCCGGCACAAAATATTATTATTGCGTTGCCGCGTATAATTCGTCAAAGACCGGCTCGAAAAGTTCAAGTCTTTCATTTGTGACTAAACCGAATGGCACAAAAATTACTTCATCGTCAAGCCCGTCAAAAACAAAAATTAAGATTAATTGGCAAAAGCCGTCGCGTGCATACAACGGCTATCAAATCGTTTATTCGCGAAAGAGCAATTTCTCTAAGCTTGTTGCAACAAAGAATATCAGCAGTAAAAATACAACGACCTACACGGGCAAAAACTTCACTAAGGGTGTAACATATTATATCCGTGTCCGTTCGTACAGAACTGTTGACAGCAAAAAGTATTACAGCGTATGGAGCAATGCCGTTAAGGTAAAAAGTAAGTAAACAAATATAATAAAGGCGCAATCCATATCAAATGGGTTGCGCCTTTAGTCTGTCGATAAAGTTCCTGAACCACACTAAGACGACAGATTTATCAGTTAATGCTTCTCTGTTTTGTGTGATTTGATAAAGGTACGATTTATCGTCTTAATAAGTAATGAAAAAGCGCAGTAAACATTGAGTTTACTGCGCTTTTGGCGTTTTTTGTTTTTTGCTCACAAGCAATAAATAAGGTTTCCAAAAAATCAATGATTTTTTGGAAAGAGGAAAAACATATGCAGTATAATTACAAAACTTTGTTTTGTTCTATACGGAATATGTTTTGACGAGGTACAGCAAAGTTCGCAAGAAAACGAAATTCAAAATCTTTCTCAACAGCCTACAGCTTGTTGATAATTATTTTCAGTTGTCCATATATGCGCCTGATGCGGTGCAAAGTATTGAAGTGTTGCCGAATTTGTAGTATCTTTTCAGCCCCGGAACAACAGAGCCGACATCACTTACAACAAAATTGCTTTTGTCGATTCGCCTTACATTGCTTGAATTACAGCAAACATATATGTATTCATCATCTTGCGAAACAAACTCGGGATTGACAAAGGTTTCCGCATTTGCAGAGCCTATGCGTATGTCAATCTTTGCGTTTTCCGCCGTGTATCTGATAACGCAGTTTTGCTCCTTACAGCACGCCCAAAAATATTCGCCGTCGGCTGCAAGACCGTTTACAATGCTGTCGTTGTATTTCAGCGTGCCGTTCCACTTTATTTCGCCGTCGGAGTCAAACACGCCTGCCTGACCGTTGGGGAAAACAACAAGCACATTTTTGCTCGGCAAAATCATACTCTCGCACTCGGCATAGTTGTTTACCGCCGCAATAATGCTTTCGTATGACGAGCCGAATTTTATCATTAAATAAGCATTTTTTGTGATAACCTCTTTATCGCCGCTGTTTAAATCAATGACAAAATAGTTTGGCTTGTATGATGAAAAATCACCAAGCAACACCTTTTCAACAATAATTACCTTATCATCGGAATATTTAACAACATCAATTATTTCTTTGTTGCTTATTCTCAGCAAAGCTAATCATTCCTTTGTTAAATTATTTTTTTCTCTTGCGTTTGTAAGAAAACTCAGAGTCATCAGACTGTCGGTCAAATGAACGTTTTCAACCAAAGCCTCAGGGTGAGCCATTGCAATATCATAGTTGGAAAAATTCCAAAAGCTTTTGATACCGAGTCTGCAAAGCAAGTCGGTCAGCTCTTTCATATCGTTTGCGGGTATGCAGATTACGGCACATACAGGCTCGTTATCTCTGCAAAAATTCTCAAGATAATCAATATGTCTTACCGGAATACCGTGAATTATTTTGCCTGAAACAGCCTCGTTTTTGTCAAAAATGCCGACAAGTTTAAAACCGCTTTGTCTTGTGAAAATTTTTGACGCAACAGCCTTGCCGAGATTTCCCGCACCGATAAGTATTGCCTTAACATCGTTGTTTACGCATAAAATTTCGCCGATTTTGTTGTATAATTCGGGAACATTATATCCGTATCCCTGCTGACCGAAACCGCCGAAACAGTTAAAATCGTGGCGGATTTGCGAGGCTGTAAGCCCCATTCTCTCAGCAAGTTCCTTTGAACTGATTCTCACAATTCCGTTTTCTTTCAGATTTTCAAGAAATCTGTAGTATCGCGGAAGTCTTTTGATAACGGATATTGAAATGTCGTTTTTCTCCATTTGGAATCACCACCGTATTATTGTTCGGGGCAAAGCCCCGATGCAATTATTCTGCCATTTTAGTAATTGTGTCCATTACATAGTCACCGAATTCGTCACAGGTGCAGCCTGTGTCTCTGCCGGTGATAACATATTTCTTTTCCTCAAACATACACTTGTCGAGTGCAGCCTCGAGTGCGTCGGCTTGCTTTTGATAGCCGATGTGAGAAAGAAGCATAACGGTTGCTCTGAGCATTGAACACGGGTCAGCATACTTGCCTCTGCCCTCGTTTATCATACGCGGTGCAGAGCCGTGAATAGCCTCAAACATAGCATATTTCTTGCCAATGTTAGCCGAGCCTGCTGTTCCTACGCCGCCTTGGAATTCTGCCGCCTCGTCGGTGATAATGTCGCCGTAAAGGTTAGGAAGAACAAATACCTTGAAGTCCTTGCGTCTTGCAGGGTCGATAAGTTTTGCGGTTGTAATGTCGATATACCAGTCATCTGTTACAATGTCCGGATATTCCTTGCCGATTCTTTGTGCGGTTTTAAGGAATTTGCCGTCCGTTGTCTTGATGATGTTTGCTTTTGTAATGATTGAAACCTTGCCCTTGTGGTTTTTCTCAGCATAATCATAAGCAAGCTTTGCGATTCTCTCACAGCCCTCTTGTGTTGCAACGGTAAAGTCAACAGCAAGGTCGTCTGTGATGTTGACACCGTGAGAGCCTACTGCGTAGCCGCCTTCTGTATTTTCACGGAAAAATGTCCAGTCGATGCCCTCCTCGGGAACCTTAACGGGACGCATGTTTGCAAAAAGGTCAAGCTCTTTTCTCATTGCAACATTTGCGGATTCAACATTCGGCCACGGATCGCCCTGGCGCGGAGTTGTAGTCGGGCCTTTAAGGATAACATTGCAAGCTTTAAGCTCTGCAAGTACATCATCAGGGATTGCTTTGTGGCATGCCGCACGGTTTTCGATTGTAAGACCATCGATTACCTTAAATTCAACCTTGCCCGATTCAACCTCGTCCTTCAAAAGGAATTCGATTACTCTCTGACTTTCTTTTGTGATGATAGGACCTATGCCGTCGCCGCCGCAAATACCGATAACGATTTTGTCAAGCGACTGATAGTCTGTAAAATCCTTGTCTGCTTTGATTCTTTTAGCGCGGTCAAGCTGTGATTCCATAAGCTCACGGAATTTTGCAACTGCCTCGTCTATTGCTTTCTTTTCTTCGATTTCTGACATTTTGTCTGCCTCCTCGTTTTTATTTGTTCATTTCTCTTGTGTAATCAAGAAGTCCGCCGCAAAGGAGCATTGCTCTCTGACGGTCCGAAAGGTGAGAGGAGTCAAGCTTGTATTCCTCGCCTTTTGTAATATTTTTAAGTACAACCTCTTTGTGATTTTCAATGCAATCACGGATGTCTGCAAGCTCAAGTTCGTCCATTTGGTCTATTTTGTCATAGTCGCTCTCATCAGTGAAGGTGAACGGAAGAATGCCTGCATTTACAAGGTTTGCAACATGGATTCTTGCAAAGCTCTTTGTGATAACAGCTTTAACGCCGAGATAAAGCGGAACGAGTGCGGCGTGCTCTCTTGATGAGCCTTGACCGTAGTTTGCACCGCCTATGATAAAGCCCTTGCCCTCCGCCTTGATTCTCTCAGGAAATGTTTCGTCACAAACGCCGAAACAGTATTGTGAAAGGTGAGGGATGTTTGAACGATAAGGAAGAATTTTTGCACCTGCCGGCATAATATGGTCGGTTGTGATGTTGTCGCCGACTTTAAGAACAGCCTTTGCTTTGATTTCTTCCGGAAGCGGCTCTGTTTTCGGGAACGGCTTGATGTTCGGTCCTCTGAGGACTTCAACATTCTTTGCCTCCTCGGGTGAAGCCGGAGGTTCAATCATATTGTCGTTGATAATAAACTTCTCGGGCATCTTGAATTCCGGCTCGTCGCCAAGCTCTCTCGGATCGGTGAGATAGCCTGTGAGTGCCGATGCGGCGGCAACTTCTGGTGATACAAGATAAATCTTGCCGTCCTTTGTGCCGGAGCGACCCTCAAAGTTTCTGTTGAATGTACGGAGTGAAACACCGCCGCTGTTCGGGCTTTGTCCCATACCGATGCAAGGTCCGCAAGCCGATTCAAGGATTCTTGCGCCTGCGTCAATCATGTCGGAAAGCGCACCGTTGAGTGCAAGCATATTGAGTACCTGCTTTGAGCCGGGAGCAATGCAAAGAGATACCGACGGACAAACCGTTTTGCCTTTAAGGATTGCAGCAACCTTCATCATATCAACATACGATGAGTTTGTGCAAGAGCCGATTGCAACCTGGTCAACCTTAAGTTTGCCGATTTCATCTGTTGTTTTAACATTGTCGGGCATATGAGGGCATGCAGCCATCGGAGTGAGCGAACAAAGGTCAATGTCGATTACTTCGTCATACTCTGCGTCGGAATCCGGCAAAATCTCTGCCCAATCTTTTTCTCTGCCCTGTGCCTTAAGAAATGCAAGTGTGATTTCGTCAGAAGGGAAGATAGAGGTTGTTGCGCCAAGCTCTGCGCCCATATTTGTGATTGTTGCACGCTCGGGAACGGAAAGTGTTTTAACACCCTCGCCGCCGTATTCGATTATTTTGCCAACGCCGCCCTTAACGCTCATTCTTCTGAGCACTTCAAGAATGACATCTTTTGCCGAAACCCAAGGCTTCAAATAGCCTGTGAGGTTGATTCTCGTCATCTTAGGCATCGGGATATAATATGTGCCGCCGCCCATTGCAACAGCAACATCAAGACCGCCTGCACCCATTGCAAGCATGCCGATACCGCCGCCTGTCGGTGTGTGGCTGTCCGAGCCGATTAATGTCTTGCCCGGGATACCGAATCTTTCAAGGTGAACTTGGTGGCAAATACCGTTGCCTGGTCTTGAAAAATAGATGCCGTGTTTCTTTGTTACCGTTTGAATAAATCTATGGTCGTCCGCATTTTCAAATCCTGTTTGAAGCGTGTTGTGGTCGATGTAGGCAACAGAGCGCTCTGTTTTAACTCTGTCTACCCCCATTGCCTCAAATTCAAGATAAGCCATAGTTCCTGTCGCATCCTGTGTGAGGGTTTGGTCAATGCGAAGTCCGATTTCGGTGCCGACCTTCATCTCGCCCTCAACAAGATGGGATTTAATGAGTTTTTGTGCCAATGTAAGACCCATTAGTTTTACCTCCTGTGTGTTTCCTACTATTTTTGCAAGCAAATAACTTGTTTATAAAAATAACAAAGTTATTGTAAATCATATCAATTAATTTGTCAATTAAATATAATTATTGTAACAGTTTTTTAATAATAATTTATTTATATAATCACCGATACAATGCCGCCGTATTTCCTCGGCAATAATAACAGTCAAACAAAAACCGACATCAATTGATGTCGGTCAATGTGAATTTCGTTTATTCTATTTCTAATATACTGCTTGCCTCGGTTGATTCAAGCGACTCAACGGTGCGCAGCCTTTTTTGAATAATATCGTTTCTGTGGTCCGCCTCGTCAAGCACCTTGCCTGCCTCGTCAACCTTGCGTTTAGCCTTTTGCAACAAATCGCCGAATTTTTCATACTGCGTTTTTGCCGCGCCCAAAACTTTCCAAACCTCGTTTGCCTTTTCGTTGATTGCGATTGAGCGAAATCCCATTGCAAGCGAGTTCAAAAGCGCCGTTATTGTGCTCGGTCCGGCAACCATAATGCCCTCGGTCTGGAGCCTTTCGGCAATTCCGTTTTTGCTCGACATAATTTCGGCATAAAGACCCTCGGTCGCAAGATACATAATCGCAAACGGTGTTGTTTCGGGGCTTGATATGTATTGCTTTATCGTTTTGCCCTCGCTCAAAACCCTTTGTTCAAGCGCTTTCTTTGCCTTTTCAAGTGCGTCGACATCTCCGCTTTCAGACGCTGCGGAGAGCCTTGCATAGTCTTCCATCGGGAATTTTGAATCAACCGGAAGCCAAGTTATGCTGTCGTCCTCACTGCTTGGGATTTTAACGGCAAATTCAACCTGACCGTTGTATTTCGGGTTGGTTTTTACGTTCGTTTCATACATTCCCGGGATTGTTTGGTCAAGAATGTTTCCGAGTTGAACTTCTGCCCATGTTCCTCTTGATTTAACATTTGTCAAAACACGGTTAAGTCCTTTTACATTATCAGTCACTCCGGCGGAAAGCTCCTTCATTTCACCGAGCGATTTATATACATTTTGCAATTGCTCCGACACCGTTTTAAACGATGCGTTTAGCCTTGTGTTGAGTGTTTCCTCGAGTTTTTCGTCAACTGTTTTTCTCATTTGGTCAAGCTTTTTCTCGTTGCTTTCCTGCATCGACGAAATTGCCTTTGCGATTGCCTCGGTCTGTTTGTCCGCATTTTCGTTAAGCGTTTCCATCAACTTGATTTGCTGTTCATAGTTTTTGCTTGTCAAATCGTGCATCTGTTTTGAAACGGACGAAAAATTTTCAACCATTTGGTGAGAAATAAGCTGCACACTCTCGCTGTTTTGCTTTGCCGCAAATTCAATCTTTTGCTCAAGCAGTTTTGTGTCATCTTTGCTTTGCGATTGTTCGTCAATGCTTTTTTTGATTTTAATTATTGTCACAAGCGAAATTATCACCACGATAAGCGATAAAATGCTTGCCGCAATATCAATATATTCCATATTCGTTACCTCCGAAATATTTTCTATTTAATTTTATCATAAATTTTGATTGTTGCAACAAATTTTTTCGCAAAGTCCCGTTTTTGGAGTGTTGAGCGTCGACGATTTTTAATTTATATATTATTATATTGAAATTTGACCCGATTGATGTTAAAATATAATGTGAAGTTTTGGGCATAATTAAAACGAGGTGTTTTAATGTCCGAAACTAATGAAGAAAACAAAGAAAAAAACAATGACTGCGGCGACGGCTCGTCTGCGTTTGAAACAGGCTCAATCACTGTTGAAAAAAGCGGTCATTTTATCCATTGTTTGACTATTATCGGTCAAATCGAGGGGCATTTTATTTTGCCCAGTCAAAACAAAACAACTAAATATGAGCATGTTATTCCGCAGCTTGTCGCTATTGAGGAAAGTAAGGAGATTGACGGCCTTTTGATTATCCTTAATACAGTCGGCGGTGATGTCGAGGCAGGGCTTGCTATTGCCGAACTGCTTTCCACAATGCAAACACCAACTGCATCGCTTGTTCTCGGCGGCGGTCATTCAATCGGCGTTCCGCTTGCCGTAAGCTGCAAAAAAAGCTTTATCGTTCCGAGCGCAACAATGACGGTTCACCCGGTGCGAATGAACGGCACCGTTCTCGGCGTTCCGCAAACGCTGTCGTATTTTGAAAAAATGCAGGACAGAATAGTAAATTTCGTCGAAAATAATTCAAAAATCAGTGCAGAGGATTTCAGACGGCTTATGATGAAAACAGGCGAGTTGATTATGGATGTCGGCACGGTGCTTGACGGTGAAGGTGCTGTCGAATGCGGCTTGATTGATGAATTGGGCGGCTTGAAGGATGCACTCGGCTTTCTTGAATCCTGTATCGCGGAGGATAAATAATGCTCTATACAATTGTTTCGATTGACGATGTTTTAAATCAAAATCTGTGTGTTAAATGTGATGGGCGCGAGCGCTCGAGTAATCCATTTGACTATATAAGGACAGGTTATTTTATCGACAATGCAGCACTTTTCGGAGGGAGTAACAATGTCAGTTTTAAATGCAATATTCCAGGCAATAGCGCGTGCTCTCGCGTGGATTTTGCCGATAAGTGAATACGGTCACGCATCATTGCTCAATGCGTTTGCGGGCAAAACGGACGGCTCGGTGTCCACCGCCGCGGGTGCGGTACATATCGGCTTGGCTATCGGAATCGCCTTTGCGATATACGGCCTCATTTCAAAAATGTTTAAGGAGTTTTTTGCCGCAGGTCGCGAGCTTGTGACAAAACAGCTTGATTTAAAAAATCCGTCGCCGGCGCGCAGTTTTATGTATATGACTCTTTTTTCCTTTGTGCCGCTCATTTTGTGGTGCATTCCGCTCGGAAAGGGCAGGGTCCTGTTTTCCGTTTTGCATAAAACAGGTTTTAACGGTGTTATTGTCGATGACGCGATAATGTTCTTGATTACGGGCGCCATGGTTTTGCTGACCTCAATGCAAATGCGTTCTGCCAAAAGGAAAAAGGTTGATTTCAAACTTGCGCTTATAATCGGCTTTGCAGCGCTGTTTTTAGTTCCTGTTTCGGGTCTGTCGCTTGTCGCGGGCGTTTTTCTCATTTTGACTCTTTCGGGCATTTCGCGCAAAACGGCGTTCAATTATTCAATGATTTTAAGTGTGCCGATTTTGTTTGTCACCGGTGTTGTCGAACTTTGCACCGCCGATGTTTCATCGGGCGTTTTCGCAGCTTTCGTCGGCACATTGCTTGCCGTTGTCGCAGGGTTTACTGTTGCGCGTGTTTTCAAATTCACTGTCAAAAAAATGCTTTATAGGTACTATGCTTACTATGATTTTGCAATAGGCGCGGTCGCTTTGATTGTCGGTATTGTATTTTTAATAAAAAGATAATCGGAAGGTTAATTGATGGCTACAAAAAAAACTTCTAAAAAATCAACTCAAACTAATCAGAAAAAAACAAAAAATGCTCCGAGAAAGCAAACGGCAAGGGACAGAGAGCTTGAGGCGCATGTCCGTGAGGACGAACTTCGAGAAAAAGAACAAAAACTGCGCATTTTCTCGGTATTTGTCTTTGCGTTTTCCGTCATATTGTTTTTTGTTGCAATTATCGACGGCGCAGGTGTTTGGAATATAGTACATAATTTTTACATCGGCCTTTTCGGCAGATTTGCCGCAATTGCTTTGCCGATTCTCTGCCTTGTCTTTTCATTCCTTTTAACCGTTGTTAAGGGCAAAAATAATATTATTCCCGAAACAGTTTCGGTTTTGATTCTCATATTGCTTGTTTCGGCGTTTATTCATATCGTTTCGCCGTCAAATCAAACGGGCGATGATTTCGTCAATGCGGTCACTTCGGCTTATAAGAATGCGGTTAAATCCTTTAACGGCGGCCTTTTCGGCGCAGTTATCGGATGGCTTTTGCTAACAATGGGCAAGGCTCCGGCTATAATTGTCGATTTGGTACTTGTTGTTTCAATTATCATTCTTTTGTCAAAGACAACCGTTAATCAGTTTTTCTCAAAACCGGTCAAAAAGGTTGTTGAAAAAGCGGCTCCGTATATCGAGGAGCAGCGCGAAAAAAGGCGCAACAGAAATATTGATGTCTATCTTGATGATGAGCCGCCGAAATCCGACGGCGAGGATGAAAAAACGGATGAAAATAAGCAGGATAAGTCCAAAAAGAAAACCAAAGCAAAGAAAAAAGACGATAATTTGGGCGACGATGCAATGGCTGACATTATCCGCGATATTAACGCAACGACCGCTAAAAATAAAGCAAGCCGTTCCGGCGAAAATGCCGATAAGGCTGAAAAGTCGATTGATGAAATCGTTAAGGATGCAAGCGAAACAGAACAGGCAAAGGCTGAAAATAAGAATAAATCCGATTCGGGCTCAGAGGAATTTGTTGTTTCAGACGATGATATGAACACAACCGTTGATGAATATAAAATGCCGTCAGTCGATATTCTCAAGGTCGCAGAGCAAAAGTCCACAAGCGATATAAGCAACGAGCTTAAAGAAAATGCAACGCTCCTTGTCGATACTCTTTCATCGTTCGGCGTCAGTGCAACCGTTACCGATATTTCACGCGGACCTACTGTTACACGCTATGAGCTTAAGCCGGCGGCAGGCGTTCGTATTTCAAAAATCACCAATTTGTCCGACGATATTGCGCTTAATCTTGCCGCAACAAATGTCCGTATCGAAGCACCGATTCCGGGCAAAGCCGCAGTCGGTATTGAAATACCTAACACGGTTTCAAACATTGTTTCAATGCGTGAACTTATCGACACACCCGATTTCTCGGCTCAAAAATCAATCCTTTCGGCAGGGCTCGGCAAGGATATTGCAGGCAACAATGTTTACTGCGACCTTGCAAAAATGCCGCACCTTCTCATCGCAGGTACTACCGGCTCAGGTAAATCGGTTTGTATGAACTCGATTATCGTTTCAATTCTTTACCGTGCCACACCGGAGCAGGTCAAGCTCCTTATGATTGACCCGAAAAAGGTTGAATTTTCAAAATATGAAAATATTCCGCATCTTCTCGTTCCCGTCGTAACCGACCCGCGCAAGGCTTCGGGTGCGCTCGGTTGGGCTGTTTCCGAAATGCTCAAACGCTATCAGGCGTTCAGTGACTACGGCGTTCGTGATATTGAGGGATACAACAAATATGTAGCAAAGCACGAGGATATGCAACCTATGCCGAAAGTCGTTATCTGTATCGACGAGCTTGCCGATTTGATGATGGCTGCCCCCAAGGAGGTCGAGGACTCAATCTGCCGTCTTGCACAAATGGCGCGTGCGGCAGGTATGCACCTTGTCATCGCTACACAAAGACCGTCCGTTGATGTCATCACAGGACTTATCAAAGCAAACATTTCTTCGCGTATCGCGCTCACCGTTTCGTCACAAATCGACTCGCGCACAATTCTCGATTCGGGTGGTGCGGAAAAACTTCTCGGTCACGGCGATATGCTTTATTCACCGATCGGCGCAAGCAAGCCGCTGCGTGTTCAGGGCTGTTTTATCAGCGATGAAGAAGTTGAAGAACTTTGCGATTTTATTAAGAATCAGGGCGAAAGCCAATACAGCGACGAAATTCAAAAAGAAATTGAGGATAAAGCCGCACAGGATAAAAACGCTTCGCCGTTTCTTGATTCCGGCGAGCAGGGCGAGGAGCTTGACGCGCTCTTTGATAAAGCTGTTGATGTCGTCCTCGACAGCGGCAGGGCTTCAACCTCGTTTCTTCAAAGAAAACTCGGCGTAGGCTATTCGAGAGGCTCAAAGATTATGGACCAACTCGAGGAAAAGGGCATTATCGGCGCGCAGGACGGCTCAAAACCGCGTGAAATCAAGATTAATCGACAGCAGTGGATTCAAATGCAGGCAAATGCACCCGTTCCCGAGTTTACGGCAGAAAATACGGAGCAAATGTCTATTGACGATAATGTTATCGACAATCAGTATTTTTCACCTGCCGATGATGTTGACGAAAGTTAAATTTTAGGATAACTTATGAAAAATACTTTTTTACCTGTTAATAAAAAGGATATGTTTGCTCTCGGATGGGACAGACCCGATATTGTCTATATAACCGGTGATGCGTATGTTGACCACCCCTCTTTCGGTGCAAGTATAATTACAAGAGTGCTTCAGGCAAAGGGCTTCAAGGTTGCAGTTTTGAGTCAGCCCGATTGGAAATCGACTGCCGATTTTGAGCAGTTCGGAAAGCCGCGCCTTGCATATTTCATCACAAGCGGAAATATTGACTCTATGGTTGCGCACTATACGGTCGCAAAGCGTCCGCGCTCGCAGGATGCATACACGGCAGGCGGCGCAATGGGAAAACGCCCCGACCGCGCCGTTATAGTTTATTCAAATATTGTAAAACGCCTTTTTCCCGATGTCCCCGTTGTTATCGGTGGGCTTGAGGCGTCGCTTCGTCGGTTTGCTCATTATGATTATTGGGATGATTCGGTCCGACCGAGCATTTTGCTCGATTCAAAGGCAGACCTTTTGATTTACGGCATGGGCGAAAATCAGTCAATCCAAATCGCCGAGAGGCTCGCCTCGGGCGAAAAAATCGACACTATGCACGATATTAAGGGCACTGTTTATTCGGTAGATGTCCGCGAAACACCGTATGTCGGCGTTGAGTGCCCGAGTTTTGAAAATGTTTCCTCGTCAAAAAAAGAATATGCCAAGGCGGCTCGTGTTCAGCAGGACGAGCAGGACCATATCCGCGGCAAAGTCATCAAGCAAAAGCATGGCAAAAAAATGGTTGTTCAAAATCAGCCTATGCCGCCGCTCACCACTCCCGAGCTTGATTGGGTGTATTCTTTGCCGTATGCGCGCGCATATCACCCTATGTACGAAAGTATGGGCGGCGTTCCGGGTATTCAGGAGGTTGAGTTTTCAATCACGCATAACCGCGGATGTTTCGGCGCGTGCAATTTCTGCTCAATTCAGTTTCATCAGGGCAGATATATTACAACGCGCAGTAAAAAAAGCATTATGGCAGAGGCTGAAAAACTTACGCATTTGCCTAATTTCAAGGGCTATATCCACGATATAGGCGGTCCTACTGCGAATTTTCGCCGCACCTCGTGCGATTTTCAGCTTGAACACGGCCTTTGCAAGGGCAAAAAGTGCCTTGCTCCAAAGCCTTGCCCGAATTTAGCGGTTGACCACAGCGAATATCTCGATATTCTTCGCTCCGTCAGAGAGTTACCGGGCGTTAAAAAGGTGTTTATCCGTTCGGGTATCAGATACGATTATCTCCTTGAGGATAAGGACGATTCGTTTTTCAAAGAGCTTGTTGAGCATCATGTCAGCGGTCAGCTTAAGGTTGCACCCGAGCATTGCTCCGCAGCCGTTCTCGACAAAATGGGCAAGCCGCATATTGAGGCATATATAGAGTTTTCAAAACGCTATTTTCAATATACCGGCGAGGTTAATAAGGAGCAGTATCTTGTCCCTTACCTGATGTCGTCACATCCAGGCTCAACACTCGACGATGCAATCGAGCTTGCAGAGTTTTTAAAGAAAAATCACATTCGCCCCGAGCAAGTGCAGGATTTTTATCCCACCCCGGGCACAATTTCAACAACAATGTATTATACGGGGCTTGACCCTTATACTATGCAGGAGGTCTATTGTGCAAAAAATCCGCATGATAAGGCGCTCCAAAGGGCGTTGCTCCAATATTTCAATCCGAAAAATGCTGCGCTCGTCGAGGAGGCACTGCGCCGTGCGCACCGCTACGATTTAATCGGCACGGGCGAAAAATGCCTTGTCCGCGGTCAAACGCAAAACAATAAAAAGCAGCGTTCAGCTGCAAACGGCAAAAAATATCCGCACGGCAATTCCAGCGGATTGAACAATAAAAACAGAAACAAAAATCATAAAAAAGGTTCTTCAAACAGGGGGAGAAAACGATGAAATCAAGCCGTCAGTCTTTGTTGATGCTCGGCGTCGCATTGCTTGTTATAGCAGGCATAATGCTTTATATCGGGCTGTCACAGCCGCGTGTTTACAACGCGACAAATAAAACTTTGTCAACAACCGAGGCATATAGTCAGTCAACATCTCCTAAGGCAGGCAATGCGTATTATACAAAGTCGGCGCAAAGTTCAACTGCCGCACAAACAACGGGTGCAACTGCGCAATATACAAAGCAAAACGCATTCCCGATTAATTTGAATACAGCTACTGCGGATGAACTTACGAGAATCAGCGGAATAGGCGAAAAGCGTGCCGCTTCAATAATCGCATACAGAGAAAGTATCGGCGGCTATACTTCGGTTGACCAAATCAAAAATATAAGGGGAATCGGGGATGCAACCTATGCAAAAATCGCCCCTTATCTTACCGTTTGATGAAAAGCGCAATTAAGCAACTTTCGTATGTCCTTTTTCCGCGCCGCTGTGAGCTTTGCGGAGAGGTTGTTCGTCCCGACGAAAAATATTGCCGTGATTGCAGACATGCCGAGCGCATAAACGGCGAAATTTGCCTTAAATGTGCTCATTCAAAGACCGATTGTGCCTGCTCCAAAAAGGATAAAAAGCCTGCGTTCAACGGCGTTGTCGCTCCGTTTTATTTTCGTGACAGCGTTTCAAGGGCAGTTCATCGTTTCAAGTTTTACGGCTATACAGAGCTTGCCGATAATATGGCGCGCGAAATGACGAATAAAATAGATGAGAGTTTTTGTGACATAGGTTTTGATTTTGTCACATTTGTTCCGCTCAGCAAAAGACGATACAGAAAAAGAGGGTATAATCAGGCGGAACTTTTGGCTCAAAAAATCGCCGACCGTCTCAGTATCCCTTGCCTTAAATCGCTCAATAAAATCCGCGAAACCGAAACACAACGCGGCGCGTCGGCAAAGGAAAGACGCGTCAATCTTTTCGGTGCATTTGATTTGGTTGACGGTTTCGATATTGACGGCAAAACGGTTTTGCTCGTCGATGATGTCAAAACAACCGGCAGTACACTCAACGAGTGCTCCGAGATACTGAAAGCGTACGGCGCAAAGGCTGTTTATTGCTCCGTTTTCGCCGTTACAAAGCGAAAAAAGAAAAATGATAAAAAATAGTCTTGCAATTTTCATCATTTAATGTTACAATACATACCGTTATGCACCTGTGGCGGAACTGGCAGACGCGTTAGATTTAGGATCTAATTTCGAGAGGAGTGCAGGTTCGATTCCTGTCAGGTGCACCATTAACGCAGTTTGATATTTCGGGGTGTAGCGCAGGTGGTAGCGCACCAGACTGGGGGTCTGGGGGTCGCAAGTTCAAGTCTTGTCACTCCGACCAAAAAATGAGGTCTTTCAAAGAAATTTGAAAGACCTCTAAATTTATCCAAACTGTTTATTTAAGCCAAAAATCAAAGCCGTTGAGAATTTTCAACGGCTTTTAATTATTGTGCAACTGCCTTGCTATTGCAGTCATTTCCAAAAAGCAATTTGGAATTAAATTCATCAATGATTTGATATTGTTGCTCTTTAAATAGACCGATAAAATGCAATATATATTGTCTTACCGCATTCGATGAACACCGTTGAGAAATACTCTGTTTTTAAATCCGCCGTTCTTTTTGCTTTTTTTAGAACGCATTTCTTCAAATTCTTTATAGTCAATTTTCTTGTAATCCAAAACAGCGCTTATTACCTCAACAAGGTCGCACAACTCCAAAACATCATCGGATTCATTAAATTCGTTTAATTCTTCTGCAAGTTTTTTCTTTAATTCATTATAGTAATCGGCGGACTCAAGAATCACGAAATCCGGTTTATCTCCCGTTTTTTCAATTATATCGGGTATATTATCTCTTACGAGCTTGTTCATCTTTTCATACATAATAAAAAAATCTCCGTTATCAAAATATTTTCTGTTCTATGCCAACTTAACTGAATATCCTCAAAATATATTATCATTTTAAAATCGCAATTGCAATGTTTTTCTCGAATAATCGTCGCGTATTTTTTATTGTAAGCAAGGGGAGGGGTAGTCTAAAAAACAGTATAATTTTTTAAAAATTTCCCGATAATTTCAGCGTGAAGCGTGTCACAATTGCTGTTTGATTATTTTTGGTCAATTTATTGACTTTTTTATCGGCTGTATGATATATTGATAATGAAGGAACAATCGGTAATGACTATATATTTCTGTATATTTCATCCGGTGAATAAACAATAATAAATAAAAGGAGAAGGTTATGACACAAAAGCACTTTAGTACGAACTCAAAAATTACGGCACTTGTCTTGTCCTTATTATTGATTATAGGGATGATACCGCTTCAGGTTTCCGCCGCAGAACCTACGCATGATACGATTTTGATGGAGGGTATAAACCCCACAGCCGAAGTTAAAGTTGCACAGTTTCCGAATTCGTCAACACAGTTGATGCTGTTAACCTGCGACAGCGGTGAAACTCCGACATTTGCGAGAGAACTTTACTACAGTATTTCTCGCGACGGCTTGTCATATTAGCGTCCTACGCAAGTAAAAAGTGACTTAACCAACGATTTATATCCGTTTATATATACACCTACCGGCAGTTCAACCCAAAATGACCTGATTTTCACTTGGACAGATGCCGACAAGGTGTTTGATACCGATATAACCCCCGAGGTTGCGGCAAACTCTATGAGAATCAGCGTTGCCGTTATGAACAGCGAATCATTGTCATTTTCCGTCGAGCCATATACCTTCAGCGTGCATGAGTCAAACGATGTTTGTCATTACAAATCACGCATTACAAATATTGACGGCAAAATATTGGTCACTTGGGTGGTTTGCAGTGACATCAAACAAAATGACGGCTGTTTTTCAGTAGTGGGAATGTACTATAATCCCACCACAAATACTTTTTCAACCGATGATAACCAAAAGGACGAAAACGGCAAATTGATTCCGATGACATTTGTTGACGGGCGCAATTATATTTCCGAGTATTCCGTTGCAAAACTCGCCGGCGGCATTGCTGTCCTTTTTGAGGAGGATACCGACGGTAAACGCATTACTGACGAAATCTACAGTTGCACCACCGATAATCGCTACAATTATCCGTATGATTTTAAAGAAACCAACAAAAACACAGAACTTAATTTGGCAGTGTCGGGTAAAGTTACAAACCTTGCACCGTCGGGCGGATATGGCTCTGTTGTTGAGTCCGCTATGCCGTATCTCAGCTATTATTACAATAATAATCTTTATAATATTTCCGATTATAGTGCATCTTACGATGGTTGGAGAACAGAGTCTGTTCTCGATGTTTCCGAAACAGGGAACACAAGATATTCGTTCGTTACAAAAAACTCTACTGTGGAATATATTGCCGCAAGAGAGGACACTCCGATAAAAACTGACAAAACAGAAATCAATTTCAGAGGAAAAAAATATACAAAATCAGCCGACGGAAAATGGCTCGATGATGACGGTAATTCCTGCTATATTTATCAGGAAAACATTCGCCTTTATTACCGAGAGCCGACTGAAAACAAACCGGTGCTTTTGCCGCTCGGTCTGATTGATAAGGACGAATTTATTTTCAATTCTTCACCAATGCCGTCGCTTTTTATTGACGATTCCGACAGGCTCAACTCCGTGTGGATAACAGGATACAAAAACTTTGAACGCGCCGGTGCCACACTATCAAGCGTAATTTATTCCCGTGAAAATTTGCTCAAGGCAAACTACAAAGCGGTTAAAGAGGCAATCACAAGGGCAAACGCTCTCAATCAAAGCGATTATTCAAATTATTCCAATGTTACCGACGCAATCAACGCAGTTGTTTATGACAAAGGCTATAAGGAACAGTCAACAGTCAATGCCTATGCCACGGCTATTGAAAACGCAATCGATTCTTTGACACTGCGCGGCGCGGATTATACCGAGGTTGATGCCGCAATCGCAAAAGCCAATGCAATCAACGCCGATTTGTATAAAAATTATGCCGATGTCACCGCCGCCGTAAATGCCGTTGACAGAAGCAAAAATTTCAAGCAGCAGGCTGATGTTGACCTTATGGCAAATGCAATCAACGATGCAATTGCCGCACTTGAATATAAGGATGCCGATTATACCGCGGTTGACGAGGCAATTGCTCTCGCAAATTCGCTTAACAGTGACGATTATAAAAATTTCACATATGTTGAAACAGCAATAAACAATGTTGTTCGCGGCAAAAATATTACAGAGCAATCAAGCGTCGATTTGATGGCAAAGGCTATTAACGAGGCGATTTCGGGCTTGGTCTATAAGGACGCAGATTACAGCAAAGTCAATGCCGCAATTGCAAAAGCAAATGCTCTCGATAAAACAATATATAAAAACTATTTCTTGGTAGAAAATGCTTTGAATTCGGTTGCGTTCGGCAAAAATATTACCGAACAGTCGGAGGTGGATACAATGGCACTCACTCTCGATAATGCTATCGCCGCACTCGAGTATAAGGACGCAGATTACAGCAGGGTAGACGCCGCAATCGCAAAAGCCAACTCGCTTGACAGAAACGATTACAAGGATTTTACCAAAGTCGATGCAGCAGTCGCTGCAGTTGTCCGCGACAAAAATATCACTGAGCAGTCCGAGGTTGACGCTATGGCAACCGCAATTTTCAATGCCGTTTCCGACCTTGAATATAAGGACACAAATAATAATACTGAAAATAAGAATAACGATAATAAAAAATCAGCTCCCGCTCCGTCAACCGACTATAAAAAGAGTCCCCAAACCGGCACCGCCGATACAATGCTTTGGGCAGCCCTCCTTTTAATAAGCGGCGGCATAATAACAATCGTCACATCACACGCCAAAAGAAAAAAGAGATTGAAAGTTAATAAATAACAAAATGAGTAAACGACCGTAATTGACAGTCAAAAAAACAAAGGCTCGATTCATTATTTTGAATCGAGCTTTTTTACTTTATTATTGCTTTTTAAAGCTTGCTTACCTTTACTTTGATTTTTTCGATAACGCTTTCGTTTTTGTCCTTGATTTTTTCTTTTACTATTGATGTGAATTCTTTGAATTCCTCTTTGGTGAACGGCTCCTCGTTAAAGCGTTTGCGATATTCAACAATAAGGTGCGGCCTGAATTTCGGGTGCGAAATCTTAATGAGTGCTTTTGCTCTCTCTTTAAGCGTTTTGCCCTTGAGTTGAGCAATGCCGTATTCCGTCACAACATAGTTAACATCGTTTCGCGGTGTTGTTACAGCACTTCCTTCAGCGATAAGCGGCACAATTCGGCTGAAGCTGCCTTTGCGCGCCGTTGACGGCATTGCAATAATCGACCTGCCGCCTTTCGACATTGTTGCACCTCTTACAAAGTCAACCTGACCTCCTACAGCGGAAAACTGGCTCAAACCGATTGTGTCCGATACAACCTGACCGAGCAGGTCAACCTGTATGCACGAGTTTATCGAAACCATATTGTCGTTCTTTGCGATTTCAATGGGATTGTTTACATAGTCAATCGGGTGCAATTCAACTGACGGATTGTTATTTATGTAGTCGTTGAGCTTTTTTGAGCCGAGAGCCGCGCCCAAAACCGTTCTGCCGTTGTTGCTTGTTTTCATCTTGTTGTTGATTACGCCCTCTTCAAGCAAATCTACAACACCGTCGCCGACAAGTTCGCTGTGCAGTCCTAAATCCTTTTTGTCGAAAAGCTGTTTGCATACTGCGTTCGGAATACCGCCGATGCCAAGCTGCAAGCAGTCGCCGTCTTTGATAAGCGACGCACAGTATTTGCCGATTTCCATTTCAACCGCAGATGCTTCTCCGGTTTTAACTTCCGGCAACGGCTCGTCAATTTCGACAAATGCCGTAAAATCGCGCACATGCTTAATGCTGTTACCGAATGTCCGGGGCATATATTTGTTGACCTGTGCAATTACAACTTCGCAATGGTCTGCTGTGCCTTTCGAATAGTCAACCGTCGTACCGAACGAAACATATCCGTGTTCATCGGGAGGGGATACCATTACTATCGAAACACGCGGACAAAGATAATTTTTGATGATTTCGGGTATTTCATAAAAGTGGGAGGTGGTGAATTCACTTGTGCCGTTTGAAATTGATGCTCTGTTGGATTGAGAAGCAAAAAGACAGTTTAACTTAAAATGTCCCTTCATCTGCGGTTCGCACCACGGTGAATTTCCGAGGGTCAGCATATTAATTATTTCAATATCTTTAAAATCTTTGTAGTGCGCTATAAGCGCTCTTTCAATTCCGAATGGCTCGCCGCAACCAAAGCCCACAACAACGCCGTCACCGTTATTAATCAACTTTATTGCGTCCTCGGCTGTCATAAGCTTTTCGTTATATATTTCTTGCCATGTCATTTCACCAATTCCCCTTGTTTGTATAGAATTATTGCTACACAAAATAATACTATAAATAAGCACTTTCAGTCAAGAATACTTGAATTACTGTAATAAATTTGTTATCATATTTAAAATAATGTAAAGGGGAAGGCTATGGAACTTTTTATCGACAAACTCGTTTCCGACTCGGTCAATGCCGACCACGCAGAGGTTCGGCACATTATTGAAAATGCAAAATCGGGCGATACTTTCGTTTTTTCAAAAAAAGAATATCATTTTTACAAGGAGTGCTCGCCATCGCGCATTGTCCATATGACAAATACCGACTCGTTCAAATTCCCCGAAAAATATTTCGGTATGCTTTTTGAAAATCTTGACGATATAGAAATTCAAGGCAACGGCGCAACCTTTGTTATCCACGGCGATATTTGCGCTATGGCATTTTTGAATTGTCACAATGTAAAAATGAGCGGCTTTACGGTTAAATACGCAAACCCGAATAATATCGAAATGCGCGTTCAAAGCATAAACGACAGAAAGGTCACTTTTGAATTTCCCGATTCGACCGAATGGCGCCTTGACGGAAAAGATTTTGTTTTCAGCGAGTCAAGTCCGCTTAACGGTGAAAAATATTGGCAGTTTAAAAATGACGAGAACAGCGACTGCGGCGTTTGCCACAGTGGCGATTCCGTTTACAGGACATCGCATGCTAAAGGCGTTTTTCATCTCATTAAAAAAGTGGAGCCGTGTGACAATTCTAATCGGGTATTGGTTACATATCGCTTTAAACGCAATTTCAAAGTCGGCGATTGTTGCACAATCAGCCAAAATCATAACCGCAATACATGCGGCGTGTTTGTCAATTACTGTTCAAATGTATCAGCCGAAAATATCACTGTCAATTACCTTGCCGGCTTTGGCTGGCTCAGTCAAATGTGCCGTGATATTTCGTTTAAAAATGTTAAATTTTTGCCCGAAAGCGGTCGCACCGTGTCGGGTTTTGCCGATTTGATTCATGTCTGCGGTTGTCGCGGTGATGTCAAAATCAACAATTGCTCCTTTGCCCATCCTCATGACGACGCAATCAATATACACGCTTCATTTTTGCGCTTTAAAAATAAGGTCGATGATTGCACGGCTGTTTTTGAGTTTGTTCACCGTCAGCAAGGCGGTTACAGAGCGTTTAATAATGGCGATAAGGTTGTATTTTATTATCGCACAAGTCTTCAATCACTCGGCGGCGAATATACCGTTGACAACGCCGTTGACGATATAGTTAATAAAACAGTTACAGTTAAATTTACGGAAAAATTGCCGTCTGAGATTGAAAACCGCTATAAAAATCAAAGCAATGTTGTTGCCGAAAATATTACATATTCTCCGAGTGTCGAGATTTCAAATTGCCGATTTAATGCGATTCCGACGCGAGGCATTCTTGTTACGGCGCGCGGCAAAATCCGTATTCACGATAACGAGTTTACAAATGTTGCAATGGCAAATGTCTTTATCAGCAACGATGCAAACGATTGGTACGAAAGCGGTCCCGTTCGCGATGTCGAGATTTATAACAATAAATTCATCGTTACCGAAAATAATTTGCCAAAATTCATTGATTGCTCGGCAATTCTTGTTCAACCCATAACATTTGGCGGCAAGGTTACCGCTCCCGTGCATAAAAACATTTACATCCATTCAAATTATTTCGATGTACGCCGCGACAGAGTTATTACCGCTCACGGTGTTGAAAATTTGCGGACAGAGGATAACGAATACAAAAACATTTCAACAGTTAAAATCAATTAGGAGGTATCTTGATGAATTTTGATTCTGTTTTAGAGGGCAGACGAAGTGTCCGCGCCTATGACGAAAACAAAAAGGTCACTTCTGAGCAGGTTGAGCAGCTCGTTCAATCGGCAATTTATGCGCCGTCATGGAAAAATTCTCAAACCGCAAGATATTATTGCGCAGTGTCGGAGCAGGGAATTGAAAAGGTAAAATCCTGTCTGCCGGAGTTTAATGTCAAAAACTCGCAGAATGCCGCGCTGATTGTCACAACATTTGTTTCAAACCGTTCGGGATTCAACCGTGACGGCTCACCCGACAACGAATGTGCAAACGGATGGGGCTACTACGATTTGGGACTTCATAACGAAAATCTCGTGCTCAAAGCATACGAAATGGGGCTTGGCACATTGATTATGGGCATCCGTGACGGTGATGCGCTCCGCTCAGTACTCAATATCCCCGATACCGAAACGGTTGTTTCCGTCATCGCAGTCGGCTATCCTGCCGCATCACCCGAAATGCCGAAACGCAAATCACCGTCCGACATTATCAGCTGGGTTGATTAATATACAATTATACAGAATAAGCGTTGACGCTTTCCAAAACAAAAAAGCAACCAAATCAAATTTGGTTGCTTTTATCTTTATCTTTTTGTCTGTATCAGCCGTTAAGAATTTCAAAATTCTTTTTGTTGCATTTGTAAAGATTTTGGAAAACGCGGAAGTTTTTGTCATAAACCTCTTTATTTGCCGGATTTGGATGATATGTAGTCTTAACCGGGATGAGTTTTTTAACATCCTCGATTGAAGGAATGAGGCCCATACCTACCGCGATACAAGCCGCTGCACCTACTGCGCCGATATTTTGCGGTGATTCAACAACAACAACATCTCTCTGTAAAATATCTGCAAGGATTTGGCAAGTCGTTTCGCCGAGTGCGCCGCCGCCGCAGAAACGAACATTGTTGGAAGTTTTGTACTTGCTGATTTTTTGTTCCTGTCTTTCAAGCATCCATCTCATATGGAAACAAATGCCTTCAACTACCGAGCGAATAAGCTCTGTCTTGCCTGTGTCAAGGCGAATGTTGAAGAACATACCAGCGGCATTCGGGTCCTCAAACGGACATCTGTTGCCGTGCAACCACGGTGTGAAAATTACGCCGTTGCTGCCTGCCGGAATTGTGTCGATAACCTCTTCAAGATAATCGTACATATTAAATTCGACCTGTTCAAAGCTATCTGCCGCATTGCCGTATTTCTTGAGAAATACGCCGATTTCATCAAGTGCAAGGTGGTCTTTAACCCATCCTACGCATTTGTTGCTTGTTTCAAGCTCGCCGAAATAGTTAAATGTTTTCGGGTTAACGCCTACAATAGCCGCCATCATTGCGCCTGCGTCAACTACCTGCTCCGGAACAACCGTTCCTACCCAGCCCGATGTGCCCGAATAAATGTGAGTGTCGCCGACCTCAACTGCGCCTGCGCCTACGCCGATAAGAGATGCGTCACCGCCGCCGCCGTAAACAGCCGTGCCTGGAGCCAAACCAAGCTCTTTTGCGGCTTTTTCCGTAACTTCGCCGACTTTTTCGGTGCTTTTCTTAATCGGAGCAAGGTGTTCCATTTTAACTCCGACCATGTCGCATACAGGCTTGCACCATCCCTCATGACCCTTTCTTGTGTCGTAAAGGAGTGTGCCGAAAGCAGAGTCCTGAGTCATAACAAATTCGCCGCTTGCACGGAGAATGAGATATTCTTTAATGTCGAGCCATTTGTAAATCTTTTTGAAGTTCTCCGGCTCGTGAGCCTCAACCCATCTGTATTTCCAAATCGGGTCCTTAACCGATGAAGAAACGGCACCTGTGTATTTGAGGTATTTAAGAAGCTTTGTTACCTCTGCGCCTGCAATCTGAACACCATGCGCCATGCCTTTTTTGAGCTCTTCTCTCGCACGCTGGTCCATATATGTCATAGGACGGCGAATGCAATTGCCCTCCTTGTCAACAAGAACAAGTCCCTGCATTGCAGAGCAAAAGCTGATACCTTCGATTTGCTCTTTTTTAACATTCGGCACCTTGTCAAAAACAGTCTTTGTAGTGATGCACATTGCCTCCCACCATTCGTCGGCGTCTTGCTCTGCGCCGCCTTTAACGCCGCCTGCTTCTTCGTCAACATAAAGGCCGTATCCTGCTGTTGCAGAGCCGAGAATTTTCATCTCGTCGTCAATTTCAATCAAGCAGGTCTTGATTCCGGTTGTTCCGATGTCATAGGTTATTACATATTTGCACATATCATATCCTCCAAATGCCGCAAATTATTTTTCAAATGTAAATGCCGATTCAATGAATTTGAGAAGCTGTGTCACAACCTGCTCGTCATCAAGTTCGTCAACATTAATGCCTGTGTATATCTCAAATCGCTCCCTGTAATAATCACAAGTGTATGAAAATTGAAGCGTCGTCAGCAAATTATCAAGGAAAAAAGCAAACATTCTCGGGTCAAGGTCCTGCCTTACATCGCCCTTTGCAAATGCTTGCGCAATGCAGGTGATGTATTTTTGACTTGTCGAGCCTTCAATCTCTCTTGCAAGCATCTTGACCATCTCTGTGCCTTTTTCACTCGATATTTCATTATATAATTTAATATAATTTGCGTTTTTCTTCGAGTGCATGCAGGTTGTGCGAATCAACTTTTCGGCTTTGTCAAGAATTTTGTCGTTGCTCCTCAAAATTTCGTCAACTGCATTGTCGAGTATTTGCATGCCCCTTTGAACGCAGGTAACAAACAAATCTTCTTTCGTGCTGAAATATTTATACATCAACCCGATGCTTATTCCTGAATTTTTCGCAATTACATTAATATTTGCGTTTTCATATCCCTTTGACGAGAATTCTTCGATTCCTACCTCAAGGATTTTCTCTTTTCTTTCATCCGAAGCCCTCTCAAAAGCTTCCTTGTATCTCTTTTCAATCATAGCCTATCTTTTGTCAAATTTGCACAATGCCGCAATTCCTGTATTGTGTAATGTCAACAAAACTCCTTCGGTGAGTAAAAATTCACGCTATTATATTAACATTAATTTAATCAATTTGCAATAAAAATTATACAAAAATGCCCAAATTTACACAACATTTTCATTGACAAATCGTGAAAAAGTGATATACTTAAAGTGTAAGTTAAGTGAGCGGTCGCTCACCAAACAGCGAGTGAGTCACCGCTCACCTCGACAACGATTATTTTTAAGGAGGATTATTATGGATACAAGATTCGCTATCACAGAGTATCCTAATGCTGCTGCTCTTACCGCACAGCTTGATGCACTCATCAAAAAACCTATCTATTCAATCAACAGAGCCGCTCTTAAGGAGTATGAACAAGAATACTTCGAGAAGAAGTGCGCTAAATCTAAAGAAATGATTACCGAAGCTAAGGAAGTTATCCCCGGCGGTGTTCAGCACAACCTCGCTTTCAACTATCCTTTCCCAATCGTAATGGTTAAAGCAAAGGGCAACAGACTTTGGGATATCGACGGCAACGAATACTTCGATTTCCTTCAGGCAGGCGGTCCTACAATCATCGGTTCAAACGACGATGTTGTTAAAGAAGAAGTCAAGAAACTTCTTGACGATTGCGGTCCTTCAACAGGTCTTTTCCACCCATATGAGTACAAGCTTGCTAAAAAAATCAGCGAGTGCGTTCCTTCAGTAGAAATGTTCCGTATGCTCGGTTCAGGTACTGAGGCTTGTATGTGTGCTGTTCGTGTTGCTCGTCTTGCAACAGGTCATAAGAATATAATTAAAATGGGCGGCGCTTACCACGGCTGGTCAGATCAGCTTGCTTGGGGTATGCGTGTTCCTGGTACACTTAACCTTCAGTCACACGGTGTTCCTATGTTTGTATTCAAGCACACACAGGAATTCTTCCCGAACGATCTTAAAGACCTCGAGAAGAAACTTAAAATCAACAAACTCCGCGGCGGCACAGCTGCTGTATTCATCGAGCCGTGCGGCCCTGAATCAGCTACCCGTCCGGTTGATAAGGACTTCCCGAAGGGTGTTCAGGCTCTTTGCCGTAAGTATGGCGCTCTTCTTGTATGCGATGAGGTTGTTACCGGCTTCCGTATCGGTCTTTCAGGTGCTCAAGGCTATTATGGTATTGACCCTGATATTACAATCTTCGGTAAGATTATCGCAGGCGGCTATCCGGGTGCAGGCGGCATCGGCGGCCACAGAGAAGTTATGAAATATCTCGGTGCAGGTCTTGATAAGGCTGAAGGCAAGAAGATTCACAAGGCAATGTGTGGCGGTACAATGGCTGCTACTCCGATTTCTTGTTGCGCAGGTTATACAGTAATTAACGAAATCGAAAAGAGAAATGCTTGCCAGGTTGCAGGTCAAATGGCTGACAGACTTGTTAAGGGTCTTAACGATTCTATCAAAAAGTATGATCTTCCTTTCGTTTGCTACAATGTCGGCTCAATTTGTCAGCTTCACACTGTTGCTACAATGCACTTCAGAATTAACTGGAAAAAGCCTTGGACAATTCCGTCGGTACTTAAAGAAACAGGCATCCGTCAAACAGAGATGCAGTACATGGGCGCTGCTTACATGGCAGAAGGTCTTGTTACACTTGCAGGCTCTCGTCTTTACACCTCAAGCGCTTATACCGAAGAGGATATTGATGAATGCATCAGAAGATTCGACAAAGTTCTTTCCAAGTGCGAAAAGATTGATTACTAATCAAATATAATTTAAGGGAGCGGGGCAACTCGCTCTCTTTAATGGCTTATATAGGAGAAAAATATGGCTTACGAAATTCAAGAAGCTAAAGAATTAGTTGTAAAAGCAGGTAAGGAGCTTATCGAAAAGGGACTTATCGCTCGTACATGGGGCAACGTTTCGGCTCGTATTTCCGATACACAGTTTGTTATCACTCCGTCTGGCAGAGCATATGAGGACTTAACTCCCGATGAAATCGTTGTTGTTAATATCGACGATTGTTCATACGAGGGCGACATTAAACCGTCATCGGAAAAGGGCGTTCACGCTGCCGCTTATCGTCATCATCCAACAGTTGATTTCGTTATTCATACTCACCAAAAGGCTGCGACAATCGTCAGCATCACAGGTATGACAGTAACAAATGTTTATGACGAGTTCAAGGGCGTTCTCGGCGACACTGTTCCTTGCGCAAAATATGCAATGTCAACGACAGAGCCTCTTCGCAAAAATGTTGAAGAGTGCATTATAGAAAATCCAAGCGCTCGCGCAATTATGCTTATGCACCACGGCGCACTTGTTATGGGCGACGATTATGACCACGCTTTCGCTCTTGCCGAAAATCTTGAGGCTTGTTGCGATAAGGTTATTAAGGATAACTATCTCCGTCATTCTTGGGAAAAGACTTATTCCGACGACGCTAAGAGAGCATATTTCCTTGACAAAAAAGACGCAGGCAAAATGCCTGAGTCAATTTGTGACCTCGGCTCATCTGTAAGATGTGGAAATACTTTCACTCTTACAGTCGGCGACAAAACACTTGATGTCAGCACAGACAACGGCGTCGGTGTAAACGGTATCGCTCCTAAGGTTGAAAAAATTCACCGCGCTATTTATAACGCAACCGGTTGCACAATGATTAAGCATGTTACAACTCCCGATGTTGTCGCTGTTTCTTGCACCGGCGAAAATATGCGCCCGATGATTGATGACTTCGCTCAAATCGTTGGTCTTGATGTTAAAAACGAACCTTGGATTAACGGCGATACAGACGAATGCGCAAAGGCAATTGCTAAAGCCGCAAAGGGAAGAAACGCTGTTCTTATCGAGGGCAACGGCGCTCTTGTATTCGGTAATACAGAGGGCGACATTCAAGCCCTTGAGATTATTATGGATAAGGGCTGTGCCGCAGTTGTTGATTGCGACATCTTCAATCGTCCGCACTATGTTCCAAAGGCAGAATGCTTCCTTATGAGAACAGTTTATCTTGCAAAGTATTCAAAGCAAATTGATGAATAATTGAATGGATATAAATATAAAAAGGAGGTCAGTCAACCTCCTTTTTCTTATGCTCAAATATTGTTAATCAGTCAAACACCATTCCCCAATTATCACTTTTGTGCGCCTCAAAACACATTTTGATTTGTTCCTCGTTGTTCTTTTCGGTTGCAAGGCAGGGGAGAGAGTCAAGCCAACTATCCTTTTCAATATAGTCCCGTCATTATAAAAAATGCCTATGTAAGTACACCGCAATTTTACGCAATGTACCATCATAGGCATGCTTTTATTCGTCTAAAAGATTGTTTTCTTTCAGCATTGTAATGAATTTTTTTAAATCTTCCTCTGCGCGTGATTTTTCAACATCGTATTCGCTTGTGATTTTTTCAATCGCATCGTCAAATGTTGTGTCATTTTGCAAACAGTCCCAAAAGAACGAGCCGCTCTCGTTGAGAGTTATCATTCCGTTAAATTCGCTTGCTTCCTTGCCGACAGGTACAACAATGTATGAGCCGGCAATTTCACGCTTTGCAAATCCGTTTTTAATCTTCATTATTTAACAAAATCCTCTGCTGTTTTAACAATGTTTTCTGCGCTTAAGCCAAATTGCTTTAAAAGCTCCTTTGCCGGTCCCGAATGACCGAATTCATCGTTTACGCCGATTCTCTTAACCGGAGTAGGGCAGTTCTCGCTGAGTGCTGCACAAACAGCCTCGCCTAATCCGCCGATAATGTTGTGCTCCTCAACAGTGATAACCTTGCCGGTTTTCTTTGCCGATTTAACAATAAGCTCTGTGTCAAGCGGCTTGATTGTTGCAATGTTGATTACCTCTGCATCGATGCCTTTTGCCTCAAGCTCCTTTGCGGCTTCAATAGCCTCGGCTACCATAAGACCGTTTGCAATGATAGAAACATCGTTGCCCTCTTTGATAACCTCGCCCTTGCCGATTTCAAACTTGTAACTGTCATCGTGGAATACAGGCACTGCAAGTCTGCCGAATCTGAGATAAACGGGTCCCTCATATTTATATGCGGCTTTTACTGCCTGCTTTGCTTCAATATCGTCAGCAGGGCAGATAACAACCATTCCCGGGATAGAGCGCATCAAAGCGAAATCCTCACAGCATTGGTGGCTTGCGCCGTCTTCGCCTACGGAAATACCTGCGTGTGTTGCACCGATTTTCACATTGAGGTGAGGGTATCCGATTGAGTTTCTTACCTGCTCAAAAGCTCTGCCTGCTGCAAACATGGCAAAACTTGATGCAAACGGAACAAGACCCATTGTCGAAAGTCCTGCCGCAACGCATACCATGTCTGCCTCTGCAATGCCGCAGTTGAAATGCTTTTCGGGATATTCCTTTTTGAAAATTCCTGTTTTTGTTGCCGCTGAAAGGTCTGCGTCAAGAACAACAAGCTTGTCGGCGCCCTCTGCTGCAAGTTCTTTTAACGCGTTACCGTAGCTGTCACGCGTTGCAATGTTTTTTACTTCAGCCATTTTTACGCCTCCAATTCTGCCATCTTGGCATTCAATTCTTTCATAGCAATGTTGTATTCTTCCTCGTTAGGAGCTTTTCCGTGCCATCCTACTTGGTTTTCCATGTAAGATACGCCAAGACCCTTAACCGTCTTCATAATGATGCCGAAAGGCTTGCCGCTGCCGCGATTAGCGTGGAATGCGTCAAATGCCTTTTCGATTTCGTCAAAATCGTTTCCGTTGATTGTTACATAATTAAGACCGAATGCCTTGAGCTTTTCGTCAATCGGCTCTGCGCTCATAACATCCTTGCAAGCGCCGTCAATCTGAAGTCCGTTAACATCAATGATTACGCAAAGATTGTCGAGTTTGTATTGGCTTGCAAACATCATTGCTTCCCAAACCTGACCCTCTTCGATTTCGCCGTCGCCCAAAAGGGTATAAACTCTGATTTCGTCTTTGCCGAGATATTTCGCACCTTTAGCCATGCCTGCCGCAACGCTGATGCCTTGACCGAGTGAGCCTGTGCTCATGTCAATGCCCGGCACGGTGTTCATATTCGGGTGACCCTGAAGGTAAGAGCCGATATGACGGAGTGTTTTCAAATCCTCAACAGGGAAAAATCCCTTGTATGCAAGTGCGCTGTAAAGACCCGGTGCACAGTGACCCTTTGAAAGCACAAATCTGTCTCTGTCGTCCCATTTCGGGTCCTTTGCGTTGTATCTCATCTCTTTGCCATAGAGGTATGCAAAAAGGTCTGCCGATGAAAGCGAACCGCCCGGATGACCGGCTTTTGCGTTATATGTGCCCTCGATAATGCCCATTCTTATTTGAGTGGCAAATATCTCAAGCTCCTTTTTAGTTTGATTGTCCATAGCCCAATCTCCTTTGTTTTTTATCACTATTATTGTAACAAATTAAACAGCTTTGTGCAATATCAATTTTGTAAATATAATATGTATTCTCATTATATATTATATACAATCTCAATAATATTCATAAAAAACAGCATAAATAAAAGCTCCGCGCGGTTGCCCGAACGGAGCCTTTTGTTTATAGGTAAGATGTTAATTATTTGCTTGCTTCTTCAACTGCAACTGCGCATGCAACTGTTGCACCAACCATCGGGTTGTTACCCATACCGATAAGTCCCATCATCTCAACGTGAGCCGGAACTGAAGATGAGCCTGCAAACTGTGCATCGCTGTGCATTCTGCCCATAGTATCTGTCATACCGTAAGAAGCAGGACCTGCAGCCATGTTATCAGGATGAAGTGTACGGCCTGTGCCGCCGCCTGATGCTACTGAGAAATATTTCTTGCCCTTTTCAACACATTCCTTCTTGTATGTGCCTGCAACAGGGTGTTGGAAACGAGTCGGGTTTGTTGAGTTACCTGTGATAGAAACATCAACGCCCTCTTTCCACATGATAGCAACGCCTTCTGTTACATCGTTAGCGCCGTAGCAGTTAACCTTTGCACGAAGACCGTCTGAATATGCCTTGCGGAATACTTCCTTAACCTCACCGGTGTAGTAATCCATCTCTGTTTCAACATATGTGAAACCGTTGATTCTTGCGATGATTTGAGCAGCGTCTTTGCCGAGACCGTTAAGAATAACTCTGAGAGGAGTCTTTCTTACTTTGTTAGCCTTTTCGGCAATACCGATTGCACCCTCTGCGGCAGCGAATGATTCGTGACCTGCAAGGAATGCGAAGCACTCTGTGTCCTCTTCAAGAAGCATCTTGCCGAGGTTACCGTGACCGAGACCAACTTTTCTCTGGTCAGCAACAGAACCCGGGATGCAGAAGCTTTGAAGACCCTCGCCGATTGCTGCAGCAGCGTCGGCAGCTCTTGTAGCGCCCTTCTTGAGAGCGATTGCGCAACCTACTGTGTAAGCCCACTTTGCGTTCTCAAAGCAGATTGGCTGAATGCCTTCAACGATTTTGTAAGGGTCAAATCCCTTAGCTTGGCAGATTTCTCTGCACTCTTCGATTGATTTAATGTCATATTTAGCGAGAACTTCAAGAATTTGCTTCTCTCTTCTCTCATAAGATTCAAATAAAGCCATTTTTGTGTCCTCCTTAATTATTCTTTTCTCGGGTCGATGATTTTAACTGCGTCATTAACTCTGCCGTATTGACCTTGAGCTTTTTCAAATGCAGTGTTTGCATCGTCGCCGCCTTTGATGAAGTCCATCATCTTGCCGAAGTTAACGAATTTGTAACCGATGATTTCGTTGTCCTCGTCAAGAGCAAGACCTGTTACATAGCCGTCTGTCATTTCAAGATAACGGGGGCCTTTTGCAAGTGTGCCGTACATTGTACCAACCTGTGAACGAAGGCCTTTGCCGAGGTCCTCAAGTCCTGCACCGATTGTAAGACCGTCCTCTGAGAATGCAGATTGTGAACGACCGTAAACAATCTGGAGGAAAAGCTCTCTCATAGCTGTGTTGATAGCGTCACAAACAAGGTCTGTGTTGAGAGCCTCAAGTATTGTTCTGCCCGGGAGAATTTCAGCAGCCATGGCAGCTGAGTGAGTCATACCTGAGCATCCTACTGTTTCAACAAGAGCCTCTTGAATAACGCCCTCCTTGATATTAAGGCTGAGCTTGCATGTACCTTGTTGAGGTGCGCACCAGCCGATACCGTGTGTGAAGCCGGAAATGTCTTTGATTTCCTTAGCCTTAACCCATTTTGCCTCTTCTGGGATTGGAGCAGCACCGTGAGCAACGCCCTGAGCTACAGGACACATTGTTTCAACTTCGTGTGAATAAGTCATTTTAATTAACTCCTTCCTTTTAATTCCGTTTCAGCCTGCAAAAATGCAGTCCGATAATAATTTCTAAAATTATCGTAAATATTATACCCAATTTGTCTTCTCTCTTCAAGTATTAATGTGAATTTTTGACATTATTTTATATATTTATTTTAACCTTTTGCAAAAATTGTTTATTTTTAACTAAAATTGTACCTTTATTGTGTTATTTGTGTTAATTGACAGCAGATTTTTACAGGGCTATAATGTATTTACAGTATCGCTTTAAGGAGAAACGGTGATGAGTACGAAAATTAATCTTAAGGATAAAAAACTGTCGCTCACCGCAATTTTTATTATTGTTTTCGGCTATGCATCGGAAAGACTGGCTGAAATTGCGAATTTCGAAAAAACAAAAGCGTTTGCCCTTGCTGTCGGCGGCATTATGACAGTGCTTTTCGTCTTGTCAGCAGCCTTGATTTATAAATCAAAAAATATCTACTTTGCGCTTTTGGCGTCGCTTTTGGGGCTTAAAATGATGCCGCCCGGTGTTGCCATGCTCACGCAAGAAAGTCTTTGGGGCAGTGCCGCGTATTTTATTGTTTGCAAGGTTGCTGTCGTTGTCTATGTTCTTTTGGCAATACGCTTTTATTATCTTCAGAAAAAGCCGCGCGAAGTCAAGTCGCTTCCGATTTTGTCGCTCATATTAGTTGTTCCGTTTTTCAACGAAATCACATCTGCGTCATATGATTTTTTTCTTGCAAAAACAGGCAGTATGCTCGGCGGCTACCTTACTGACCTCGCGTGCTACGCTGTTGCGTCGGTTGTGATTTTGCTTGTCGCGTATAAAACGAATTATGCTTCAATGCATTTTGTCGCATCGTTTGAATTTATCGCGCTTGCAATCAATATTTTAAAGCGTTTCGGCGCAGTTTTGGCAAATGTTCCGTTTGGCAGGCATATAAGCAGAGTGTATTATTTGTGGATTATTCTCTATGCTGCTTTGATTTTGATTTTCGCCCTTGCAGACAGAAAAAAACGCAGTGAATCAAAATAATTTAACATCAAAGATTAAAGGCTGTTGCATTTTTGCGTGCAACAGTCTTTTTTGATAGATGTTTATTTTTCGCCGACCGCAGATACCCGAGCGGAGCAGTCAATATTAAAGGCACGCGGCATCGGTATCTCAAGGAAAATTCAGTAAATTTCGTTCAGTTTTTGTCCTTTGATTTTGTGATGAATGCAACCGCAAGCGCTGATAAAACCGCAATCGTAACACCGCCTGCACATGCACCCAATCCGCCTGTAACTATGCCTGATATACCGTCTTTTCTTATCGCTTCCTTGACTCCCTGTGCAAGCGCGTTGCCAAATCCTGTCAACGGAATTGTCGCTCCGGCACCGGCAAAATCAACAAGCTTTTGATATACGCCGATTCCGCCGAGAACTACGCCGAGACAAACAAAAAGCACAAGTATTTTTGCAGGCGTCAGTTTTGTTTTGTCGATTAGAATTTGACCGATAACACAAATAATTCCGCCCACAACAAATGCTTTTATACACATAATTAACATAAAAAATCACCTGCTGATATTTTTTGCATCGGCAGGTGATTTATTCGTTTATTAATTTTTTATTTGACTATTATCCTAAATCAATAGGTTTTTTGTTGTCATATTTAGCAGCTCTGCCGTATTTTTCCTCAAATCCCGGGTTGATATAGTCCTCAACAACCTTGCCGTCGCGAATTCTGATAACTCGCTCTGCTTCCTCGGCAATTTCGTTGTCATGGGTGATTACGATAACCGTTCTGCCCTCGTCCTTAAGGGTGTGCAAAATGTGCATAACATCCTTTGTTGAGCGTGTGTCAAGGTTACCTGTCGGCTCGTCGGCAAGGATAACAGGGGGAGCTGCGGCAATTGCTCTTGCAACAGCAACACGCTGTTGCTGACCGCCCGAAAGTGCTTTTGGCAAATGGTGCATTCTTTCTTTAAGTCCGACCTTTTCAAGTGCGGCTATCGAAATTTCGCGGCGCTCATCCTTTCTCATTCCTCTGTAAACGAGCGGCAACTCAACATTTTCAAGCGCCGTGAGTGATGAAATAAGGTTAAATCCTTGGAAAATAAATCCGATTTCCTTGTTCCTGATTTCGCTCATCTGGTCGTCGGTCAAATCGTCAACGAGCTGACCGTTTATGTAATAGTCGCCCTCTGTCGGCGTGTCAAGCAAGCCGAGCATATTCATAAGCGTTGATTTACCCGAGCCTGATTGACCGATGATTGCAACAAATTCACCCTCATCGATTGTTAGTGAAACGCCATCAAGCGCGTTTACTTGGTTTTCACCCGGATTGTATATTTTATATACATTTCTTACGTCTATTAAATGCATATTCTTTACCTCTACTTTTAGTATAATGCAATTATACAAATAATAATGTGCCTTGTCAAGGAATTTAACGAATATTAACATTCGCGTTACAAATAATAATCGTATATAAGCCAATATTCATCATGCTTTGCTGAAAGGAGCAAAAAAATATGAGCATTTCAAACAGCGATTATTCAAAAATGACCGATAAAGCAAGCCCGAATTCGCCGACAGTTTTGAATTGCGTCAAGGCATTTTTAATCGGCGGCGCAATTTGCACATTTGCACAGCTTTTGAATATTTTGTTTCAAAATATCGGTTTAAGCGAAAAAGATGTCAAAATCGCAACGCCCGGCGTAGTCATTGTGATTACCGCAATTTTGACCGGTATCGGCGTTTTTGACAAAATCGCACGCCACGCAGGTGCCGGCACTATTGTTCCTATTTCGGGTTTTGCCAATTCTGTTGTTTCGCCTGCACTCGAGTTTCAGCAGGAGGGTTTTGTCCTCGGCACTGCCGCACAAATGTTTTCAATCGCAGGTCCCGTTATTGTTTACGGTGTTGCGTCGAGTTTTGTCTACGGTTTGATAATTTATATTTTTAAATTGTATTAATTTGCAAATGCGGTTGAATTTTATTTTGTTTGGATTTATAATATCCGTATGAAAGAAAAGAAGAAAATAAATACAATCAGAAAAATTGAATACAAAAACAAGGAATCTTTTTTCCTAATAATAAGAGGACTTGAGGTCGGTATCGTGGCAGGCTTAGTCGCCGTGTTTTACAGATTTTTGCTCGAATATGCCGAAAAATATCTCAATATTATTATTTCAACGGTTAAGGACAGTCCGTCAAAAATCGCCCTTTGGTTCATTGCACTTGCCGCACTCGGCGGTTTTGTCGCAATGCTCAATAAAATTGAGCCTATGTCGTCGGGTTCGGGTATTCCTCAGGTAGCCGGCGAAGTTAAAGGCGTCCTCACTCAAAATTGGTGGCGAGTGCTGCTTGCAAAAATCGTCGGCGGCACCGTATGTGTGTTCTCGGGACTTTCTCTCGGCAGAGAGGGTCCGTCGGTTCAGCTCGGCGGTATGGCTGCAAAGGGCATTGCAAGGGCAACAAAGGCGGACAAAACAACGGAATTGCGGATGATAAGCTGCGGCGCAGGCGCAGGTATGGCGGCGGCGTTCAACGCTCCTCTTGCAGGTACAATGTTTGTTTTGGAGGAAATTCATCATTCGCTCGACAAAAATATTCTTTGCATGGGTATTGTCTCCACAATCACTGCCGATTATGTGTCAAAACTTTTCTTCGGTCAAAACACTATTTTTAATTACGAAACCGTCAACTTTCCGCTCGGATATTATTGGTTACTCGTTTTGATGGGCATTGTCACAGGACTCTGCGGCGTGTTTTACAATGTTGTTATGCTTAAAATGCAAAGCATTTACAAAAGCATCAAAAAAATCCCGAATTACATCAAAATGCCGCTTGTTTTCGTCATCAGCGGTGTTGTCGGCTTGCTTCTTCCGCAGGTGCTTTGCGGCGGTCACAGCATGGTCGCTCTGCTTATAAACGAGCATCCGTCAATTTCAATGATGCTGTTTTTACTTGCGGCAAAATTCCTATTCGGTGCATTTTGCTTTGCCTCGGGCGCACCGGGCGGCACGCTTTATCCGCTTTGTATTTTGGGTACATATATCGGTGCTGTTTTCGGCGCAGTTTCAATAAACGCTCTCGGGCTTGATTCGTCAATGTGGGAAGAATTTGTTGTTATCGGTATGGCAGGGCTTTTTGCCTCAATCGTCAGAGCGCCTATAACCGCAATTATCCTTGTTTATGAGCTCACCGGCAATATGAACAATATTTTGCCGCTCGCAACCGTTGCGCTCATCAGCTATGCAACAGCAAATCTAATCGGCGTTCAGCCGTTTTATGAAACCTTGCTTTCAAATCTTACCCCGAGCGACTCGGAAAAGCCAAAACTTTTCAAACGCTCGGAAAAAATCATCAAATCGTATGTTATTCCGCTCGGCTCTCCGCTTGACGGTAAAAAAATCAAAGAGGTCGATTGGGGCAGGCATTCACTTATCATCACTGTTGAACGCGGCGAGGAGAGTATTACGCCAAACGGCGATGTTCTGCTCAGGGCAGGGGACGAAATTGTTTTCCTTGTCAGCCAGCGCAGATATGCCGCAAATATCAACAGGCTGGAAAATTTATTTGCAACAAATTAAAATTATTAAAGGGGTAATTTTTTATGCAAAGACATTGGTTTAAAGGTGATACACATCTGCACACGCTAAATTCCGATGGTCATCTCCATCAGTACGAGCTGATTGAAAGATGCAAAAAGCTCGGCCTTGATTACATAATAATAACCGACCATAATTACGATACCGTCGAAAAAAGCTATTCAAGCGACGGACTCCTTGTTATCAAAGGTCAGGAGGTTACGGGCGATAACGGTCATGTCAACATTTGGGGCGAGAATGTCGGGTTCAAGCCGCCGTACGATTTGTCAAACCTTCACGCTTACAAGAAAATCGCCGCAAAGGCAAAGAAAAACGGCGCAACAATCAGCGTCAATCATCCGTTTTGCTCAAACTGCGGCTTTTTGCTCGACCTTGACGATATGCCTATGGATTGCGTCGAGGTTTGGAACACTATTCAGCATAGCGATAATATCAAAAATCTCAATTGGTGGGTCGATAAGCTCAACCATGGCATAAAAATCGGCGCGGTCGGCGGCTCGGATTTCCACAGGGACTATGCAAAACTTGATATGCTTGCGCGACCGACAACGGTTACTCTTGCAAAAAGCAATACACCCGATGATATTTTGGCGGCTCTTCGCGAGGGCAGGTCGGTTGTCACAAACCGCCCCGAAACATCAATGATTTATCTTTCCGTCGAGGGCGCACAGCTCGGCGATACAATCAAATTAAACGATAATTCGTTTCTTGTCGGCGATTGCAGGGTTACAAAGCTTTTGCCCGGTCATACCCTCAAAATATTCAATAATAACGAGGTTGTTTACGAGCATAAGGCGTATTTCCCCGAAAAGGAGCATAAGGCCGTTTTCGAAATCAGAAATAAGGGCTATATCAGAGCGCAGATTGATTATGATTTTACACCTGCACTCAAAAAGGTTTATACCGAGGTTGAAAAACGCTTCTTGAAAGGCAGCGGTGATGTGCCTACATTCTTCTGGGCATTCACAAACCCGATTTGGATTGATTAATCACATAACTTAATATAAAATAAAATCGCGGCAGAGATTTAATTTTCTCTGTCGCGTTTTGCGTTAATATTCAACCTTTAAACCCTCTTCGGCTTCCGCAACTTTGAGCATTATTGCACATTCAATACGCTTTCTGTGCAGTTCACATCCGAATTCGTAAACACCATTAACACTGCCGGTTGTGTGGTATGCGTTTGCCGCGCATCCGCCCGAGCAGTAAAGCTTAGCAAAGCAGTCCTTGCATTCCTTGTGCGAATAAACATTGCAAAGCTTGAATTGCTCAAGTATTTCCGGATTCGTCACGCCGTCATAAATGTTGCCGAGTTTGAATTTGTCATCGCCTACAAATTGATGGCAGGGGAATAAATCGCCGCTCGGTGTAACTGCCATATATTCCGTGCCCACGCCGCAACCGCTGACTCTTTTTACTATGCACGGTCCGTGGTCAAGGTCAATCATATAGTGATAAAATGTAAAACCGTTGCCGTTTCTGTAGCGTCTGAGCATTTCGTTTGCCAAAATTTCGTATTGCTCTTTGAGTTTCGGCAAATCCTCGTCTTTCAGTGCCCACGGTTCCTTTGGGTCGCATACAACCGGCTCAACCGAAAGCTCCTTAAAGCCGAGATCGGCCATATGTATCAAATCCTTTGAAAAATCGGTGTTGAAATGCGTGTATGTTCCGCGCATATAGTAGTCTTTTTGATTGCGCGAGTCGGCAAATTTCTTGAATTTGTCAACAATCAAATCATAACTGCCCTTGCCGTTCGGCGTTTTGCGCAGATTGTCGTGCACACTCTTTCTGCCGTCAAGCGACAAAACAACATTGCCCATTTCCTTGTTGCAAAAATCAATAACCTCATTGTCAACAAGTACGCCGTTTGTGGTGAGCGTGAATCTGAAATTTTTGTCAAACTTCTTTTCCTGCTCTCTGCCGTATTGCACAAGTTTTTTGCATACATCCCAATTGAGTAGCGGTTCGCCGCCGAAAAAGTCAACCTCAAGGTTGCGCCTTGTTCCGCTGTTTTCAATCAAAAAGTCAAGCGCCCTTTTGCCGACCTCAAAACTCATCAGCCCCTTGTCGGCACCACCGTATTCACCCTTGCCGGCAAAGCAGTATTCGCAGTTGAGGTTGCATCCGTGCGCAACATGCAGACAAATTGCCTTGATTACACCCTGGCGTTTTTTGAATTCAAGCGCTGTGTCCTCAAATGTGTCTTTCGCAAAAAGCCTGCCGTCGGCAATAAGACTTTCAATATCCTGAAAACAAAGGTCAATGTCTTCTTCGCAAACCTCGTCGTCATCCTTGTATTTTTCAAGTATGGCTTTTTTTATTTCCTCTTTTGGAGTTGTTTCATACATATTGATTATGTCATATGTCGCCTCGTCAACGCTGTGAACACAGCCGCTGTTTTGGTCGAGGATAATATTGTAGCCATTCATTTTAAATGCGTGTATCATATCGTTGTTCCTTAATAAATAAAAGTAAGCATAGAAAAACGGCGGTAACGCTTACCGCCGTAAATTCTAAAACAAATTACTTCTTCAATTGCTCACACTTTTGGTTTGCAACAGAGCAAGAAGTTTTAGATGCTGACTGGCAAGATGTCTGGCATTCGCCGCAGCCGCCCTTCTTTGCTGATTCGCAAAGGTTTCTTGAGCTTAATGTGTTGATTCTCTTCATATAAGAACACCTCTTTGTTATTTATTAAGCTTTATTATAAATTATTATGCGCCTTTTGTCAATGTTTTATTGGGCAACAAGCCGCTGTCACTTACAATATTTACATTTGCCTTTAGAAGCGACTTGATATAGCCGAGCGTTTTTCTGTCAATTATCTCACCCGGCACAATAATAGGAATGTCCGGCGGATAAGCATATATAAACTCGTTTGCAATTTTTCCAAGCGATTCGTTGAGTGCCGTTTCTCTCGATTTTTCGGCGATTTCTATAATGTGCTCGCCCGACGCAATCGGCGGCTTGTCAATTAAATCGTTTGCCGTTTTAAATAGGGAGGAATCTATCTCACAAAGAGCCGTTTTCAAATGCTCCAGCGCATCTCGGCTGTCGGCAACCGATGTCATCAGTATTATATAGTTTTTGCTCGCCATCTCCGGCTCAATGTTGTATTCTTTTCGCAATCTGTCGGCAAGAGCCGTGCCGTCAATATTCGCATTTGCGCAGGATATAACGATTTTTGAAATATCGTCGCTGTATTTCAGCCGCAGGCATTGAAGCTCAATATCGCGAAAATCCCAAAGATTTTTGATGTTTTCCTCAAAATCCTTTTTGTTGTTTTTGATATAGTCACAGCATTTTGCCGCGCTGTCCATTATTATATAACTCGGTGAGCTTGTTTCAAAAATGTCGATATATCGCTTAAATTTTTCAATGTATTCCTCGTTGAAAACATTTGCGACAGCCGCCTGTGTCAATGCCGGCAGCGTTTTGTGCAGACTCGAAATAACAATGTCGCCCGTCGGGTATTCACAAAATGTAGCTATCCCGAAATGCGCACCATGTGCCGCGTCAATTATAATCGGAATATTTGCTTTTATTCTGCTTGTGTTGCCCTCGTATGTCGGCGAGCTGATGACTATTGCCTTTGCGTCCTCATTCTCAGCCAAAACAGCGTTCACATCATCCTGTAATGTGTTTGTATAGTATCCGTCTACATAGTCAAACCGCGGTTCAACATAAACCACTTTCAGCCGCCTTATCATACATGCGTTGTAAACACTTTTGTGGCAGTTTCGTGCTATTATTATTTTGTCGCCCTCATTGCAAACCGCAAAAATCGCCGCCAAAATTCCGCCGGTCGAGCCGTTTGTCATCAAAAACGATTTTTTCGATTTGTAAATTTCAGCCAATGCGTTTTCAATTTCAAGTATGTTGCCGTGAGGGTCGTGCAAATTGTCCGCACCGTAGACTTCCGTTATGTCAATCTCACTGCCGACAATGCCGAATTTATCGCTCCTCTTGTGTCCCGGCATATGAAACGGGTATTTTTCAAGTTTTCTTAAATCATCTGAAAATTTCAACTTTATCACTCCTTGTGTTGATTACCGCAAGCATTATGTAACCCGCAAAAATCGGAACCGTTTCAATCAGTCCGGTTTCTTGATATATCAAAAGCAAAACAAAATCGCCGAGCAGTATCACCGCCGTTATTACTGTAAACGCCTTGAATATTTTTTCCTTTTTAAAATTCAATAAAAACAAAACGAATACAGTTATTCCCGTCACTGCAGAGAATATCAGCGACCCTGCGCAGTGAAGATAATATTGTACCTTTTCGTCAAAATCAAAGTCAAAGCAAAGCGTCATAATCATACCTATTGCCGAAATAACGAGCAGGGGAATGTACGCTTTCGTTTTTGTGTATCTTTTGTATGCCAAGGTTATGTTAATGCAAAGCGCTGCAATCGTCAGCACACCCCAAATCACAAAATATCCGCGCCGCTCAAGGCCTATTGTCGACAGTGCACCCTCATTTTTGTATGCCGTGCCGAAATGCATATACCAAACGGTGTATATTGCCGCAACTATACAAGGCACAGTTGAAATGTATTTTTTCAATTCTATCACCGAAAAAATTTTACCATATTTTCAAAATAAAAACAACAGCGCAAATGTATTCCTGCATTTGCGCTGTTTTGTTAAATATCAGACAGTTTGTGTATTGTAATAATCGAGCTCTTCCTCTTCGTCGGCTTGTGCCTCTGCACGCTTTTGCTTTTTGAGTTTAACTCGTCTTACTTCGTATGTTATAGCAGTCAAAATCGAGCATACAATCGTTATTCCGAGCAATACAACAATGTCCTTCGTCAGTGAGTTTCCTGTCGATACGGTGCTCCTGAATGCGTCAACACCGTATGTGAACGGAACAAACGGATGAATGATTTGATAGAATTTCGGTGAAAGGTCTATCGGGTATGTTCCTGCCGAGCCGGAAAGGTTTAAGCAAAGCAATACAAGCAACAAGAACGAGCCTATACTGTCAAGCAATGTGTTTAGGAAGTAGACTATCGCCATAAACGCGACGGATGTTAGTATCGCCATAAGGTAAGTGTTGAGTACATGCGCCGGTCTCATTCCGTCAATCACCATAATCAGCGTTACCATGATTATCGGTGCAACTACCGCAACAAAGCCTGCAATGCCTGCATGTGTAACAAATGTTTTTCTCTTTTGAAGCGATGTCTTAAACGGTGAGAACATAAGACAGAATGCAAGACATGCAACCCAAAGTCCGGCACACATCATATATGCCGACATAGCCTCGCCGTTTGCGTTGATTGTGCGCTGAAATGTTTCCGTTGCGTCAACCGGCTGTGAGAACATATCTGCCGCATTGTCATCGGTGTTTGTGTTGCTGATTTGCTCCGCACCGTCCTCAAGAGAGGTTTGAAGCGTTTTTGAGCCGTCGGAAAGTTTGTCACAGCCGTTACCGATTTTAACAGAGCCGTCATAAAGCTTTGCCGAGCCGCCGACAAGTTGACCTGCACCGTCATCAAGCTGTGTTGCGCCGCCGTTGAGTGCCGAATTGTTTGAAACAAGCTGACTTGTTCCGTTTTTGATTTGTTTAACGCCGGATTGAAGTTGATTTACTCCTGCTCCCAATTTGTCTGCGCCGCTGTCAACCTGCTCAACGCCGCCCGTATATGTTGCAACGCCTGCCTTGAGAGTTTGCATACCCTCGATAAGGCCGATTTCGCCATCCTTAGCCTGTGTTTTGTCAAGTCCGTATTGAACATCCAAAAGTCCGTTTTTGAATTGCTCAAGCGTTTTGTTTGCCATTGTGAGCGCATAGCTGCCGCTGTTGACAAGTGTGTCAATTTGTTTGTTAACCTCTTCGTAATTGCTTACTATTGCATTTGCGTTATTGAGAAGTTTTTGTACGTCCTCCTTGCTGAATTTTTTTTCAAAATCCTGGAGTTTAATCATCTTTTCGGCAAAGTCTTTAAGACTTTTAAGAGTTTTCTTTGCCTCCGAGCCGATAGGCAGCTGCATAAGTCTGTCGATTGTGTTTACAACCTTGTGCCAGTCAACAGCATCATAGTTGATGATTTCGTATATCGTGTCAAACTCCTCTGAGTTAACGAATTTGTCAAGGTCGCTTGTAGTTTGCTTGATGCTTGCGATTGTTTCGTCGTCAAGCACTTTGTCGGCTTCTGTTTTAACATCGCCGACTTTTTGAATAACTCCGTTGAGCTGGTCAAGCCCTGCCTCAAGTGTTTTGAGGTCTGAAAGGTTTTGGTCTGTCAGCGACGATGCAAGCGAACTGCTCATATATTGCAAGCCGTCAAGAATTTGACCCGTGCCGTCGTTGAGCGTTTTGTTGTTTGATACAAGCTGTGTTGTGCCTGCCTTCAATGTGCCTACGCCGTCTTTTAATTGCGTCGTGCCGTTTGAAAGCTGTGAAACGCCGTTGTCAACCTGTGTTACACCGTTTGTGTATGTCTGTAAGCCGTCCTTAAGCGTTCCTGTGCCCTCTTTAAGCGTAAGGCATCCTGCCGAAAGAGTAGTCAGGCCGTCGGTGATTTGAATGTTGCCGTCTTTAAGCTGTCCGACACCGTTGTATATTTGGTGTGAGCCGTCTGCGGCAGCATTAAAACCGTCCTCAATTGTGTTTAGATTTGCATATACTGTTTGTGCATATGTTTTTATAACCGTTTTGTTGAGCGATTCTTTGATGGTTTTAACCGCCGATTCGCCGAATTTACTTGCAATGTAGTTTGTGCCGGGGTTGGTGTAGTATTGCATTTCCATTTTTTTCGGATTTTTTTGCGTCAGCGTTGTGGCGTTGCTTGAAAAATCGTGCGGAATTATCATTACCATATAATATGTTCCGTTTTCAAGTCCGTCAAGCGCAACCTTTTCGTCAACAAAGTTAAATTTTAACGAGTCGTTTTCTTTAAGATTGTCGCAAAGTTGTTCGCCGACATTGAGCGTCTTGCCGTTGTAAGATACCGCTTCGTCTTGGTTTACGATTGCAACCGGCAGACTGCCTGTGTTTCCGTATGGGTCCCACATCGAGCCGAGAAAAAGCACAGTGTAGATAGACGGTATAAGCATAATCGCTATCATTACAACAATCATAAAGTGCTCTTTGACAAATTTGTGAAATTTAGATTCTTTTTTTAATCTTTTTGCCATTTTCATCACCTTTTGAGTTTTACAATAAGTTTATAAGGTTGTTTATATCAATACTGTTTGTAAATTGTGCAAATACAAATAGTAATCACTTTTCGATAGTATTATATTACCCACCTTCGTAATTGTCAACAAAAAAAGATATTTTTAGCATAGTGTCAAATATTATTAAATTATTTGCATTGACTTTGTTAATAATAATCAATATAATTGATTAATAAGGGCGCAATGTATGCTTTTTTATGTTACCCGCTTGTTAATCTGTGGGGGGAATATTATTGAAAAAAATGCATTTTGTGCCGATATTTACTGTTTGCGCCTTTGTTTTGTGCACTTTGTCGTTTCCGCTCGGTGCCTCGGCAGGTGAAAACAGCATCACTGTCACTTCACCTAATAAAATGAATTTTTCCGTTTCGATTGAGTCCGACGATATTACTCACGCACTTAAGGCGGCGTTTAAATATTGCAAAAAAAATGCCTCACCCGACAATCGCTGTAAAATTACCGTCGCAAAAGGAATATATAAGGTCAGCAAAACAATCACCTTTGCCTCTTATACAACATTGTCAGCCGACGGAGTGACATTGGTAAATACTCCCTCGTCCGGCAATATATTAAAATCGCCTACAGGCGCGGGATATTCCGCCTGCACCGATTTTTCAATGACAGGCGGCACGCTCACATATTCGCCCGATAACTTAAAAGGCTCGTGCCTTGTTCGCATCGGGCATTCTCAAAATATAACATTTTCAAATGTCGAATTTTTGAATAATTATCAGTCGCATCATATGGAAATTGCCGCAAGCAAAAATGTTGTTGTCGATTCGTGCAAGTTTTCTTCACAGCGTGCGTCGCTCAATCGTACAAGCGCCGAGGCTCTGCAAATCGACATCCTCACCGAGTCTCATTTCCCGGGATACGAGCCGTATGATTTCACCATCAACGACGGCATTACCGTTAATTCCTGTCTGTTTGAAAATACAGTCCGAGGACTCGGCACTCATTCGCTTTTTGCAGGCGATTATCAAAAAAATATAAAAATCACAAATAATACTTTTCACAATGTTTCATCGACCGCCGTTTCGGCATTCGGCTGGGTTTCGTCGCTGATTGATTCAAATACAATCATTTCCTGCGGCGAGGGTATCAACTATTCGCTTATAAAAGCGCAGGACGAGGCTGAAACCGTTTCCGTTTCGCCAAACGCCGCCACCGATTTTTCGATTGACTGCAAAACCGTTATTTCAAACAATGTCATTTCCGTTGAAAAAACGGTCGCCGCGCGTGCGCCGTATGCAATTTCCATCTACGGCAGAGATTATTCGTCATCAAATAATATCTGCTTTAAGCGCGCCGATTATTCGGTATATAATATTGTAATTAAATTTAATAATTTAGCAACGCCGTGCGATTTTGTTCTGCTTTCGGGCGTGCGAAACGCGCGTGTTTATTTAAATAAAGTCCAAAACAACCGAAAAAGTGTGGTTTCGGTTTAACCTACGGAGGTATGCTATGCCATATATCAACACATCAACAAATATCAAAATCACCGACGAGAAAAGGGAACAGCTCAAGGCCCGTCTTGGCAGGGCAATCGAAAATCTCGGCAAAAGCGAAAGTTGGCTTATGCTCGGCTTTGATGACGAAAAACCAATGTATTTTAAGGGTGATTCATCGTCACCGATGGCTTTTGTCGATATCAGCGTTTTCGGCAAATCAACCGATGATGGCTGTGAAAAAATGACAAAAGAGCTTTGCTCGATTTATAACGAAATTCTCGGAATCGCTCCCGATAAATTTTATGTCAAATATTCCGGCACAAATCAGTGGGGCTGGAATAATATGAATTTCTAAAAGGCGCAAATATGACTTTACAGCAAATTATCGATTCATCAAACAAAATAGTCTTTTTCGGCGGCGCCGGCGTTTCGACCGAAAGCGGAATACCCGATTTCAGAAGCACCGACGGTTTGTATAATCAAAAATATGATTTTCCGCCCGAGGAAATACTCAGCCATTCGTTTTTTTGCGATAATACAGAGTATTTTTATAATTTTTACCGCGACAAAATGCTTGCTCTCCATGCAAAGCCCAATGCAGCTCATTATAAGCTTGCGGAACTTGAAAGTGCCGGCAAACTGATTGCGGTTGTTACACAAAATATCGACGGCTTGCATCAGGCGGCAGGCACTCACAATGTCCTTGAACTGCACGGCTCGGTACATAGAAACTATTGCACATCCTGCGGAAAGCCTTATTCCGCCGAGTTTATAAAAAATTCAAGCGGTGTTCCGCATTGCGATTGCGGCGGCGTGATTAAACCCGATGTCGTTTTGTACGAGGAGGGGCTTGACGATGATACCGTAAAAGCCGCACTTCTTGCCATCGGCAAGGCGGATTGTATGATTGTTGCCGGAACTTCGCTCAATGTTTATCCCGCCGCAGGATTTATTAAATATTTCGGCGGCGAGCATTTTGTTCTTATCAACCGCGACCCGACCCCTGCCGATAATATGGCTGATCTTGTCATTCACGGCAATGTGGGCGAAATTCTGTCGCAAATCGAGGTGCGCTGATGGCTGTATCCGTTATGCTTAAGCCCTCGTCATCTGCCTGCAACCTCAAATGTAAGTATTGTTTTTACAGCAATGTTTCAAGTGAGCGTGCGGAGTTTTTCAAGGGTATGATGAGTGACGAAACGGCTGAAAATGTCATTTCAAAGGCGCTCTCTTTTGCCGATTCGTCTCAGGTATATTTCACTTTTCAGGGCGGCGAGCCTCTGCTGCGCGGCGTTGATTTCTTTAAGCGCTTTGTGTCAAAAGTAAAAGCACTTAATATAAAGAATTCACCTGTCACGCTCTGTGTTCAAACAAACGGCACATTGATTGACGACGAGTGGTGCCGCTTTTTTAAGGATAATAATGTCCTTGTCGGCGTTTCGCTCGACGGCGATGAGAAACTTAATTCCTACCGCGTTTATCCCGACGGCAAAAATTCGTTTGACGATATTATGCGCGGAATCTCACTATTGGATAAATACAGTATTAATTACAATATATTATCTGTTCTTACATCACGCCTTGCGCAAAATGTTCGCCGTTCATATCGTTTTTTTAAACAGCACGGCTTTCACTATCTTCAGTATATTCCGTGTTTGAAACCTTTTGATTGCGACGATGACGAATACGCAATGTCCGTCGATGATTATGCGTCATATCTCAAAAGCTGTTATAAAATTTATTTTAACGATAATATGCGCGGCAATCTCGTTTCGATAAGGCAGTTCGATAATTACGCTCTGCTTGCCTCGGGCAAAAATGCAGAGCAGTGCGGAATGAACGGTCCCTGCTCGACACAGTTCGTTGTCGAGGGCGACGGCTCGGTTTATCCGTGCGATTTTTATTGCACCGATGAATGGCTGCTCGGAAATATTAATGAAAACGATTTTAACGAGCTGTTTAATTCAAAGCTCAGCGTCACTTTTCTAAAGGATTCCTTCAAAATCGGCGACGACTGCAAAAAATGCGATTATTTCACGCTCTGCCGCGGCGGCGGTTGTAAGCGCAATCGCCAAAATGCCGATTATTGCAAGGCGTATAAAGATTTTTTCGCAAGCTCATACAATATGATTTTGCAAATGAGCCGATAACCTCGGCAACGCACCGTGTTTTGACTGCAACTATGTGCGCTATATAATTACCGCGGTCGGAAAGGCTGATTTTATGAAAAAAATACTATCTGTTGTGCTTGCGATTTCTCTTGCCGCAACGCTTTTTTGCGCCTGCTCAAAGAGCAATTCGTCAAACGATACTCCGCAAACGGCTGACTTTTCACTGAAATATACATACGATACAGTTTATTATGATTACGATTCAAGTATTTTTCATGCTTATGAGGAAGTTTGCAAGGCTGTTATCAATCGCGATTCCGATGTCCGCGTAAATACCGGCTATTTTAATAAGGTACAACAGCTCCTTTATACCTCGTTTCCGCTAAATGCGCTTGTTCAAAAATATTCCGTTAAGGATGACGATTCGGGTATTTCGATTTCCTATAATTACGAGCAGGCGGAGCATGTCGAAAAGGTAAATTTGTTCAACAAAAAAATCCTCGAGATTGAAAAGGCGTGCAATATTTCAACCGCTTCTAAGGAGGAGTATGTGATAAATGTCTATCATTATATTTCCTCGCATATTAAGCAATCAAAAAATGTCGCAATCAATTCGTTTGATACCGTGTTAAAAGGGGAAGGCTCCTCGTTTTCATACGCCAATGTGTTTGAATATCTCCTTTTGCAAAATGATATTGATGCTTATCATATAATCGGTGCCGACGCAAGCGATGTCAGCTGGGGCTTGAGTGCCGCCGCTCTCGACAATAAGGTTTATTATTTCGACCCGATGACGGAATTTTTAAACAACGGCGGCAAATCACTCTATTATTTCGGTATGACAGACGCTGATTTGAAGTCCGAGGGTATCAAGTCTGTCAAGTTTTCAAACAACGGCGTTCCGTCTCCTGTTAATGACAAGCGCTTTGCCGCCTGCCGAAAGTGCGAAAAGTGGGAGATTAAGAATAGATGCCTCCTTGTAACTGTAAATGGCGGCAAAATTGTTAAAATTGCACTAAAATGAGCCGATAACGGTCGAGGTGAATTTTCGCTCACTGTTGAATATGCACAAAAATAAATGTAGATAAATTATTAACAAACACTAAAACCCGTTGACTTTGCGATTTAAAGACATATAATGTAGTAAATCAAAACAAGGGAGGCGGGTTATTAATGTTTAAATGGCTTGTTAAATGTGCCGAAATTCTTGCAAACGGCGACAGAGCATACATCCAAAAATAATTTATGCTCAAAAAACATCATATTTTTATGCAGTATTGAACACTTGTCTAATGACGGGTGCTTTTTTTATATATTTTTTAGTTGTAATTACCAAAAATTTATGGTATGATTATACTATCACTGTGTAAAGGGGATTTATGTAAATGGCTGAAAAATCAGAACTTTCCGCTAAAGTGCATACATTAATAGATAATGTAAAGTACTATTGGAAAAAGCCACCGAAGGGCAGATATATGTCCTTTAAAGAAATTGCGTCATACGCTTTCGGCGGTATAGGCGCTTATTTAATCGTTTGTATGAGCATTCCTTGTATTTTGGGTGCCACAAATGTCTTTCTTTCCGGTACGCTCGGTATCGGACTCACCGATATGTATATTATGTATGTTATCGGTGTTCTTTCGGGTATTCCGCTTACAGGCGTTCGTGCCAATATTGTTGATAATACCCGAAATAAAGCCGGTAAGTACAGACCTTATTTGCTCCGCATGGGCATTCCTTGTGCCATAATCTTTGTGTTGATGGTTTGGTTCCCGTATGACAAGCTTTCTTTAATTGTCGGATCGGGTCAATTATTCGGCAGAAATGCGGATTATGTTGCAAAGTGTGCAATCATCCTTGCATTTAATATTGCACTTCAATTCTTTTATTATTTCTTCTATGATGCATATGAAAACCTCATCCATGTTCTTTCACCAAACTCGCAGGAGCGTGCCGATGTAGCATCAATCAAGAGCATTATTTATTCATTCGGTCCAACCGTTTACAACATTATTATTCCGCTTATTGCCGCTGTTATAGGCACAAACCAAACAGATATTAAGGTTTACAGAATTGCATTCCCCGTTATCGGCGTTATCGGCACTCTTCTTGTATTTGTTGTTTATGCCAATACTCAGGAAAAAATTATTCAGGCAAAAACCCATGTTATTCAAATCAAATTTACAGATGCCCTCCGCGAAGTAGCAAAAAATAAGTATTTCTGGATTATTTCGCTTGCCACTTGGATTGGCTTCCTCGAAACCGCATATGCAAATATTCTTTATTGGCTTTGCAACTACGGCGGTGCCTGCTCGCAGGGTACATATACAATTATTACAACCGTTTACGGTAATGCGTCCCTTTGGGGTATGCTTCTTGCTCCGTTCTGCATCAGAAAATGGGGCAAGAAAAAGGTGCAGATTGTAACAAACCTTTTCAATATTATGTTTATTCTCTGCATGTATCCGTTCTTCCTCGGAACGTCCGACCCGGCAACCGGCAATATTAAAAATTATGTTATTTGGGCAGTTATGGCTTGCCTTTATCTCAACGCTGTTGTCGGCGCATTCGCCCATATTCTCAACCCGTCCATTCAAGCCGATATTCGTGACTATCAACAGTATAAAACCGGCGAGCGTATTGACGGTATGTTTGCAGCAGTTGCAACAATCGGTAATATTATCACGCTCATTACTGCCGGCGTTCTTCCTGCACTTCAGGAAAAATACGGTATGACCGAAAAGGTTGCAAAAGCTGTTACATCAAATACTCAGCTTATGGCAAGAGTGCTTCCGGGTGCGAAACAAACGCTCGGTCAAATGCTTAATGATCAGCTGGCAAACGGTCAAGACAACTTCATCAATCCGTCATCGGCGCTTTATGATGTTGACGGCGTATTGTTCCCGCTTTTGAGAATCCTTGTTATCGTTGCCGCAGTCGGCGCAACCCTCAATGTTATTCCGTTCTTCTTCTACGATTTGACAGAGAGAAAACAAAAATCATATGTTCGTGTTCTTAAGGTACGCGCCGTGTTCGAGGATTACGGTAATAACGCCATGAAGGATAAGGACATTGTTGAAATGATTGACCTTGTCAATAATGCAAAGCAAATGGCTGTTGCAACACCAAAGGTGCTTGACAAATCATTATACAAAAATGTTTCCGACAGAGCTGCCCGCAAGGAGGCCAAAAAGGCTTACCGTGCCGATGCCGATTATAACGAAGAAATCGAAATTTCAAAATTCGTTATGGATGAACTTAACAAATTTAACACGGAACTCGGCAGACATAAAATCGAAGCTTATACCAAAATCTACGAGGCAGGACTCGACGGAATTAAAAATTCTTCACTTGCCGACGCAAGGGCAGAACTTGCAAAGGCAAAGGCTATGCCAAAAGATACCGAAGAGAATAAGGAAATCAGAAGTTTCTATATCCAACTCGCAAAAACAAATATTTCAGCTATCAAGTCTTTCCAAAAATACTACGGCTCAACAAACGAGTTCAAGGAGCTTAGCTTTGATTCTATCGAAAAATATTTCGGCGAAGAGGATGAACTTGACGAAAAAATCGCAGAGCTTTCAAAACTCAGCCATGTTGCCCATAAGGACGGAGATTCCGAAGAGGTTGACAGACTTAAAGCTGAAATTAAAACTCTTTCCGAACGCCGCAAGGAAGTTCGCAAGCTTTCAAAAGCAGAGATGGATAAGCATGCACAGTTTAACCGTGCCGCAAAACCTTATGTTGACGCTAAAAAGCTTTTAACCCAGCAGGAGAATTTCTCTCACTTTGATGAGATTGCCGCTCAGTATGACATTGCAAAAGAAAATGTTGCAATCGCAGAAAAGGCAGAGGCTGAAGCTGAGGCAAAACGCCTTGAAGAAGAAAAGGCAGAGCTTGAACGCCGTAAAGCTGAAAAGCTTGCTAAAAAAGAAGCCAAGAAAAACAAATAATTTTAATTGCTGTATTAAAGACCGCATTGGTGAAAGCCTGTGCGGTCTTTTGCTGTTTTGCGAAATAAGAACTGTTTATTTGTTCTTTGAGCATTTATTCATTATCTTGTGTGCCCCTTGGGGCATTTCTTCATTTTGTCGGAGGGCAGTTGCACTCATTGCACCGCCCTCCGATATTTATTTATAAAAAATTTATTATTTACAGCTTTTTTTCGTATTATTAATGTTGTTTGAAAACTTTTCTTGTGATATAATGGCACTGATTATCGGGCATATTATGCCACGCAAAATATATAAGGAGAATTTGTATGAACTATAGGGATAAATACAATCTTTGGCTCACCTTTGACGAGAATACAAAAAGCGAGCTTCTTTCAGTCACCGACGAAAAAGAGATTGAAGACAGATTTTATAAGGACCTTGCCTTCGGCACCGGCGGTCTTCGCGGCATTATGGGCGCCGGCTCAAACAGAATGAATAAATATACGGTCGGCAAAGCTACATTCGGTCTTGCCAATTATCTCAAATCAAAAAACGACGGCGAAATCAAAGTTGCGCTCGCATACGACAGCCGCAATAATTCGGCATTTTTCGCAAAAACGGCAGCAGGCATTTTTGCGTCCTGCGGCTTTAAGGTTTATTTGTATGAAACACTCGTTCCGGTTCCGGTTTTGAGCTTTACAACCGCTTTTCTCGGTTGTACCGCAGGCGTTATGATTACGGCTTCACACAACCCGAAAGAGTACAACGGCTATAAGGTCTATGACAGCAAAGGCTGTCAGTTTTGCACCGAGGATGCAAAAAACGCTATCGAATTTATTAATAAAATCGACGATTTTTCAACAATTCCGTTTGCTGATGTCGAAGATAACGAAAATATCACAATGATCGGCGAAAATGTCCTCGGCGAATTTTTAAAGCAGGTTAAAAAACAATCTGTTTATGAGAAACCGTCCGATTTGAAAATCGTTTATACACCTCTCCACGGTACAGGCAACATTCCGGTTCGCAGAATGCTTGAGGGTATGGATGTCACCGTTGTTAAGGAACAGGAGCTGCCCGACGGCAATTTCTCAACCGTTCGCTCTCCCAATCCCGAGGAAAAGGACGCTCTCAATATCGCTATCGAAACCGCAAAGAAAATCGGCGCCGATTTAGTCCTCGGCACAGACCCCGACTGCGACAGAGTCGGCATTGCCGTTAAGGACGGCGACGATTACAAACTTTTCACAGGCAACCAAACAGGTGCGCTTCTCGTTAAGTTTATCCTCACAATGCATAAGGATGAGCTTAACCCGAAATCAACACTTGTTAAAACAATCGTTACCTCGGAGCTCGGCGCAAATATCGGCAGAAAATTCGGGCTTAATGTCGAGGAAACACTCACCGGCTTTAAATACATCGGCGACAAAATCAATAAGTATGAAGCAAGCGGCGAAAAGGAATTTGTTATCGGCTATGAGGAGTCATACGGCTATCTTGTCGGCACACACGCAAGAGATAAAGACGCTGTTGTTTCGTCAATGCTCATTTGTCAAATGGCGGCTTGGTATAAAAATCAAGGCAAAACACTTGTTGACGGTTTAAACGAAATTTATGACGAATATGGCTATTATCTCGATTTCCTCGACAGCTTTGTTTTAAAGGGCAAGGACGGCGCTGAAAAAATTCAGTCGCTTATGGTCACTTTCAGAGAAAAGGGAACATCACTTTTGCCCGATATTAAGGAAATTATTGATTTCAAGGACGGCATCCGCGACCTTCCCAAGGAAAATGTTCTCAAATATATTTTGAACGACGGCTCATGGATTGCTGTTCGTCCCTCGGGAACAGAGCCTAAAATCAAGGTTTATTATTCTGTTGTCGACCCTGATAAAGAAAATGCAAAACTTCGCCTTGAAAAAATCAGAGGCATTATGGGCGGCATCATTAACGCATAGGAGATTAAAATGAAAATTCAACAATATATAGAAAATGTCCTTCAACCTAAAATACAGGGCGACGGCGGATGGATTGAATTTGTCAGCCTCGACGGCGACGAACTTACCGTAATTTTTCGCGGCGAGTGCTCAAAATGTCTTATTTTAAACCGCTGTGTTGCATGGATTGAAGAGCAAATCAAGCTCGATTGCAAAAAAAGTGTTAAGGTCAATGCAGTTCGCAAAAAACCGTATTTTCAGGATGTTTAAGGAGAAACAAAATGGCACATATTAAGGTAGTTAGGCGCTCAATGCGTCCCGAGGAGTGGACTCAACTGCGCTTCGGTTGGCTCAAACGCCATATTTATTCGAAAAAGTGGGAAATCAAAAATCTTATGATTCGCGATGCCCGCCAAATTTCGGAAATGAATTTTGATTATTATTCCGACGATTACAGACCGCTCAATAAAGGCGATATGTATTTTACACCCGACGGCACTGCCTTTATAAAGGCAGATGTCGATATTCCGCAGGATATGCAGGGGGAAGAACTCTGGTTTTCTCTCAAAACAGCGGCTGAAATTTGCGTCAAAATCAATGGCAAATATGTCGGCGGTGTTGACCCGAACAGAGAGCGTATGCTCATTTCACCGTATATCAACGATAAAAAAACGCTTCATTTTGATATGATGGGCTACAACCGCTCAAAGCCCGATGACGAGCGTAACCCCGAATCTCTTTCTGTTCGCGGATGCCGTCAAATTTTTGAGGGCGCGTATATCTGCACAGTCAACCATGCCGTTCAGGATTTGGTGTGGGATTTTGAGCTTTTGCTCGATATTGCAAATTCCGATTTGTTTAACGAGGATTATCGCGCTTTTTTAAACAGGGAGCTTAACAATGCCATGAATTTCATCGACTTTGATGCCGACGAACTTACAGGCGTTGATGATGCAAAAAAATATATCGACGAAGTTATTTACGCAAACGATACATATAAGGGCACGGGCGATGTTGCGCTTATCGCACATTCCCACCTCGATATTGCATATTATTGGCGCAGAATACACGCTGTTCAAAAGAATTTGCGCACCGTGCTTATTCAGCTTCGCCTTATGGATAAATACCCCGATTTCAAATATACTCACACTCAACCGTATGTTTACGAAACACTCGAAAAATATTATCCCGATGTTTTTGCCGAGCTTAAGCAAAAGGTTGCAAACGGCCAGTTTGAGCCGGTCGGCGCTATGTATGTTGAGCCGGACTGCAATATCCCGAATGCCGAAAGCCTTGTCCGTCAGTGCCTTTACGGTCAGCAGACTTATAAGCGTATGTTCGGCAAAACTGTCAATAACGCTTGGCTGCCCGATGTCTTCGGCAACAGCTGGATTTTGCCGCAGATTTTGAAGAAAAGCGGCGTTGATTACTTCGTTTCAAACAAAATGTCAACATGGAACGATACAAACCGTTTTCCGCATAACAACTTTATTTGGAAGGGTATCGACGGCTCGTCTGTCTATGCCTGCGTTCCGCCTACTCATTTTATCACTTGGAATGCGCCGTCACAAATTCAGGAAAACTGGGAGGCGTATATTGATAAAGACCAAGGCGGTCAAACAATGAATATGTTTGGTTACGGCGACGGCGGCTCCGGCTGTACCGAGGAAATGATAGAGCTTATGCACCGTTTCGACAAACTTTCGATTATGCCGAAATGCGAGCATGTCGGCGGCGCGGAATTTCTTGAAAAAAATCTCAAAGGAAACACTAACCTCGAAACATGGGACGGCGAACTTTATCTTGAGATGCACCGCGGCACATTTACCACAAAATCAAATTTAAAGCGTGCAAACCGCCGCATTGAAAACAAATTCAGAAATGCAGAAATTCTTTCTCTTATAAGAGGGGACGACAATACTGCCGAAATCGGCGCGCTTTACAAAAAATTCCTTGTTAATCAATTCCATGATATTCTCCCCGGCTCTCACATTCACCCGGTTTACGAGGACGCGATGGCTGATTATGCCGAGGTTGAGTCTGCTCTCGATGAAATTATCGGCACCGGCTCAAAATATTTTAATACTCTCAATTTCAAACGCGACGCTCTCACATTCGTGCCTAATAAAAAAGGCTCGTCAACTCGCTACGGCGTAAAGGGCAATTGGATTGTGCCGAATATCGAGGCAATGTCGTCAAAATCGCTTCGTGCCGTTAAAATGTCAAACGATTGGTTTACAATCGGCGATATGGTTGAAACTCCGTATTACAGCGTCAAATTCAACCCGGACGGCTCTATTGACTCTCTCTTTGACAAAGAGCTTTCAAGAGAATGGGTTGACGGTGATTTTAATAAGCTTAAAATTTATACCGACTGCCCGGGCAACTATGATGCGTGGGATATTCTCCCGAATTATAAGGACAAGCAGATTGATATTCACGTTGCAGAGCCGCTTTCGCTTTGCGAGAGCGACGGCGAGTGCGCCTCATTCAAAGCTGTTTTGAAAACCGAAAAATCCGTTTGGAATGTTGTTATCCGCCTTTTCCGTCAGTCACGCGGTATCGAAGTTGAAAACATCGTCGATTGGCACGAAAAACATAAACTTGCAAAGGCAGAGTTTTCGTGCAATGTACTCACTCGAAAGGCTGTTTGCGACACTTCGGCAGGCTTTATCGAAAGAGATACTCACAAAAATACCTCTTGGCAGCAGGCTCGTTTTGAAACCTGCCATCACAAATGGTGCGACCTTGCAGAAACCGACGGCGGCGTTGCTCTTATCAATGACGGCAAATACGGTGTAGGATTTGACAATAATATAATGTCGCTTTCACTTCTTCGTGCAACAATTCGTCCCGATGTCACATCAGATATGGGTATGCATGATTTTTGCTATATGATTATGCCTCACAGCGGCGATGCCGTTTCATCGGGTATTAACAATATTGCGTTTCAATACAATGTTCCGCTTGTTAAGAGCGATGCGCAGTGGAATTTGCCAACCTTTGAGCCGCTTTATCTCCAAGCTGCAAAGAAATCCGAGGACGGCTCAATGACTGTTATCCGCCTTTCCGAGCAAAACGGCTGTCGCGGCAAAATCAAACTCGGCAAAAAGGTTAAAATCCTCAATATGCTTGAAGAGATTGAGGGCGAAACCGATGTTATCGAGTACACACCGTTTGAAATTATCACAATCGGAGTTGAATAAATGAAACCGTATCAAATTGTGTTAATCGTTTTGGCTGTGCTGATAGTTTTGGGCGTTGCGATTATTCCTGCAATCAATCGTCGACAGCTTAAAAAAATGCCTATTGACCAGCAAATCAGAATTTTAATGCAGCAGGCAAATAAACTTATATATTGGAAAAATATTTCCGAGGGAACAAAAGGCACGCTTGTCTATATCAAAAATAAGCGCAAAATTTTGACTTTTCCGTGGATTTTGGTTGACGGCGCAATGCTCTGCACACGCAAAAATCCCTTTGAAAAATGGGATTATCCCGAGGAACAGGAACCGCTGACTTCCGATGAGCTTGCACAGCTTAAGGACGAAATCGAAAAATACAATAAAAAAACACCGGTCAAAATCCTTTTTCAAAAGGACACTAACGAGGACTGACACGAAACACGGCAGAGGGAACATTCCTCTGCCGTGTTTTTATATTCTTTCAAAAATTTTGAATACCGCTGCCGACATTGCAAGCCATATCGCTGAAAACGGCAGGCAAATCTGCCCCATTATGTTTAAGGGTGCCCCTGAGTAGTCCCACACGCCTTCTTTCAGCCAAATATTAAACACAATGCCGAAAATAAATTCAATTCCCGTAATTAATGTCATTCCGATTATGCACCTTGCCCAAAAAGGCAAGTCAAAATTTTTTGCAATAAAATAAAAGGTCACAAGAATTATCGCCCCTGCAAAAAACATTGAATAATGAGTTCTTGAGCGATATACCATTTCAATTGCGCAGTAGCCGAATCCGCCGATAACGGCAATCATCGCATATAACAAAAAATTTCTCATAATTGTATTATTGCCCGATATGTGTTAAAATATATTTATAATATAAATTCGGCGGTTTGATTATGAGATTTACTGAAAACGGCAAAAAAATAATATCTGTTTTATCTGCGGCAGGGTACAAGGCGTATTTTGTCGGCGGCTGTGTGCGCGACTTTTTTATGCGTCGTCCCTTTAACGATATTGATATTGCGTCTTCGTCAACTCCGATTGAAACCGAAACTGCACTTTCCGCCGCGTGCATTCGCTGTATCGAAACGGGCATTAAACACGGCACGGTCACCGCGATTATCAATGGCGAATCTTTTGAAATAACTACATTTCGCTCCGACGGCGAGTATAAGGATAACCGACACCCCGAAAATGTTTCGTTTGTCACCGATGTCAAAACAGACCTTGCGCGCCGCGATTTCACCGTGAACGCCATGGCTTATAACGAAAATGACGGCTTGGTTGATGTTTTCGGCGGTATTGATGATATAAATAACAAAATCATTCGCTGTGTCGGCAATCCCGATAAGCGGTTTAACGAGGATGCTCTGCGTATTATCCGCGCGCTTCGCTTTTCCTCTGTTCTCGGCTTTGAAATCGAGGAAAATACTCAAAAATCAATTTTCAAAAATAAGGATTTGCTCAAAAATATTGCCGCCGAGCGTATTTTTGTCGAACTAAAAAAACTCCTTTGCGGCGACAATGCCGAGTCTGTGCTCCTTAAATATAAAGAGGTCATCGCAGTTGTTGTTCCCGAGCTTGCGCCGTGCTTTGATTTTGCACAAAACACAAAATGGCACCTCTACGATGTCTATACACATATTGTAAAATCCGTTGGTTTTTCGCCTAAAACGGACTATATGCGCCTCACACTCCTTTTGCACGATATCGGCAAGCCGTATTGCCTCAAGGTTGATGACAGGGGAGTGGACCATTTTAAAGGTCATCAGGAAAAGGGAGCATTCCTTGCAGAGCGTGCCTTGCGCCGCCTAAAGTGCGACAATGCAACGCTTAAAAAGGTTGTCACACTCATTTCTGTTCACGATGAAAAAATTTATCTCGATTCAAAAAGCATAAAATATTGGCTTCGCCGCCTCGGTGACAGCGCTACACTCGACTTCCTCGATGTCAAAATCGCCGATATGGAAAGCCATAATCTCGAATTTGCGGGTCACGAGGTCGAAGAACTTGAGCGAATAAAGCAAAAAGCAATCGAAATTATCAACAGCGGCGAACCGTACCGAATTTCAGATTTAAAAATACGCGGCAACGATTTAATCTCCGTCGGAATCAGCGGCAAATCAATTTCCGACGCCCTTAATTATCTTGTCGAAAAAGTCAGCGACGATAAATCGCTTAATGATAAAAACACCTTGCTTAAAATGGCAAAGGATTTTGATGCCCAAACGCATTAATGCACTGTATAAATTTGTTATAAAAATCCCGATTGTTTTTAGGAGGAAAGATATGAAATTCAAAAAAATATTGTCATCGTTTTTGGCTTTTGCAGTGGCTTTCGGAGCCGTTTCTTTCGCTCCGTTTGGAAATAACGGCTCGTTTTTGAATTCTGCGATTGTCGCAGAGGCGAAAACGGGAAATTCGGCAACAAAAATGCCTGATGATGCAATCACTTTCAGCAGTACATACAGTGACGAACTTCAAATTATTCCGCTTGTAAACAAAAACGGCATTTGCTATTACAATAATAAGGTCATCTATTTTTACAGCGTAGCTAATAACACATACAGAAAAGTTTATGATTACAACAATAAGGGTGCAAACAAAAACAATGTTATGTGCACTTATGCAGATGCCCAAAACGGCAAGTTTTATATTGTTTGGCTCGATTCGTCCGTGAAGAATGACTATCACTATTATATTGACGAGTTTGATGCTGCGTCCGAAAAAATTGTTTCCACAAAGGATGCATCATCATTTGTCGGCAGTAATATATTGTCTTATCCGAAATCAATCGGTGTTGACAGCCAAAACAGATTCTATCTTGCTGTTTACGATTATGACCAAAAGAAGTATGTTATAAATCTTATTTCCTCCGATATGAAGTCGCTTTCATCTGTCACTACTGACGATGTTATATATAAATTCAGCGGCTTTGACAAAACAAACGGCAATTTTTATTATGAAGGCTTCACTGATTGGGTCAGTTGGGGTTACAGTCATAAAACGCAATCTCTAAAATGCGGCAATGTCAAAAACAACAAAATAAGCGTAAGCAATTATTATGTCGATATTTTTTATCAGCAGTATTACACTCCGCACTACGACAATGCCGTGATGCTTTCAAACGGAGATCTTGTCTGGACTTCAACACTGTCAAGTGATGTCAATGTGCTCGATTCGGCAAAGTTTAATATTGATGATAAGAATTCTCCCGTGCCTTTGAGATTCAGCATTTCAAGGAAAGGCTTTGAAACGGAGGACAGATATGCAGACAGCATCGGCACAAGAACAGTGTATAACAACGCTACCGCCGATTATTTAATGTATGTAAACAATAATACAATTGTTGAGCTTGATGCAGACGGCAATCAAAAATCATCCGTAAAAACGGCTTATCCTGTTTTTGCAATGTATAATTACGGAGACAGCGTTCTCGTTATCGAAAAAGATACAGACGAAAATTTTTATGTCGAAAATCTGAAATGGCAGTATCCCACAAAAATCGCCTTGTCAAAATCTTCCGCCACTGTCAATGTCGGCGAAAGTCTTGCTTTAAACGCAACAAACGATTCAATTCTTGACATTTCATATAAATGGGCAAGCAGCGACAATTCCGTTGCGTCGGTTACAAAAGACGGCAAGGTTTACGGCAATAAAGCCGGCTCGGCAACAATTACCGTTAAGAGTGAAAATGGCGTTACCGCATCATGCAAAGTTACTGTTCAGCCACCGGAAAGCAACCCCGAGGGCGGCGAAGTCAGACAGAGCGGCGCTTCGTCAAACAACGTTTCGGCAAATGATTATTACAGTTGGTCATCGGTAATTAAATCAAACCTTACCGAAAACAGCGATAAAACACTTACAAGGGTTGAGAGCGTTTCAAACGGTGTTCTTGTCGAAAATTATTCCGCAGGCGGCAAAACGCTGCTTTCAAAATCAACAATCAAAAACGAGCTTCCGATTTACGGCGGCTATTTCTCGGGTGAGAATAACAACTATATCGTTTTCGGTCAAAATAATAAAAATGAAAATAATTCTGCGGAGATTATAAGAATTGTAAAATATTCAAAAAATTGGTCGAGAATCAGTGACTGCAAAATTTACGGCTCAAACACAACTGCGCCTTTTAATGCAGGCTCACTGCGAATGATTGAGCTTGACGGCAAGCTTTATGTTTATACATGCCACGAAATGTATGCCGATTCAAACAACTTGAATCACCAAGCAAATATGCTGTTCACCGTCGACGAAAGCACGATGAAAACAACAGATTCAATGTATGAGGTATCAAATCTTCAAAACGGATATGTCAGCCACTCGTTCAATCAGTTTATCGCAACCGACGGCGCGTATATTTACAGAGTCGATCATTCCGAATCAAATGAGATGACTATGCAAGGCAAATATCTCTCCGTCAACGGAATTACGCTCTCAAAATACAGCAAAAGCGCATCATCGACAAATGTCGCCGTTACCGTTCCCGTAAAATTCGACATTCATTCGGGCAATTACACCGGTGCGACAATCGGAGGATTTGAGGTCGGAAGCGGAAACTGCATTATCGCATACACAAAGGACATTTCTTCCTCATGTAAAAGCAGAAACGCTTATATCAGCGTGACGGATAAATATTTCAACAAAACAATTAATGTTGCACTTACAAGATATAAATCGGGTTCGGCGGTAACCTGCCGCTCTCCTCATCTTGTCAAAATCAACGAAAACCTTTTCCTCGTTTTGTGGGAGGAATATAATTCATCGACAAAAGCGGTTACAACAAAGGCTAAAACAATTGATTCAAGTGCAAATGTTATTTCGTCGGCGACATTGCCTGTCAGACTTTCGGATTGCAAGCCTGTTTTGTGCAGTGACGGTACTGTCAAATGGTATGTGACAGAAAATTCCGCTCCCGTTTTGTATAGCGTAAACCCATATGATTTGTCAAACCGTCATAAACATAATTATACCTGTGCAGTTACAAGACAGCCGACATGCTCCGCATCGGGTATAAAAACATATACCTGCACAACCTGCGGCGACGAATGGACCGAGTCAATCAGTAAGCTTGAGCACACATACAAGCAAACCGTTACTCCTGCCGCAATCGGTAAAAACGGCAAAATTGTCAAAAAATGCTCTGCCTGCGGTGCAACCATTACATCGTCGATTGCCAAAATTTCGACGGTTAGCCTTTCGGCTGTGAACTATAC